>JABAOH010075380.1_pt1 | contig 25551 bp, 27 predicted proteins | sample 7062181 | NCBI WGS metagenome assembly JABAOH01 (sample SAMN14538630, study PRJNA623070) | marine sediment metagenome | biome: marine biome [ENVO:00000428]; feature: marine pelagic biome [ENVO:01000023]; material: deep marine sediment [ENVO:00002113]; isolation source: pool of 5 deep marine... | reverse complement strand
TTGAGGGATCTTACTGTTGTATAGTATGTAATTGCAAGCAAACCAATAGCTACAATTCTAATTGGTATCTCATAGTTTGTCAAAAATGATGTTGCAACACCACCAACGCTTCCAAAAGTTGAGATTACTGCAAGACCTATTGGTCCACAGCTGCAGGCTCCTGCTGCAGCGCCAACAAAGGAACCAAAGACCCCACCACTAATCTTTTTCTTAGAGCCACTAAACATCTTGATTCTAAAGATGTTCATTGGCAATACCAGTGCGGCTAGTGCACAAAGAATTACAATTAGTGCAAAACCAAATTCTGTTCCTGAGGGTATGTGTCCGACAACATATGGCTCTAAAAAGATGTACTCTGAAATTAGTAAAAGAGGAAAAAGCAACCCAGTAAAGATTGCTCCGGCTAGGACGATATACTTGGAATTTGAAAAGACTAGTTTTACAATATTTGTCAATCTAAATCATAGAGTCAATTACACGCTTAAAAACTGAGTATGGTTGTGCACCACCAATCTTTTGTTCAGCACCGTTTGGTCCGACAATCACAAATGTTGGAGTTCCTTGAACGCCTTGCTTTCTTCCTTCACCAGTATTGTACTGTACACGTTGTTGATATTTTCCAGACTCTAAACAGCTATCAAATAATTCCATGTCCAATCCTAAACTAAATGCAAATGCTTGTAGTCTTTCTGCATTAGCCCAACCATCATCAATTTCTTGTTGTGAGTTATACAACAAGTCATGATATTCCCAGTATGCACCTTGCTCTTCAGCACAATAAGACGCTCTAGCAGCTACTGAAGAATCACGTCCTAAAAATGCATAATCTACAAACACAAGATTTGCTTTACCAGTCTCAATATAGTCTTGAGTTATGGCTGGTTTTGTATTATGAAACCAGTTTTTACACTGATGACATTGATAATCACCAAATTCAACTATAGTAATTGGAGCATCAGGATCTCCTAAAATTGGAGAGCCTTGAGCAGTAGAAACCGTACCATGAGTTCGTGTCATATCTAGATTCATGGTTTCTGAAGCAGGTTGTGATACATATGCGGCAATAATTGCAATAATTACAGCAGCTGCTACTCCACCAGCAATAGCTCCTTTTTTTACCATATCGTTTGACGCGGTCAATTCAATAAAAAACTTGTTCCAAATTTTTTTCACAGAAAGACTAGTCTTTTCGTTTAAAAAACTTCCAGAATTTTGCAGCTGCAGTATCTAGAGGACACATCTCAGAAGAAATGCTTCCAGAGTGTCGCTCAAAGTGTTTATCAAATTCATTTCTTGAATCAAAGACAATATCACATTTTTCGCAGTATACTTTGGAGACGTTAGATTTTTTCCAGGACTTGTCCATGTGAAATCTTTGGATCTTAGTGCTTATAAACATCCTGTTAAAAATCATACATCGTGTCAAGCTTAATTGCAAATAAAATGATTACAGGATTCTTTGTGTCAATTTTTGCAATAATGTGGTTTTTTAGTACAAAGTATTATGAACGACCAAAACAATATTCACTGATCGTCTATGATGTCTTTGGAAAAGAAAATACAATTGATGGAATCAGAACAAGTTTTTCTAGAAGAGAAGTAGCTTCAAGTTTTATCAAAGAGTATCAGAAAACATTTCCACAATACAGTTTTTCTTTAGCATCATACATACCAAAGGTAAAAAGAAAAACTATCTTTGATTTGATTTTTAAAAAAGACTAGAGATAATGTATTCTCTTGTGAGTGTTAAACTCTACCTCATATTGTGTTACAAATCCACAGTGAGGACATGAAAACATCTGAACAGGACCTGTTGGTTCTCGCTCGATTGTTTTTCCTGAAATAGATTTTATCATAACTAAATCATCTCGAGATAATACTGCAAAATTTCTTGCCTCACCAATAGAGTCTAAAAATTCTTTGATGGCAGTCACGACTTCTGCTATTTCTATTCTAATATGGTCTTCAATTGGTGAAAGCATGAATTCATGAATCTTTAGAGCAGGAATTGCTGCTACTTGATCTGAGACATAGATTAGAAGTTCGTGTTTTATTGATTCTACTTCTCGGCAATCTACAGTTATCATACCAAAATTTTGCAAAATCTCTATTTTAGTTTAACAAAAGGAGAATGCTTGCTGACACAATTATTATTCTAGTGTTATTTGAACTCAAAATCAGATGAAAGATTCAGAGACATTTGGCGTGGAGAAAGGACATGGAGAAGAGCTTGTAAACTGGGTAAATGAGTATGCTCAAGAGCAAGGTCTAAAGCTCGAAGCCAGATTATATGGAAAAGAATTGATTACTTCAAACTTTGGAACCTTTGAGATGTTTTCATGGATGGGAGAAGTGCAAATCGCACGAAAACTAATCATCAAAGCTAGTAAACGCTTCAAAGTCAAAGTTATCGAAGGTGGATACAGAACAAAAGAAAGAACATTTCAATTAAAGAAATTAGATTATGCAATGGTAAGAAAAGGTGACAAGGTAATTGGTCATCTACAATTTGAATCCCCAATTTTAGGTGGAAAAGGCTGGAAGATCAAAGCCGAAGAAAGAAGATAATCTTCAAAGAAATTATAACTTACATCAATTGCCCATTAGATAATTTATGATTAAAATTGGAATTATTGGAACTGGCATGCTAGGAAATGCAGTTGGGTTGCATCTTTTAGAATCAGGATTTGAGTTAATAGTTTACAACAGAACAAAAAGTAAAACAGATGAACTTGCATCTCATGGTGCTAAAGTTGTAGATTCACCAAAAGAAGTCGCACAAAATACCGAACTTGTAATTACAGTAGTAAAAGATGCAGATGCTGTAAAATCAGTCTCATTTGGAGAAAATGGGATAATTCAAGGAAAGCATGAAGGGTTAGTTGTTGCGGATATGAGCACCATTAACCCTAACGCATCTAGAGATATTACCCAAAAATTCAAAGAAAATGGAATTACAATGTTAGGAATTCCAGTCATGGGAGGACCAAATGTTGCAATCAAAGGAGAATTAGTTTTGATGGCAGATGGCGATGAATCAACTTATGAAAAATTCAAAAATGTCTTTGAAACAATTGCAGATCGAACTTTCTTTTTGGGAGAAAATGGTACAGCACATTCGGTAAAGCTTGCAATGAATCTTCAAATTGCAATGCTTGCATTATCATTATCTGAAGGAATTACACTTGCAAGATGTGCATCAATTGATCCAGAAGTATTCTTAAAAATTCTTAATTCAACTTACTTTAAGACAGGAATGAGTGAGAACAAGGCCTATAAGATGATTAAAGATGAATTCAAGCCGACCTTTACTTTAAAGAATCTCAAAAAAGATCTCCATACGATAAATGAAGCTGCAAAATCATTTGGAATTAGTCTTCCAATGGGAACGCAAGCTGAGCAAATCTATCAAAAAGCAATTGAAGGTGGCTTTGGAGATCTTGATTATACTGGAATTCTTGCGTACCTAAAAGAGTCCACAAAGTCTGAAAATCATCAAAATTAATTTAAACAAAGAGAGTATGAATTACAGACATGCGACTAGACGATAAAGTAGCAATTGTTACCGGAGCTTCAAGTGATATTGGAGCAAGTATAGCAAAGCGATTTGTCGAAGAAGGAGCAAAAGTTGTTCTTCTTGGAAGAAAATTAGACTCGCTCGAAAAAGTCAGAAAACAAGTTGGTGAAGATAATACAGTATCTATTACATGTGATATTACCGATGAGGCCCAAGTACTTCAGACAGTTAATCAGATAATGGATCAGTATGGAAAAATCGACATTCTAGTAAACAGTGCTGGTGCGATTAATGACCCAAAGCACTTTCATGAAATGTCAGATGCGGACGTTACCAATTTGATTAATGTCAATATTCAAGGAGTCTTCAAGCCAACAAAAGCAGTTTTAGCAAAAATGTATGAGGCTAAAAGCGGTTGTATAGTAAATATTGGCTCAATCTCAAGTGAGAGAGCAATTCCAAGAGTTCACCTTGCAGTTTATTCAGCAACAAAGGCTGCAATTAGCATGTTTACAAAAGCAATTGCAATAGAATATGCTAGAAGAAATATTCGTTGCAATTGTATCAATCCTGGAATCATCAATTCTGGAATGATCAAACCATACTTGGATGATCCTAACGCAAGAAAAGTTCTTGAAGAAAGATTACCACTAAATAGAATTGGGGAACCAGAAGATGTTGCAAATGCAGCATTATACTATGCATCTGATGAAGCAAATTGGGTTACTGGAACAATTCTAGATGTTGATGGTGGAAAATCAGCTTCAGAAGGTTAAGAGTTAAGAAGTAATGTTTTTGCCAAAAGTTGTGCAACTCGTAATGGTTCAGGTAGGGAACCCTGCATAGTTAATTCATTTAGCAAATGCTTTACATCCTCAACAGTACATCCTTCATTTCTAATGTAAACATCATATGAAGTCTTGAGAGTAATCTTTTCTCTTTGTCCTAATTTTTTGTATTCAGAAATCTTTGATTCATATGAATCTGGAAAGTGATGCTTTATTGCATCTTCAATTCCAGGAGAGTCCTGATAGGTTACACCGATAACGGGAAGTTGAAGTTTTTCAGAAATTTTTTTGATGTCAACCATATTATACATGGAAATTATTATTCCAGAAATCAAAACATAGCTAATATCAGGCCTTCCAAGTTTTTCATACATTTTTAGAATTTCATCTGTCGCATCATCTCCTGAAATTGTTGCACTACCAAAAACAAAACCATCAATTACAAAATCACGTCGCATTACAATTCCAGCAAGAACAGATTTTTTTGAAGTTTGAGTAAAGCTTTCTGCAATTGCTAAACCACGAAGGCCTTTTTTCTCAAGGCGAAGGTTTCTCATCTTTTTTTCTCCTAAGATATGCCCTATAGCTCAGACCAGATACAGCAATTAAGATTCCTGTGATTGCAGACCACATTATCAAGGGAGTAAAGTCTGATTCGGACATAACTAAAATCATATTTTTTACTCTTGTAAAGATTGTTTTTGGTCATTCTCGGAAGGATATTTAATTAAGTTAGATTCTACTAGTGCTGTGAAAATCTCACGTAATCTAACTAAAGCATTACAAAATCAGATTGCCATGGAAGCTGCTGCTTCTAATGCATATATGGCAATGGCTTCATGGTGTGAAGTCACAGGATACGAAGGCACTGCTGCCTTCATGTACAATCACTCTGATGAAGAAAGACAGCATATGCTCAAAATTATTCATTATCTAAATGACATGGGAGTTCCTGCAGTAATTCCTGCAGTAAAACAACCACCTGCTTCTCCAAAATCTTTAGAATCAATTTTCAAGACTGCTCTAAAAAATGAACAAGCAGTTTCAAAATCAATCAACAAGATGGTAGAGATGGCACAAAAAGACAAAGATCATAGTACATTTTCATTTCTTCAATGGTTTGTAAATGAACAGATTGAAGAAGAAAAAACATTTGAGACAATTCTACAAAAGTTTGATATTCTTGGTAGAGACAAGCTTGCAGTTTATGAAATTGATAAAAGCTTAGGCAGTATGGATGCCGGTGCCGAAGAGCAAGCCTGAAACATCTAAATATATTTGAGGTTGAAAATTGACATGCCAGAAATTATCTGCGAAGACTGTGGCAAAAGACTATTTCATGAAAATGAAACTACTCTAAAGATTGAAGAGACTATTCACAAAAAATTCTGCAGAAAAACTCCAGGTGAAACTCAAAGCTATATGCATCGAGATCCACAACATAATGACACTTTTGATGCAGAAAGAAGTGCAGACACTGAAGGAAAGGCAGTTCTTAAAAAATAATTTTAAAATTATTCGTATAGATGTTTCCAGATTTCTGCGAGCTTTCGTCTACATACATCACAATTCAAAATATGTTCATAGAATTTCTTTGAATTGTTTGCATATTCTTTGAGCATCATCTCTTGAGCTGTTAAATCAGTATTCGATTCAGGTTTTGTTTTTGGTTTTTGAGAATTCTCTGACATTCCTTTGATTTTATTTACGATTCTATTATACTCTTCAAGTGATTCTTCTGAAGGAACTAATTCTAGGGAAGAATTTTTGTGGTAATGTCCTGCAATCTTGCCTTGTTTTGCAACAATCTCAAATGATTCAGCAATATCTTGGTCTTGGCTTGGCTGAAAAGTGAGGCTAAAATTGCCTATTAGGAAAATCTTTAGTTTGTCGAATTTTTCCTGACTGAAATCGCCAAATGAAGCCATATTGAGACTAGAATTCACATTCATAAAAATCCTCAAAATTATATCCCTGAAATTATTGTAGGTGTCAAGTTGACAAAGGAATTAGATTATGATCTAGTAGTGGTGGGTGCAGGACCTGCAGGCTCTTCAGCAGCATACTTGGCTGCAAAAAGAGGAATAAGGGTTGCGTTAATTGAAAAAGAAGAATCAGTTGCACATAGTGTTAGAACAAGTGGAGTAACGTGGCTTGATGCAATTGAAGAGTTTAGTATTCCAGAAGATTGCTACAATCCTGTAAAGAATTATTCATTTTGTTCTCCAAACAATAAAGTTACAATTAGTGATAAAGTAGCAAGAGCTGCAGTACTAGATGTTAGAAAGACATACAGATGGTTAGCATCTCAAGCAGAAAAACAAGGAGCAGATATCTTTCTTAAAACAAGTGTTATTGCTTCAATAAAGAATGAGCAAGGAAAAATTATTGGAGTAAAAGCTGGAAGTTCAACTGAAGAGATTGACTTTCGTTGCAAGGTAGTTATTGATGCAAGTGGATTTCAATCAGTTGTAGCAAAATCAATGGGATTAGTTACACAATGGGAGAGATTTGGTGCAGGTGCAGAGTGGGAGGTAAAAGTAGAGCATGCAGATAGTGAAACATGGTGGTTAATGGTTGGAGAGCAATATTCTCCTGCGGGGTATGCATGGATTTTTCCATTAGGTAATAACATTGTAAGAATTGGTGTTGGGGTTGGAAAACCAGAATCGCCAGTTGATCCTACACAAAGACTCAAAGAGATTATTGATAACAAACTTGGACCAATCAAAGACCTTGGTGATATTTCACCAATCGAGTTCCACTATGGTTTGATTCCAAATGATGGATTAACAAGAAAGACAGTCTATGATAATTTGATTTTAGTTGGCGATACTGCAGGGCAGGCAAATCCTCTTGTTTTGGAAGGAATTAGGTATGCAATTAGGTATGGAAGAGTTGCAGGTGAGATTGCTGCAAAGGCAATCAAGTTAGGAGAAACCTCTGAAGAATCCCTTAAAGAATACGAAGAGATTTGGAAAAAAGCAATAGAATCAAAGATAAATTCTGCAGGAAAAGTTCAACAAAGATGGATTGGATTATCGGATGAGCAATGGGACAAAGAACTAGATGTGATCAAAGAGTTAAGCCCTGAAGAATTCTTAGATTTTATCAAAGCAGATTTTGGATTATCAAGTATTGTGAAGTTGGCAACGCATCATCCAAAGCTAGCTGTAAGACAATTATTCAATATTGTAAAAGGTGCAACAAAAAGAGACTAGCTATGTACTGTGAAAAAGTCAGTTACAACCAAGTCATGGTATTGAAGCTGAGCTACATATGTTCCTGGCTCAAATGGAATTTTTAGAATTTCGTTAAAGTGTCCTGCAGAAGTATCTTTGAGTGCAATCTCCTCAATATGATTTCCTTTCTGATCATAGATATCTACATAGAGGTCTTCGCTAAAAGATAGAGTCTTTTGTACAGCTCCAGAAAGATACAAGGTTTGATCTTCAAATTGTACCTCAATGATAGCTGCACGAGATCTCACTGGGAGGTATCTTTCAATAAGTCGTTGTAGTTCTGATAGTTCTTCATCTATTCTTTCAGTGTCACGCTCTGATAGCCCAATCTCAATTTCATTTAGCGTCTCTTGGAATTTTGGATCATCATATTTTCCTGCACCAAATTTTTCGATTAATGATTCAAGCTCTTCATATTCACGAGCTAGCTCAACAATATCCAAATCACCTTGATTGAAGTTTCTATCTGACTCATCTTCAATGTAAACTAGTTGTGATGCTTTGACATTTTGATATTGCAGCATTACAACATACAAGCCATGCTCTGCAGGTGCCTCCCATTGTGTGAAGAATGCACCCTCTCTTGTATCAGTAAATTTGAGGGTGCTATGCGTTTCTCCATGCATATCGTATACTGTAAGATAGAGATTCTCCCTGTGATCATCAGTTGGATTATCCACATAGCCATTGATGACCCAGATTTCTTTTTCCAGGTCATATGAAATATCATAGATTATTTTATCATTTTTTAATGCAAGGTATTCACGAAGGTAATTTCCTATCTCTTTAAGTTTAGAATCGGCATCAACAAAGTTTCCATAGTCCACCATTTCGTATGCATCTTCAGCTAGCTTGTTGTAGCCATCAGCATAAGGTGCAAAATCAGCATTGTAAAAATTAGAAACTGCATTAGATAGCGACTCTAGTTTTTCTCGATAATCAATTCGCTTAATCTCTTCGCGGTCATATCCAACATCGGAACCAAATGGATCTTCTTCATATTCAGATGTAACTTCACGCCATTCTGAAAACAAGTCTCTCACCATGTTGTCAGCGGAATCAAGATCATTTGCAATAACACGGCTTCGAACATCATCTATTTTGTCATGCATCTTATTAGTAAAGTCAGTATATCCTGGCAAGAATCTGTTCTTTGTAAGACTAAGTTCAACTAGATTCTCAATTGATTTTGCTCTTTGTAAAATATCAGCTGCTCTGACTTTGTATGCATCTTTAGAGTAGGAAGCAAGATCTTCTTTAATTGAAGGAGCATTTTCGCTTACCCAAGTAAGTAATACTTCGATTCTATCAATTCTACTAACAGATGGATTTCCTTCTTCCATCTTTTGTGCAGTATCTAGAATCTTGAGTGCATTGTTGATCATGAAAAGATTTTTGTGATCTGCTTGAAGTTCTGCTTTTGCCTTCATTGCTTCATATTCGAATTTCAAAATAGATATTGGGCTTCGTTTTTCTCTTAGTTCATTAATTGATTTGTCAAACTCTGAAACAATTTTTAGAATCTCATCAACCGAATTTGCATCTTCTACTTGAATTAGTAATCCCTCCCATCCATCAGATAGGCCTGAGTTAATGTTACTTGTCTTTGAGATTTCAACTGCTTTAGATATTCTAGAGGACAGATCAATTACATTTTTCATGTCTTTGATTTCTTGCTCAGATTCTAGGATGTCTTCAACAGAGGTGGCCAGCTCCAAATCTGAGGCTAATTCATCCCATTCAGGCGCAATTAGATTTGCCAACTCGGAGTTTTCTTCCTTATCTGAGGAGATGAATCGGTCAACATTGTCCAGAACACGCAGTAAAAGGGCGGCCTGATGGAGATTATCGACTTTTTCTTTAAGATCTAGAAGTTCTTCCATGGATTCTTTACTGTCTAGTGAAGATCTCGTTGATTCCCATTCATTTTGAATTAGTCTGTAAAGTGGATTATCTTTTCTAGAAATAATGTCAAGATAACGAGATTCTGTTAGTAAATCCAACATGTCGTTTAATTCAGTTGCATAGATTGGAGCAGTTCCTCTGGCAAAAATAAATGCAATTTCTTCTTTGACTGGTTTGCTCATAATAGAACCAGTCTTTGTCATCAAGTTTAGTAGAGCTTCTTCAAGTTGATCATATGTCAATGCAGGTTTTGTTGGTGCTTTGATAGGATCAACATTTTTTATTGCAACAAATGCATCGTTTAGTCTTTGAATTGCAGTTTTAGTATCTCCAATTTCATAATAAAAGATTGCAGCAAAGGTTTCTCTGTCAATGTCGTTTGCAACTTCAAAGGAAAGTGTTCCTGACTCTATTAGTTTTGCAGTTGAATCAAGTGATGACTCTACAGCTGGACGAAATGAAGGATCAATATCATAGATTGCATCATCAATAAAGAGATCACTCCACAAGTCAACATAGATTCTTTCAAAGTCTGCAATTGAATTAGTTACATTTAGTCTTTCATCATAAACTAGAGTGCTAATGTTAGTTTTTTCTTGAACTGATTTGATTTTGTTTTCGACAAGTTGTTTTGCTGAATCAATTAGTTGTAAATCAGTTGGGGCTTGATAGTTTTGAGAAGATATTGTAAATGATGATGTTGTAGAATATTCCCCATAAAACATTCTAATATCATATTCACCAGAGATTCCACATATTCTTCCTTTGAGTGGAATTGCTTCTGTTAGAAAATGACCATTTGATAAAGGAGTCAATTGCTGAATCTGACAGATATCTCCATTAGGATTAATGATTTGTAAAATCAGATAAGAGTCAGGAATTACTTGGGCAAGATTTCCAAAGACAAAAAGTTCTTCTCCTCTGTCATGGACCCCAAAATTTTCTAAAAGTGTGATTCTGTCTGAGCTTTGAGCATTGGCATAAACTGGCATCAAGAGAAGTACTGCTAATGCTACAACCGTGTAATGCCCAATCACAAGGATCCAAAAATCGATTTATCTTACTTAAGCCTTGGGTATCTTTTATACTGGTATTTTGTCTGATTTGCAAAGTTAAATCAGGCAATGGTAACTACTGGAATGTAGCTACCTGCCTGATTTTTTGGCACACGGTTGGTCTGGATTTTTTCAACGTGGTACAAGCAAATATCGTGAAACTGCTCTAAAGTTCTCGTACCACAATCACGACAAATCATGCTAATGACTCCTTTACAGTGGGCACATTGAGTACAATCTTTCAATGTACCTCCACAATTTCTACATGATTCGTCTGGCAATTTCTATTCAAAATCTTGTTACAAAATTTCAATATAAGGCGCACGTAGAACTCGTTCATCTCAAAGCTCAGTAAGTTCCGAACATTGAAATTGAAAAAACGGACAAAAATTTCATGGATAAAGTTAGAATAACTTTTGATAAATGGGCATTAAGCGGTCGTTCAGAATTAATGGAAAGAGAACACTCTAAAACTGTAAATCAGTTTTTGGATTCAATTGCTTTTGATGAACCATTTTCGTTTTTAGATATTGGTTGTGGAAACGGATGGGTCGTTAGAAAAATTGCGGCCCTAGAAAATTGTAAAAGAGCAGTTGGAATTGATAAAAGTAAAAATATGATCAAAAGTGCAAGCTCAAAAACAAGAACATCTAAAGAAAAATACATTCAAACTGACATGCAGTCATGGAACTATAAAGGAAAATTTGATTATATTTTTTCAATGGAATCATTATACTATGTAGAATCTATCGAAAAGTCTTTGAAAAATATTTTCAAATTACTAAAGCCAGGTGGAAAGTTTTTTTGTGGAACTGATTTTTACAAAGATAACAAGGCTACATCTAGATGGTCTGATCAGATGAAGATCCCAATGCATCTTCATTCAAAAGCTGAATGGAAAAAGTTTTTCAATGATGCAGGATTTAAAACAAAAACAAAGCAGGTAAAGGATTTAAAAAATAGAAAAAAATGGAAGAGAGAGCATGGAACTTTGTTTGTTATTGGCCAAAAATAATTAATTTGTAATCGATACTTTTCTTCTTCTGTAAAACAAAATTATTGCAATAATTATTCCAATTATTACTACTACAAAAACAGCCATTCCCGATTCAGATTCTATTGAAGTATCAACATCAGCAACATCAACTATAGGAGTTTCCTGTGTAGGATTATCAACTACAAGAAAGCTTGTCGTATAGACATCTGGTCTGAGGACAGATTCTGATATTGCAAAGATTTTGAAGTCATTTGCACCTATGCTCAAAAGTTGGGTTTCTTGTTCACTAAGAGTAAGAGTGATCTGCTCCCCATCAAGTTCTTTTATTCCAGAAGATACGGTTTCTCCATTAGAATTTGTAAAGAAATAATGAATCTGAGAGGACGACTCTGCAATAACTGGGATTGATAGTTCTTCTCCCTGGGATACAATTGAAGGAACATCAACTCCAACTATTGTGGGGAATTTTGCACCTTCAAAGTCAGCCCAAAATCCAGCATCAAAAGGATATGATTCATCTGCAAATGCGTTAATTGAGATAGTCCTAGATTCTGGAGAATATCTCTCAAGATAAAATGGACCGTTACTAATTACTGCATGATTGTTATTTTCTATCCAATCAATTGATGCATAATATCTTGATTGGTAATAATTTGAGTCAGTTTCAAAACTTGAAAGAGAACTTGGAATAAATCCAGATTCTTTGAATTCGACTAGATATTCCTGTATTATTCTTGCATCATGTGGGACAAGTAATGATAACCAATTGACGCTCTTGCTTACTGCACCAGAGCGTGAAAATGAAGCCTTACCATCAATTACGGCTTGCTCCATTGCTGAAAAAATCTCCCATGGCATAGAGGTCCACATTGATGCCCAGTCGGCAATCTCTGCCTCATCAAAGTGCCAATAATCAACATAAACTTCGATTGTATTTTCATCAATGGGTTTTACACCAATAATTGTGCTAACAATTTGAGAAGTTCTCGGAGTATATTCAGTATCAAATGTCTTATCATTTTCTAGTTGTGCAGAACCNNTACTAAATGTAAGATCAAGCGTTACTTTACTGGTTGCCATTGTTCCTTGTTCGAGAGTTTTCCACTTTTGTAAAGAAGGATCCCAAATAATTACATCATTTGGGACTGAAAGTTTTCCATCAGGTCCTGCAGTTTCAACTTCCCATGTTGAGCGTATTGGGAAGTTTTCTCCAGTGTAAGGATGTTTGAAAATTGCAGGATCATTTAGTGTATTCCAAATTTGTGTACTGTAAGAATCACTCAAACCCATTACAGGGTTCCATGCTCCTTGGTAGATTTGCTTTACACCAATTACAAGAGAATCTGAATCACTGCGAGAGTTTATTGGTGTGAATCTACTTGGAACTCCTGCACCAAAATCATTGATTACACCACTGACATCTTGGTTTACAACATATTGATCAATCTTGCTTGCAAGAAAAATCCTAACTGATTCTTTTACTCCCTCTACTGTTGCCTCTTGAATTAGTTTTGTTCTTTCTTCTGCTGAGCTAAAGTTTCCAGTATAGATTTTCTGGGTTAGAGAGTCCAAGTAATCGTTTTGATAGTTCCAATATGATGGGTCATTGAATCCGGGCATACTTGAGAACCATGGAGAATACATTTGCCCCAATCCAACTGAATCATATCTTACAAAAGCAGAACGTCCTCCCCAACCTTCTGTGTAAAGATGCCATTTTACATCAGAAGGGTTAGAGCCATACACCTGAACAAAGGCCTTGTTCAAATCACCAAAATCTTTTTTTACAGAGAACCCAATTTTCTCAAATTCTGAGGCTAAAATCTCCCCAATTGACTTTCTTACAGGATCATCACTTCTAATGAAGATGATAATCTCAATTTGTTTTCCATCATAGAACCATCTACCATCAGTTTTTTGAGCCCCTATAGATTCTAAAGACTCGGAAATTATAGAGTCAGCTAAAGATGGATTGTATCGAAAGTGAAATGACTCTAGTTGATTTAGAATAGAAAGATAGTCAGGATCAAAAGGACCATAATTTGAAATCATTGTAGTACCATACCCACCCATAAGCTCATTGACAATTAGTTTTCTATCAACAAGATAGTTTATTGCAAAACGCACATCTCCATTTGAAAAAGGATTAAAAGTATCAGAGACTGCGGGATTTACCAAAATGCTATAGGACCCACCAGTTGATTCGTAGACTTTTAATCCCTCTCTTGCTTTTGATGTCTCAATTCTATCAGAAGGAATTCTGTAATAATACAAATCCAAGTTTCCGTTTTTTACTTCTTCCAGGGCAGTATTCTCATCAAGATATTGAATAAATTTTACATTATCAACAAAGGTTCCTTTTTCTCCAAAGGATGGAACTGTGTTGGTGATTCCTATAGTGATTGCTAGCATGCAAACTAGCAAAAGTTTCATGAATTGCGTTTGCATTAGATGTAATTAAAGGTCTTTCATTGACTCAAAGTGAAAAAATTATTCTAGAACACTTAAAATGCAAAAACAAAAAATGATTTCAATGCTTCTCAAAGCACTAGTAAAGGGAATAAACGGCGTAATACCTGGAGGTATATCGATCAAAGATTTTTCTATGGTTGCAGAAACTAATCAATCAAATTCAAAAAAAATTCTAGAGGAGTTGATCAAAAACGGGATTGGAAAAAAAGATGGCGGTGTTTTTGAATTTTCATCAGGAGATAGACTAAAGGCAGGACTTTATGCAATCAAAGAAGGCGCTTCAATAGATGAAGTATCCGAATATTTAAGCTGGAAAGATTTTGAGGGCTTAGTAGCTGAGATTTTAGAAGCCAAAGATTTTGCAGCAATTCGTAACATGATGCTCAAAAAACCACGCATGGAAATCGATGTCGTAGGCATAAAATCAGGTATTGCAATGCTAATTGACTGCAAACATTGGAAGAGAGGAAGTGCATCTGCTATGCGAGAAGTTGTTACAAAACAAGTAGAGAGAACAAAACATTATGTTTCTCAGACAGAGGGAGCAGTGGCAGTTCCTGTGATAGTTACATTGTATCAAGACCAAGTCGATTTTATCAATAAAGTCCCAATCGTACCGATTTTTCAGTTTGCATCATTTGTAGATGAGTTTTATGGAAATCTAGATGATATAGAGACTATAAAATCAAACTAGAGATAAACAAAGCAATGCTACCAAAAGCAAATGGTTTTGTAATTTTTAGAGAATTGTTAATAGCATAAGAAAAGTCTTCAAATATTTTTCCGCCCATAACTTTTACTTGGGTAACATTTTCTAAAATTTCAAATTTTGCTGGCTTTATCTTTTGTGCTGCTTTTTTGGCAATCTCAAAATACCACTCAGAAACAGTTTCAGGTTTTGAAACTAGTCCGAATTGATAGTAACCGTTTTTGTTTCGAACTTTTCCTTGTGAAAAGTGAGTATCAGAGGTACAAATTTCTAATAAATCATAATCATTTTTTGCAAAGTGTTCAACTATCTTTTCTCTAACACCATTCTCCATATTGTTTGCATCAGCCCATCCAAGAAAGTATTTCTTTCCTTGAATCTTAAAACAAAGAACCCCAATTCCTCCATAAGCTAAATCTGGAGAGCTGATTCCCATGCCATTTGAGTTTGCATAACCAAACTCAATTGGATAACTTTCTTTAAGAATCAAAGAATCAAGACATGACTTTGCAGCTTTGAGCATATCTTGTGAATCTAATTTTGATATTTCTTCGCCCATTGCATTGTGACAATCAACTACCATAACTCTCTCAAAGTTTCTGTTTTTAGAATATTGTTCAATCTCACATCTCACATAATTTGGCAAGTCTTCCATACCGTGTGGAGATAATGATAAGAACAAAAGTGCATTTTTACCAAAGAGTAATCCAACTGCTCTTGCTTTGTTAATTTGCACAGTTACTGGCTCAGTACAAGTTATTCCTTCTTCAGATACTGAACTTTTTGTCAGACTTTCAAGATAACTTTCTACTTGTTCTTTTGAAGGAAGATTCAATGCATGATCAGATACACTATGCATGACCATTGCAGAAGAGTCTAGATTTTTGTAAATAAGATATGGAATGTTACTACCACCTATTGGATGGTAAGGTCCAGGGTGTACATCAGGTAAAACCAGTCTTACATCAGAATCATCAGCCCTTAATCTAATTTGAGCAGTTGTGATTGTAGATGGTTTTGAGCGTTCTTCCATGATTGCTTCCATCTCAGTGTTGTCTTGATTCTGTGATGAAAGGTATGCTTGAACTAATTTATGAGTACTTGGAACATGAGGTTTTCCTGCTCTATCAGTTAGCATAGACCAAGTAATTGCAATGCCCAAAAATGTGACACCGTATGCAAGGGTCATTGGTTCAACAAGTACTGACCACATCTCTTGTGGAAGTAAAACCAGAAACATTGGTAGTGGCTGAATAAAGCAGATTAGAAGAGCACGTTTGATGTTTACTCCAAGAACAGTAGTAAATATTCCAATTCTAAATGAAGTAAAGATGAACATTCCTTCTGCAACAAAGAATAATGATGCTTCAGGTTTTGAGAAAACAAAAGCAGACAGCAAGCCTAATGCAGCAATAGATAGCCAGATAATATTTCCAAATAATGACATGTGTACTGACTTGGAGAATTCTTTGTTCTTTGTCAACTTGGAATCAACAAATTGAGCTGCAACTAAAACAGCAATTACTGCTGCAATTCTAAAAATAAAATCATCACTTTGCAGATATCCAAGGTGTGTTGTAAGTACTAAGAGGCCTGCAAGTGCTGCAGAAATTATTAGAGATACATAAAATGATGCAGGAGTAAGCAACGTTACAGAATACTTTTTATGTATACTCGAAACGTCATCAGTAGATTGGGTCATTATGTACTCACGGAACTAGGAAAATATCTAATGCCCATGATAACGCAATTAGACTAATTGGAATTGAGACAACAATTTTTGGATCAACTTTAATTCCTCTAGTTTCATCTTCAAAGAATCTTAACAGACCTGCACTTGATGCTGGTAATGGAGCTCCTTTCTTTTTACTGCTCATGGTTATTTTTCAAGATTAGATTTTTACTTAAATACTTTATTGTTTATTTTTTAGCTTCTCGATGGTATCTATGAGTAAATTAATTGATTTTAGGATCTCCTGTTGCTTTTCAGGATTCTGTTCTTTTTCAAGATCTTCAGATAATGACTTTAGTTTGTTTTCTAAAATTTCTACAGTTGATGATTTTGATGGTTCTTGGGAGATCTCTGCTTTTTCTTGAGGGGGTTCTTTTCCACAGCTAACACAAAGGGCATGACCGTCTTTGATTACTCGGACTCCTTTACAATAAGGACATGGCTCACTAAGTAGTGTGGCTCCTTTTAGAAGCATCTCTGCTGCTTTTTTTGTAAGGTCTTTTGACAATCACTTAATTTGAGTACTCTTCATAAAAAAATCAATCCAAATTTCAAAAAAATGAATTTTTCCATTAACAGACAAGGCTTAATAGTGCGTTGGATGGAAGATTTTTCGAACGAATGGCAGTAATTTGTAACACTTGTGGCCTCCCTGAAGATTTATGCGCCTGTGGTGATCTTGCCAAAGATAGTACTAAGATTATTGTGCGATTAGAAACTCGACGTTTTAAGAAAAAAGGTACAATGATTGAAGGATTAGATCCTAAATTAAACAATTTAGAAAGTGTAGCAAAAGAGCTAAAAAGTAAGTATGCATGTGGCGGAACAGCAAAAGATGGATACATTTTCTTGCAAGGAGATCATAGGGATACAATCAAAGAATCTCTTGTGTCCTTGGGATTTGCAGAGTCAACGATTGAGCTTCATTAGATAAGAGTTGGAATCTTCAAACAAAGCCCTTCAAGGATTAGGAATTCCTTATGCAGCTTTAGTTTCAATAATTTTTGGAATGATGGTAATATCATTTCCTGTTGGAGCATATCTAGTATTTAATTCAGATATTGGTGATAATATCAACTTTGAATACCCAATAAGTGGTTTTGATTTTTTTCTTGCTGGAATTGGATATGAGATTCCAATAGAATTTGAATTGGGGGATGCATTCATTGTAATTTGGAGTATCTTTGTAATTTTATTTGCAATCTCAATGTTTGGTCCAAAAAAAGATTTTCTCAAATCGCTTGTTCCAATAATGAGTGAAGGGAAAAAATTCACATCGTCAAACTATTTACTTGCGATGATCACGTGGTTTTCTGTTTTAATTTTAGCCTCTGGAATAATCAATGTAGTACAAGAGGGAGTTGGAATAACAATAGAACCACCCCTTGCAGATAATAATCTTATTCAGTTTTTTAATATGTCAAAGGCACCGATTGTAGAAGAGATTGGTTTTAGGTTACTCTTAATTGGTTTACCACTTTATGCAATTTACTCACATAAAACATCAGCTAAAAATTTTTTCAAGTCATTATGGCATCCTTTTGAGAATCTTCATGTGTTTGAGACAAAAAAAGCAGTTGCGCTAATTGTCTTAGTTGCCATATTCTTTGGCCTTGCACATATTATTTCAGGAGAATCTTGGAGTAGTGGCAAATTTGCTCAAGCAACAGCAAGTGGGATAATTATTGGTTGGGTCTATTTCAGATACGGTTTTGCCCCTGCAGTTTTGATCCATTGGGCTACAAATTATTTTATTTTCTCTTACGTGTTTTTGGTAGCTGACCTAAATTTAATCCCAGTGACCGAAGCATTTTCTCATTCTCTGATTAACACGCTAGAAATTATTTTTGTGATTTCAGGAATTGTTTCAGTTGGAATTTTAATTCTTAGTTATTTGTTATCCAGAGAAGATAAGAATTTAGACAAAGTAGTCACCTATGAAAAAGAACATGATGATGAAGTAAAAGGACATATCGAGTCCTTTTCTGATCACAATCCAAATCCTAAAACATTTGCAGATAATTTAGATGAGGATTTACCCTCAAAATCTTAGAGATTTAAGGCTATTTTGAGTCCTTTGTAACGATTTCGAATTGTTACTTCGGTTACACCTGCAGCTTCTGCTACATCTCTTTGTGTTTTGTTTTCACCATTTGTTACACACGCAACATATAGTGCAGCAGCTGCTAAGCCCATAGGATCTTTTCCTGCAGAAATTTTTACTTCTTCAGCTGTTTCTAAAATTTTTGTTGCTTCACGTTTTGTTTTTTCTGATAGTCCAGCTTTGCTTGCAATTCTTGCAACACATTTGATTGGATCAACAACTGGCATCTTTAAGCTAAGTTCTCGTAAAAGTAATCTATAACATCTTGCAATATCTTTTCGTTTAATGTTACTTGCATGTCCAATGTCTTTTAGTGTTCTAGGGGTTTCAGTATCACGGCATGCAGCATAAAGTGCAGATGCAATCAGTGCAGAAATAGAACGTCCTCTTACAAGTCCTTTCTCTAATGCTTTTCTGTAAATGTAAGCTGCTTTTTCAATTACTGCATCACCAACTGCAAGTTTGTCTTTTAGTCTATCAAGTTCACTAAATGCTTGTCTAAAATTTCTATCAACGGGTTCATGTACCTGGCTCCTACTATCCCAAGTTCTTAATCTCTCAATGGTACTTTTCATAGACGCAGAAAGTGGTTTTCCTGTTGCATCTCTATCAGCAGGGCCAATTATTGTTGCAAGACCCATATCGTGCATTGCAAGTGATGTTGGAACTCCAGCTCGACTTCGTCCTTCATGTTCTTCTTTTGAAAATGAACGCCATTCTGGACCTGACTCTTCAACTTTATCAGTAATTACAAATCCACATTTGCTGCAAAAGTTCTCACCGGTATTTGCATCAGTAACCAGAGTTCCTTTTGCACATCTTGGGCACCTATCTTTTGGATTAACACTTTTTACCATCTAAAATTCGCCAACCTTTTTACTCTTGTATTTAACTATTGCTGATTCATCCCTTATAAGTATGGCGCTTTATTGGTACGAAATTCAGCGTATTAGGTTCAAAATTTGCTCGCAAAGAACCGGTTTTTCTTTTTGGCTCAATGCAAACTCTAGATCAGAGTGATCATCGATATCAAGCATAATTCTTCGAATAAAGATTAGAGAAGTGTTAGAAGTTTTTTGACGCCCAGTTGAAAGATGAATTTTGTAACTATCCTCATCATAATGTGTCTCCATTAGGTCAACTGGCATTCTTACTAGAGCGTTTGTCCCATCAAATCTTCTTGAAGGTACAATTAAAGAAAATTTTGGAGGAGTTTGAAACTTTAGTAAAAAGTCAATGTCTTGTATTTTCATAAATGGTATATCTTGTGGAAAAACAACAGATGCATCAAAACCATTTTCAATAGAATATGAATCTGCCAATGAAACAGCATGATTAACTCCAGATTCTTCATTATCAATTATCTGAACGGTCTTAAACTTTTTAGAGATGCTTAGTGCTTCCTCGTCTTTTGTAACAATTAAAATCTTATCAATTAAATTTGAAACAGAAAGGGTTTGAAGAACCTCTTCGAACATTAGTTTACAAAGTTCTTCTTTTTTTTCTTGAAGTAAATTTAATCTTGTTTTAGCTTTAGAAAATGTCTTTACAGGAATTATTGCAGAAATTTTCAAGCTAGACGCGAACTTGTTTTAGAATAAAAGATGCTAAAGCTTCTTCAGCCTGTTTATTTTTCATTGTGATTTTAGTTTCATATACATGCATATCTAAATTTTGAATCTTTTTTGATAGCAATCTGTCTTTTGAATCAATGATAACGTTAGAACACACATCAGAATACATTTGTGCTAATCCAAAAGAGCTTACTTCAATTCCTGCAGCCTCCATGTATGCGCCTGCAGGACCGCTAATTGCTTTGCTACCAATTAGTGGACTGACAGCGACTACTTTCTTTTTTATTTTTGATAGTTCTTTTCTAATTCCTTTAATTTGTAACATTGGTCCAATACTTGTTAAAGGATTACCTGGTGCAAGAATTACCATATCAGAGTCACTGATTGCATTTATTGCCTCAGGGTTTGGACGCGCTTTATCGGCACCAATATACTGAATACCTTCAACTTTATCTTTACCACGATGTTTTACCCAGTACTCTTGAAGATGTAATTCTCCCTTATCGGTAATGATTCTAGTTTCAACACTGTTATCAGTAACGGGAATTACTTTGGTTGGAACTGCAAATTTCTCACACATCCATTTTGTAATGTCACTAAGATTTTTGCCGTTTTTGAGCATATTAGTTCTTATTAGATGGGTCGCAGCGTCTCTATCTCCAATTCTAAACCATGTCTCTTCGCCAAAGACTTCCATCTGTCTTAGAAAATTGAAAGTGTCTTTTTTTATTCCCCATCCGCGGTCATAGTCTAACAAATCTGCAAGTCCATAGATGATTGTATCAATATCTGGGCACACATACATGCCATAAAGCCAATAGTTGTCGCCCACATTGCTAATTACGTTAACATCGCTTTCTTGAGCAGCTAAACCTCGAACAAGTTTAACAGATCCAGTTCCCCCAGCTAATATAGTAATCATTTTCTCGTCCTAAAACTCAAAATCTAGCAACGGTCACTAAATATTACTTTTTCAAATTTTTGAAAAATTGACAATTTGAATTGTAGGTAGGTTTATTACTAAAAACCATTGATCGATTTTCGTGACAAATAGGGCTGTATTAATAGCAGTATTATTCACAGGGGTTCTAATTTTTGGTGGCAGTCAAGTGGCATATGGTGCTCAGATGTTTGCTTATGTTAATTCCAATACCAATTCATCTCCCTTTGAGATGAAATATCAAAAGTCAGTTGTTGTAGAGTATGAAGAGGGTGGAGAAATTGCCCAATTGCTCAGAGGACAAGAAAGTAGCATATTCTTTTCAGGAGATACTTCTAATCCAGATGTTGCTGATTTGCAAAACAGACTAAATGAAAAATTACACTCAGATGGCTCTCAGGCGCAGATTAACAACTTGATGGTTACTTATGAAGCAGACCTTACTGGAAGAGCACTTAACACATCAATTGATTTTAAAATTATACTTTCAGGAGATTTGGTAAATTATGTTATTAGGCCTGCAGATAGAAGTCAGCCAGCACTTTTGGATATGGCTTGGAGAGGTATGACAGTTAATGGTCCTGTAGTGATTGATAGTCATGATATCAACTCAATGTATGCAGGAATTCAAGAGATGAATCCTCAATTAGCATCTGCTATCGCAGGCAGTGAAGCTCAAAGTATTTTATCAGAATCCTTGATCAATGCTGAACAAATTAAAAATCAGCAACTTGGAACTTGGCACTTTTTGTTTGATCCAACTGGAATTAATATAGATGCAGCACAGTTTGGAATTTCTGAAGAGATTCAAGGTTTTGTAATATCTGGATTTACTATGGGTGAAAGCAGTATTAGAGAGGGAAGAAAAATAGAACAAATTCAGGAAACATCATTTACAACTGATAAAACTTATCCAGTAAGAGCAATTGCATCAGCGGATAACGCAAATTTGCACGTTATTGGATTTGCTAATATTGATATTTTTGAAGGAATTGAGATTGTTGGAGTAACACCAACACCACCTGAAGGTTATGCAACCACTTCAACTGGTGATTTCCCTGTAATGATCATCTATGGAATGGCTGCAATGGCAGCTATTGGTGGAGGAGCATTTTTCATGTTTAGTAATAGACAATTAAAAAGACAGCAAGAAACTGGACAGACAGGAATTGATCCATCAAGATTAAGAGCGTATGAGACAAGTGCAGGAGCTGGTGGGTATCAAACAACCAGGGGAGAAGCGCAACTAATTGATGATGTTGATTATCAAAAAACTCGAAGTGTTTATGATGAGCCAAGTACACAACAGAGTCCACCACCTGCAATACCTACTGAGAGTGAGGCATCTTGTGGATGTGCAGCATCTCTAGATGCAGGCAATGAATGTGATTGTGAGATGCAAGGTCAATGCTTCTGTGATGCAACCTGCAAGTGTAAAGCACAAGTTTGTAAAGACCAAGTAAAATCTATGCAGTAAATCTGCAAACTTGTTTTAAAATTTTAAAAAAATTTATGCGTGCCAGTAGTAACCCTCCTTTTGTTTTCACGATATTTCGCTTTGCGGCCTACCTGAGCTAGTTACAGGAACCTATAGCTCTGTTTGGCCTTACTCCATGTGGGACAGTTGTTTCATTCCTTTTCTGGAAACCTCAGGTTTTGCCATCATAGTACAACCCAGATTGGATATTTTCTGCACTGTTGCCGACCATCTCTAGTCATCCATCTCCGAATCACATATCCTGTATGGAGGGAGGAGTTTCCTCTGCCTTAGCAGCGTTTCGCGCTCTGGCTCGCATCAATAAAATAATTTAAATTTAATTTGAAGATTTCGGATTTAGACCAAAAGAGTCTAGAACAGAATTGATTTGTGCTTCTGAATCAAGTTTAGAATATTCATCTAATAGATTTTGATTTAGCTCAAAAAATGTATGTCCCCATTTGAATTTGTCAAGAAGTTCTAGTGCTGTTTCTTTTTCTCCTAAAATAAATAAAGCACCTGAAATTGCCTCAACTGTCGTAAGTTTATTTAATTTTGAATAATTTACTGGATTTCCTGCAAGCAAGGGAGGGAGTTTTCTTTTGATTCCAGAAAATTTAGTTGAAAATGTTTTATCAGCAAGATTCCATGAGCAATCAATTCCAGTAATAGAATTTACAAGATTCTTGTCTTTTGGCAATAAAGTTTTTTCTGCAAAAGGATCTAAAACTAGAGTTTTTCCAGAAGTTTTTTTAATATCTTTGGCAAGACCGAATTTTACTAACTTTGCAGCAGAGCATTTTTTTGGATCATCTTGCTTGAACATTAAGACTTGAATATTCACAGTACAAAATGACGGATTTGTTTTAAAAACCTAGAGATTATTCTGATGCTACTCTAGTGATTTTGTAATAGAATCTAGATACTTGGTCTTCCTCTTTTATTATCTCTACATTCCAAGTTGATTCAGGAAGAGTTCCATCATCAGATTCAGGAAGAATTGTGAATTTTTCTAATCTAACATCTGGGCCGCTATATCTTACTTTATAGTTGACATCATCAATTGAAACAATCTCATAAATTTTCCCTGGTGCTCTTGTTGATTCAGAAATTGAACAATCAGTTTCTTGTCCAATTATACATAATCCTGTCTCAGTAGTTACACGCAAGTTAACATTTGCTTCTTCACCACGAGTTGCAGTCAACATCGAACCTTGAATAACTCTTGGTAACATTTCTTCTCCAGCTAATTCAATTGAAGAAGGAGTAATTGGAATTAAGGAGTCAGGAATTCTATTGAATTTTTCAGTAGTTCTTGAAACTGCTGGTTCTGGTTCACTAGGGGTTTCAATAATTATTGGTGCATCAGTAACAACAAAAGTTACAGGGAATTTTCCAAATTCAGTATCTGCAATGATTTCATAATTTCCTTTTGCATTTTCTGTTGTTGGAATTAAGTAATCATAACTAAATGATCCCGATGCACTTGGAACTACAGATACTGTGGTTCCGGGAGTTCCACAAACAAATGAACCACATGTTATTTGGGTTTGTGATTCATGAACTATTGTAATATCGACTTTATCCAAATAGACTAGTTTGTTTGGCCTACCAGTAATGTGAACTGGTTCTCCAAGTGAGTATTGTTCTTTATTAGTATCTATTAAAAGTGCTAGATCTTCATCACCACCAATCAAAAATTCATTATCAACTGAAAAAATTGTCTCAGCCTTATTGGTTAGATAAGTTGCAGTTACCTTGTAATTTCCTTCTTTAAAGATGGTTATTGGTAAAACAAAGGAACTCTTGAAGTTTCCTCCATTATCCAAGTAAACAAATGCGTCATAGATTTCTTTTATTGGAAAATCAGTTGTTTTAATAACAATATGGGCCCTTTCTTGAACAACTAAACCTTCAGTTCCCTGGACTCTTTTTTGTGCAGACCCAAAAACAGTCAATGTTTGGCCAGAATTGTATATTGGTTGATCAGTTGTAACTTCAATGGGTTTTACAACTAGTGAATCGTTTTCAGGATCTGGCGAGACTTTGAAGAATATATCTACACTTCCAGAATCCGTTGAAAATTCAGCTCGATAAACACCATAATTGCTAGTTAAAACTACTCGTTCATTAGTTGTAATTGTTGCTGGTTTTTCAGAAATTGGTGTTTTCCAGCTCCAAGAGAACCTAGAATTGTCAGCTAGTGCACCAAAAGTATCAACATCACCATCTGGTTTGTATAATTTTATTTCAATTCCAGATCCTTGAGAAAGACCAGGAATTAATCCATCAACATTGACATCTTCACCTAAACCAAATACTTCTTTATTGATGCTCAGTTCTCCAAAACCTTCAATATTTAGAGGATCAACAATTGAAAAATGGGTTGTAGCATATTCTGCACCTTGATATGAAGCTTGTATAGTGTAAGAGCCCTCATCAAAGACTGAACTATACAAAACATCTTCTACTTTGAAATTACCTGCAATGTCAGGGACTGCAGTCAATTGATATCTAACATTTGTTGGTTTATCACCCGTAGGCTTGAAAGTATCAGAGCGAATATAGCCAGTATCATCATTTTTTATAACAATGGTAACAGTGTTTGTGTAAAATGAACTGCTGGTACTAACCTGATTAATTTTTCCAGAAACAATAATCTTGTCGTTAACCTCGTAAATTGTTTTGTCTGTTAATAATGCTAATTCGGATTCGTCAATTTCTACATATTCATCAGGATTTTCCACTACTTTAAAAAATATTTCAGAAGATCCAACATCTTTGAAAACTTTGACTCTGTATTCACCAAGTCTATCTGAGTTATTGGCTACCTTGTATTCATATCTAAAAGTACTATCGCCTTCAAGTCTAACTGCAGTTTTTTCTTTAACTACATCAAGTGGGTCAGTATCAAGAGATCCTGTACCAACTTGTTGGAGTTCTAAATCTAGTGAATATATCCAGAGATCATTTAATCTTCCTGTAATTATTACAGTATCTCCTAAACCGTAAACTGATTTATCCGAATTAAGAGAAATT
>JABAOH010031662.1_pt1 | contig 25551 bp, 25 predicted proteins | sample 7062181 | NCBI WGS metagenome assembly JABAOH01 (sample SAMN14538630, study PRJNA623070) | marine sediment metagenome | biome: marine biome [ENVO:00000428]; feature: marine pelagic biome [ENVO:01000023]; material: deep marine sediment [ENVO:00002113]; isolation source: pool of 5 deep marine... | reverse complement strand
GGTCTGTTGAGTTTGGACACAAACGTCTTTGATGAGGCTATAGCTGAAGATTATCTGGGTGTTCTCGCCGTAATAGGTGCTGATAAAACAGGAACTTCCGACAGCAATACCATCAAATTTTACGGTGCCAGCAGCGCTTATACCACAGCAGGCACTTACGATGTTGAGGTGATTGTAAGCGGTGGAGAAATCACAAATGCCAAAATCAAACTTTCAAGCGAATCGGCCTACCGCAATGCAACATTTAGCGGCAATATTGTCACCGGCGATAGCACGTTCGACGATAATGGTGACCCCCTGTATCCCGAGAACGGTCTTCAGCTCAGCGTTGACCTAAGTCAAGACGGCACTTTCACTGCGACGGTCAGGGTAAAGCAGGGCTTTACGGGTGCGATAGAAGACGCCCTCGACAAAATGCTAAAGACGACAACCGGCTCGATCCAGATTGACCAAGAACGTGTCAAAGATACAATTGAGAACATCCAAGAAAATATTGAACTCGAAGAACGCCGCCTTGCTGCCAAAGAGGAAAGATTGATAGCTCAATATACCCGCCTCGAGAAAACCTTAACTATACTACAAAACCAGATGTCTACCTTAACTTTCATGATGTTAGGAGAGTAGTGATTGTGCTTTGTTGAAAACATCGGGCCGGAGCCTGTCATTGCGAGCGAAGCGAAGCAATCTCAAAGACAACGGTGGCTTTTTCTGCCCGTCACGCAAGAGATTGCCACGGCCCTTTGGGCCTCGCAATGACTTGTGCGAAGGTTTTCAACAGAGCATAGTGATTGGTGACTGATTACTACTGGCCACTTCCTATTTCCGGTGCCGCAGACGGTAAATCATAGCTAACACCTCAGCTACGGCCACGTATAGAGTCTGTGGTATAGGACTGCCGATTTCTACTGTTGAATATATCGCCCTGGCCAACTCCGGCCTTCTTATGATAGGCACCCCGTGAGCCCGCGCGATTTCTCTGATTTTTTCCGCTAAATGGTCTGCTCCTTTGGCCACCATCACAGGCGCTTCCATTGTCTTGGCCTCATAACGAAGTGCAACAGCTACATGTGTCGGGTTAACAAGAACTACACTGGCCTTGGGCACTTCCTGCAACATACGCTTCATGGCCATTTGGAACTGGATTTTTCGTATTCGGCCTTTGACCTCTGGCGCACCTTCTCTATCCCTCCGCTCTTGTTTCACTTCCTGACGCGTCATCTTCAGATCCTGGATGTATTTCCACTTCTGATAAAAGGCCTCGGCAATCGCTATAATCATAAGCGCAATGCCCACGCGTATCATCAACCCGAGTATTATCTTTGCGATAACCGCAAGTATCTGCCCAGACCAGGCCCATCGAAGGGCAGCAAGCACATCGAGCTTACTCTGAAGATAGAACCAGACGATGAACGAGATAAAAAACAGTTTCAGCACTGATGTTAAGAGTTTTACCATAGATTGAGCGTTTACCAGCTTGCCTAACCCTGCGACCGGATTAAGCTGACTGAATTTCAAGTTTATGGCCGCCGGCGCAAAATTCAGGCCGCTGATAGCAACGCCGGCCAATACAGCACCTGCGAAAAGTGCTGCGAGAATGGGGCAGATAATAAGTACAAAATCGACCGTTTTTTTACTGGCGAAATCCAAAAACGATTTGCTGCCGGCAAAAACACCATTTTCACCCGACATCCCGTCTTTGACTTGTATTACGAACCATTGCAGCAGACTCGGGGCCAGCAGAGCAACCATCGCCACCAACATCAGAAGTGTCACAATCGACGTCAACTCCTGGCTCTGGGGCACCCGCCCCTTCTCCCGGGCTCTCTGCAATCTCCTTGGTGTCGGTAATTCTGTTCTTTCGGCGGCTGGCTTCTCCGGCATAATTTGTCCCTATTTGTGGCTCGTCGCTCGGTACCTGATAATCAATGCTCACGAAAACGGCAAGTGGTCAAATCCGCCAGAGGCGGGTTAACCAGTCACAGTTCAAGATTTACAAAGGCAACAGTTTGCCCATCCACTCAGCAAATTCACTCACAAATGCATTAATAAGTGGCAAAAATATCGCTGCCATTAATAACCCCAGACCTACACGCATTGGCAAACTGATAAACAGAATGTTCATTTCCGGGACCATACGCGCCAACACGGCTAACACAACCATCAACAATAAAAACGCAGCCAACATCGGTGCAGCCAACCTAAGACCAAGTAAAAACATTGTTGAGCCGGCTTTAATTACTCCGCCGGCCAAAACCAGAATCGTTGGCACACTGCCCGCTGGAAATGTCTCGTAACTTCGTGAGATAATCAGCAAAAAAAAATGGTGACCATTGGCACTTAGAAATACGATTATAAATATCATCTCCAACAAGCTACCCAGCGGTTGAGATCTCTCACCTGTCAAGGGGTCCATAATCTGGGCCATAGCGAAACCCATCTGCCGTTCGATAAGCCGCCCGCTGAGCTTGACGGCGGTAAATATAAGAGCAGCGATTAAGCCCAGAGCCAAACCGTACGTAGCTTCATTAGCTATCAGCAATATCGCCTCCAACACAGAAACCGACTTTGGCTCGATAGCCAAAGGTGTTATCACCGAAAAGAAAAGGGCCATCAGAACGGTCAATGCTACTTTGATCCTCACCGGAATGCTTTTCCACCCAAAAACAGGAAGAACCAAAAAGAACGCCGAAATCCTTGTCAGCACCATAACGAAAGCAAGCAGTTTTTCGAACATCTCACGCCTACAATCAGTGCCCGATATTTTGGATGTGCCCAAAAAACTCGTTGGCAAATCTAAGTATCACCTGGAGCATCCAGCCACCACAAATCAATATAACTACGCCAACAGCCAGAAGCTTAGGGACTATCGTTAGGGTCATATCGCGTATAGAAGTAATTGCCTGAAGCAATGTCACCACCAGGCCCACAATCATACATGTCAGCAGAATCGGAGCTGCTAAAAGTAAAGCCGTCTCGAGAGTATGCCGACCCAGATAAAGAACGAAACTACTATCCATAAGCTAAATTCCCACAAAAAACAAAGGACAGAAAATCTGACTTCTGATGTCTGTCTTCTGATTTCTTAATACCTCATTTGAAACCCAGACTAAGACTCTTCGCCAGTAATCCCCACCCGTCAACAAGAATGAATAATATCAGCTTGAAAGGCAGCGAAATCATCACCGGCGGCAGCAGCATCATACCGGCACTAAGCAAGACACTGGCAATAACCATATCTATCAGCAGAAAAGGAATAAACAAAAGGCAGCCTATTTCAAATGCGGTGCGGAATTCACTGATAATAAATGCCGGAATAACAATATGCATATCCACATCCATCAGACTGGTAGGAGGCTCTATCTTGGCCATCTGCACAAAAAGAGCCAAATCAGCTTCTCGGCACTGTCGAAGCATAAATTCCTTTATACAATCGCTGGCCCTACCCCCTGCCGCTTGAAAATCAATCTCGTCCGCAAGATAAGGCTGGATGGAGTTGGTGTTGACCTTCGCAAAGGTAGGAGCCATCACATACAACGTCAGAAACAAGGCCAAACCTATAATTGCAATGGTAGGCGGTATGGTTTGCGTGGTCAAAGCACGTCGAACAAAGGCCAAAACAATGACTATTCTCGTAAAAGACGTCATCATCACCAAAAGACTCGGCAAAATCGCCAGGCCTGTAAAGATGATTACAAGTTTGACAGGTGTTGACCAATCTTTGCCTTCGGCCTCTTTGGTGGTTGCCTTATCTATGACTGTCATCAAATCGCCGATGCTTGGAACCGTGTGTGCTGGGGCATTTACTCCGGAAGTATCGCCGGGCTGCCCTGGCAGCCCAGGCTGCCCAAACGCATTAGCACCCTGGCCAAAACACAACCCAGCCGGCGTCAAAACAACAAACCCCAGAAAAGCTATTCTAATAAGCTTACCAGTCATTTATATTCCTAATTATTATCCATTTCTTGCGCTGTTAAATCCGTTAAGGTACCGGTTATGTCAGCCAATTTCGTGATGTTCTCATTTGTACTGCCTATAAGGAACCGTCGATCGCCTATCTCGAGCAGATGCACCGCTTTGCGTGGTCCGAGGTGGACTGTTTCGACAATACGAATCTCTTTGCCCGGCAGGTTGGTAATCTTTGGAAGAAGCTTTTTTGAAACGTAAATCGCAGCTACACCCAGAGCAACAACGAGCAAAACCGAAAGCACCATCTTATAGAACAGTTCTCGACTACCAGCACTATTGCTTTGTTTCTCAGAAAAATCGGGGTCATTCGCAAATAGGGAACCGGTTTTGGATTTCGACTCCCCGTTCTTGCTTTCGCAAGAAAGCACGGGGGGTACTGATCGGAACCCAGCATTGCCGGGTCCTGACTTTGTTCGGTCAGTAGCCGATTGAGCCGAGCAGAGAACGAGCACACCGCTGCCCAACACAATTGTTACCAAGAACGCAACGATTTTTTTCTTAAATCCGACCACGCTGTAAAACACGTCAAATATAATTTCTGGACTCTTATTCTAAGGCGCATCGCGGCCCCCTGTCTCTGCAGGGCAAGCTCTCCCGCAAATGCAGCGCCTCTTGGTCATTTTGTATGCAAACAGCGTGCCGAAATGCTAAAATGGACATTAATACACCACCAGCGGCGATTTTGGCGCAAGAATTGGCCGCATAATCAGGCAAATTGTCGAAAAACTTGACAAGCGCACAAATTAATCGCTCTCTCTTAGAATTGCGATTAGGATCTGCGACCGTTTGGAAATCGGGCTGTCCTGCTGCACCCAATCACCTCCCGGCCCTGCTCCCCAGGAGTAAACCCGCCGTTCTGCCCCCAAAGGCAAAACGCCGTGTAGGAAATCCGCAACCGCTTGAGCCCGTCTGGCTGACAGTATCCACTGTTCTTTCTCAGTTGCCTCATCGCCAGCTAAACCAAGCACATAAAGCTTGACAGGCTTCGAACCGGTATCCTGCAAATTCAGACAGAATTCCGTTAAGAACCGCCTTGCCGACTCATCCAGGCGTGCACCACCCCCTGGAAAGCGAACATTGGTTACCGAAAAATTAGGGGTTTTTGCGATTATTTGTGAACCCATGGTGTTCATAGACCGGCTTAGATCACTAAAAAGGCGACGAACTTGTTCTTCCTTTGCATTTATGCTCCTGCCCTCGAACGACTCATCAGGGTTGTCTACAGAATACTTGATTTTGAGATGACCAAAATCCATTGTTGGCTTTGAACCAGTAAGCACTCCAAGTCCGAGGTGTTCGAGCGACTGCACAAAGGATCCTCGGCCCCTGTTAAATAATTCCGGGTCCTGGACCTCCGCCAAGCTCATCAGCATCACAAAGAACGTCAGCAGCAGCGTTGCCATATCCGAAAATGTAACGATATACGATGGGACCTTAGGAGCTTTATCCGCGATTGCCAGTACTTGATGCTTCAATTGTAAATGCTCCGTTCTAACAAAACCACTTCAAGTTTACGTTCAGATTCCGTGCCTGTGCGGGCCGGCTCATTGCTTCCGAGGCCCTCTTGAGGGGCCCCGCTTTGCGGGGACCCAGCCAGAGTAGTCGTTGCTGCGATGCTAAACCAGTTCTTGTCAAGATTTTGCTTTGTTGTAAGATACTCCACCACCGCCCATGCCCGCGACAGACCAAATTGCCTACTGCTCTCATCGTCTACCGGCCCGTTTTCGCTGACAACTACCCGGCTGGGCATCTGTCTCAAGAACGACGCCATAGTAGCCATAATATTGCGGCCCTCAGACGAAATAACTGAGCTTTTACCCCAAAAAATTGCTTTCGATGAGATTAAGAATACTTTTTGGCGGTGGAAATCCACAGACTCTGTTTCTTCTCGTACGCCACCCTCCAATCCTGTAGCTAAACTGGATGTCTCGCTGCCCTCCGAGACATTTTGTGAAGCATCGATTTGTTTTGTAGGCAAAAAGGAGCTTCGGTCTTCTGCGCTCTCTTGTCCCTCTCCGACCCAAGGCTTGCCCTCAAAGAAAACTACGCTCAATTCCTCAAAAATATTGTCAGCAAAAGATGAAAAACTTATAAGAAGCACAAAAAACGTGAGCAGCAGGGTCATACAATCACTGAAAGTTACCATCCATTCCGGTGCACCCGGTGCCTCTTCGGGTTGTATTCGTTTGCTTCCATAGGCCATTATATATTAGCCTTTACTTCCTCCCGCCTGCCCTCGGAGACAAATGCCTGCAATTTTTCTCGAACAGCGGTCGGATTATCACCTTGGGCAATAGCGCAGATACCTTCTGTAATCATCTCCATTGTGGTCATTTCTGCCTTGGAATAAATCCCCAGTTTGCCCGCCAATGGTATGAAAATCAAGTTGGCAGATAACGCACCATAAAAAGTAGTAATCAAAGCTACGGCCATTCCTCCGCCAATTTGTTCCGGTGAATCCAGACTCCTGAGCATTTGAATCAGACCAATGAGCGTACCTATCATCCCGAAAGCCGGAGAGGCTGCACCCATAAACTCTAAAATCTTTTTGCCGGTTGAATGACGCTCCTGAAGGTATTGGAGCTCTAGGTCCATAAAGTCCCGAATAGACTCAGCTTCCCGCCCATCCACAAGCATCTGCAAGCCCTTGATGAAAAATGAATGGTCTAACTTGGAAACCTCCTGCTCCAAAGCCAATGCTCCGTCACGCCTGTTGATAGCAGCGTAGTTAACCATTTTTTGAATCAGCTCTGACTGTGGCGGTATCTTTGCGACTATTGTTTTCTTGACTACCGAGAATATTCCCAAAAACTGTGGCAGCGAAAAATGTATAAGCGTAGCGCACAGCATTCCCCCTACGGTGATCCCCAAGGAAGGCAGATGGATAAATACCTGCCAACCTCCGCCGCTAACAATAGCGGTTGTAATGACAATAAAACCAAGAAGTATTCCTATTATTGTTGCAATGTCCATAGAACTTCTATCTATAGAACTTCTATCTTTCGATTATTTGTTTTAATCTCTGAGACAAAGCCGCTGCAAGCTTCGGCTCCGAAGCGGCCAATTCAGCCAAAAGTTTCGCTTTGGTCCTTTCGGTCATATAGTGCAGAATCTTCACCGCCTCATCAAAGCCACTGCCCCCGCTATCAACCCCGCCATCTTGCATTTGGCCCATGCACATACTATTCAATATCTTGCCGGCGCTGGTCACCTCCATCTTATCATAGGCCGCTGCTATCGTTACCAGGTTGGCCTTCTCTGCATCGGCAATCTTAATCCTGCCCTTAAGTAAATTATCCCGCTCTTCCTTAAGAGCGGCAATGATTGAAGCAAGCTCGATTCGCAGATTGTTGAGGTCTTCGATGTCCTTCTTTAATACATCCTGGACCACCTGCAACCTCTGTTCCCGCACCTCAAGGCTCTGCAGTTTATTGTCATACTCTCGCTTTTTTTCCCGGACCTCATAGACAAGACTCTTGAGCTGCTTTTCCGCCATAGTTTCTTTTGCCGTCTCAGAAGCCGCGACGACGGTGTCCATCGTGTCGGTTTCCAGCTGGGGTAGCTCCGGCTCAGCTTCCTCGCTAACAACTATCGGTTGACTTAACTCATCAGGACGGCTTGTCGGAGACGGTTTAGTAAGCCACCCGAAGATAAATGCTCCGGCAAAGCTCACTAATCCTGCCGCTGCTGTGATTATTATCAGTTTCTTACTCACTGGTTTTCTCCTAACTTCGTGTTACCGTGTTTGTGAAAGACAGCAAAATCTCAATCCTTTTTACTGCCAACCTCTTTTTTTCTATTATCGGGCTTCCATTTGCAATCCGGCCCTAATCGAACTTAAGCTCACACCGGGTTTTCCATTCTGCAACTTTTTTGCAAAATGGGACTTCCTAACGGGTGCGTGATAAAGACGAGATCTTCTTTCGAACAAATGAAACCGTAGCTCCCTCATCTAATTCTTTTTGCTCAAGCTTCTCCTGCTCCTTTATAAATTGTGTCTTTGCTTCAGCTTGCAATCTTTCCAAGCCTTCTTTGAACCTTTTGACTTTTAAAAGCTCAGCAATTTTCTCTCTTTGTTGTGATTCCAGGTCGCTTATTTTATCTTTGAGCTTCTTAATCTGCTCATTACTCGCCACTGAATATCTCAAAAAAAATTCTTGTTTGCCTAATCGCTTCTTAGGATCTTCGGCGCTCAGACCATTTATTATATCTTCCAATATCATCTGCTTTGCCAGCAGCTCTCCTCGTCTCTGGGCTATCTCTTCCGTCAGCTCAAGCAATTCAGCTCTGGTTTTCTGTTCTTGCTTTTTCTTTATGTCAAGGACACGCTGCAACCGCCATACAAATCGTTTCATTTAATTTCCGATTCTCAACTCTCAATACTTAACTGATACCCCAAACGCAATTTATTGCGCTTTAGAACCCAACAGCTCATCCCACGACTGGGTAATGGTAGTCATTCGCTTGACGGTTTCCTCGAAATCGGTTCTCTCTCGAATAGGCTGAACAAGAAAGCCGTTTATCTTGTCAATCAGGGCTATTGCTCCGTCAATACGCCGATTGCTGCCCCGTGAAAACGCCCCAATGTTTATTAAGTCTTCAGCGTCAGCATAAATGGCATATATCTCTCTGAGCTTCTGTGCAGCAATCTTATGCTCTTTGCTCACCACCACAGGCATCAATCGGCTGATACTCTGTAAAATGTCAACAGCAGGATAATGGCCCCTCTCAGCCAATTTCCTGGACAGAACAATATGGCCGTCCAGCAGACTCCTGGCACTATCAGCCACAGGGTCAGCCAAATCATCGTTCTCCACCAGGACAGTTATAATACCCGTGATGCTTCCATTCTCGGCACACCCTAAACGTTCGATTAGTCTTGGCATTAGTGAAAAAACACTCGGACAGTAGCCCTTTGCCGCCGGCGGCTCACCTGCTGCAAGACCTATTTCCCGCTGGGCCTGGGCGAAGCGAGTCACCGAGTCCATCATAAACAGAACATCTTTGCGTTTGTCCCTGAAATATTCGGCAATTGTAACAGCTACGAATGCCGCCTTTACTCGCTGAATCGGAGGCGAATCCGAGGTAGCAACGACAACAACACTGCGCGCCAAACCTTCCGGACCAAGGTCCGCCTCGAGAAATTCGCGAACCTCCCGGCCACGCTCACCTATCAATGCTACGACATTGACCTCGGCCTCACTCGAATTGGCAATATCGCCAAGCAGAACGCTCTTGCCCACTCCGCTGCCTGAGAAAATGCCTACCCGCTGTCCCTTGCCACAGGTTAATACCCCGTCTATTGACCTGATCCCCAAGGCCAAAGGACTGGTAATTTTCTCTCGACTCAAAGGTGGTGGACTACTCGCATCTAACGCCTTCTTGTCCGTCCCTGCTAACGGCCCCTTATTATCTATTGGTTCTCCCAAACCGTTTACTACCCTGCCTAAGATATTTTCGTTTAAGATAATATGGCGTGGAGTAGTCCGGGCTGTTACTGTATCACCTGGTGATATACCATCTATATGCTCCAACGGCAGCAGAATAAGATGGTCCTTCTGGAAACCTACCACTTCTGCCAGCACACGCCGTCCATCGCGAATTTGGATACCGCAAAGTTCTCCCAGGCCCACTGTCGGACCGGTAGATTCAACCGTCAGACCAGAGACTCGCACCACAGAACCCTGACAATCCAACAAATTTACCTTACGCAGGGCCGAGTGAAACTTCTCAAAATCAATCGAACAGTTACTAACCTCGCTCGTAGCCATAACTCATTCTGCCCTTTTAAGTGCTTTACCAACTCGTTCCAGATGTTCGTTAATCAACGATTCGATAATCCCTTTTGGGCTTTCAAGCAGGCATTCTGCCCGCCCAATATTGGGGTCGGAAACAAACTTAATGCCGGCTAAGTCGCCGCTTGGCTCATCCTGCTGGGCCTTTTGGCACTGCACAAGGTCTTGAGGATTCAAACGCACCACCACATCCTGAGGCGTGGGAGCATTTTTGAGGGCTTCTTTGACGATGGATTCTATTTCGTAATCCCCATTTTCGACTTTTTGCATCAATATCTTTCGAGCGATTTCCACCGAAAGTTTGGCAATTTCTTCCTCATGCCCGGCAAACACCTTGTCGTAAAACTGATTGAGCTTAGAAACCACGGCATTGAGACTCTGGCAAGCTTGCGAAAATGCAGCTTTCTTGTCCTCTAACGTTCCTGAATTTACACCACCACGACCGGACAATTCAGTCCCGATACCATCGGGACAATTATCCAGGATTTGTACCGACATTACCGGCCTGTCAAGATGGACTGTAAGTGTCCGCGACATTCTACTATCGACCTACCATTCTGAGCTTGCCTTCCTCATTGGCGTCTCGCAACGGCTTGACAACTTCTTCTCTCGCATCAAGAACTTCTTTTTCCAGCGGCTCCTGCATCAGTGAAGCTTCTTCGTCAACCATAGCCACAGCCCTGTCAGATATATTTGAGCGTATCTTTTGCGTGATCTCTTCATCCGCCCCATAAAGCGCCATCGCCAATTTGCCTGACTCCACGGTTCGCAGCGCTTCCTGCAGAGACCTGTCCGCTATTGACGGAATATCTTCCCACGTTATCATCAAACGCCTTACCATAGTGGCCGTTTCCTCATCATGTTTGCCGATCTCATCAAGCAGCTGGTCTCGCAGCTCTCTCTCCAGACCACTTAGCACAATAGCCAGTTTTCGTAGAGTTTGCTCCGGTTTTTCCGCAAGAGTCTCTCCTTTGAAACTCTTCAGCCGTTCGCTAATCATAGATGCTATCCGCTGTCTTACCCCGGCTCCCACCAGTTCCGGGTTCGTCATCTTGCACACAGCTTTGAGCCGGGCCTCTTCACTCAAGAGCGACAGAACCTCCTGGCTTTTCTTCGGAGTCAGCTCCGACAGTACTACAGCAATCGTCTGTGGGTGTTCTCCCTCCAACGCAAGAATCAGCTCGTCCATCTTGGCCAAACGAATATCTGCAAACAGGTCTTTCTTTTCTGTCGCCTTTCTAACCTGACTCTGAATTTGCTCGGCCTTGTCTTTGCCAAGGACGCTTACAAGCATTTCGTTAAGAAAACCTCTCATACTAAATCTATGAGTTTGCTTTCCTTGAAGTGAGCTACAGAACTCTCGGACAACCTTCGCCTGCTCCCTGGCATCGTGTTGCTGCGATGCCTCGATTCGCGCAAGCTCCAAAGCAATTTCTTGAATCTCTTCGGCGCCAAGTCCCCTTAGCAGCTCGATCCCGGTCGCAGCATCCAGACTCATCAACAGCATCGCAGCTTTTTGCTTACCGTTAAATGCCATCTACTTGAATCTCTCTTTTAAACTTTTTGCACCAATATCTTTGGCGAACCCGCACATTATCCTTCGATAAACGCAAGTTCGCCTTTCTCATTCATTTCGCGCAAAACCTGGACAATTGCCTCTCTGGCTTCTTCAACATCCTTCTCCTCAGCTACTGAGACGAGCGATATTTCCTCATCCAACGCAGCAGCCGCTCTTGCGGAGATATTGGACTTTATTTTCTGAACGACGCCATCATTGGCCTTGACCAATGCCAACGCTAATTCCCTCGCATCAATTCCTCTCAAGGCCTCTTGCAGCGACCTGTCAGCAATCTGCGGAATATCCTCCCAGATTATCATTAAGTTAGCTACCAGTTCACCAGCCTGGTTGTCTTTTCCATGTATGGCGCCGAGCAGACCATCTCGAATCTCTTTACCCAAGTTTCGCAAAACCACAGCCACTTTCCTTAAAGACTGCTCAGGCCGAGCTGGCAAAGCCTCACCCAGCCCTTGGTAAGAGCGGGATTCACCTGGGCTACCGCTTATAACAGCCTCAAGACGTCTACAAACAGTCTTTGTTATTTGTGCCTTTGCTTCGGCCGTCAGAGCCTCACAACCGGTCATCCTCCCGATAATGCTAAATCGGATACTTCCATCCAAAAGACCAAGTACCTCTGAGTTTTTCTCTGCCGGTAGTTCTGATAAAACCACCGCAGCAGTCTGAGGGTGTTCATTCTTCAGAACTGATGCCATCGTTTGCGAATCCACGGAACGAATAGATATGAAAGGATCACGCGTATACAATCCACAGGACGCCTTACGACGGGACCCCGCTTCGCGGGAACTCAGCAAATCCTGTATCTGGCTCTGTATCTGCACTGCCTTGTCTTGGCCTACCGTACTTGTTAACACTTCCTTTAGGAAGCCTTTAAGGTGAAATCCCTCGCTGGCTTGCAGCGAATTAAAGAACTGCCGGGCAAGCCTCAAGCTTTGCTTGCTACTGCGATAACCCGCTGCATCCAGAGCCGCCAATTCCACTGCCAATTCTTGAACCACCTCCGCGTCAACACCTCTAAGCAGCTCAGCAGCGGTTGCTGCATCCAGGCTCATCAACAGCATCGCAGCTTTCTGTTTACCCGTCAACGCCACTTATTTATTCCCCCTTTTCTTCGATCCAACTGGTAAACAGCTGCCTGACACGGTCGGGATCACGTTCCATAGCATTTGCTATCTGTCCGCGCAACACCAATGGTTCCGAAGCCCCGCCTCCACCGGTAAGAAGGCCGGCGGCTCCCTCACCTTCGGGCAACGACGCTGCTGGGGCCGCCGGACCCGGACCCGCTTTTCTCTTTGCACCTCGGAACATGCGGAGAACAAGCAGCGCACAAATTGCCATAATCCCTAAAGAAGCCTGGCGGGCAATTGCTATGTAGCGAGGCCACTCGGACAGCTCTTCATCGACCAGCAACTCAACCGGACGATAGAACTTAGCGTCAACTACTGTAAGCGAGTCTGTATCCTTAAGACCAAGGGCATTTGTGATAATTTCTTCTACCTCAGACAATTCCATTATCTTTGCGGTCGTACCACCAGAGCTTGCTTCATTGGCATCGGGTGGCGATAAATCAACAAAAGCAGCCACCGACAGAGATTTTATTTCGCCCGGCAAAACAACCTCCTGCTTCACAGTCTTGCCGATCTCGTATTCGGTAATAATTGTTTCGTCCTTCTTTGTGCCGCCTGGTACGGGTGGCTGGCCTTCAGCCGACACAGTACTGGGTTCAGTTTCAGTACCACTTACAATCTCTTCTTTTGAAGCAACCCCCTTTGGCTCATAGGTTTCTGAAACAGTATTGACACTGTTCATATCAATAACGGCACTGACCTTGACCGTTGCCCGCCCGGGCCCCAAAACAGTAGTGAGCATATCCTCGACCTTGTCCGCCAAGTTCTGCTCCACTCTTTCCCTATAACTTTGGACTGTGCTGGCCCCACTGGCCATAGTCTGGTCCGACTCACCCGAAAGAAGGCGTCCTTGACTGTCTACCACGGTCACATTTTCTGACCTGAGCCCCTCAACACTGCCGGACACCAAATGGGTAATTGCTGTTATATTCAAAGCGCTTAATTTATAACCCGGTCTCAGTCGAAGAACAACAGAAGCAGTGGTTCTCCCAGCCTCAGCTGTAAAAAGCGTCTGTTCGGAGCTTACTATATGAACCCGTGCGTGAACCACGCCGTCTATCATTTGGATACTCTTGGCAAGTTCTTCCTGTAGTGCTCGCTTGAGGTTAACGCTTTGAACAAACGGGCTGACGCCGATTTTTTCATTATCAAATATCTTGTAACCGCCCTGTCCACCTACAGGAAGCCCTTCTTTGGCCATATCGAGACGAAGCTGATAGATTTTTTCTTCCGGCGCATAGATACTCGTCCCGCCGTTTCGTAATTCGTAGGCGATGCCCTTTTCACTGATTTTCTCTGCAATCTTACCTGCTTCTTCGGGAGTAAGCTCCTGGTACAGCATTCTCATATCCGGCTTGCGGACCCAATAAGTGAGCAGGGCACCGGCACTGACAAATATCAGAACAATCGCAACAAGCAAAGCCCGCTCAACTGGACTTACCTTTTGCCAAACTGCGCTTATCTTTTGGAGAAAACCCATTAAACCTCTTCGTTAATTGATTACTGACTACCGGTGATTGAAAAAGACGTTAAAAAATAATCAATCACAACGGCATATTCATAGTTTGCTTATATGCTTCAATTAACTTATTTCTAACGCCCACAAGAAGCTTGAAACTCATATCAGCTTTGGCCACCGCCGAGACCACCGAGATAATATCCTCATTCTTACCGGACAATAAATCCTTTATGGACATATCTGATGACTCTTGAAGGTCGTCAACCTTGGATATGTAGTTCCCGACAGCTTTGACAGCATTAGCAAAGTCTGCCTTCTTGGCATCGGAATTTCCCACTTTCGGCATTCCAAAAGAATCGGGATTGGCCCTTGGCTGTACCGAGCCGGGCTTCCAAACGCCATTTACTGCATTTGAGGCCCCACTTACATTTGGATTTAAGTTAACCATCGCTCACTCCATAACTTATCGAAGTAATTCGAGTGTGGTTTCCACCATTTGCTGATAACGTTTCAAAACCGCTGCGTTGGCCCGATAAACCCGTGTCGCAACATTCAAATTCATCATCTCAACGGGCAAATTTACGTTGGGCATCGCAACATACCCCTCCTCATCCGCATGAGGATTACCGGGGTCGAAAATCCTAAGAAAATCACTCATATCCGCAAGTATCTTGTCCAGCTCAACGCCGCCCATATCGTCGTCCGATTTGAACGCCGCTTCAAGCCTACGGTAAGGCTCACCCTTGCCGGCATCGGTTGTGCGGGCATTGGCAACATTCGATGAAATCACTTCCATCTGTTTGCCCTGCGCTTGCAAACCCGAAATCGCTATATCTATAGGGCTGAAGATATTGTCAACTTCCATTCGTTCTACCTTTCTCCTTCCTTTCTGGTCTCTGTTCGATTCGCCGAACCGCAGTAACTAACAGTGGATTACTATTTTGTGCCCATTGCTAATTCAATTTGGCTGTACTTCTTGTTGAGCAGCCGAATATATGTCTTGTGGCGAAGGGCATTTTTGACCATTTGGCCCACTTCGGTCTCGAGATTAACGTCGTTGCCGTTTGAGCCTACCGGTGTCTGTTTAGGCTGATAAATCTGCGGTTGGATTTCACTAAGGTCAACTGCCCCAGACGAACCCAAAGCCTTCGCAAGCAACTCTTCGAACTTGACATCAATCCTGCGGTATCCCGGGGTCTCAAGGTTGGCAATGTTATTGGCGATCGCTTTCTGGCGAAGATGTTCAGCCCTTATACCAGCCTCGAGAAGATCTACTACGCTGTTTGTCTCGGACATCTGAAGCTTCCCAATATTATGGTTTCCCGCCAAGCGGGGTCTCTGCACAATCCTTATCTGCTGAAGATAAATATTAGCAATAATCGTGCCAAACGCTCAAAACCGGCCATTTTCAGCACATCACCCCCTATCCTGTGCGAAAAACCGCCTTAAATCCAAGGAATCGCTTATTTGGATGGCAGCAGCGATGTCAGGATTCTATACAACCAGACATGTTTTTTACATATCAACACCCCTTGCAAAGCCGTTCAACTTATGCGTGGGCCCGCCATTAACTCAAACCGGAAATTCTCTCCTGCCTCCAGGAATATTTCTCCGCAAATACGGCTAACAGCAGGACATTTTCAAGAAATCATCATCTTTTTAATATTCATAAGTCCTGTCAAAACAAGCAGTTATCATTAAACTGAAACCCTTTTCTCGACTGTTGGCACGTTGGTTGCTCGAAACAAGTTGGTTTTGTTTTGTAAGGACGCTGTATGTATGCCAGTCAGCTAATAATCGATAACATGTTTGTAGCAACAGCCAGCGCAGTCCCATCTCCGTCAAGACCCAATGCGGTCAAAAAAGCCGCACAATTCTACCCAACCCCAGATGATAACCCACCGTGCGTTAACACTCCCGAAACAACAAAGACCGATAATACACCCACTAGCGCCGAAAATGAGCCTGTTAACAAACCACCGCAAGATTTTAGCCAAACGCTTCGCAAAACAGTAACGGCTGAAACACCCCCGAAAGTGGATGATAACACAACATTAAAACAACAAGACCTGACCTCTGAGGCGTCTGTTACGATAAATCCCGCGAAGCTTTTTTTGACTTCAGTGTCAACAATTTCAGTTGCGCCGCTCGTCAAAGAGATCGCTACAACAGCACAACCAAAAGTCGGACACCTACTTGCCCGATTGACCGCCAATTTGAGCACCGACAAATCCCTTCCTGTTACTGGACAAGCTGCAAAGGCAGCCGAAATCAAACTTCTTCTAACTAATGGTGAGAAGGGCCAACTTGGGCTCAAAACCGTTCTGCCAGAGACATCCAACGGCCAACTCGGGCTCAAAACCGTTTTACCAGACACATCCAAGGGTGCGCCTACTGCCGATACCCAGCTTGGGGAAGGCAAAAAAGGCGATGCGCTATTGATGCCAAATGAAACAGTCGTTCCCACAACAACCCCTGACAACGGGGAAAACACCAAAGAATTGAAACACGAAGCTCTTCTTAACAACGACAGCAAGCCAGCCACTACCGGCGAAAAAACGGCGACGGCAGATACGCCAGCTATTTCCAACACTCAAGAAACACTGCCATTGAACACCAACTGTCCACCGGTTCAGGACAAATCCTCTGAACCCCAGTCCCAGCTTATCGGGATTTGTCCGGAAAAATCCGCTCGTGCCGCTGAGACACCAACCGATAACAAAGCTACCGGCGACCAGCAGTGCCTGGGCCCCATCTCACAAAACGTCGCAAAACCGGAGCCCAGTCAAACATTCTCAGAATCGTCAGACTGCAATGCCAAAGAGCAGGCGGGCAATATCTCAGGAGATTCTACTGTCCAGAATTTGAATGTAACGGAGGTCCAAATATCCACCGGCCAAACAAAAGGCCGTGGCAATGCGACCTCCAATAATAGCTCCAATTCGAATTTTGAGCAGATACTCTCTCACAACAACCCCCAAACTCCCGTTACAGAACAGTCGCCCACCTCTGCCGAGGCCCCAAAGACAGCCGATCTGCCAGAGCAGACTTCGTCCAGCGATGTCTCTGCAGGTATTGGCAAACAGATTCTTGAATCTATTCACAGCTCTTTATCCCAACAAAGCGAGAACCAGCAAATTATCGTCCGCCTCAATCCACCGGAACTGGGGAAGGTTTTCATAAAATTCCAGGAGCAGGACGCCCAAATAACAGGCCTATTGGAAGTCAGCAAGACACAAACCAGATATGAGATTGAGCAGGCACTGCCGCAGATAATCCGAGACCTTGCAGATTGTGGCATTCAGATAAAGCGGCTCGAAGTTCTGCTATCTGATTGGGAAGAATCAGAGCAACAGGCTCTTAAAGATCAATCGCCACAAAACGGCTGGGCCCAGCAACAAGACTCGGCGAACCCAGGTGCGGGGGCAAACAACACACCTGCCAACGAATGGCTGACAAACGACAATAGTTATACTGAATTACACGAACTAAAAGAGACGTTTGTCAGTGATCATTCAATAAATATGTTGATATAAACAGATCCAAAAATCTCTTCGTCAATCACGAGCGACTTTTCACCGGATGGACAGAGATTTTGATTGAACTGACTTTTTCGCAAGAAAGGTTTAGATGAGTATAAACAGAAAATTAAAGCGTTCGCACAATCAAAAGAAGAGAAAAAAGAAACAAATGATGAGAAAGCTGCCCACTCCCAGGAGAACCTCTTGTGAGAATGACGAAGTGCAATTTACCGTTTTGAAAGACGGGCGGATGCGAGTTACCACCTCAGAAGACAACTTGCCGGAATTTCTCGTTAGGGCAAGGAGAGCCATTCAAGCTGGTCGGACCGATGAAGCCAGAGACCTTATCAATGACGACAATATCGAAATTGTTCGACAAATGGTGGAGAAGAACCCATCCCAGATGGCGGTTATGTATATACTGGCAATGACCTTAGTCGCCATCGGACGGCTCGATAAGGCCGAAGAATGGTACGTGAATATTTTGAGGCGAAAGCCACATTGGGCAGTCTACAACGAGCTGGCAAATATCAAGGAGAAGATGGGGCGAAGAAGCGAAGAAATGGAATATCGCAGAAAAGCCCTGGAGGCCAATCCTGATAACGGCGTGGTGCTGAATAACTGTGGCATGCACATGGTACGGATGGCGCAGGCACAACAAGGTATCGAAATATTGCGAAAAGCGGTCGAAAAGGCACCTGGCAACCCAGTAGTCCATTCCAACTTCCTGCTTTTTATGCATTATCTGTCAGACCCGAACCGTCAATCGCTCTTTAACGAGCACAAGCGGTGGGCCCAGATACAAGGGCCGAGGGCTTTGGCCAAAACATGTCACGACAATGTCCCAGATCCCGACCGCCGGCTCCGAATTGGTTACATCTCACCCGATTTTCGTAAGCATTCGGTCGCGTATTTCTTTGAGGTACTTCTGGATGAACAGAATCGTCGAGCAGTGGAAACCTATGGATATAGCAATGTCGAGCGGCCTGACGAGGTTACTGAACGCCTGAAACTCAAGTTCGAACACTTCCAAAACATCTACGGAGTCAGCGATGAAGCGGTCATCGAAATGATCGAAAAGGACAAAGTCGATATTCTGGTGGACCTGGCCGGCCACACGGGCAACAATCGTTTGCCTGTGCTGGCACACAAGCCGGCTCCGATCCAGGCTACCTACCTCGGATATCCCGATACGACTGGAATGGAGCAGGTCGACTATCGTTTGACCGATGATTTGGCCGACCCACCTGAATCACAACAATTTTACACCGAGGAATTGGTCTATCTGCCGGACGGCTTTCTCTGCTACAAACCTCCTGATCACGCGCCACCGGTTGCACTGCTGCCCGCCCTCAAAAACGGCTATATTACCTTTGGCTCATTTAACAATAACTGTAAGATAAACCCATTTATCATGTCGCTCTGGGCTGAAGTTCTCAAGCTCAATGACGGTTCACGTCTTGTGCTGAAGTTCAGAGGCGGCGACGACAAGAAGCTGAGGGACCATTACCTGCACACATTCGAGCAATTTGGAATCGCAAGGGGGCGGATAGACATCCACGGCCCAAAACACCGTGTCGAGCACCTTAAATTATATAACCAGATTGACATTGCCTTGGACACTTACCCCTACAATGGCACAACAACGACTTTCGAGGCCTTATGGATGGGCGTACCTGTAATCTCGCTGGTCGGGCAACATCACATGTCCAGAGTCGCCTTGACCATATTGGCCCGTTTTGGTATGGGGTTCCTGGCGGCCTCGACACCTCAAGAGTATATCACCAGAGCCACCGCTCTTGCGGCAAAAAAACAGAACCTTGTAGAAATGCGGGCTATAATGCGTAGAACAATAGCCGGCGCTTCACTGTGCAACACAAACAGATTCGTCAGAAATGTAGAAGCCGCCTATCGAGAAATGTGGCGGCGATGGTGCCAAGAGCGCAGCGCCCAGGTCGCTGCTGAACAAGTTACCTCGGATGACCAGAGCTGCAGTGCCGATGCAGAAATCCGCTCTGCAACCTCTGTGGAGGCGGCGCATAAACTGCTGGTGCACAAGACACCGTGAGACTCACCATAAAGGCCTGCGGATTCGACCGCCTCGGCGGCCTCCGGTACCGCCGGAGCTTCTGCAGGAATCCTGCCAGGGCGACGACTGCCGGCAGGCATTGAAATTGCTCAATTATCCAGATATCGAAGAAGCCAAACCCTTTACACATCACCCGACGATTTCAATAGATGCAGCGGCAGTCAGCTCTGCTGAGAAGCCGGAATCGTACCCACTGGGCTTTTATATTTAACCCGGGCCGTTTCGATAGATTTCAGAAAGGCCTTTTTGAATTTGTCCAAAGGGAAATGCTCAATAACAGCTTTGCGAGCTTCCTGCCCCATGCTGACCGCCAAATCTCTATCCGCCAGCAACATCCGAGCGTATTTTGCCAATTCTCCGGCATCGTCGCTCAGAAACCCGCTTACGCCGTGTTCAACAGGTGAGTTGAAGTGCCGATTACCTAAAACCGGCAGACCGGCAGCCATTGCCTCCAGCGTGGCCATATTGTATCCGTCTTCGTATCTCGGGTCTGCAGTATGTATATAAAACCGATGAGACTGCAATATCTTCTTTAGCTGCTCCCAACTCTGGGAAGCTTCAGCTTCCGGAATATTCGGATTGTGCCCAACAAGCCGCACCGGAATATCCGCAAATGCTCTTTCGTGAAAGTCCCATAATAGAATCTTTTTACGGTTCTCGATAAAATTGCAGATTCGAAGACCGCTGCATTTCTCCCCGGAATATGGCAAGTAATCATCCGCGTCAACACCAAAGGGCACAATATCGTCCGGGGATTCCCCAAACGCCGTCTTTCGCGTTTGGGGGCCCCCGATAATCCCCCACGATTTGCCCTTCAGCACAGAGACAGCCACCGCATGCCCACCGACTAATTGAAGGTATGTGTGCAGCGCCGCTTTCATCTTTTCCGGTGTAATATCGGATTTTTCTTCCGCCACCCGTCCCTCAAGTGTAGAGTGAATAACTATAAGCCGGGGCCCGGATAGATGCTTAACATCCAGCAAATCGGTTATGTTGTGTGCTATGATACAGTAATATGGTGTTTTTGTACTTTGGGCCTCCGATAAGCTGACTAACCGGGACTTAGACGGCACGGGGCGCATCTGCTCATCCCAGCTTTCTTTATATCTGCCTCTAAGACCTGTGATTATATCGAGGTTATATCCCAGTACACCAAGTTGATACACCCACGCTTCGTGACAGTTAAATACAAGCAGGGTCTTTTTATGAGTTTGTGTTTGTTGTGTCTGCATATATTACCCGGACTATATCCAAAGTCGCTCCAGAACCATTCTCCAACTCCACCAACAACCAATCCTCCACAGTATACACTACGGGTTCCCACAATAACCGTGCATCATTACCTTGAACTATACTTGCTTAGAGTAATTTGAGCAAGAATTATTCTTTTGTTATAAAGACCCTTGTAGATAAGGGGATTTCCCGGAGACTCGGACCATCAATCTGCAAATTCCTGTCGGAAAGCCCGATAACCTCACAAAATTTTCCCACTTTTTGCGTTGTTTTTTACCGGTCTGTTTCCAATATTAACCCCGATTCATTGAGATTACCGGTCTTACGATTTTGTAGTCACTTTCCATTAACAAATACCTAAAGTTCCTCCCCCCTTTGTCGATAACTCCCAATGGAAGCTTAGTCTTCTGGGGATGTAATGGTTACAAGTTAAATTCAGTTAATTAGGGTTTGACAGGCCTCAAAAAAAATGAACGTTTGTTTTTTAAGGAGTTAAAAGTATGTTAGCAATCAAGAACAACATTATGGCAGCAAATGCCGCAAGGCACCTGGGCGTAAGCTACGACGCCCTGGCCAAATCGGTGGAAAGGCTGTCGTCCGGCTTGCGCATAAACAGCGCAAAAGACGACGCAGCCGGCCTGGCTGTACGGGAGTTGATGCGTGCCGACGTCGCTGTGTACGAGCAGGGTTCTCGTAACGCCCAAGACGCCATCAGTTTGGTACAGGTGGCAGAAGGTGGTATGCAGACAATCGACAACCTCCTGGTACATATGAAACAATTGGCTGAGCAGGCAGCTACGGGTACTTATAGTTCCGCACAGCGTACTATTATGGATGACGAGTTCGAAGAATTGTCCAACGAAATCCAGCGTATTTCAGGGTCGGCCAAATTTAACGGTATCACCCTCCTCAATGCTACTGACGGCGTATCAATCGTCTTCGGTGGGTCAACTGACACAATAACCATCTATAAGGCTGACATGACCACGACTGGTCTTGGCATCGGCACGTTGGACATCAGCAGTGCAACTAGTGCGCAGGCGGCCCTAACAACTCTGGACACGGCCATCACCAGCGCAAATTCTGCCCGTGCATCATTCGGCTATAAGATGAGGCGTCTGGAAAGCATAGTAGAGGTTCTCGATATTCAAGCCGAAAACATAAAGTCATCCGAATCCCGAATTTCCGATATTGACGTTGCCACGGAAATGGCAGAGATGACCAGAACGCAAGTGCTGGCACAAGCGGGTGTCGCGATGTTGGCACAGGCGAATTCGATGCCGCAAATGGCATTGACTCTACTGAGATAGTAGTAGCAGCGTTCAAATATTTGAATGACCAGCGGGGAGATGACCGGGGCAGGAACCCTTGGGTCATCTCCCCGTAAGTTAAAATGCCAAGTGACAATATCGTGATGTGTCGTGATGCGTTGTGCGTATTGAGTGTTACGTGACAATGCTAACGCAATAGACATCACGAAATACGATTGAACGGAGCAATACCATGAACGGAATCTCAGCATATCAGGATAGCTCAATTACCACACAAAGCAAAGGCCGTCTCATTGTCCTGCTCTACGAAGGCGCAATCAAATTTATGAAGCTGGCAATCAAGGAAATAGAGGCGGGCAACCACCAGGCAAAGGGTCAATACATAAACAAAGCCCAGGACATAATCAATGAGCTCATTGTGGTTTTGGACATGGACGCCGGCGGCGAAATAGCCACTAACCTTCGCAAGCTCTATTGTTTTATGCAGAGGCGCCTCTCCGAAGCCAACATAAAACGTGACCCTCAAATAATTCGTGAAGTAATAAAACTGATGGAAGAACTAAATCAAAGCTGGAAAGCTATCGCCAGCTAATCAATTTGCCTGAAGGTATCATAGATAAAGTTATGAAATTCCAGACTATCTGCCGCCGGAGAATTAAACTGCCGCCGAAGCATCCTGCTGCTTTTCCAAAATGCTCCGGTATCCACAAAATAAATTGATAAAAAGGAAGTTGCAATGCCCAAAGCAAAAGAAATTATGACCAAGGAAGTAATTAGCGTAAGAAAAGACACTCCTGTACTCGAAGCCATAGAACATATGTGGAAACACGACATCACCGGTATTCCTGTGGTCGAAGATGATATGACTTTGGTGGGGGTTGTCACAGAAAAAGATGTACTAAGATTATTCCATAGCCATAAAGAACAGAAGAATGAGACAGTTAATAGTTTTATGACACAACCTGCTGTGCACTTTGACGAGAACGAACCCCTGCCGGATGTCTGTGACTGTTTAATGAATTATTTTCTCAGAAGGGTCCCCGTTACATCAAAGGGCAAAGTGGTCGGCATTATCAGCAGAGCCGATATGATTAGATATATCCTTCGACAATGGCAGGGAAACACCATATCAGCCGCTGGCACGTCAAAATAATAACACCGATTGCTGTGCTTGCGATAGGTGCTGCGGCAGAAAATACCAATTACCCAACCAGCGCGGTGAGACCGACAAATAACGACTTGAATTTACTTTAAACAAACTACATTTTGGGAAAATTTTCTCCCGTTAAATATTCATGTATGGATCGTGCTGCGATTCTGCCTTGGCCCATTGCGAGAATAACTGTTGCTGCGCCTGAGACAATGTCACCCCCGGCATAAACACCGGTAACCGAGGTTTGCATGGTATTCTCATCGACAACAACTGTACCCCAGTCGGTGATTTCGAGTTCCGGCATTGTTTGCGGTATGAGAGGGTTGGGTTTATTACCGATTGCCACAATAACAGTATCGAGTTCCATAGTAAACTCTGAACCCTCGATTCGAACAGGTCTTCGTCGTCCGGAATCATCAGGCTCGCCGAGTTCCATTCTGATACATTGCATCGCCACAACGTGATGATGGTCGTCACCGATGATTCGTACGGGATTATTTAGTAGCTTGAGCTTGACACCCTCCTCCTCGGCATGGTGGATTTCCTCAGCTCGGGCAGGCATTTGTTCCCTTGCCCGGCGATAGACAATGGTCACATCGGCTCCCAGCCGCAATGCCGTTCGTGCCGAGTCCATAGCCACATTGCCGCCGCCAATGACAGCGACACGTTCGCGTCTTATCGGTGGAGTATCATACTTCGGAAACAAATATGCCTTCATCAGATTTGAGCGAGTCAGATATTCATTGGCTGAGTAAACACCAACCAGGTTCTCACCGGGAATTCTCATGAATGACGGCAGACCTGCCCCGCTGCCGATGAATACAGCATCGTAGTTTTCTTCATCCATCAACTCCCGGACGGTGCTGTTGCGGCCAACAACAAAGTCCATTACAAAATTGACGCCGAGCTTTTTAAGATACTCTACTTCCGCTTTTACTATTGCTTTTGGCAGACGAAACTCAGGAATACCATAAGTCAGCACACCGCCCGGTTCCTGAAGTGCTTCAAAGACAGTAACCTCGTGGCCGAGTTTAATCAAATCACCGGCAACAGTCAGGCCTGCAGGCCCGCCACCCACACATGCAACCTTTTTACCGGTTTTACGAGGGATTTTGGGCAGCTTGATATTACCACTGTTGCGTTCATAATCAGCGACGAACCGTTCCAGTCTGCCCACGGCTACTGGCTCATCCTTGACGCCCAGGACGCACAGTTTCTCGCACTGATCTTCCTGGGGACATACACGCCCACAAACGGCGGGCAGGGCATTTTGTTCCTTTACTTTTCTGGCCGCCTCAAGAAACTTGCCTTCCTGAACGAGTGCAATGAAACCAGGTATATCAATATTGACGGGACAGCCAGTCACGCAGCGCGGCTTTTTGCACTTTAGACAACGGCTTGCTTCCAGAATAGCCGTCTCTTCGCTGTAGCCGTACGGCACCTCCTCGAAGTTTCTGGCCCGGTCTTCGGGGGCCTGCTCCGGTATAGGTTGTCTTGGTATCTTTTCCTTAGCCATTTGTTGCTTTCATTCTTTATATCAACGCAAGCACCTGCAATTATCGCTGTGTCCCGGGTATGGTGCCACAGACTCAGTGCGCCCAACCAGGTGTATCTCTTCATCACTGTATGCGACACGGCGGTCCCGTAGCTCATCCCAATCAACCAGATGGGCATCGAAGAAAGGACCATCCACGCAGGCGAATTTCATTTCGTTATCAACTGTCACACGGCACGCTCCACACATGCCGGTCCCATCCAGCATGATTGGATTCAGTGCCACCAATGTTTTTACGCCATATGGCTTGGTTTCCCTCGTTGTGAGCATCATCATAAATAGACATCCGACCGCAATCACACAATCGATTTTCTCGCCGTCTTTTAGTTTTTGTCCAACTACATCAACAGCATGTCCCCTGACGCCCAGAGAGCCGTCAATAGTTGTCTGGATTAGCTCATCGCAAACTGTCTCGAGTTTTTCTTTGTAATAGTGCTTATAATGGCTGCGCCCTTCAACGATAACGATTACATGGTTGCCAGCTTCTCTCAGCGCAGCAGCAATCCGCAGAATCGCTCCGATACCATAACATCCGCCGGTCAAGGCCACAGTACCGTAGCGCTTGATTTCCAGCGGAATCCCCAGCGGTCCCACCATGTGGTCAATTCTATCTCCTGCCTTTAAGAGTACGAGCTTTCGGCTGGATTGCCCCACTTCCAGCACTATTAAGGTGATCGTTCCCTTTTCAGCATCCCAGTCGCACAACGTAAAGGGCACTCGTTCTGATTTTTCATCGACCATCACAATAACAAACTGCCCGGGCTGGGCCTTTTTTGCGATATTCGGCGCTTGGATAACAATTTCGT
>JABAOH010019848.1_pt1 | contig 25552 bp, 16 predicted proteins | sample 7062181 | NCBI WGS metagenome assembly JABAOH01 (sample SAMN14538630, study PRJNA623070) | marine sediment metagenome | biome: marine biome [ENVO:00000428]; feature: marine pelagic biome [ENVO:01000023]; material: deep marine sediment [ENVO:00002113]; isolation source: pool of 5 deep marine... | reverse complement strand
CGATGAGAGGAGGGGGACGCTTCTCCAGGAATCCAACCGCCTCGACGACCCGCGCCGCCTTTCCGTCGGGGAAACCGTTCGGGTTCCTCTGCTCGACTTCCGGTTGGTTCCACAGCCGAAGGTCGAGGTCGTCAAGAAAGCGAAGCCCGCCCCGAAGCCGCCGCTCCCGTCCGCCGACGAGGCGACGCCGAAACCGGCCGTCGCTTCGAAGCCCAAGCCACCCGCCGAGCCGCCGGAGCGCTTCAACCAAGAGCTCCATGACGCACGAGCGCTGTTCCAGGCAGGAGAGTTCGAAAAGGCGCTCGAAAGGCTCGAGGCGATCCGGACCGACGTTGCTTCCGCGTCACCGGCCGTAGAGCGTGCCGAGCATGCGCGACTGCTGGCCTTCGTGTACGTCGCGTTCGATCTCTCGGAGAAGGCCTGCGAGGCCTACGGTTCCGTCGAGACGTCCGTCGCGGAGCTGGACCCCGACCAGGTCTCGCCACGCATCCGCAGCGTCCTGTCCGATTGCTCGTCCCGTTAGTCCTGCTCGTCAGGGCAACCCCTTATAGCGCGTGGTGTGCGCGCAGCGTTACTTTTTGCGTACACGCCACATTCCCGTTTGGGCGCGGGCGGTGGTGAACGCACTGAATCCCTCCTTTCGTTTGCCGCCGCACCCAGGAAAGGAGGTTTCCACGATGGTGGAACCCACGACGTTGGACCGGCCGGAAATCAAGACAACCGAACGACTGCGCCAGCAAACGGCGAAGGTCAAGGAGGACGTCCAGGAGCTCGGACGACTCGGCAAGGAAGTCTCGAAAGAGAAGTTCGAGCAGGCCCGGGAGACCACCGGCACCTACATCGAAAAGGGCCGCGAGAAGTACAAGGCGGCGGAGGACAAGGTCACCACGTACGTTCGCGAGAAACCGATTCAGTCGCTGGCCATCGCGTTGGGCGCGGGCGCGCTGCTCGGGTTCCTGCTGAGACGCCGCTAGAGTCCAGTCGATGAGCGAGCCGGAGCGAGAGATCACCGAAAAGCCGTCGGCCGAAGATCGGCACGCCGAGGACACGCTCGTCGGTGTGTTGGCCGAGATGCGCGAGATCCTCGGAGACCTGTTCGAGCTGTCGCAGCTGCAGTTCGAACGGGCGCGCATCGGTGTGCGCGCGGGCCTGTTCAACGCGGGCCTGGCGACCTGGGCCGCCGTGGTGGCGATCGCGACGACGATCGTCGCGGCCTACTTCTTCCTCGACGGCCTGGCCGGCGGGCTCTCCGAGTTGCTCGGCACCCGCTGGGCCGGTCGGCTCGGGGCCGGGGTCCTCGTGTTCGCCCTGACCGCCCTGATCATCGCCTGGGCCCGGCACGCCGAACGACGGGCGAACCTCGAGCGGTTGCGACGCAAGTTCCCCGAAGAGGTGGACGATGAAAGACATTGAGTTCCTCGAGCTGCGGCAGAGGAGCCTGACCCGGCGGCTCGGGCGACGCTCGCGTGCGCTGAACCGTGACGTCGAACGGCTCATCGCTCCGTGGATACAGGAACATCCCAAGGCCGGACTCGCGGCAGGAGTGGCCGCGGNNGCCGCGGGCGCGTTGTTGGGGGCCGCCGTGGCTCCGTCGGGCCGGAAGGGCCGCGGTCGTGGGCCGATCACGCACGGGCTCGATTTCCTCAAGGGGACCGCCGCGTTCGCCCTGCGCACGAAGCTGGTGGACGCGCTCGAGCAGGAAGACAACGAAGAGTCTTAAGGGGCGGTGCTGCCGATGATGCACGTGCATCATCGGATATCCACGACTTCGCCCTGCCGTGGCGAGGTCTACCATCCAGGAACCATCAACAGAACCGTGGGCTACGCCCGAGGAGGCATCATGAAACGCTTGGGTGTTCGTGTGCTCGTGTCCCTTGCGGTTTTCTCGTTCTTCGCCGTGCCCGTGCTTGCAGCACCCGCCACCGAAGAACCGCAATACCGCGAATGTGACCTCATCCCCGCCGACCAGTACAACGACCGGATCGACTGTAAGACGGAAAACGCCAACGTCGCGCTGTTCGACTACGTCGACACCGTGATCGAGTACGACAAGATGCGGCGCGCCTACGGGCGCGAGCCGCTGCTCACCGACTCCCAGCAGGAGCACCTGCAGTCCGCGCGGGTGCGTGCGCAGAACGCCAAGGAGCGCTCGCACAAGGCCAAGAGCTTCTTCGGTCAGGTGAAAAAGCAAAAGACCGAGGTGGGCGACTGCTACGTCAAGGAGAGGATCGGCGACATCGGCCAGCCGCGCGGCGGCGACGACATCCAGCCCTGCGAGAAGGGCGAGATCTGCGAGGAGCTCGCGGGGGACCAGATCGGCAACGACGACGGGGAGTGCGATACCACGGGCAACCCCAAGGAGCGCGAGGTCTGCGTCAAGGTCTGCGAATCGGCGATGCCCGACGACGATCCTTACGATCCGGAGACGGCGTTCGACACCGAGAAAGGCCTGGAGGAGCTCGAGGAGGTGATCGACGACGCCACCGGCGAGGTCAAGAAGGCGATGGCCCGCATGCAGACCTACTACACCACGCGTCCTCCCGAGCAGGTCGACGAGTGCGATCAGTTCGAATTCGGGCTGTTCCCGCCGTGGTACGCCCTGCAGGCCTCCCAGGTGGCCAAGAACGTCGCGGATGCGGTCTTCAACAGCTGCTCGGTGGCCTGCAATCAGGACGCGTTCGGCTGGAACTGCGAGGCTGCCTGCGTGGCATTCGCCGTCATCGCCGGGGTACTCAACGGCGTCGACGACGCGTTCAGCGTCATCGACGGCGGGAACGGTTCGGATCAGCTTGACCGCGTCGCCAAGTGCAACCGGCAGCTGAACGAGAAGCTGGTCGCCCAGAAGGGCGCACTCGACGAGGCCAACGCGATGATCTCGGAGCTGCTGGTGCAGGTGGAGACGCTCGCGAAGACAATGGAGGCACGGTTCCTCGTGATGGAGGACCTGTTGTGCACGCCGCACGGGCAGCGCGAGTGCTTCCCCGGCGGCGTGGAGCGGGCCGCGAGCGCGCCGCCGGTGCGGGAGTCACCGCCCACGGAGGAGCGAGCCACCAAGCGGCGGTGATCTAGAACCGCCGCGACACCGTCGCGCCGAGCAGCAGGATCGGCCCCTGGCCGACATCGGCTCCCTCCGTGTGGACGTTCCACTCCATGCCGAAACTCGCGGCCGGCTCGAACGACCAGTTGCGGTGGTGACCGAAGGGGTAGCGGTACCCGACCCGGGCCATCGGCTGGAACACGACGACGTCCGACGTGCCGCTGGTCTGTCCCGGCTGGCCGGGTAAATCGATCCAGTCGATCTTCAGGAACCACAGGTCGGCGCGCGCGCCGAGGAACAGGCCGCTCTTCGCGTTGAAGAACATGCGCTGCCAGCCGACCGAGGCGCCCGGCCCCTCGCCGCGCTCGTCACCGCGCTCGCCGTTGTCGTCGCGGTGCGCCTGGTTGTAGCCGATGCGGAAGGTGAGGAAGCTGCCGTCCTTCTTCAGCGGCATCTTGGCGCCGACGGCCGTGACGATGCCGGTGGGGTAGGCCTGGACCTCGCCGCCCATCTCGGTCTTCTGGGCCGAGGCGAACGGGGCGAGGATGACGAAGAGCGGCAGTAGACGGGTGAGACGATTCAACATCGGCGGGTTCGCGGGGTGTCCTCGTCGAGCATCGGCGCAGCATACACCTACGGTCCGTCGGCGCCGGATTCGGGGGCCGGCGGCCGTGGGGGGATCGGCAGCCCCAGGGGAGAGCATTCATCACGGATCGTTCGCGTCCGTGCGCGCATCTCCCGGCGGCTCGTGGTCGGATCGTCATCGAACTCGCGGGCGATGGCCTGCTCGAGGCAGGCGTAAATCCGGTCGGCGGCCTCCACGCTTTCGATGCGGAACGTGGAGCGGCGAAAGGAGTCTTCCTTGAGGACGATGGTCGTGTCGCCCTGCCGCTCCAGGATCGGTCGGACCGCCGGCCGTAACTCGGACGGCTCGGCGGCGGGGCGTTCGCCGCGCCCCGCCAGGCTCTCCAATCCCTGGAGCAGCGCGAGGGCGACGACCAGGACCCCGACCAGGCCCAGCATCTTCTTGCCGGGGGACCACGTGCGTGGATCGGTCATCGCTCCCCTCCGTCTATTCCTACGGGCCGGATGGGATTCGGTTACGCAACGCAGGTTCCGGCGGCACAACGGATTTCAACGTGTTCGCGAGATTGTTGGGACCTTATCGGATACCTGGAACTGGAGATCAAAACGAGGTTCTTGGGTCCTTTTTGGGCTGAAAGGGCGCAAGTAGCTGAGGGGGAAGCGAGTCCCCGCCATCAGGTGCTGGTTCACCGTAATCTCCTCCGACCCGTCGTCCTCCTGGAGGGTGCGACACTGAGGGGGGAGGATGTGCTGCCGGGGTTCGAGGCCCGGGTTTCCGATCTGTTCGACTAGCGGGGTATTCGGTCACTGCGATCCGCTGATCGCGGCGGCGATGGCTTGGAACTCGGGATCTCCGCGGATCCATTCGTAGTCGACGTGCTCACCCAGCCGTATGTCCGGCCTCGGCTCGCCCAGGTCCGCCCGGCAGGTCAGGTAGCGCAGCACCTCGTCGCGGTTTCGCGCGGCTGCGTGGTACCAGGCCAGGAACTGGCAGCCCGTTGCGGTCGCTTCCATTTCGGCGGCCTTCTCGGCCACCGTGCGCGCCTCGTGCTCCCTGCCGGTCAGATGCAGCGCCAGCGCGTGAAGCGCGCATCTAGCCCGGCCGGGTTTCGTTGAGCACTGCTCGCCCCAGTAAGTCTCCGCCGTCTTCCACTGCTCGGCACCCAACGCCTCGAACCCGGGGTCGCCGCGCAGCGGTGTGAGGGAGAAGTTGGCCCTGAGCGGATACCCCCCGGTCGCCAACGCGACGTTGCGTCGCAACAGCCGGACGGCTTCGTTGTTGTCGCCGGCGACGACCCAATACTCGGCCAACGCGCCGGTGCCTGCCGCGGTGTCCTCCAGGCCGTCCGCTGCGTTGGCCACCGCGCGTGCCTCGTCCTCGCGTTCGAGCTGATGCAGCACCTCGGCGTACGTCGCGCAAGCCTCTTGATTCTTGTCTTCCTCGCACTTCTTTGCGTAGAAGGGCGCGGCCTCGTCGAATCGGTCCGTCGAGCGGAGAAACAGGGCGAGCATGTGCTCTACACCGGACGCGGACGGGGCAATCGCCCACGCCCGCCGGGCATGGGCCAGCGCTTCTTCCGAACGCCCGACGGAATCCAAGGCCAGGGCGTAGCTACGATGATGTTCCCACATCGTCGGCTCGAGACGGATGGCCTCTTCGAGATCGCGGAAGCCACCCTCGCGGTCCAGGTTTGTGCTGACGGCCAGGGCATNNCCCGATCGAGGACCCGGTTGTAGTGCTCGATGGCCGCGCCCACCTCGCCGCCCCATTCGAGGGATGTGAGCGTCGTTGACGGCCGAGGCCGCGCGGGCCTCCTGGAAGAGCATCTTGCGCCGCTCCTGGTCCTGGCCGACGTCGGCGGGCAAGAACTTGATCGCGACGTTGCGGCCGAGGACCGTGTCCTCGGCGCGCCACACCACGCCCATCCCGCCCTCGCCGATCTTCTCGATCAGGCGGTAGTGCGTGATCGACTGACCCGCAGCGAGATCCATCGCGGTGCCTCCCGAGGGGCTCGTTGTCGCTCAGGGTTGGATTATGGCAGGATGCCGCCCACAATCCTGGGAGGAGCGAGAACAATGGCGATCTACACGTGTGAGAAGTGCGGGATGAGCGTCGGGACGATGACCTGCGGGCACTGCGACAAGGAACTGGTCCACGACACGCTGCAGCTGGACGACGGCAGCTCGGTCGACATCGCCAAGTGCCCCGACGGCCACGGCAAGATCAAGTCGCCGATGTGCTGCGGCGAGGACATGAGCTGCCCGGTCTAGTCCGGGCTCACGATCGTCTAGTCATGGGAGGCGGCGCGCGGGCCGGTGTGGGTCTTTTTGTTGCACATCGACACCGCGCGGCCGACCTACAATGGGCCGACCGACGATGCACGGGACCCAACGCACACCGATCGAGATGCTCGACCACTGGGCCGGGGCCGACCCGGGCCGCGTGTTTCTGCGCCAGCCGGAGGCCGGCGAGTACCGCGAGTTCACCTGGGGGCAGGTGCGTGACCAGGCCCGGCGGGTCGCCGGAGCGTTGCGCGCGCTGGGGTTCGCGCCCGGAGATCGCATCGCGCTGCTGGCGAAGAACTGTGCCGAGTGGTTCGTCGCCGACCTGGCGATCATGCTCGGCGGCTACGTCAGCGTGCCGATCTACCCGACGGCCAACGCCGAGACGATTCGGTACATCCTCGAACACAGCGGGTCCCGCGCCGTGTTCCTCGGCAAGCTCGACCGGCCCGAACGGCAGGGGGGTGCAGTGGCGCAGGGCGTCCTGCGTCTGGCGCTGCCCTACGATACGGTCGAGACCGATCACGCCTGGAGCGCGTTGCTGGATCTGGCCGAGCCTCTGACCGACGCGCCGAAACCGCAGCCCGATCAGGTCATGACGATCGTCTACACCTCGGGCAGCACGGGCGAGCCCAAGGGAGTCGTGCACACGTTCGCCTCCCTGAGCTGGGCCGGGGAGACGGTCGCGCAGGACCTGGACGCGAACGAGGAGGACCGATCCGTCTCGTACCTCCCGCTGGCCCACATCACCGAGCGGGCCTACATCGAGATGGGGGCGTTCTTTGCCGGCAACACGGTCTCGTTCGTCGAGTCGCGGGCGACGTTCATCGACGACGTCTGCCGCGCGGCGCCGACCCTGTTCATCTCCGTGCCGCGCTTGTGGGCGCTGTTCCGCGAGCAGATCCTGGCTCGGCTCGGGAAACGCAAGCTGGAGGTTCTGCTGAAGATCCCGCGGCTGGCGGATTTCCTGTGCGCACGTCTGCGGCGGGAGTTGGGGCTCGAGCACGCCCGCAGCCTGGGGTGCGGGTCGGCGCCCGTCGCGACGGAGCTGCTCGAATGGTACGAGACGATCGGCCTGAAGATCTCCCAGGGCTGGGGCATGACCGAGAACGCCGCCTACGGCACGATCCAGCACCCGTTCCGCAGCGACAAGATCGGCAGCGTCGGTCGTCCTGCGCTGGGTGCCGAGGTGAGGTTCGCGGAGAGCGGCGAGCTGCTGTACCGCAGCCCCGGGTTGATGCAGGGGTACTACCGGCAACCGGAGGAGACGGCCCGGGTCATCACGGAAGACGGTTTCCTGCGGACCGGGGATCTGGGCCGCGTCGATGACGACGGCTACGTCTACATCACCGGGCGCGTCAAGGACATCTTCAAGACGGCCAAGGGCCTGTACGTGTCGCCGTTGCCCATCGAGCAGGAGCTGGCCCGAGAGGAATGGATCGACACCGCCTGCGTGATCGGCTCCGGCTTGCCGCAGCCGATCGCGGTCGTCCAGCTGGTGGGGTCGTGCCGGTCGCAACACAGGGAAACGGTACGGGCACGTTTGCAGGCGGCGCTCGACCGGATGAACGCGAAGCTGGTCCAGCACGAAAGGCTCGACGCGATCGTCGTCGACGAAACCGCCTGGAGCATCGAGAACGACCTGTTGACGCCGACGCTGAAGGTCAAACGCCACGTCCTGGAGCGGCGCTTCCTCGAGCGCGGGGCCGGGCCGCGCGGAGGGCGAGTGCACTGGCGGGACGAGCTCGCCGAGTCGACCACCGCTTGACCTGGGTCCCACGCTCCGTTATACAGTGCTCGGGTTTCGGCGGGATTTGCCGTAAACCGTTGCACGGGGAGGAAATAGCCGATGACCATGGGCAGACGGCGGCTCGCCGCCATCGCGGTCCTGTTGTGCCTCACCAGCCCGGTTCTCGCCCAGGATGACACCACGGGCCGAATCGAGGGGGAAATCCGCAACGCGGCCGGCGGTATCCCCGCGGTGGTCGTCGTGATCGCCGAAAACAACGAGTTGAACACGGCCACCGACGCCGAAGGGAAGTTCGTTTTCGAGTCGATCCCGCCCGGCACCTATACGCTGATCTTCACCATCGCCGGCCAGACGGCAACGCGCCCCAATGTCATCGTCACAGCCGGCAGGACGCACTCCCTGACGATGGAAGTCGATTGGGAAGTCGTCACGGAGAACGTGAAGGTCGTCGCGGCCGCGAAGATGGCGAAGATCGTGGATGCGCCCTCCGCCGTTACGTCGATTCCCGAGGTTCAGATCGAGAAGCAGGCATCTCACGGCCAGGTGCCCAAGATCCTCGAGTTCACCCCGGGAGCGGAGGTCACGCAGAGCGGACTCTACGACTTCAACTTCAACACCCGCGGATTCAACAGCTCGCTGAACCGTCGCGTCTCGACCTACATCGACGGCCGCGACGTGGGCGTCGTGCTGCTCGGCGCGCAGGAGTGGGCGGCGATTTCGGGTGGGCTCGACGACGTCGCCAACCTCGAGTTCATCCGCGGGCCCAGCGCGGCGCTCTACGGCGCCAACGCCTCCAGCGGCGTGATCAACATCACGACCAAGTCTCCACGCGACAGCGTCGGCACGATGCTGCGCCTCACTTCGGGGGAGCTACAGACCCGTTCGGTGGATTTCCGCCGCGCTGATTCGCTGGGCAAGGGCTGGTACTACAAAGTGATCGCGGGGTTCAAGAACTCCGGAGACTTCAGCGTCTCGCGCGATCCCGACGGCCTCGACGGGATGCCCGCCACCGCCGACGACCCTCCGTTTCCCGAGTACTTCCAGATCGAGCCGCCGGGCTCCGGTGACCAGCCGTTCACCCCTTGGTGTCCTCCGGACCGGACCGGAGAACCGGATTGCCTGTTGCGCGAAAAACCGCTCTTCATCGAGCAGGACAACCAGATTCGATTCGGCTCGTTACGCCTCGACAAGTACTTCGGCGACAACTCCTTGTTCACCCTCGAGGCGGGTCGCTCGGATATCGAGGGGCCGGTTTTTCAGACCGGTATCGGCCGCGTGCAGAATATCGACTCGCAGCGGCCGTTCTACCGTCTTGCTTACTCGAACCCGCACTGGAACCTGATCCTTCACCACTCGAGCCGCAAGGGGAACCAGGCCAACCTGAACAAGGCGCTGTTCATCAACTACGAGCTGATTACCGACACCAGCCGTACGGGAGCCGAGGTCCAGGGATACTGGAACTTCGGGGGCGAGCGCGGACGCATCGTGGTGGGTGCCGCGTACACCGATGAGGAGGTCGACACGGTCAACCCGGCGACGGGTGAGCAGACCGTCGTCTACGAGCCGATCTCCTCGGATCGCCAGGCGGTCTTTTCGCAGCTCGACTGGAAGGTGAACGACCACTTCAAATTGGTCTTCGCGGGCCGGGTCGACTGGAGCACGCTACACAGCACCCAGTTCTCGCCCAAGGCGGCTGCCGTCTACACGGTCAACAAGAACCACTCGCTGCGCTTCACGTTCAACGAGGCTTTCCAGGTGGCCAACTACTCCGAGTTCTTCCTGCACGCCCGGTTGGCGCCGTTTCCGATCGGCGGCTTCGTGCAGGCCGCTTGCGTGACTGCACCGACAGCCATATTAGGGGCGCCCGTCGATTGCGGCATCCCTGCGGGCCCGAATGTGTTCATCGATATCCTCGCCGTTGGGAACGACGACCTCGAACTCGAAGAAACCTCGGCCTGGGAAGTCGGCTACACCGGCCTGATCGCGAGCCGTTTGTTCGTCACGGTCGACTNNTCATCACCGATCTCGTCCGACAGGTCGGGACGGAACTGGGCAACCTGGACGGCTGCCTCGACGAGCTCGGCAATCCAGAGACCGATCCGAGAAAGTGCCCGATCAACAACGACTACCTGCCATGGGTCAGCACGCCCGAGGCCGAGAACACGTTTCTGTTCGGGACGCTGACCGTCGCGCAGGGGTTGAGGAATGCCATCGAGGCCTCCGTCGGCGGCAGCAACTGTACGGCCACCAGCCCCAGCGGCTGCCTCGGTTTCCGCCTGGCCCAGGACCTCGACGGATCACCCGTCGTCGTCGGGCGTACCTACACCAACGTCGGGCAGGTCGACACGCAGGGCGTGGACCTGGGACTGCAGTACTTCGTCAACGAGCAGTGGAGTCTGCAGGCCAGTTACTCGTGGTTCGACTTCGAGATCTTCGACCTCAGTCTCAGTGATGTCCTGCTGCCCAACTCACCCGAGAACAAGGCCAGCCTGTCCGTCGCGTTCAAGCGGGGCCGCTGGTCCACCGGCATCAGCGGTCGCTGGGTCGATGACTTTCGCTGGTCGGCAGGCGTGTTCCAGGGCGACGTCTTCGCGTACCACACCGTGGACATCGATGCGTCCGTCGATCTCAACCGCGTCGCACGCCTCGGACTGAACGTCGCCAACGCGACGGACAACCTTCACCGGCAGACGTTCGGCGGCGACGTGTTGTCGCGCCGCGCGCTGATGAATTTGTCGTTCAACTGGTAGTGTTTTTCCAGACAGTTCAGATTTACTTCAATTCCTTCATGCCCTCGAAGGATTCTACCGCCCATCTCTGTTCGCAATGCCAGAATCTTTCAGGTTTTGACTCAGAGACAGGGTGAAATCGTAGTAAGTTTTGACTCTATTCCTTAAACCTCGGCACGGGGTTGGGTTTCGTGGGGGTCCTTAGATGAAAGAAGTGGAAACGTTCTGGTTGCACCGCTCCGTTTGTACCGCTCTGCTGATCCTGCTCGGCGTCGCGTTCGCGCCGCCGGCCTTCGCACACACCCCGGTCGTCGATGCATCGCTGTCCGATTGGTGCGTCGGCGCGTTCTCCAACACGGCCCCGGGTGGCGGACGGGTCGAGGACAGCGGCGGCACGCTCACCTGCGGCAACTGTTCGGTGACGACGGACCTCGCCTGCGGCGTGAGCACGGATTGCCCGGGTGGTGAGTCCTGCGTCAATCCGGGCAGCAAGTCCGAGCTCTTCTGGTGGGACAACCGTACCGATGGCGCCGTCAATGACCTCGGGACGGTGGCCATGACGTGGGATAACTCGAACCTCTACATCGCGGCCGAATTGTGGGTCGACCCCGACCCGTTGTCCCTGCCGTTCGGCGAGATCGCCATCGACTACGCTCAGGGAGGGATCAACGTCTGGCACGATCCGTTCAACAAGATGGTCGCGCCGGGTCGCTGCAGCGGCTTCACCGATCGTGGCTGCACCTCGGATGCGGACTGCCACTTCTGCGCGGAGTCGACGGAACCGTTCCCGTCCAACCGCCTGCGCACCTGCGGCTCGGGCTGCAACCCCGACATCCCGACCGACGTCTGCATGACGGACCAGACGTGCGTCGGACTCGGAACCACACCGAAACAGGGCCTCGGTGGCGGCTCCTGGCCGTTCGGCAAGGCGGACTATTTGCTGGTGTTCGATTTCGGCTTCTGGCTCCTCGGCGCCGAGGATCAGAACGCCGTGATGTTGACGCGACCGGCAGCACCGGGCGACCCGAATCTGTGGGGACTGGCCGGTTTCCCGCTGGTCGGTTTCGAATCACCCGCCTGGAATCCGGTCTTCGGTTGCCCCGCCGATTTCGTCGGCGACGAGACCGAGTGCGACTTCGTCCCGCTGGTGAATCCGGGAGCGAGCGGTGGATCCGGTGGCCCTCCGGGATCCGTCGAGGTCGCGATCCCGTGGGAGGCGTTCGGGTGCACCGGGTGTCCCGGGGCCTGCGTCTGTCCCGGCTTCGGGCCGGACGTGCCGTTCCGCTTCACGATGAGCGTCTCGCGCGGCACGACGTCGCTGGATTTCACGCCGGACGGCGCTCACGAGGACTTGATGTCGGAGCCGACGGCCAGCGGATCATCGACCTCGCTGGACAGCTGCGGTGGATTCGGGGTGGTCAACACCGACTGCGAGCTCGCGGATTGCTCCACGGACGCGTTGATCCCGCGTGATCCGTTGAACCACGAGCTGCCGGCCGGCGGAAGGAACACAGCGCTGATGGTTTCGAAGAACGGTCCGGTCTCGGNNCGGTCCGGTCTCGGTGACGCTGGACTGGGCCGGATCGTGCTCGATCGCGGACACGGATTACGGCGTCTATGAGGGCACGATCGGAGGCGACTTCACCAGCCATCTCCCGGTCGGCGGTCTCTGCACGACGGCAGGCCTGAAGACCGCGACCTTCAATTCGGCGGCGGGCAGCTATTACCTCGTCGTTCCCTCGAACGGCGTCACCGAAGGATCCTACGGAGAGAACGACACCCTCGGAGAACGCCAGCAGAGTAGCGCGCCGTGCGTGGCGCAGGTCCTGGGGAGCTGCCCGTAGAAGAGGCAGGCTCCGGTTTTTCTTGTTCGATCAAGCAGGGGGAATGTCATGAATCGTTCGATAAGGGCCTTTCCAGCCCTCGTTCTGATTGCCGCTCTCGGCTCCGGCGGGGTCGCGACTGCCGCCGAGCTCGACGGTCCCGTTACGGTGGTCTTCGACGCTTACAACGTCCCGACCATCGTCGCCGAGACAGAGCACGATGCGGTCTACATGCTCGGCTTCATGCATGCCCGGGACCGTCTGTGGCAGATGGACTACCAGCGGCGGCTCTTCGGAGGAAAGCTTGCCGAGCTGGTCGGTCCGGCCGGGTTGCCCGCGGATGCGCAGCTGAGGACTCTGGGCCTGGACCGTGCGGCGGCGCGAAGCCTGCCCGTTCAGACGCCGGAGGTGCTGGCCTGGCTCGAGGCTTACTCTGCCGGTGTCAACGCCTGGATCGCCAACAATCCTCTGCCGCTCGAGTTCGGGGCGCTGGAGATCACGAGCATTCCGCCGTGGACCCCCTACGACTCGGTCCTGATGACCAAGGGCCTCGCATTCGGGCTGTCGTTCGATCTCGGCGACATCGACCGCACCCTTGCGCTGCTGAATTTTCTGGGTGTCTGCCCGTTGCTCGGGTGCAACGGCTTTCAGCTGACCAACGACGACCTGTACCGGACCGCACCGTTCGAGGCGGTCATGTCGATCCCGCCGTCGCCACCGCCGCCGGGGGAGGGGAACCCGCCCTCGACGGATCCTCCCGAGGACGAGGAACTTCCCGCGTTCCTCTTGGACCCCAACTTCCAGACCCTGACGCAGGGCTACCGGGACTCGATCGCAGACATTCCGCTGTTACGCCAGGCGCTCGAGAGGGACCAGACCCAGCAGGGCAGTAACTGGTGGGTCGTTTCCGGAGACCTCACCGAGTCGGGCTATCCGATGATCGCCAACGATCCGCACCTCTCGCTCGGCACGCCGGCGACTTTCTACGAGGCCCACTTGTACGTGAACGGCGGATTGAACGTCACCGGGGTCAGCTTCCCGGGTACGCCGGGCATCGTGCTCGGCTGCAACGACACCAGCTGCTGGGGCGCGACCGTCAACGCGCAGGACGTCACGGACGTCTACCAGGAGGTGCTGTTGCCGCTCAACCCCGCTGCGCCGACCACCCCCACACACACCTACGTCGACGGAGCCGCTCCCGAACCGCTGCAGTTCATCCCGCAATCGTTCAGCATGAACATCGTCGGCGACGGCATCCCGAACAACACGGTCCCTGCGCCTCCGACCGGGGCGGAGGTGACGCTCGTCGTACCCCGCCGCAACCAGGGTCCGATCGTTCAGGTGAGCTACGACCCGACCTCGCCGACGCCCTTCACCGCGATCAGCGTCCAGTACACGGGTTGGAGCGCCACGCAGGAACTCGAGACCCTGCGCCGCTTCGCCACGGCGAGCAGCATGCAGGACTTCAAGGACGCCCTGCAGTACTTCGACGTCGGCTCGCAGAACTGGGCCTACGCCGACATCAACGGCAACATCGCCTACTACACCAGCGGCGAGCTGCCGATCCGCGAGGACCTGCAGAATTTCTTCTTCCCTGACGGCTTGCAGTACCCGGGGTTCATCCGTGACGGGACCAACACGAACAAGCACGACTGGATGGCGCTCCAGAATCCGCAGCCCCAGCAGGCGCTGAGCACGGAGATCCTGCCGTTCAACGAGATGCCGCAGCTCGAGAACCCGGCCGAGGGGTACATCATCAACGCCAACAACGATCCCATCGGGACGACGTTCGACAACTTGTCGTGGAACCAGTTCCGGCCCGGGTTTAACGGAGTCTTGTACCTCAGTTCGGGGTACGCCACCGGGTACCGCCAGGGGCGGTTGCAACGTCTGTTCAACGACATTCTTGCCGGTGGCGGCAAGCTGTCCCTGGCCGAGTCGATCGCGATCCAGGCCAACAATCAGCTTCTCGATGCCGAGATCCTGTCGCCCTACCTGCTGAATGCGTATGCCAACGCTACCGCGCCGGGCGCGGCGGCGGAGTTGGCCGCGATCGGTGCCGATCCCCGCGTCGGCGAGGCAATCTCACGGATCGCCGCCTGGGACTTCAGCACGCCGACCGGAATCGACCAGGGCTTCGACCCCGGAGACAACCCGCTGGCGCCGGGGCCGCCGACCCAGGCCGAGATCGACGCGAGTGTCGCCGCAACGATCTATTCGATGTGGCGCGGCCAGTTGGTGCAGCGTGTCATCGACACCACGTTGGCGACGCTGCCGATCCCGCTGGGCGGGTTCGCGCCGGGCAGCTCGCAGGCGATGGCGGCCGTCCGCAGGCTCCTTGACAACTACGCCATCAACGGCGGTACCGGTGCCTCGCTGATCAACTTTTTCAACGTGCCCGGCGTGGCCGACCAGGCCGTGGCGCGTGACCTGATCTTGCTCCAATCACTGGTCAACGGATTGAACCTGCTGGCGTCGGACGAGTTCGCGCCGGCGTTCGGCAACTCGACCAACCTGGAGGACTACCGCTGGGGCAAGCTGCACCGCATCGTCTTCGCGCACGCCCTGGGCCCGGCGCTGAGCATCCCGCCCGCGGGTTCGCCTCTCAACCTGGCCCCCGATCTCCCGGGAATCTCACGGGCCGGCGGGATGGGGGCGCTCGACGCGTCGTCGCACAGCGCGCGCGCCGACGGTCTCAACGAGTTCATGTTCGGCAGCGGTCCTTCGCGCCGCCTGCAGGCGACGATGGCGCCGACCGGGCCGCAGGTGCTGCAGGTGATCCCCGGCGGCGAGAGCGGCGTCCCGGGGAGCCCGTTCCAGATCGACCAGCTGTTCCTGTGGCTGGTCAACCTGTTCAAGCCGTTGCCGGTGTCGCTGGACGACGTGAATGCGCTGGCGGTGAGAACCGAGTCTTACGTCTGCGGCGACGGGGTCGTCGGACCGGGCGAGATCTGCGACGACGGCAACGCCAACGACGGCGACGGCTGCAACTCGCAGTGTGTGCCGACACCCGTGATCACTTGTCTCGATCCGTCCGCCAATGCGGATCCGCAGACCTGTGACGCCTCGATCCCGTGCCACGCGGTCGCAACCTGTGCCGATCCGGCCGGTGGCTCGGTGACGGTCGTCTGCGACTCCGCCGGTCCGTTCGGTGTCGGGTCCAACGACGTCACCGTCCAGTGCGACGGCGCTACGGGGATCGGGGTCTCGGTCTGCCAGGCCATCGTCGTCGACGTGACGCCTCCGACGATCTCGGTGTCGGTCGATCCGGCCGAGCTGTGGCCGCCGAACCACCACATGGTAGACATCACGGCGACGGTGGTCGTCGACGACTGCTCGGCGACCGACATCTCGCTCGACTCGATCACCAGTAGCGAGCCGGACGACGCCGAGGGAGACGGCGACGGGGCTACCGTCGGCGACATCCGCGAGGCCGATCTCGGCACCGCCGACTTCGACTTCCAGCTGCGTGCCGAGCGCGCGGGCAACGGGCCCGGCCGGGTGTACAGCTTGACGTACTCGGCGACCGATCCCGGCGGCAACATGTCGAGTGCGGACGCCGTGGTCACGGTCGACCACGATCAGGGCGGCGTGACCGAGCCGGTGCTGATGTCCCTGAGCGCCACGGCGAGTGGGACGATGCTCGAATGGACGGCGGCGCCGGCCGCCGCGGTCTACAACGTGGCTCGCGGCGACCTGGCCAACCTGAGGGATCAGGGTGAACACTACGACCTCGGTCTCGTGTCGTGCATCGAGATGCACTCGACCGACACGAGCACGGCGGGTTACGAGGACGACGAGCTGCCCGCACCCGGGCAGGCGTTCTTCTACGTGATCCACTACGAGGCCAACGCCGGCAGCTACTTCGGCACGGTCAGCGCGGCGAAGCCGCGGATCGTGGCGCAGGGCTCCTGCCGGTAGCCTGACGTCTCGAAGCGGGCCGGGCGCCGAGTCTTCGGTGCCCGGCCCTTTTCTTACTCCGGGCCCTGTAGCGCGGTGAGGGCCGAACGCACCCGACGTTCGACAGCCGGATCGCCGCGGCCCAGGGGCTCCGCCCGTCGGACCAGATCGATCGCCGCCGAGCGCTGCCCCATCCCGTGGCGCACCTGGGCGGCGCGCAACAGGAGATCGGCCGCGCGCGTCGGCACGCCGTGGAGCTCGGCCGCGGCGGCCGCCGCGACCCAGCTGGCGGCGGCCTCATCGGGTTGTCCGCGTTGAAGTCGCCAGGCGGCGGTGGCATCCAGCACCGTTACGCGGACGTCGAGCATCTCCGGCTCCGGCCGTTCGTTCGGTCCCGTGATCCTCAAGGCGGCCGCGAACGCCTGTTCCGCCTCATCGTGGCGGGCGAGCCCCCAGAGGTTCTGGGCCAGCGCGAGTTGATACACGGCGGCGGGACGCCCCGCTCGAATGTGCAGCAAACGGCGCCGGGCCTGTTCGACCGCCTCGCCCCGGAGCGCGCGGGCGAGATCGGCCTGGCCGGAGTCCTCCAGCCGCGCCGCCCGCAACGTGATCAGCTGTACCAGGTTGAGCCACAGCGTGTCCTCCGCTTCGGGCGCATCAAGAAGCGCTTTGCGCAAGATGCGTTCGCTCTCGTCCAAGCGGCCTTGCCGTCTCAGAGCGTCCGCCAGGTTGCCGTTGGCCGCGAGATAGCCGGGGAGGATCTCCAGCGCCCGTCGAGCCGATTGCTCCGCCGCCGCTGGGTCGTCGCTCTCGAGCTGCACGCTGGCCAGGTTGTTCCAGCTCAACGCGCTGCGCGGTTGGGCTTCCACGGCGGAAGAGAACAGCGTCAGGTCGTCGCGCCAGTCCGCCGTCCGGTCGCGGGTCCGTAGGATCGAGGGAACGAGAAGGACCAACGACAACAAGACAACCGCAATCGAGCCCTTCCGCGGCGCGAGCCGCGTCGCGAGTGCGACGACCAGCGTGGCGATACAGGCCGCCAGACCGACCATCGGGAGGTACAGGACACGCTCGGCCATCACCACCGGCGCCGCGAACAACAGATGAGAGAGCGGAAGGTAGGTGGCGAAGGCGGTCACGGCACCGAACGTGACCGCGGGCGAGCGGCGACCCGCCCAGATCGCCGCGGCGGTCGCGGCGATCGCGACGGCGGGCAACAGGAACGCCGTCGAGGACACCGAGCGAACCAGGGGAACCACGTCGAAGTAGTAGTCGACGGAGAGGCTCTTCGGGAAGACGAGCAACAGCAGATAGCGCCCTCCGATGTTGACCGCGGTGAGCCAGCGCGTCACGAACGGTGCGCCCAGCAACGGGTTCTTCCATAAAGATTCGTCGGGCATGGCCAGGAGCGGTCCGACGATCTGATGGCGCAGCACGAGGTAACCGGCGATGGCCGCGAGGTAGAGAGGAGCGGTGACCCGGAGCCGCGCTGCGGCGGGTCGCAGTCGTTCGCGCCAGGACCCCTCACCAACAATCGCTCGGGCCAGTTCGAACGCGAGCACCAGAGCCGGGAAGGTCAGTGCCTGTTCCTTCGATAGGAGCGCCGCGAGGAAGGCGATGCCTGCTCCGGCACCGAGTGTGAGCGACGCCCGCGACGGTCGATCCGGGACCTTCGCGTGCGCGACGAGCGCGAGCAGCAGAAAGAACGTTGCCAGCAGGTCCGCGCGTCCGACGACCCAGGCGACGGCCTCGGTCTGGATCGGGTGCACGGCGAACAGCGCCGCCGCAACGAGCCCCAGGCGAGCCCCCGCAACGAGGCTTAGAACCAGGAATAGCAGCACGCCGCACCCGAGGTGCACCAGCAGATTCGCCAGGTGGTAGCCCGTAGCCGATTCGCCGTGGAGGGCGTTGTTCAGCGCCAGCGACCAACTCGTCAGAGGTCGGTAGTAGGGGTAGTTCCGGTCCGCGCCGGGCCAGAAACCACGCCCCAGGTGGTCGCCGGGGCGGAGCGTTTCCAGCGCCGCGTTGTTGCGGACGAGCTCGCGATCGTCGTAGACGAAATCGTTGCCCAGGGCCCCCGCGAAGGAGACGCCGACGAGCAGCGTCAGAACCCCCAGCGCCGTGAAGGAGTTCAGGGGTCGCGCCACTTAGTGCTTCACCGGCAACGCGTCGACATCGATCGGGGCCGACCAGGCCGCCTGCTGCGCCAACGAGGATGAACGAATGTTGGGGTCCGGATCCAGGTTGCGGCGCAGGAACCTGTCCATCTCCTCGCTGATTCCGCTCNNCTGATTCCGCTCCCGATCGATTCCCGGTGGGGCAACACGACTGTCATTTTCTGTTTCCACATCCCGAAGCTGCTCGATCTCTTGAACAGCCGCTTGCCTGCGAGTAGCTCGTACGTCATGCAGGCCAGGGCGTAGCTGTCGACGCGTTGATCGATCTCCGTCGTGTCCTCGAGTTGTTCGGGCGCCATGTAGAAAGGCGTCCCGACGATGACGGTCTCCAACGTCTGTGTCCGGTCGTCCGTCTGGCCGATGGGGCGCGCAATCCCGAAGTCGATCAGCTTGAGCAGGCCGCCTCCGGCGAGCATCGCGTTGCTCGGTTTGATGTCCCGGTGCAGCACACCGAGGGCATGGACGTATTCCAGGGCGACGGCGATTTGCCCCGTGATCGAGCGGACGATCTCCTCGGGGATCGGGGCTCGCGCCGCCGTGACCTTGTCGAGTGACGGCCCCTCGCAGTACTCCACGACGAGGAAGTGCGTCCCGTATGCCGAGAAGCGGTCGACCAGCCGGGCCAGGTTGTCGTGATCGAAGCCCGACAGCAGCTTGGTCTCCTCGCGAAACCGGGACAGCGCCGTCGCGTCGTAAGTCAGCTTGTGGCTCATCATCTTGAGCGCGAAGCGTTGTCCGTCGCTCTCGCGAGAGGACTCGTAGACCACCGCCATACCGCCGCGCCCGACACATCGCTCGATGCGATAGCCGTGGACCAGTTTTCCGCCGAGGGCATCGGCATCGGAGCGGCCGAGACGTTTGGCGATCAGGCGCGTGAGCACGATCGCGATCTCGGGATGCTTGCGGGCCAGCTCGTGAAAATCCTTTGCGGGAAGGTCCAGCACGCGGACCGCCGTGCGGGCGACCACATCGGCGCTGGTGCGCTCACCGGAGATCAACGACATTTCGCCCACCACCTCGCCGATCGAGACCTCGGCGACCTCGGTCGGCTCGCTCGAGCCGCCGTCGACGATCACCGCAGCCCGGCCCTCGAGGAGCAGCTGCAACGAGTCCCCACGCGCGTCCTGGCGGATCAGCTTCTCTCCGGGCCGGTAGGACGCCTCCGACATGCGCTCGAGCAAGGCCGCGATCAGCTCTTCCGGGAGGCCGCTGAACGGCTGGCAGTTGGCCAGGACCCGTTCGTATTCTTCGGCCGGATGGTGCATGGCGTCTCGATAAGGAAAAAGTCGCCGATACAGCGTACTCTATGGTGCCCCGGGGGGTCCGTGGAGGTCAACAGGGGGCTGCGCTCGGCGGATTCTTCCGCGGGGAGGGACGATGGCGAACGACGACGGGGGAACGCGCTTGGGGGCGGACGCGCTGCGTCGAATCCTCCGGGTCACCCGCCAGCTCGCACGGCCCTCCGACACCGTCACGATGCTCTCCAACGTGATCGATGCCGGCCGGTCGGTGCTCGGGGCCGAACGCGGCACGGTGTTTCTCTACGACGCCGACAACGCGGAGCTCGTCGCCAAAGTCGCCACCGGCGAGGACGAGCTGCGGGTTCCCGCCGATCGCGGCATCGTCGGCGAGTGTGCTCGGACGCGACAGGTGATCAACGTGCCCGACTGCTATGCCGACCCGCGCTTCAACCAGGAGATCGATCGCAAGACGGGATACCGCACGCGCTGCCTGATGGCCGTCCCGCTCGTCGGCCACGACGACTCGCTCGAGGGCGTTCTGCAGGTCCTGAACAAGAAAGAGGGCACATTCACGACGGAGGACGAACGGGTTGCCAAGGCGCTCGGCGCGCAGTGCGCCGTGGCCTTGCAGCGTACGCGGTTGCTCAAGGACCTCGTGGCCAAGGAGCGCCTCGAGCGCGAGCTCGAGGTGGCGCGACGGATCCAGATGCGGGTGCTGCCGCAGGTGATGCCGCAGGTCGCCGGCTACGACGTTTCCGGTTGGTGCCGGCCCGCCGATCAGACCGGCGGCGACATCTTCGACGTCCACGTTCGTGGTGACGGCCGACTGGTCTTGTTGCTCGGCGACGCGACCGGGCACGGCATCGGCCCGGCGCTCAGCGTGACCCAGGTGCGCGCGATGCTACGGATGTGTCTTCGATTCTCCGTTCCGCTGATCGACTCGGCACAGCACATCAACGATCAGCTCGCGGAGGATCTCTCGGCTAACCGTTTCGTGACCGCTTTCCTCGGGTTGCTGGATCCCGAATCCCACGCGGTCGACTACCTGGCGGCGGGGCAGGGTCCGTTGCTGCACTATCACGCGGCCGAAGATCGAGTGGAGTGGCTCACGTCCACGACGCGTCCGCTGGGAATGCTGGGAGGGCTGCCCGTCGGGGACGTCCACTCTCGGATCCTCGAGCCGGGGGATGTTCTGCTGGTCGCCACGGATGGCATCTTCGAATGCGAGAACCCCGCGGAGGAGCAGTTCGCCGAGGAGCGCGTCGCCGAGGTCGTCCGAGCCCACGCTGCCGATTCGATGGCGCGGTTGACCGAACGCCTCGTTTCGGCCCTGGACGCCTTTGCCGAGGGTGCCCCGCAGGCGGACGACATGACGATCGTGGTGCTGCGCCGCGTCCCGTCTTAAAACCGGATCCGAAATTTCCGGAAAATCCTGACTCGGGCTGGCTCAGGGACTCCAAAGCCGCGTTTGGCACGCAAAAAACGTAATTACACGGCCGTTATTAAGTATATTTGTCGGAGTCGGGTTTAGAGTCCGCGGCCGAGTGGGGGAGAGTCATGCCGAAGAGTCGACTCGGGTCGGGTCGGAATAGAGCACTTGTTTTCTGCCTGATCGCCGTCATGGCGCTGCCGTTGGCGCCGCCCGCCGGCACGGCGGAGCAGCAGATCGATCTGGACGGCAATCCGCTCAACGGGAATGAAAGCAAGGTCCAGACCAACGTGCTTCAGACCTTCCCCGTCGAGGTCGAGAACATCATCTTCAACAACGCGGTCGGTGCCGGCTTTTCCATCGACTGGGGCGGCGCGGGTCCGGGCGGTCTCATGTCGACCGTCGCCGGTGGGCCCGATGTCGGTACGAAGTGGACCTGGTCGACCGTGTCGCAGGTTTACTCGATCACGTCGCCGGGGACCTTCGTGGTGGATTCCCGCGAAGTTCCCGTCTTCGGTGACGGGATGGGGGGACTCTCGTCTCCGAACGAAGCCGGGGGCACGTTCGACCTTCCGGGCAAGTCGATCTTCCCCACCGAGGTGACGGTTTCCTCGGACTCGCTCTCCGCCAGCCTGATCACCTTTTTCAGTCCTCAAAGAACCATCGCGACGTGCGAGAGCACCTTCGCCCCGGGACGCTTCGAGCAAACGATCAGAAACGCCACGGGCGAGACGGTCACGTTCATGGTCGAGGAACCCGACTGCTGCCCTGAAGCGGACATGACCATCTGCGAGGACGGCTGTCAGTTCTACCTCACCGACGAGAACAACTGCGGCGGCTGCGGGAACGTCTGCCTGTGGGACCAGACCTGCGAGCAGGGGGTCTGCACGGACATCTGTCCCGGCGTCGGCCAGGCGCTCTGCGGGGAGACCTGCGAGGACACGCTGAACGACGTCAACAACTGCGGCGGTTGCGGCAACGTCTGCGCGTTCGACGAGTTTTGCGACAACGGAGTGTGTGCGGATATCTGCCCCGGCGCCGGACAGGAGTACTGCGACGAGGTCTGCGTCGATACCTTCAACGACGACAGCAACTGTGGCGATTGCAACGTCGTCTGTGAGTTCGACGAGTTCTGCTCCGGAGGTACCTGTGGGCCGATCTGTCCCGGTGTCGGCCAGGCCTACTGCAACCAGGTCTGCGTCGACACACTCACGGACGAGAGCAACTGCGGTGCCTGCGATACCGTCTGCCTGTTCGACGAGTTCTGCGACAGCGGCGCCTGCGCCGACATCTGCCCCGGCGTGGGGCAGGAGTACTGCAACAGTGTCTGCGTGGACACGCTGACCGATGAATCCAACTGCGGCGCCTGTGACACCGTCTGTGCGTTCGACGAGTTCTGCGACAACGGGATGTGTGCGGACATCTGTCCCGGCGTCGGACAGGAGTACTGCAACAGCGTCTGTGTCGACACGTTGACCGACGTGGGCAACTGCGGCGGCTGTAACAACGCCTGCGCGTTCGACGAGTTCTGCGACAACGGGGTCTGTGCGGACATCTGTCCCGGAGCGACCTCGGAGTTCTGCGACGGCATGTCCTGTGCCGACCTGCTGACCGACCCGCTGAACTGCGGCGCCTGCGGCAACGTCTGCGATGCGAACTCGATCTGCACCGGGGGAGAATGCGTCGAGTGTCGCCCGCCGTTGCAGACCAACTGCAACAACGAATGCGTCAACATCCACACCGATCCGTTCAACTGCGGGGAGTGCGGCTTCGTCTGTGACTTCTCCGACTGCCCGTCGACCGGCACCGGAACCTGCTCCATGGGCTCGTCGTGTGTGTGCGATCCGGCCGAGCCCAGTGCTGTCGAGTATTCCTTTTCGCCTGTATTCGAGCCGTACGAGGAGATCATCCCGATGCCCGCCGAGCGGCTGTCCAAGCGCAAATTCGCCCGCAGCCTGCCCACCTTCCCCGATCCGGTGCCGCAGCTTTCGGCCCCCGTGGCATCCGCGCACCCGAGAGGGGCGGGCCGCGAGCGACCGGGCCTTTCGCGCACGGAGGAGTTGAGCGAGAAGCCCCGGTACGAGCGAACCCTCGATGCGGCGGAGTCCGCGGCCCGTGGTTCCCAGCTCGTCGTCGCTCCCGTTTGCGGTGTCCCGCCGATCTCGGTGGAGATCGCCGACGGCGAGTCGTTCACGCTGTGCCAGGAGGGCTCGAGGATCGGGCGCGAGATCTTCACGACCGCCACCGTGATGATGGGCGACGAGACGATCGGGCAGGGTCCCTGCGCGCTCATCGTCCCGGCGACGGAGGACACGATCGGCGAGTTCGAGGCCTCACCGGTGTCGGTCGTCATCATCGACGAAAGCGGCGACAGTCTGTTGCAGTCCGGGGAGACTGCGGAGGCCCGCATCGAGGTGCTGAACCTGGGTACGGGGGCCCTTCTCAACCCCGTGGCGACGATGAGCTGCGACCCCGACGGGTTCAACCCGGAGGCGATGACGTTTCTCGAGGACACCAGGACGTTCGACGACTTTCCGGCGCTCGACGAGCCGGCGGACTGCACGACGACACCGGTCTTCGAGCCCAAGACGAGCAACGGCACCTTCATGTTCACGGTGCCGGAGGCGCAGGAGGGCGATGTCGGCCGCGTCTGCAACCTCAACATCCAAGGCGACGGGCCCAGCGGGTTGATCAGCGCCGACATGCCGTTCGTGCTCGGAATCGCCGATAACTGCGATATCAACAACCTCTCCGAAACGCCCCACGACGGCATCGAGGGCTGGTTCGCCCCGCTCTCGGTCGACCTGCTGCCCACCAGCTATGCGTTCAATACGGCGGCCAGTCCGCAATCCCAGAGCAGCAATGCGCCGCTGAAACTCCGGCTGAAGTGCGGTGGGGTCACGTTGAGCGCGGATCAGATCCCCGTCCCTCCACAGATCGTTGCGATCCGCCATGTCAACTTCGGCGATCAACCGCTGGTCAACATCAAGGACAGCCCGTCGAACCCGGACGACCCGAACTACGATTGCAAGGAAAACCTCTGCGAGTTCGGGTTGAAACTCTCCGGGTTTCCGCTCGGAACGATCGTCGTTACCACCCAGATGGGAGACTCGCGCAGATTCCACGCGGCGCTGACGATCGTCGAGTAGAACACCTTCACGAGGGAACTGATGCACCAACAGAAGAACACTCAACGCATCGTGATGACGGGACTGGCGGCTCTCCTGACGTTCACCATGCTTCCCGCGGCGACGGTGCAGATGGCGGGCGACGGCTGCGATGAGACCCGGAAACTGGAGGGCATCCGCTCTTACGGGCCCGGCGGCGTCCGCCAGGAGCCGGACACGCGGCCGGCGGGTGCTACGCGGGAAGAATCGAACGCTACGCGGGCGGCGACCCCGGCCAAGATCTCCGGAGCGTCGATGCTGGGGGACGTCAACGTCTTCGCGTTGACGCCTGACGGGCAGACCGCGGTTTACATCGCCGACCAGGAAACGCTGGGTCTATTCGAGCTCTACAGCGTGCCGGTCGACGGATCGGCCGTCCCGACAAAGATCAGTGACGGGCTCGCGTTCGATCCGGGGGAGCTCGGCGTCGAGTTGTTCCAGATCTCCTCTACCGGGGCCCACGTCGTGTTCCTGGCCGACCCGAATACCGGCGGCGGATCGAACGACGTGTTCAGCGCGCCGATCGGCGGGGGAGTCACGCCGGTCCAGCTCAACGCCGCGGCCGAGGGGCCGGTCATCGCGGTCGGGATCGCTCCGGACGGATCGACCGTCGCCTTCTTCGGCAATGACACGTCGTTCGGCGGCGGAGCGACCGAGGTCTACAAGGCGACGATCGGTGTCGCCGACTCCGGCATCCAGCTGAGCGACGCGTCCGCGGTTGTCGCGGGCCACGTCGTCGCAGCGGACTTCAGCCCCGACAGCTCGAGGCTGGCCTACGCGGCGGACTCCGCCGGCGTGGGCGTGCTGCAGTGGCACAGCGTTCCGTTTTCGGCGACGGGTCCGGGCTCGGACATCGTGCTCAGCGACGCGATGGGTTCGGTCAGTCTCGGTGCGATTTCCCCGGACGGCACGACGCTGGTCTACGCGGCGGACGAGACCGACCTCGGCGTCGCCGAGCTGTTTTCGGTGCCGCTGACGGGCGGCAGCTCGACGCAGCTCAACCCGGTCATGAACGGCTTCGGTGTCGTGTCGCTGCGCATCAGCGCGGACAGCACGCATGTGGCGTACCTTGCCGATCAGGTCAACTCGGGGATCGTCGAGGTGTTCGGCGCCCAGATCGGCCTCGGCGGATCGGGGATGCGACTCAACCAACTGTTCGTCGGCTCGCAGTCCGCCGACGTGGTGACCTTCGCGCCGGACAGCAGGACGGTCATCTACGAGGCGGACGAGACCACGGCCGGTACGTTCGATCTGATGTCCGCACAGGTCGACGTGCCGGGCTCCTCGATGACCCTCGACGCGATGACCCCGCCGAACAACGCCGGGTTCTTTTCCGGCCAGGGCACCCCGGTCATCGGCAACCGTGTGGTCTATCCCGTCGTGGGGGCGGTGATCGAGCTCTACAGCGTCCCGTTCGCCGGCTTTCAGCCGGCA
>JABAOH010001500.1_pt3 | contig 25556 bp, 29 predicted proteins | sample 7062181 | NCBI WGS metagenome assembly JABAOH01 (sample SAMN14538630, study PRJNA623070) | marine sediment metagenome | biome: marine biome [ENVO:00000428]; feature: marine pelagic biome [ENVO:01000023]; material: deep marine sediment [ENVO:00002113]; isolation source: pool of 5 deep marine... | reverse complement strand
GTATCAGAGATCATAAAGGCTGAAGGGGTCGCCCGTTCGAGGGTCATCGTAGCGAACGCAACTAGGGAAGCCATAGAGGCCATCGCCATGCACAACCCTGAAATAGAGGCGGCGGAGTTGACGAACCTCTACTTGTACTTGGAGACGCTTAGGGACATCTCAGAGTCGGGAAAAAGCACATTCATAATAGTGCCGAGTGATACGGGAAAGTTCATCGTGTCGTTGCCCCCCTAGACGAGGATCAAACACCCAATTTTTTATACGTCGGATCCCATCAAATAAATGGCGACATCTCTGTCCGCGAAGACTCTTTCGGCACCGTGGCTCGTCCGCCTTAACTGGGACGAACTAATTACGCTACTAGTGTGCTTGTTCCTAGATCTGCTAGAGTACATCGTGCCAGTACTAATGCTCCCGCTGGCTGGTGATCTCGTGGATCTCGCGGGCATCACCTTTTGCGTCTATTACTTCGGCTGGGTCGGATTCGTGGCCCTGTTCGAGTTGCTACCGGGGCTGGATGTCCTGCCCAACTTCACGGTCACGTGGCTCATCTGGTATCTCGTGAAGAAGAGAAACGACCAGATCCGGATTCGGGAAGAGCTGGAACGATGGAAATGAATGGTTACAACAAAATTTTCAAATGAAATCTCTAAAAAAACTTCTTTAACTAATCTTGCTACTTTTATGTGGAAGTTCTAATTTCTTGGCACTCTCATACCACGATACAGATTGACTGCGGACGACGAGAAAAACGCCGATGAAACTCCGATATGAAAGGAAGAGGCGGCCCCAAGACAGGGTCTTAAGGACCGAATATAATTCTGAGAGGAACAAAGGAGATTTAACTTCCTTATCCGGTAGATTGGGCTCAGTGAAGAGTTTGAGGAGGCTAGTCGACACCCACGCCCACCTGAGCGACCTGGAGAACAAGAAGGGCGTAGCGCAGCGCGCCAGGAAAGAGGGGGTGGATGCGATCATCGCCGTCGGCGCGAACCTTATCACATCGAGAGCCACGATGTCGTGGGCCGAGGCGTATCCCGGCTTCGTTTACCCCGCCCTCGGCATCCACCCGACCGAATGGGCCGAAGACCGCATACCAGACACCATTCAATTCATTAGAGACAACGTGAACGAAGCCGTAGCGCTAGGAGAGATCGGCCTCGACTACTGGAATAGGGAAGCCCGTAAGAATAGAGATGTCAGGGAGAAACAACGGCAGATCTATACGCAAATGCTCGAAATCGCTAGTGAATATGATAAACCCGTTTCGATCCACGGCCGAGGGTCTTGGTATGACGCACTCGACCTAGCCTCTGAACACGGCCCACAGTGGGCAGTCTTCCATTGGTACAGCGGACCCACAGACGTCCTCGAGGGTATCTTGGACCACGGATACTTCATCTCCGCTACACCTGCGGTGGAGTACAGCCATGATCACAGGGCCGCGCTCGGCCAGTCTCCCCTCGACAGAATCGTATTAGAGACCGACGCGCCTGTTTATATGAGGAACAGGGACAGGAACTCCGAGCCCTCGGACCTCCCCATCACGGTCAGAGCCCTCGCGAGGCTAAAAGACACAGCGGAAGATGAGGTCGCCCGTGTGACGACTAGGAACGCTGAGAGAATCTTCGACATATAAAAAAATGAGAGGGTTATTCTAGATCTTCAGCATCTCCTTTGCTCCCTCGAAGTACGCCAGTACGTTACTGCCCTTCTCTGTCAGCCTGTATCGCCGCCTAGAACGCGTGCCCATCTCGACCTCGTCGACCTCTAGGAGGCCCTGCCTCAAGAGGTCCTCGAAGACCTTCTGGGTTAGGTTCCAAGACATGTTCGCGGCGTACATTATCTTCGTCGGCTTCTCCTCTCCGTCGGCGACGGCATTCAGCACCGTCAGCATGATGTCGAGCTTCGACCTTCTCTTAATATCCGAGGCCAATTCGGTTACCTCCTAGTTGGGGGTGGCCGACTCGACGTTGCACTCCGTGATGTACTGGGCGTTGTTTGTGACACAGCTGATGCTAACCGCCGTTCCCAAGTCGTCCAGAGAGATGTTCTCAGGCCCCTTGACGTAGACCAGTACCTCTCCACCGGACTGGAGAGGAACATCGGAGACCGCCTGGGTGTAGTTCCTCCCGTCGATCTCCACTATCGTGCCGGTAAGCCTGGCGTAGCTTGTGACGTTCACGTCCCCGAAGATCTCCTCTCCCGAAGGGACCCTGTGGATGTATATGGTGGACCAGTGGCACTCGACGCTCCTGACGGCGAACTTGTCCATCAGTATGTCCCTCCCGCCAAGGTTCTGGAGCTTGAAGCCGGCGACGGCCCCTGTGCTGTTGACCCAGACATGCTCTTTGCTGAACCGGACCTCCTCCATCTGGGTCCTGGTCATGGTGATGTTGGTCGCGTAGTAGGTGACAACGGTTGCAAGTAGGACGGCGACCACCAGGAGTATGAGGGTGGTGACGACTTGGCTGAGACCCCTGTTCCGTTTGCCTATTACTTTGGTCAATTCTTCATTCCTCAACCCTTTTTAATGAAGCATATTGACATCCTTATATTTAATAGAGATTTCGCATCTGGGTCCAATTACTCTTATCTCTGTCTACCATCTTTATGATTGATATTTGTGGATGATAAAACTCACTTTTACATATGATTTTTATTGGTTACTGAGACGTCTCTTTCTGATTATTTATTTTCAAATATCCAAGATATGGATTCCTGAACAGTCGTTGACGTATTGAGGACTGTAACTTGTCTTTCGTTTTTGGAATCGAGTTCCTCGTCTTGCAAGAAGGGTAGCGTATTTATTAGGACCTCTATCAACCACCATAGGAACGGCTAGATTTCCTTCTTCAACGATGGCATGATGTAATCGAGACTACGTTGAGAGTAGAAGTTAAATCATTGAGGCGCGCGCGCGAGATGCTCATCACCCTCAGGGAGATCAGGGACCTGCTCAGAAACCGTGACAGGTAGACCCGCCTTTTTATATCAGATTTTAAAATACAACTTTCATTCTATCTAGAATTAGTAAAAACGGGACGTGAAGGAAATGAAGGAAGGAGACATGCCATCCCACCACGGGGTCGAGGTGATTCCGGAGGTGGAGTACCCGAACGACGCGATCAGACTATTATTCGAGAGGGGGAGCTGCCGCTCCTACTCCAACCGTGATGTCCCTGAGGACGCCCTGGGATTGGTCTTGGAGGCTGGCACCCACGCGCCCACCGGGGGGAATCTACAGCCATATTCCATAATTAAAGTCAGGGACGAGGGGACAAGGTGGTGGTTCGCGGAGAAGGCTGGCCAGAAGTTCATAGGCGAGGCGCAGGTCCTGCTGCTTTTCTGTATAGACCACAGGAGGCTAGAGAGGTGGGCCGATTTGGAGGTGGCCCCCTTCACTGCTAAAAGCTCCTTCCGCCACTTCTGGGTCTCTTTCCAGGACACTGTGATGTGCGCCCAGAATATCTCCACCGCTGCGGATGCCATGGGGATAGGATCATGCTACATAGGCACCGTATTGGAGTTCTTCCCAGAGATCAGGGAAAGGTTCCAGTTACCTGAGGGTGTTTTTCCTATCGTCCTCCTGTGCCTCGGCTATCCGGCGAAGAAGGTGCCTACAAGGAAGAAGCTGGGCGTTGGAGTGGTGGTCCATGACGAAGTGTACAGGGAGCTAGAAGACGGTGAGCTCATTGAAGCTTACAGGGAAAAATACAGCGGGTTGGGGGATGACAGGAGGATAGAGATCACCGAAGAGCGGCTCGACACCATCCGGGGGGTCTGTAGAAAGGTTCACGGAGAGGAGTTTGCAGAGAGATGTGTCGAGAGGATAATGGAGAACGGATACATCAGCCCAGTCCAGAGGTACTTCGGCCTTCATTACCGTGCAGATATAATGCCAGAGGGGAACATGGAGTACCTGAGAATGATGGATGAGTCAGGGTTCAGTTGGTTCAAAGAGTACAGTTTGACGAAAGAGTGAGCCGCTGAAACTATCGACCTATAATTCTCGAGTACGACAGGTTTTGGCTATGGCATGTATCACGTGTGGCAGTACCAGCGGAGCAAACACTTTTGTGTACTTAAGCCTTGCCGCGTCAGTTACCCGTTGCCTGCTCCCTCCGCCGCTTAGATAGCCATCTATGAAACTCTGTGCCACCTCCACTATGCCCTTGACCGGATCAAGGGGCCCTGCTTGGTGACCCGAGAAGTAGAGGAACTCTGCTAAGTCCCAGGTCTCGTTGCCTCCCCTGGCTCCCTGCTCAAGGTCCACGATGAAGGGGGTGCCTCCGGGAGCGACTATGAAGTTTCCAGGCTTGCAATCGCCCAGGGTCAGGCCCGACCCGTGGACGGACGCCACAGCGTTACCAGCCCTCTTTATGTAGTCTAACCCCAAGGCCTCTGGATCGCCCCTCCGGATCGCGGCCCTGATGACAGTGACCAGGTTATCCCCCTCTACGTACTCACGCAGCAAGAGGCGGCCCTCGAAGTTGACGTGGAGGATTTTGGGAACTAGGACTCCGCTCCTACTGAGTAGGTTTGTGATAGTGCACTCCTTCTCCAGCCGCGTCCTACCAAGCACCGCGAAGTTCTGGGTCCCAAGAGTCCAAAGGGCGATTGGAGCCCACTTCAGGCTGACCCATGTGGGGTAGCGTTTTAGGATCGTCTTACGTCCCACTCCGTCCGCGGTGTATGTCAGGAGGTAGACTTCGTTGAGGACGCCGCTAAATCTACGCAGACGCACGTCAGTTAGCTGGCTTGAGGGCTCGATCATGGTGAGAAGATCCTCGATGCGGCTGGTTCCCGATATGGGCGCTGGGCCGATGGCCGTCGGGAAGTGGAGGTAACTCCCGATCTGAGGCAGGCCTGGGGACCCGAGGGCTGCGGTTATTATGCCATCAGTGATGGAGTATCCTGGCATCGGTCTGAGGAGGTCTGCTATACCAGCGAGGCCTATTTTCGCAAGGCTAATGAGCTGTCCCTGCACACGGGAAAGCTGGTCTTGGACGGAGACGCCTCCGACGAGGACGGAGTCGACGAAGCCTCTGTCGACCACAACGAAGCCATCCTCGAGGCCGATGATCCCATCCCTCTCCAGATCCGCCAGGGCGCCCAAGTAGCCCTCCACGAGTCCGTGCTGATCCTCTTCGAGAGTCTGGACAAGCGAGGGAGCATAGGGCAAGACATGGGACAGCCTGAGTAAGGCGTCGTGGGCGAAGAACTTGGGCTCTATGAGAAGCTCGCTTGAGAGATCGGGGTAGTCCAGCGCCAGGCTTGTGAGGCTCTCCTTGATCTTCCTCATCTTGTACAGCCGATCCTGGCTCGAAAGGTAGCCGACCCCTTTAAGAGGCGTGAAGGGTAGTAGGAGCCTCCCAGCGACGGCCTCTAGGAGATTGGATGACTTGACGTCGGACTCGAAGAGTTCCCTCTCGACGACGAGGATGTCCAACTCCGCTCCCTCGGACGCCCTTAGAAGCCGCTCTACTTTCCCCTTCACGCCCTCAGCGACCGCAAGAAAGCTCAGCCCTTCCTTGCCCAGGCCCCACAAATCCGTGTAGACAAGGGCCAGAGTTCCTTGAGAGATCTCCTCGACCTCGCCTTCGATGCTCTCCGCTATCCTGGCCATCTGCTGGGTGTCGGGTTCCTTGGACATCTCAGCTGTTCATACCTGCTCGTTGTCATGTAAGTGGCCGCCGCTGCGGATTTAAAAGTTATAAGAATGTACTCTTCAGCGTGGAGTGCAGGTTACTGGGGCAGGGCCTCGAGCCGGGCAGCTGCCTGACCTTACAGGGTGGCATATGGAGAAGGGCTTGTGAGGCGACGTTGAAATGGGAGGACGGCGTCCCGCACAGGCTCATCCACTCCTACGCCCACAAGGCGCCGGAGCAGTACCTATCTATATACCAGTCGGGGTGCAACTGGAGCTGTAGAAAGTGCCACTCATGGCGCTTCACAAGACACGCTACAGGTGAGTGGATGTCGCCCATGGACATAGCCAAGGTCGCCGAAGACTACGCAGAGAGAAATAGAGGCAACTTGTACAAGGAGCCTCGAGAAAGGGTGACCAGCTGGCACGCCCACGAACTGTGCCGAGGATGCGGCTCCTGCATACTGACCGGCTCCAGGTCCGCCCTTTGCCCAGGTAGACTTGGACTAGAGCAGGTGACGCTACTCGACGATCTGACCTGGGGCCCGGCTAGGAACATCGTCTCATTCACAGGCGGTGATCTGGCTTGCCAGCCAGAGTTCTACGCTGAGGCCGCGAGGGAGATCAAGGGTCTACAGAGGGATCTGTGGGTGCTTTTCGAGACAAACGGGTACGGCCTCACACCTGGGAACCTGGACCTTTTTAGAGATGCAGGGATCGACTCTTTCTGGCTCGACATCAAGGCGTACGACAGAGAGATCCACCGCAAGCTGACAGGTTCCTCAAACGAACGAATCATAAGGCTCCCCACAGAGATCGTCGAGAGAGACTTCGTCCTTGAGGTCTCTACGGTCTATATTCCAGGCTGGGTCGATGAGAACCAAATACGGGGCATAGCTGAGTCTCTTGCTAGTGTCGCCCCCGGGACGCCTTATGCGATAATCGCGTTCATCCCAGAGCACGAGCTGAAGGGTGTCCGGTCTCCGAATTTCCGGGAGATGGTGGGGGCCTTCAAAGCGGCGAAGGACGCCGGGTTGGAGAACGTTAGGCTCGGAAACCTTGGCATGTTCGTTAGAGATGATGGGGATTACGAAACTCTCCATAGAATGGGCGCCATTTAACTGATTTATTCATACGCTATTAGGAGAGAGTGATCTGAGATTCTCGCCTTCACGAAGGTCGTACAGAGGGAACGCAGGTGATCTTTCCGTGCTACCATTTATCTCTGTGAATGACCTCTGATAATGGTCTCCTAGGCCTACGCCTTGGGCTTTCTGCCGGGTATCCCACCGGCACAATAGCGACGGGCCTAACCCAATTCGGGAGACCCAGGGCCGCGCTTGCCTTTCTCTCGTCGAAGGCGCCTACCCAGCAGCTCCCCAGGCCGTTCTCCCTGGCCGTGATCATGAGGTTCTGGATGGCCGCAGCAGTGTCTTGCAGGCAGTAAAGCTCACGGCCTCGGCCCCCGTACCCGAACGCCGACCTCCTCGGGACTGCACACACCACGAAGACGACCGGGGCTTCGCGTATGAATGACTGTCCGTGGGCTGCTTCGACCAACCTTCCTTTCGTCGCTGGGTCTCTGACAACAATAAACTCCCATGGCTGCAGGTTGCCAGCACTCGGGGCGAGACACGCGGCCTCGACCAGCAGCTCCTCCTCCTGCTCTGATATGTCGCGGCTCGTGAAGGCCCTCACGCTCCTCCTCTCACTTATCGCCTCCGGGATCCGCATGAAGATGACCTCGGAATATAATATTGATCAACGTGTGTTAAAGGATACCTAAGAGATCGATTTTGCCGGAGTCAAGTCAGGAGGCTTCCCCGGCGTCGTGGTCCTGCAAGATATCCTCGACGTTGCGTATCGATCTGACGGCGTATGCGCCGATACTGACGGTGGTCCCCAGCGTTCCCGTGAACACGAACATGAGGGACATGCCCGCCCCCGGGCCGGTGCCGACGAGCCATCCGAAGAAGGGTGTCAGGGCGCCCCCGGGCATCATTGCGGGTCCGAAGATGTAGTCCGCCAGTGGCCCAGCGAGGACGGTGCCGACGGGATTCGATATCTGGGCTATCAGTCGGCGGGTGGCGAAGACTCGCCCCTGTACCGCAGGCGGGACCTTGGACTGCCATATGGCTTGGCTGCACCCGTTGACAATGGGGAGGATGAAAAGGGTGGAGAAGGCGGCCAACGCCCAGACGTAGGGCCCCCGCCCTAGGCCCATCATTATCTGGCCAAAGAGGAAGCTGAGAGCCATCCCTGCGAGGACACCGTTGACCCTGCGCCTCGGCCCTCCCCATGCACTCATGATGAGACCGCCAGTGACTCCTCCGACACCGAAGGCGGACTGCACAGTCCCAAGGAGGACGGTGTTGTCTCCCGTCCTAGCTAGAATCATCGGGGCGAGCAGTGTGAAGCTAAGGCTTAGAGCCAAGTTGACCGCGAGGAATATGAGCAGGAGGCCAAGGAGGCTGGGGCGCTCATAGATATATTTAAAGCCGTAGACAGAGTCACTCCAGAGGCTGTGTCTTTCCTGTCCCTCCCCGGAGGAGGCTGGTTGTGGGATGTGGACCAGCAGCAACGCGCCTATGGCTACGACGAAGGTGACCACGTCGAAGGCCATGATACCGGCGATGCCGACCGTGCCTATCAAGATCCCGGCCAGTATGGGGGCCACGATGTTGGAAGCCGAACCGGCAAGGCCGATCATCCCGTTGGCCCTGCCATACTGCTCCTTCTGTATCATCATCGTGACGGCAGCGGAGTAGGCGGGGAACTGGAACGCTTGGAAAGCCCCTGTGAAGGCGCCGGTGACGTAGAGGTGCCATATCTCGAGCCGTCCGCTCGCTTGGAGGAGTAGGACAACCGCCGTTGCGAGGCCCGCCGCCAAGTCGCTGAGCATCATCACCATCTTGCGGTTGGATCTGTCGACGATGGCTCCGGCGAACGGGCTCATGATCACCGTCGGGGCGAAGGAGAAAAACCCGACGAGCGCCAGCGCAGTCGCCTCTCCGGTGACTTGCCAAGCCCAGATAGTTAGTGCGAACCTAGTCATGCCAGTCCCGAGGAGGGAGACCAGCTGCCCCACCCAGACAACGGTGAAGCCCCGCATCCCCGATAGGAACCTTCTTTGAGCGACTGAAGATAATATGGTCTGTTGATCCTCGCCCATCTCAATAGCCTCTTCGACCGGGTTTTTCTTAGCCGACAAATCGATTGTCTCAGATACGCGAAGACGCTCCAATAAAGTCTTCTCAAGATCGATGCGGAGAAGATAGTATCTGTCATGGCAGGTTAAGATCAGCCTAATTCAGTACATGCTTGATCCGTTCGAAGACGCCCGCCCACATCTTCCAAGTGAGCCTCCCCGTCTGGGTGTTCTGTCTGCTTGGGTGGTAGGAGGTCAAAAGGATACGCTTGTCTCCCTGATCGTTGAATCCTCCATGTCTGAATCGTGGCTCACAGTTGCCTCTTTTTGAGAATATATATCTCATGTATGCGTCGAAGGCTACCCTCCCCAGGGTCAAGACTATCTCGACTTTATCAAGGAGGCGTACCTCTTCCCTCAAATACTCTGAGCAGTTCCTTATCTCCTCCGCGAGGGGTCTGTTCTTGGGCGGGACGCAGCGGACAACAGCTGTGATATAAACGGACTTCAACTCGAGCCCGTCGTCCTTGCTGATGCTCTCCGGTTGGTTGGAGAGGCCAACATCGTGGAGGGCCCTGACCAACCAGTCTCCCGAACTGTCGCCGGTGAACATCCTCCCCGTCCTGTTGCCACCGTGCGCGGCGGGAGCGAGGCCGATGATGAGTAGCCTCGCCTCAGGGTCGCCGAAGCCTGGGAGGGGGCGACCCCAGTAGTCCCAGTCCCTGTATCTCCTAACCTTTTCCCTGGAAACCTTCGATGCGTACTCCACAAGCCTCCGACACTTTCGGCAGGAGACGATCTTATTCCCTAGGGCTTCCAGTATGGTTCTTCTTGAACAGGCGAATCTGATCAAGGCATAGGAAGTTGATCCATAACGGTGTTAAATAAAATGGGTAAGCGCGAGGTTCACTACCAGCGACTGGTTTCACTCAACGCGGAGGCACACAGTGAGCTCCATCGATAAAGATTTACAGTCGTGTGGCACAGTCCCTTTGGGCCGGGGTAGCCAAGCGGATTAAGGCGCCAGTCTTGAAAACTGGTGCTCCTCGGAGCGCATGGGTTCGAATCCCATCCCCGGCGCCAAATTCTTCAGTACAAGCACAACTGAAATTTTAAATTAATAAAAACGCTCACATTTGAGGATTAAACCATGTCCATTTTTGTCTTGGTGATCTGGGCCTTCGGAGTGACAATTGTATCGGCGATTTCATGGTTCCTCTTCTTAAGGAAACTGATAAAGAGAAGAAGGAACAGGTGAAGGTGAATCAAATCATGAAAAAAACGACCATAGCCCTTTGCGTCGCCTGTCTGGTCTCTGGCCTCGTATTTGGAGTCGCTCTCTGTCAACCCGAGATAAACAGACAACGAGCTGAACTTTCCTTGGTCAGAGCACAGATAGGCGAACTTCAAAACCAAGTAGACGAGCTTGGATCGACACGCCTAGACTTGATGGGTCAAATCGAAATTCTCCAAGGAGATCTAGAATCTACCAATTCAGAACTGCAAGAGGCGAGCCTTAAACTCGAGATTCTAGAGAACGGGCTAGAATATTTGAGCGCTTACACAGAGAGGGACGTAGAGTTTTTATCGCTGCTCTCAGAAAGACTAGAGAACTACCATTTCACGGATCTTACGCTTCTTGCTGAGATTAGAGAAGCAAGTCACGACATTGATCCTTCAACAGCGTCCACGATAAACGCGATCATAGACGACATAGAAACGCTCCTAGACTGGTCAACAAGAATGCCACCAGAAACTGCAACGTACGAGGAAAGATATATGTGGTTAATGCAGGGGTACCAAACAATAGGCCGATACCTGATCGACTATCGAGAGTTTATAAATTCGTTCTTGGAGCAAATCAAAACACATCTTGAGGCAGTTAGAGGATTGTCCTTAGCAGATTGACAACGCGCTTGGGCTCCTTTAGCGCGCGTTACTTTACTCAGAAGTTCGCTTAACAATCGATTTACTCGCGCGGATCGAGTTAACTTTTCCGGAAAATAATGGAAGGGACGCAACTTAGAATACTCTATTTGAGTAACCCGAACGTACTATCTAGGGCTTCAGGCAGAATTTCGAGCGCACGGTAAAAGATACTGTCCGGATCATTGATATTCTTGGGGTCGAACGCATCGGAGTCTGTCTGCGGTGTCTCAATCACTTCCTCCATAATGAGCTCGCTATTTGATCCCAATCAGTTTTCACCTCCATTTCACCGAACTTGCGCTAAATGTGCGAAATAAACACTGTTCAAGCAGTATGGTGGAAGTACAACACCGATTATGGGAAGTTAGGATCAAGTATGGAGGCACATGAATGAAAATTAACCCTTTTTCCAACTCCTAAAAGAGGAACCGTCACTTCCTCACGAGCCTTACCGCATTGGAAGAATGCATTCAAAATGGGTACGATATGTGCAAGCGCGTCGCTCTTACGCGATTACGACGCAGGCAGACCAAATAACCAGAGAAAAGACAACCCCGCCGCGATGCCTTTACACCTTGCACATATCGAATACCCACAATAGACCCGAATATCTCAGTAATTATAAGAAAAATTCGCATAAAAAATGCTGGGACGATAACATCAATATTGAGAAAACAATATCGATTTTCAACCAAGCCCACAACATTCCTACAATGCACGGCTATCTGCATGCGCACTCATGAGATGTGACCACATGCACCAGATCGTGCACTCATGCAATTACTGATGCGTGTGCATTTTCACGAATTAATAACACCGTGCCAAGTAGATCATCCGGACCACAGAAAACTCGAAAGACAGCCCCAGAGAGACCTCGCCATCAACAACAATCTCCAAATCATCAGCACGTTAAAAACACGCCAAACGACGATAGCAACCCGAAAAACGCCCCACCTAGGTCCGAATCAACACAATAACGCATTCCCAAATAACCAAGAAAAACGCAGAAACCCAGAACAGTGAACTACAAGACCACCTTAACCACTGAGTTCACACGGAAACTAAAAAAACCTGAAACCTTTATGACCACCCACCGAAACGAAAAATCACCTCATCAACCGTGGTTCCGAACCCCAAACGCGGGGGGCAGAAAAATTAGGCAATATCTGGGCCAGAATTCCTTTTCAATATATCCAATTTCTGTCTCTCCAGGATCGGCCTCATCTCGTCGTACAGATACTCAAGGTACCAGTCGACTGGAAGCTCAAGCCTCCTCCTCATCTCCATAGAAACCGGCACTATCTTCTCCCAGTACATGACGATGTGCCTAGACATTAGATCCCCAACAAGCCCGATGTCGATCAGCCCCCTGTGGACGAGGACTCCGATCCCCTCAAAGAATGCACTCACAGCACCGAAGGAGTGCCAAGCCTCAGGGTTCGCCCTCCAGCCGTATTTGCCCATGAAGTCGTCGTAATCCTCCCACCTCCACGTGAGGATGTTAGTGAACTTGTCGAAGAACTCCGCATCGTGGAAGCTCCTGTATATCTGCATGAAGAACTGGGCCTGCCTCGTCTCGAGGGTTGTCTCGTCGTTTTTTATCGAACTCCTGTTGGACAAGATGGAGTCCACGACCCCTATGAACAGGGTCACGACACCAACCACGACCCCCACCGCAACCGAGATGGTCTGCAGGTCGACCATATATCACACCCCCTCCATTAATCAGATTGATTAAGGATAAAATTATGGTAGCACCCATCACATGACGCAAATCAACTTGGGCTGCATAAAAAATGGAACCCATAACTTGAATTCGAATCGTAAAGTCAAAAGTATCCAAATCCCATTCTAAAGGTTTATACCATCTAAATTCGCGTGACCCGTGTCTTTAGGATAGCATGGAACGAGCGAGCACGAGCTCTACTTCCGGCCTCTCAAGCGGCTAGTCCACCTGGACCCTTGGAAGGTTGCTCAAGTACCGCACGACATCCAGCCCCAGCTCGCCGGCATGGGCCCTGCAGAATCGATCGTGCGCCTCGCAATACCTCCCGCCTACCTCCGGGTCCGACTTTATAAGGAGATGCATCCTCAGGGCCCCTGGGCCCAGCCTGGTGGTGAAGTCACAACCCTCAACGGGGCAGACGAACCTTTCGACGCATGAGCCGTCGTCGGATAGCTGGCAATACTTCATAAGGTTGGCTTGGATCTCCAAGGTCAAGCAACAATCCCCCTTTATCTTTAACACACAGTAGAGATTTAAATTTCACCATTAATTTTTATTAAAAAACACAGGTTTTCAATATAAATGAAGGTTTGTTAGGACAAATTTCGAGACAGTCACGTGAACGAGATTTTAGCACAATTTGAAAAGTCCTATCAGAAGAAAAAATTCAAAAAATGAATAACTTGCTCTCACAGTGTGTATGAAGACCAATTCTAATACTACCTCCATCAATAACGCGATATAGTTCGCGTGCTGATTGGTTATCTAGCTTTCTGTATCTCGTTGTCAATGCTTTGATCAAACAGCGTAAAAGGTTCGTACCTCACATGGCAGATATCAATTTTTATATTGCATTTCTTTGAGGAGATTAACTAGCAATCGATGTCGTTGCTAAAAGGCAATGATCGCGTTCCGGTGTCAAGCATGGAGAACCTCTGTGATCTTCTGTTTGAGATATCAAACGAGGACAGGCTCAGGATACTCCACAGGTTAAGCAGGAAGAGGACGAACGTCACAAACCTCTCAAGGGAACTGGGCCTAACAACCCAAGAGTCCAGCAGGCACCTCTCAAGGCTCATCGAAATAAGGCTTGTAGAGAAGAACGCCGACGGTCTCCACGGCCTCACACAATACGGCGAGTTGGTTCTAAGACAGCTCCCAGGGTTGGAGTTCACATCTAGGCACAGAGACTACTTTGAGGTGCACACTCTAACCAATCTTCCCACAGAATTTGTGCTAAGGATAAACGAGCTTTCGGACAGCACATACATCGACGATGTGATGGTCGCCGTACACAGCGTGGAGGAGACGATAATGAATGCCGAGGAGTATATACTGAATATCAACGTCCCGTACATCGCGAGCACCTTCCCCTTGATCCGGGAAGCCTACGAGCGAGGAGTTACGGGGAGGTTCCTGCGCACCCGGGAACTGGCCGTGCCTCCGAGTATGAGGGAAGAGATGGATCGCGTATTCGACGACGAATTGACAAGAAAGATAAGGATGTCAGACCTTCAGGAAGACAAGCTAGTAGAACAGATCGACCTGATCCTATATATGTCGGAGAAGAGCGTGGGCATACTGGCCTTCCCCCTTCGGGACGGGCGATTCGACTTCCTGGGTTTCAGCTCAAAGAACGTAGAAGCACGAAAGTGGTGTAGCGACCTGTTTAACTATTTCTGGGAGAAGGCTGAACCAGAAAAAAATATCTCATGACTATCATGTTTTTTATTTGTCACTCAAGATAGAGAATGAGACATCTTTACGATCCAGAACATAATAATCATCGAGAGAGTCTGATGACCCTACGGATAAAAGGTAAGGTGACATGCGGTACGGGGAGGGCAGCCAAATTCCTGAGTATTGATTGGGTGTTGATCCAGATCAAAGAGAAATTAGGTTTTTTCCCCTATAAGGGGACTCTCAATTTGATACTAAATGGGAGAACCAGCGAAAATTATAGAATCTACATCCTGATGCATCCAGGGATCCTTGTTGAACCTCTAGTTGAGGGTTACTCATCTGGGATGTTTTTCGGCGTCAGAATTGACGGCTGCATCGATGGCGCTATCGTCATCCCTCAGGTGCTCGGATACCCCCGAGACCTAGTTGAGATCATCGCCCCCGTCAACCTCAGAGACAGGCTAGGCCTGAAGGATGGCGATGAGGTCACGATAGAAATCTTGGATAGATAGGAACTTGTATCTTTCGACATTCATTATTTAATCTCAGCTCATGTAAATATTCCTCTGATGTAACCCGTGAAGCCTTGGTTTTTTGCAATCGCGACAAGTATAAGACCCATAACTATCATCTCGAAGAAGGCCTTGACGATGATTTGGACAGTGAATGGGATGAGGAAGAGTGGGTCCATCGGAAAGAAAACTGGTAGAATCTTAATGAAAACAAATGCCGTGAATAACCCCTCAGGAATATAAGATATCGCCGTTGCAAAGACTTTGGAAAGTTTCTGCCCCTGAAAAAGGTTCATACGCCCTAGTATGAAGCCGGCTGTAACTCCTGTCATGGCCTTCCCTATAGGCAATCCTATGCCTGTAATGATGTTTGCCTTGGAGAATCCAAACTCGAAGGCGGCCACAGAGCCCCCAATTAGCCCTGTCAATCCACCTAAGAGGGGCCCTCCAAAGAGAGCCGCGATGAACGTGGATAGATGTGATAGATCTAGTGCCAACGAAACGGAAATCGGGCCAAGGGGAACAGATGGCAATATCGGCGCCATCCTGATGGACACAAATGAGAGGACATTCCCTAAGGCTGCCATCACTGCTACGAAGGTCAGGCTCTTGGAACCGAAATCGGTATTCATGGAATCTCAAATACGTACAATATCTACCAATAATAAAGTTGCTACTTAAAAATTAGTAAATTGAGGACGATCTTTTGTTTTATACGCTAACGATTTCACGCAATGGACGACTTGGGTATTCCATCATCCGAACGTCTCGTTTTGATGAGTCTTTTATTTTGATGGTGGGATCTATCAAGAATGGTGCAGCCTTTTGGTCGAGAAGCGTTGCTGGGACATCATCGTGAAAGCCCTACTTGAAGAGAAGGTCAAGTTCGTCTTCGGGCTTCCAGGCAACCCGAAAGCCCTCTATGATTCTTTGTACGACGCCTCAAGCATCGAAGCAGTTCTTGTCAGGCACGAGACATCGGGCGTCTTCATGGCGATGGCGTACTCGAAACTTACCCGCCAACCTGGCGTGTGCTTCGGGAGCCCGGGGCCCGGCGTCGCCAACCTCGTCCCAGGAGTCCTAGAGGCAAGATCTGGTTGTTCACCCCTAATTGTGCTGGGCTCATCTGCCAGCACGTCCATAGAGGGCAAGGGTGCATTTCAGGAGGCACCACAGTTTGAGATCCTCAGGCCAATATCGAAGTGGGCCTTCAGAATAAAGTCGGCAGACAGGGCGAACTGGGCCCTGAGGAGAGCCTTTAGCATCGCCTCCAATGGTAAGCCCGGCCCGGTCTACCTAGACATACCATTCGACGTCGGCATCTCTAAGACAACAGACGCCCAGTACGTTCCTTCGGATCGTCCGATCAGGGTTCGGCCCGATCTCAAGAGGGTTAAGAAAGCCGCAGACCTCGCTCTTGCCTCCGAAAGGCCCCTAATTGTAGCAGGCGGTGGAGCCNNGTTATGACTACCCCCTGTGGTAGAGGGATCATCCCCGAGAGCCACCCTCTTGCACTGGGCCTCGTGGGCCTGTACAGGACCTGTGTCGGTAGGAGGGTGTACGAGGAAGCCGACCTGATAATTTCCCTTGGATCCTCGAACGAGGAGTTTCAGACCGCAGCGTGGAGCTACTGGCCCGAGGGGGCGAGGTTCATACAGGTTGACATCGACCCCTTCGAGGTGGGAAGGAATTGGATTCCAGACGTTGCGGTGGTCGGCGATGTTAAGCTATTCCTGCAGGACCTACACTCCATTGTCCTAGATAGGTCGAGAAGAATGCCGCTTGAGGAGATGCCAAGGGTCAGGGAGATTGTAGAATCGAAGCAGGTCTTTGAGCAGGAGGTGAATGCCGATTGCATGGACGCGTCGGCTCCCCTGAAGTCCAAGAGGGTCGTCCACGAGGCGAACAAGGTCTTCGGTAGCGGAACTGTGCTCGTCAACGAGAACGGGTCCCAGGATCTCTGGTCCTATTATTTCCCTTACTACAAGGTCCTAGACGTTGATGGCTGCGTCTCGCCGGCAGAGCAGACTTGTATGGGCTTCGGCGTCGCAGGAGCCATCGGGGCGAAGCTTGCATTGCCGAATAGGAAGGTTCTGTGTACAACTGGTGACGGTGCCTTCCAGATGTTTATGAAGGAGCTGCCGACTGCAGTCCAGTACGACGCGCCCGTCACATGGATCGTCCTCAACAATTACAGCCTCGGCTGGATCAAACTACACGAGAAGGCATTGGGAGAAAGGTACATCGCGGTCGACTTCGAGGCTCAGCCCGACTTCGCAGCGGTCGCAAAGGCGTGTGGTTGCTACGGTGAACGAATAGAGGATGCCGATGATATACACCCTGCTCTAGAGAGGGGACTTAAACAGAATCAGTCCGGCGTCCCTTCCGTCCTAGACTTCGTCGTAGACCCCTGGGACTTCCCCGAAGGGTTCAAGGAGTTCCACCCAGACATCTGGGGAAGTTGAGATCCAAGAGTCTGTACGACTTCAATGATTCTCTCGTGATCTGAGTTTCTTGGAAAGATTGCCTTGGCTCACAGAGGCTCTTTTAACACGCCCCGGTTGTCGTAGGTCTCAGGCTCCTTCAACTACAGGTCCCTTGGGACACCAAAGACCTTGCAAGCTGCATCCGTTTCTGTATCTCCCAATTAAACGAATATGAAGGAAAACATAGAGGGAGATTTCAATAATAGGAAACACTACATGAATATTGGGGAGGAATTTTTATTTTTTCATAGATTCATCTCGCATCCTCGAACATGGAGAGATTGATAAAGAGAACGTAGAACACGACCTTTATTGGTAGCAGTTCGATATGTATCTCCATAACATCCAAAGTTGCTATAATTTCCTAAAATATATTTTTGGTGCGGCCGCCGGGATTTGAACCCGGGTTGTCAGCTCTCCCCGACCTTAATCGTGGGGGGCTGAAGTCTTGCCAGGCTGGACTCCGCCGATTCAAGTCCACGGCCGCCTGGTCGTTCCAGCCGCAGAGTACCAGAAGACGAAGGAATTCTACGATCTAATAAGCCTTTTTGGCCGATTCACCTCCATATCGATTTTCCGTCCATATTGAGACTTCAAATCCTTTTTGAGGCTTATAGATCGCCCTTTCGTTACATTTAGATATTTTTTTTAGGATTGAGACATTTTGGGGTCAAAATTAACTAAATAGTGCAAAACCCTAAAGTGTTAAATACCATGTTGACCCAAAGGGGTAAACGATTCAAGGCCTTGGGCCTGTAGCTCAGCAAGGCAGAGCATCGGGCTTTTAAGGCTCCAGCCGGAGACACCCGGTGGTCAGGGGTTCAACTCCCCTCAGGCCCGCCATATGAAGGCCGCGAATGGAAGGATGGAGATGGAGACCCGAGTCAGAGAGTTAAAGTATCGGATGATGATCACTGACCTTCTCAAGGTCGCGAGCGAGAGTCACACATACCAAGAGCTCTCGGACATCCTTGGCCTCAGNNGCCCAAGGCCTCTACGAGAAGCTGATGGAGATCACCAACATCAAGGAGGAGCTTAAGAAGCGAATCAGCTTCGACGAGTACGGTTACTTCGACAACACGCCTTTGGTCTCAGAGATCACCTGGCTGAAGATCATGTCCAACTACGCCCTAGAGAAATTCGCGGGCCGGAGGGTGACTAAGGTCCTCACTGCGGCCGTGGATGGCATCCCTGTATCCACCCTAGTCTCTAACCTCCTTGAGGTAGACCTCATCGTCGCTAAGAACAGGAAAGAGGTGGGAATCAACGACTTCATCGAGGAGTCCTACATCCCGAAGGGGTCGGCAATCAGGCAGACTCTCTATGTTCCGCGGTCGGCTATACGGAGGAGGGACAGCGTTCTCATCATAGACGACGTTGTCCGGACCGGCGAGACGGTGAAGGCCCTCGTGGACCTCGTCGTCAACCAGAGAGCGGACGTTGCCGGCATCTACGTCCTGGTCACGGTTGGAGGCGATTGGAAAGGTTACCTCAATGACATAATCAGCAAGTATTCCTTCGAGACCCTAATAGAGCTCTGATCCAAAGACTCTGCGAAAAGACTTCTATCGTGATATGAGACTTATAGGCGTGACATAAAAAGCAGGAATAGCCAAAGGAGAAGGATGAATAGGAACTCAAAGATCTTTCCTATCCACAGGAAGTAGACTCCGAAGATCCCGATCAGCAGGTGTATCGGTTCTAGTTCCATCATTTAAAAAACATGTGAAATCTCTCTAAAAATTGTTATGCTCTACTTAGATCATATCCTTGAATAAGGCGTTGCTAGTTTATTTAAGAGTCAATCGTCGAACAACACAAATCTACAAAGTACCTATATCACATCTCCAATTAACTTGGATCATTTCGTGTACTCCAATATCTTTTTAAATTAGCTTGAATGGTTGAATGTGGACCTTAAAAAGGAGTCAACATAATGAATAAAACTCCGGCAGCTTATAGTTATAAAGACTTTTATCCGACGATTTAGGTTTAGATGAGGCGAGCTATTGCATGTTCAACCTGGTCACCCTGAGGGACACTATCCGAATCGACCCAACCAGGTTTAATAGGCCTCTCGAGGAGGCGGCCTTCGAGGAGCTCAGTGCCAAATATGAGGGGCTTGTTGACGACGAACTCGGCTACGTAATAAGCGTCATCGGCCTCGACGTGAACCCCACGGGTCGCATCATCCCAGGGGATGGCGGCACCCACCACCCCGTCACCTTCTCAATCCTGACCTTTTTTCCAGAGCTCCAGGAGATTGTGGAGGGTGAGGTCGTCGAGGTCGCAGACTTCGGCACCTTCCTCAGGATCGGGCCCGTCGACGCCCTCCTCCACGTCTCCCAGCTCATGGATGACTTTATTTCATTCGATGAGAGGCAGGGGGTGCTCCTCGGCAGGGAGAGTGGAAGGACGATTCAGAAGGGTGACGTATTCAGGGTTAGGATCGTCGCCGTCTCCTTCCCTCGAGGCAGAAGCTCTGGCAAGATCGGGGTGACCGCTAGGCAGCCCTTCCTTGGTAAACTGGATTGGATAGAGGGCGAGATACGGAAGACAGAGTTGGAGGAGGAAGAAGGATGAGCCGGGCCTGCAGGTTATGCAAGGTCATAACCGAAGAGATGGCGTGCCCGATCTGCAAGGGCACGGACCTGAGTGACGACTACTCTGGTCTCCTCATTATACTCGACCCCGAGGGATCACAGCTCGCCGAGAAGATGGAAATAGAGAAGGAGGGCCAGTACGCCCTCAGAATCAGATAGGGGTCGACCCCTTAAAGGGTGCGGGAGGGTCTCCCTTGTACTCCCAGCGACTATGAGGGCGGAACTGAAAGCACCAATTGGAATGCTCATAGAAGGAGAGCCGTCGGAGACTGTCAGTAGCCTACTAAAAATCGTGAGGGAAAAGCGACCTCCCATGTTCGCCGTCGTGGGCGATTACTCGGCCAAGAACATCCTGGGCGCAGGTCTCGAGCCAGACATCGTCGTCGTCGACCACAGGATAATGAGGGAGGACGTCGACCCTTTAACCCACGGGATGAGGCTGGAGCTGTTTACCAGGAACCGTGCAGGCACCATTGACGCCAACGCCTGGGTTGCCTTGGGGAAGGCGGTAACCCTTAAAAGTGGGACGGCTGTTATCGTTGAGGGTGAGGAGGACCTCTTGGTCCTGCCCCTGATCTCCTTGATGCCTCTTGGGTCGCTTATCGTATACGGCCAACCCAATTTGGGGATGGTAGCGGTCGAAGTGTCGGAGGAGAAGAAGGGGTGGGCCGAGGCCTTCATGAATAGAATGGAGGAGCACTGAGCTGAGGACTGAGCTCACATCGACCAGGGTCAACGCCCTGATCGGCCGGAGAGAGGTGACATTCGAGATCCAACAGCCGTCTACGCCCACGAGGTCCGAGGTGAGGCGGGAGATCGCGGTCCTGCTCAAGTCCGAACTGGACAGGGTCTGGATAAGGAAGATGGAGACGAAGACCGGGACGAACCTGACGGTGGGCTTGGCCCACGTCTACGACGACTCTGCCAAGGCACTGCAGGTCGAGCCAGAGCACATCATCAGGCGCAACCAGCAGCCAGAGAGACCGGCAGAGGAGGGTTAGATTTGTCGGAGAAGAAGGTCCACAAGCTTTACGAGATAAAGGAAGGGAAGTTATTGAGGAAACGTCCCTTCTGCAACCGATGCGGCAGGGGCTATTTCATGGCAGACCACGGCGACAGGTACACCTGCGGCCACTGCGGCTTCACGATCTTCAAAACCCAGAAAAGCTGATTGAAAGGATTCTAACGCATAGTATGATTCCCATTTTGCTTCTGTCAATTAATGATATCGGAGGAGGTAACATAGAGCTTGGCCGTCGAGGGAATAGTTTTCGATCTCGACGCGACTCTCGTCAATCTCGGTGGCTTCGTCGAGTGGAGAGAGGCCCACAGGAAGGCCGTGGAAGCCTACCTCGAGTGTGGCCTTCCTGAGGAACTGATCAGCAGATGCAGCGATGGGGGGCTGTTCAACATGCTTAACCTCGTCAGGGAAGAGCTCTCGCAGACAGCACCTCTTTCATTTGTTGAGTGGATTCAGGGGAAGGTTTACGACGCCATCGAGAAGTGCGAGGAAAAAGGTGTCGCAATGTGCCACCTTATGCCCGGGTGCGTCTCCTCCCTCGAGTGGCTCAGGGATCACGGAGTTAAGATGGGGGTCGCAACCTCCAACTCCCAGCGGGTCGCTGAGAGGATACTGGAAGCCAATGGGATCTACGCATTCTTCTCGGCCGTTGTCGGTCGTCAGCCGGAGCTGAGGATGAAGCCACATCCAGACCAGATACTTAAGTGCTTCGAGGAGATGAAGGTGGATCCTAGTCGTGGTGTCGTCGTAGGCGACAGCGTCGGGGATGTCAGGGCTGCTAAGTCTGCTGGCGTCTACTCAATAGCCGTGCCATCCTTCTTCACGAAGCGCCAGTCGCTTGAGGAGGCGGGTGTCGATATGATCATCGAACACCTAGGAGAGCTTCTCCGTGTCGTCTCGGAGCTCTGCATCAAGCTGGAATAAGGCCGAAGTAGACCCCTGCATAGTACATCATCGCGAGGACGATGGCAGCGACGATCAGTCCTTTCACTGCCCGCTTCTGATCTATTGCGAAGGCACAAACACCCCCCATTATAAACCCAGCTATGTGGGCATCATGAGCAATCCCGAAGTCGTTGGCCATCCAGAAGGCTGAGAGTTCCACGATTACAAGCATGATACCAACGAGTACAGAGGGGAGAGGGAAGACGAGGGCGAAGGTTAACTTGAAGGGCATCAGGAGGAAGAGGACTGCGATGACACCGAATATCGCCCCCGATGATCCGACAAGAGGCACCCTTGAGTAAGGGTTCAAGAAACTGTGAGCGAGGCCTGCAACGACGCCAGAGATGAGGAAAACCAGCAAATACCGTAAATGACCGAGGTCCCTCTCCACTATTACGCCGGCACCGTACAGGGCGACGCTGTTGACAATGAGATGCAAGAGGCTCCCGTGAAGGAAAATGTATGTAAATAGGCTGTCGACGCGCACTCCATTCAGTATGTCGAAGGGCACCAATGAGTAGGTCTCATAGAGCCTCTCTGCATCAGCCTGGTTCATGGCTAGTAAATATATTTGGATCAGAACCGTCGAGAGCAGGAGCAGATTTGTCACGATTGGGGGAGGCTTTCTCTTCTTCTCCTCCTTGTCCCCCATTTCCAGCGGCATCATTCTTTAGGGGATAAGAGCGAACATTTCTTTAAGCCTGACGAATCGAAATTTACGCTATCCTGCAAAGTGCATGTAGCTTATTTTTTTAATTGATCGACGAGGACAGTTTGCAGAAATACATCATTGAGAAAAAGATAGTGATGTAGCAAGGAACTGTTTTAATTAAAAAATAAGGTTTAACAGGTCTGTGTTTACCCATGATTAGCATGAACCCAACGAGGTTTTTAATTATAGTATCGGTCACCAATGAAGCTTCTTTCCTCCATGAAACGTGAAAAAGGCTTTATCTGAGAGTGGTGTACCAGAGGGCGGAAACCAGCCTGGAGAGCATGATGAGAGATAGTCAAACTAGTGCAAATCGAAAAGTTATCGGGCTTGGCACTTGGTACGACAAGACGGCCGTCGAGCTAATAGAGCGGGAGAGAAGACTAGGTCGAAGCTTGGAACTCATAAGGACGGAGAGCGGTCTCGGCGCGTCTGGGTTCCCCCACATAGGGAGCCTGGGTGATGCGTTAAGGAACTACGCAGTGGCGATGGCCGTAAGGGTTCAAGGGTATAACTCAGAGCTCATCGCCTTCAGCGACGACAAGGACGGCCTTAGGAAGGTTCCGGCTGGCCTGCCTGAAGAGATGGAGAAATGGCTTGGGTTCCCGGTCTCAGACATACCGGACATCTTCGGTGACTGTCACGAGAGCTTCGGCTACCACATGTCATCCCTGCTACTGGAGGCCCTCGACATCGCTGGTGCCGAGTATACTCCGATGTCAGGGACGAAGGTCTACGAAAAAGGGGTTCTGAACGACGAGATCCTCACCATTATGGAGAACTATCAGAGGTGTGGCGAGATCATAAAGGAGGAGCTGGGCCAGGATAAATACACAGAGGCTCTCCCATACTTCCCCGTCTGCGATAGATGCGGCCGTATCTACACGACCAACTCCTACAGGTACCTCCCCGAGGAGCATAAAGTCCTTTACAGATGCCAAGGCATGGAGGTGAAGGGCAGGTGGCTTCATGGCTGCGGCCACGAAGGAGAGGCAGACGTTCTGGCCGGCGAGGGGAAGCTAACTTGGAAGGTCGAGTTCGCCGCGAGATGGAGGGCCCTCGACATTCGCTTCGAGGCCTACGGCAAGGATATAGCGGACTCGGTGAGGGTTAACGATCGGATTTGCAGGGAGATCCTCGACTATGAGCCTCCGATGCACGCCCAGTACGAGCTCTTTCTAGACAGGGGTGGCGCCAGGATTTCCAAATCCGCAGGCAACGTGTTTACGCCCCAGGTCTGGTACAGGTACGGCTCCCCTCAGTCTCTAAACCTCCTCATATTCAAGAGGTTCACGGGGGCCAAGACAGGTTCTGTGGACAGCATCCCGCCCCACATGGACGAATTGGATGAAATAGAGGACGTCTACTTCGGCAATAAGCGGGTTGAGAGCGAGATGGAGCGGGCCAAGCTCACCGGCTTGTACGAGTACTGCTGGATGTTGAAATCCCCGAAGGAGCCCAGCGCCCACATACCATACAACCTGATGATTAACCTAGCGAAGGTCGCCCCGAAGGGATCCGAGGCCGAGTTCATCACAGGCAAGCTCGAAAACTACGGTTACCTCAAAGAAGGGGTGAAAGGTCTGGACCACAGGATCACATACGCACTGAACTGGGTCGAGGATTACGGGAAAGCCAGGGTAGAGAAGGTGGAGCTAACCAACGAGCAGGCGATGGCGATAAGAGACCTCTTGACTGCTTTGGATGATGCCAGCGACGAGGACGGATACCAAGGTGCGGTCTTCGACGTTTCCAGGGCAAGGGGTATCCGACCCAGGAATCTATTCAGACTCTTATACCGCATCCTTCTGGGACGCGACCAGGGACCAAGGTTCGGCCCATATGTCTCCTCCGTGGGCAAGGAGAACATCATAAGGGAACTGCAGGAATCAGTTAAAAATATATAAATAAAAAAGGATCAGGCGTAGGGCCTACCGTCCCGCCCCTACGACGCCTTTTCGATGTCCTTAGAGACTTGGATTGCAAGATTATGAATTTTTTGACACGATAAACACGATTTGCTGAACTAATATTTAGGCGGGCTCTAAACTCAAGATCCTCATCACGATTCAGAGGGGCAAAGTGGTCATCGCCCGCCAGGTGATAATCATCAACGGCTCTGAAAAGCATTATGGAGGCTATGTGCGGTCGCTGCTTGTCTCGTGGGTCAATTCAATAACCTGTTGGATCTTCCTTTCCAGACATGTAGAAGAGGGTGGCGGAGCCGTATGTGAATCCTTGAAGTACGATCCCTAGCCAGAAGGGGCTTTTAAAGCCCGGTAACTGTGATAGGATGAAAAGGGCGGCGCATTGTAATACTATAGCTACGAATATTCTAGTCAACCATGTATCCAGCGAGTAGCACTCCATATTTAGATTCGATGTCTTGGGGAGAGCTTGAACGGAAGTTACATAGCCTGCAGAAAGAGCATCAAAACGTGGAGGGGAGACTTTTCTATATAGGTCCCCTCTTTCACCCCTCTTCAACACCCTGTGAAAGGCTAAAAACACAAAGAACAGCAGCATGAAAAGGACGGTGAGGCTCATCAACCCTAGAACCCACCATGGATGGGACCAAAGCCCTATATCTGAGCACCCCAGGATATTGAAGTAGAATCCTGAAGGTGTAAAATGAATAAAAGATATTTATGGAGGAAAATGATATTCTATATTTAGTTATAAAATAACTAGAATAATGGTAGAAATTTATCGATAGTAAGAGGGATGTGTTTTTTACATCTATATTTTAAGATAGGTTGTCATTTATCGAAGTGCCAGTTACTCACGCGTACTCCCATGGCTAGATTTATCCAGAATGAAGAGCTTGTGATATTGATGGAGACCATCTGCGCGGTGTACTCGGGTGAGAGGGTCGTCGTGCCCGCTCAAAACGAGGCTAACAGCCTCTACCAGGACGGTTATGGTTCCCTACTCACCGACGGCCATCTCCTAACCCTTGAGCCCTTCGAGGCACTCTACCTCGTTGAGTCGGGTAGGATAGCGGTCATCGACGAGGAGAGTCGAGAGAAGCTGGTCTTCCAGGAGCTTCTATGGAGACTCTCAACCAGGGGCCCCACCCTCTGGACTCGGTACGCAGTTTACAGGGACCTCAGGACGAGAGGGTTCGTAGCTAGGGACGGT
>JABAOH010061158.1_pt1 | contig 25570 bp, 29 predicted proteins | sample 7062181 | NCBI WGS metagenome assembly JABAOH01 (sample SAMN14538630, study PRJNA623070) | marine sediment metagenome | biome: marine biome [ENVO:00000428]; feature: marine pelagic biome [ENVO:01000023]; material: deep marine sediment [ENVO:00002113]; isolation source: pool of 5 deep marine... | reverse complement strand
TCATTGTTTTGGAACTCAAATGTTTTAACATCATTCTTACATTTTGCACAAGTCATTTTCTTACCTCACCATTAACATCAAGTTTGCCATCAGTATCTAATTCAAGATGTTTCTTACAATAAATGAAAATATTACCTGCTCTCTCTTCATTACAATCTTTTACTGCACAATACTTTGCTGTAAAACCATCACAATAGCCAATGGGATCATGATAATCATCTGGATTACCCCAAGAGCAATTTCTGCACTCACCTTTATTTGCACCATAATCATGATGCCAATAATGCTTTGATTTTGGGCAGCCACATTTACAAATTATTGCTTTCAATTTGCACTCACCATTTTATCATGTTCATGGAAAACTTTTACATAGCATTTTGCATGGGCCTTTGGCCTTTTGCCTGATTTTTTAAAACCATTAAATTGAATCATTTGTACATAATTTTGGCTTGGTGTAACATACTTGTGGCAATGCAAGCACTCAGATTTTTGTAACTTGCCATAAGTCATATCAATTTTTTCAATTTTTATTTGCTTGCAATTTTTACAAAGTGGTTTTTTATCAATGGTAATACAATCACCAAAGGTTTGGCATCCTCTGCAAACTCTTTGGATTGTTTCTAAATCAAATGTAACAAATCTTTTCTTAATAGAGTATTGATATTCACCACAACCCTGTTCATTATCAACAATGCAATTTTTCTCACAATTTTTATTCCAAACAATGTTGTGAATATCACAAACTTTCATTCTTTTACAATTAGGGTTTGTACATTGAGTACCAAAATCATTAATGAAATTATCATAATCTTTTTTGCTATAATCAGGCTGATCTAAACCACCACAAGCAGTACACCAACTTTGCTTGCTTGGTGGTACATGGCCATTTGATTCATAAATTGCATCTAATTTTTTTGCATAAATTTTATCAAAGTCTTTTAAATTTCTGCATTTTTCACAAACAGGGATTGTATGATCATGGCCAACCTCAACACAATCACCATATTTTTGGCAAACTCGACAAACCCTTTTGATGTATTTTACATAATCATGTTTGAAATTTCTTGCATCCATTTCACTAATTAAATAATCATCAAATTTCATATTGTGTTTCATTGTTCTGCCTTGCAAACTTTTCATTTCTTTGATGTGGGTAACAATCCTTTTTTCATCAAAGGTGGTTGTTTTTCTAAGCATTTTCATGTAAGTTTGATATAGTTTGTTAATCTCTCTTTTTCTTAATTTAGAAATTGCTGCCTTGATTTTCTTGCCAATGTTCTTTGCTTTCTTATGTGCTAAAATTAAATTAACTTCAATTACCTCACCATCAACATTTCTGTAAATTGCCAAAGTCTTTCTATTGCCTGTAAAAGTTTCATAAATGTAAAATGAAAATTCATCTGTAATACTTTCTAATTTTGGTGTATCAAAACTACCATTATTTTCTGCTGTATATTTACCCCAACTAGATACCAAAAGCCTCACCAAATTGATTTACTAAATAAGAACCATAAGCAATAACTGCAACTGCCATTACACCTGTAAAATTAAAAATGTGTTTAGAAAAAAGTGAGGATGAGGCATCTTGTTTTGCAGCCTCTTTTGGATGTTGTAACAATCTATGATACATACCATGTGGGATGTTCATTAACAACTCACCACATAATGTACACTTGATAGTGTTTGGTCTATCATCCAAGATTAGATTTTCTAATTGTTCTAATCTCTTATCCATGTTGATTACTTTTGGCATGAGTGAAATTGTGGCACTACTTTCATCAGAAAAAATATTGGATGCAATGTTATCTAATGATACCATTGCATTTTTTGCAGATATGTTCAAGTGCATCATAAACATGGGCCTCAAAGAAACCATTACTGTATTGAGGCTGGCACTTGCATACTCTTTTTGGTGTAAAATTGTGGTAATACATTTACTAAAAATTGTGGCCAATCGGCCACCAATTTTGTTTTGCAAGAATCTTGTTATGTTGCTTGCTACTTTTTGACTTAGGCCAATTTCACATTTGGTTGCAACTGGCTCACTTGCATTTACAAAATTACTAGAAAAAAAAGTGGTGGTACTTGCACCCAAGTACCTTAATAATTGATTAAGATCACCAATGTTTTTTTGTGATCTTAACTTACCATGTACATTATATTTCATGTTCATCAAAAAAGAAGTGGTTGGTGTGTTGATTTCAACATCACCATTTTTGTTATAGACAAATCCACAATTAGCACAATAACAACCAAGCATATCATGAACATGGTTGCATCTCTTGCCTTTTGTGTAACAAGTCTTAACATTTTTGTTTGTTACCTTTGGATCAGGTGTTGTGGTATATTCCATAACTGAAAATTGGCCACTGTTGTGGCCATCTATCTTATCATCAGTTGCACTATGTACATTAGCATTAACGCACTTAAGCAAGCTCACATTGGCAACTGATTTTACAAGATAACTAGAAAAAGAAATGGATGGATGAGTTTCATCATACTCACGAATCTCATCAATGGTAAATGCACAATCACAACCACACTCTCTTTCATTGATTGAAAGTTTGCCACCCATGCCATCATAATTGCTGTTAAAACAATCTGCATGAAGTGAGTGAGTGAGCCAAGATTGATTCTCAACTTTGCAGTATTCACATTTTTCCATGTTTTTTAAAAGGTATCATAGTATATAAGTATGTCTTTGTATGTGAATGTATGTATGCCTATAATCTAAAATTTTGATATTAATAAAGGATAAAAAAAGAATAGTTGGATGCTTTATGCATCAACTAATACGAAATAAGGATTACCACCTTTTTTGGATGGTGTTTTTTCACACTTAACAGGGCCAAGTGGTTTGCCACCATTAACCTCTGATCTGAGCTTTTCATCATTCAATGTATGTACCAATGCTTTTCTTGTGGTATGAAACATTGTTTGATTTTTTTTGAATGTGCCATCTTCTTTTTCAACATCAAATGATTCCTGTGTAGTGATCATTACACCTTTTGTAATTTGATCACCTTGCTCATAATCACTATCTTCAATTTTTACAATAGTGAATGGTTTGCCTTTTAGCAATGCAAGTGATACACTTGGTTTTTCATCTTTTGCGAATTGGCTCATTTTTAGATTAGTCATTGAAAATAATAGAACAATTTTATTAATTAAGGTTGTGGCATAAATCCAAATTCATTTTCAAGCAGGCCCAAGCCAACCAAGATACCAAAGCCAATCAATACCAATGGTATGAACCATTTGATGTTTGGATTAAATCGTTTTTTCTTTTGCTTTTCTTTCATAGATATTCACCATGATTGAAACAAGTGCAACTTAATGAACCTTGGCCATTGCCTTTTTTCTTTTTGCATATTTCACACTTTTCATCATTCAAAGTTTTTCTTGCCTCTGAGTTTCAGTATCATTAAGATTTCTTAATTGTGATCTTAAACAGCAACCTAAGAATACATGAGTGGGTATGTTGTCAATTCGTTTTGATCCTTGTTGTAAGTTACCAAGTTTTGTTAATGTTCTATTGAACATTACAGCACTTTCTTTTACTGCATTGTTTGTTTCACAAAACTTGCCATACTCTTCATAAGCCAAAGTTTTTGAAAGATAATAATCATGGCCAAAGTGCAAATACTCATCAATGAATTTTCTAATTGGATTTGCCTTTTCATTCCATTTCTTCCTTAATGCCTGTATGTTGTTGTTATCTCTAAACTTGCCTCTCTTTTGTAATGGCCTGATCATTCTAACAAGTATATTGAAAATACCTGCAATCTCTTCTGGATCATTGCAGATTCTATTTTTAAGATTTGTATCAGCCCTGTTTAGAAAAGATACTTGCCAATCAATTATAATAAATCGCCTGAAAAATGCACTTGATTGATCAACAGTTTCAGGAAATCGATTTGCTGAGAAAAAGAGTTTGGCTTTATTTTCAAACTTGAATGATGGTAAGTATTTTTTTTCTGCATTAATTGGATCACCTGAAATCAAAGCCTTAAGCAATCCTGTATGTTTCAATTCATTGCTTTCAATATCTGGATGCAAGTTGGCCATCTTGCCATATAGTGATGCCAATGCAAATCTTTCATAAGTTAAATCATGCAGGCTTTCAGCAGCAACATTTTCTTTGCCAAGTACCCTGTTCATAATTCCTAAGAAAGTTGATTTACCATTTGCACCCTCACCAATTAACATAAACACTTTTTCAAAGTTACTATTTTTCAAAAGGCAATTTGCAAAACCCTCAATTAACAAATACAAATCATTTGGCTCTGGCAAACATTCTTTCAAGAATTTAACAAAGGCACTTGGTATTGCATCTGGATTGTAATTAACTGGCAACTGAATAAAAGAAAGATAATTTGGTGAATGAGATTTTAATTCATTTCTTTCAAGATCAAACAAACCATTTTTTAAATTAATAATAGAATCATTGGCATCAAAATCATCTCTTGAAACATAAGTACGCCTTTTGATCTTTTTGATTATCTCATTCACCAATCTTTCATTACAATCAGGTATGATTTTTTCACATTCTGTTTTGATTATTGCATGAACAGGATCATAATGATAAATTCCATTCTGATAAAATAACAACTCATCAGTATCTCTTAAAGTCTTAAGGTGAAATTCCAACATGATTTCATCAGCCCAATCATCTGGCTTTTTGTCTTTGGCATCTTTGCCAGTAATTGATTTTTGATGTTGCTTAACATTTTCTTTTTGAAAGTATTTGTAACAATCCTCACAAACCTGTAAAATTTCATTTTCATCTGATGGTGGATTGTTTGATTCATTCCATCTTTTCATTTCAAATTTTAAATTATCATAAGTTACACCAACCTTAAACAACAAATGATTTGCATATCTTATTGCTGCTGTATGCCTGTTGCCAGTATCAATACCACCTGCTGCAAGCAAGCCAGCACTTTCTTTTGAACCTTGAAATCCTAACTTTTCAAGATTAACAACAATTTTTTGAAAATCACCATGATCAATATCAGTTGTATTTGATATTATTTCATACCTTTTACCATTTGGATGTATTGATCCAGCACCAACAACATATTTGCCCTCTGCTTGCACATCAATATGAATACCATTAGCATCAAGTTTTGCTGAGTTTGGTAATCTCATTACTCTTATGTAAATATGATAACCACCTGATCCTGTTTTAACAACAAGTGTGTTATCTAATGCATTTGGTAATATTTTATCAATAATAGTTTCATCAGTTGTCTTATCAATATCAACTACAACTAAGTTATCAGAAATTTCACCACACAAGCAAGCATAATTATCCTCAGGTGGTATTGTGCCATTGTACTTTTCTTTTTGATATAATTTCCAACTATCAGCAGGTATTTTTGATCTTGGTTGTAATGGAATTACATTTACATTTTTTTCTCTAAGTTTTTCTGCAAGTTGTGCTGCTGTTAATTCTTCATACATCTTTTTGCACCATCTGGAAATTTCTTTTGCAATCCAAACAATGCAAATGCCCTGATCCGATTATTGAAATAATTTGATCTGATCCACATAAAATGCAAATCGGTTTTAGCCCAGTTTCCATTTTTTTGAATAGGTTGTGATTTTAATAAGGTTTTTTAAAATATCGTTGAGATCAGTAAGCAATGGTTTTGATCGGTTTTACTTGGTTTTTTAGAACCATTGATCCCACTTGGTTTTGTATGAAAATTCTGATCGCTTTTGTAGCTCCGTATCATCTTTTTTTGAAAACTTTGTGGGCTAATTATTGGTTTTATCATTTTAGCCTGCCAAGTTTTAGAAAAAGGAAGATACTAAGCTACAAACAGGCACAAAGGTATCTTGTAGAAATCAGTAAGTGAAAAAAACGGTACTCACCAATACGGTACTTTTCATTTTATTATTGTAAATTACCGTAATTCTGATCGCATATTATTAAAAATTCAACAAAGTCTTAATAATATCCATTGTTGAGAAAAATTAAATCAAAACAGGCTATCATTGCCAAGATGCCCTTTCCTATCAAAGCCTGTTTTGGTTTTTAGTTTTTACTGTTTAGTTTCTGCAAGATTTCTAATACTACTTGTTTTTCAATAGGATCATCAGTATCATCTTTTAAAATATTCAAGATGTACTTTTTGATTGTATCATCTGAAATTTCATTTTCTCTTTCAGTTAATTTTGGCAATCTGGCTTTTTTCATATATACTCACATAAGGCTCTAATTTTAAATACATTTGCTCTTTGGTAATTCTTGGCAATCTGTTGTATTCTGGCAAGTAAGCACCATGCCCACCAACAGCATTTGAATATTTGTGATCATGTACATATTCAGCCCAAGTCATAAAGAAAGATTTGAAAGCATGAATCTGTACATGGTAATTCCAATCATTAGAATACTTTTTTGTTAATCCAAGTTGCTTTCTTAACTTGTTAAAGTATGCCTCTGCAATAGTTGGTTTTAGTTTTAGATAATCATCAAAGTATTTTTCAAGCATTTCACTTGCCTCTTGAGAAATGAATACCTCTCTACCAACTGATCCTTTTGTAATCTCAGGTGTTAATACTATTCTTGTTGGCCTTTGTTCATTCCAATTACCCCATTCAATATTTACTTCTGAAAAGTTTAGTGATTCATCAATCCTCATACCACTAGATGCCAAAACCAAATAATGAGTTTTGTAAGGTTGCTCTGCATTATCAACCAATAGTTTGATTGTTTTTTTCTCAAGTGGCTCTGGCATCCTTTTCAATATCTTTGGAAATTTAACGTATGCTTTTAAATCCTCTTTGAAAGTTTTAACATCATTATGCCACCAATAGTTTTTTATAAAATTCCAATAATTCTTAATTGAACTTGCACTAATCTTTTGTTCTTTCCAAAAGTTAATCATCATTTGTACAGTTTGATATTTCTCAGTATCATTATGCCTGATTAATTCAAACAACTTTAATTCATCAATCATTACTGCTTGCAGGTATCTATCAAAAGCCCTTAGTGCAACAACTGCCTGCTTTTTTGTCTTATCAGTTTGATAAGTATTAATCCATTGATCCCTGTTCAATCATAAATCACTCTTGCTTGGCCAGTATTCTTTTTTGGTGAGTAGTTGTAATCACAATTATATCTTAAGAAATCCATTACAGAAATTTCACTTTGTGAATACTTATCGATAAATGCCAACTCAACACAAAACTCGTAATCATAGACGTAAATCAAATAAAGAAAAGCATCACGAACAAAATTATCAAGATTATCTCTAATCAATCATGCCCAGCCTCTTTGTTTTTGGTTTTGATTTTCTATAACAAATTATCATGCTTGGGTATGGGCTTGGATGTTTTGTTTCTTTTCCATTAATCCAAAACTTAACTCTACCTTTGATAAAATAAATTTCTGCTTTGCCTTGTACATATTTGTGAAACCACCTTGTATCTACTTTGGCATACACAAGAATTAAACCATTAACATTATGTTTTAAGTGCTGCTCATAAGCATATTTGATAAATTCATTTACCTTACTATATGGTGGATTGCACCAAAAAGGTTTATTCCATTGTTCTTTTAGTGCATCTTTAACAAAATAGGTTGGTGTTTTGTGATGTTTCTTTGATCCACAAACATCAATTACAGGTTTTACTTTGAAATGCCTGCAAGCCCAATTATACAAAGGTGTTGGTGTTTCATAATCATCTTGAATATTTATCTGAGAAAGATGTTGAACTGCTTTTTTCATTTTTTCATACCTGTTCTACCATCATTAATTGTATTTCTAAAATAGTTTATTTTTATGCAATCATGTATTATTTGCTCAGGTGATAAATCAAACAGTTTTGCCATCTTGAGTAACATATCATATTCTTTTCTTGTAAATTGAATTTTGATAGTTTTTCTATCACTCATTTAATTTTGATAAAAAGATCACTACTATTAATCAGTTATGAAAATCCAAATCAATGGCAAAACAATGAATACGCCTGCAATACCAAACTGTAAAACAATATCAATCATCTTTTTCTTTTCTTTGATTTAGACTTGGATTTTCTGTTTGATTTCTTTCTTGGCCCTTGCCCAATTCTAGCTCTTTCAATACCAATTCTTTCACCAAGTGGTACAACTGCCTTTGATGATTGCCTTGCCTTTGCAAGTTGCTTATCAATCGTTTTGAAAATATCAGCCTTGCCACTTACCAACTGGCCAACACCTGCTGCTGCAAATACACCTACTCTCAATGGATCAGCAGGATCAGCAACGTATCTTAATTGTGTTGCATAAATTGGTAGCTTCTTTGTTAATCTATCATCCTTACTTGGTGGTATTTTGATTAATGGTGGTACTCTTAGTAATGGTGGTTTTAACAAAACACTTGATTTACCAAATACCAATGATGGCCTTGCTATTGATGGTGGCCCTCTTGTACTTGGTGGTTTTTTACTAGGTGGTGGTGATAAACTTGGTGGTGTTACACTTGGCCCTGTGATACTTGGTGGTGATGGTGGTGATGGCCCAAGTGATGTTAATGAACTTGTACTTGGCAAACCTGTTGGTGATTTAGTGCTTACTGATCCAGAAAGTGATCCTAAACTATCAAGCCCTCTTAACAATGAACTTGATGTTATTGCCTTTGATGGTTGTTTTGATGTTTTACTTGTTACACTATTCAAGTATGAATCTTTAATTGTTGGCCCTGCAAAACCCTGTAAATCTTTTGCAACAGGTGTGCTTACACTTGGTTTTATACTAACAGTATCTAAACTATCAAGTGCTTTTGCCAATGATTTTGATGTTGTTGGTGGTTTTTTAGAACCTGTTAATAATTTGGTACTTGATGGTTTAAGATCAAAATTATCTGCAATTTGTTGAAAGATTTGTTTTTTATCAATGCCTGCAACTGAAAAATTTGTATCATCAATTACTTTTCTTAGTGTTGCTGATGTTTCTAGTGCTGGGTTATCTGTAACAACTTTTGCAAATCTGTTATTTACAGCTTGAATATTTAGCTCTTCACTAACACCTGAAACTTGTTTAAAATTATTGATTTGATCTCTTTTGGTAATTTTTGCATCTTGTGGTGATGCTCTTTCAATCTTTTTAATTACTGATCCTGAATTAAAAACAACCTCATCAGGATCAAAATTAATTTCATTTTTACCTAATGATCTTCTTGTTGGGAATCTACCAAATGTTTGCTCAGTACCAAATTTGCTTTCATCACCAATATGTTTAATATTTTTATTTAATGTAATTTTTAATGTTGCACCTTTGTTTGCTGCAAGTCTTTCAGCATCACTTTTTGTTAATGCTGTAAAAAATATCTCATCCTCTTTGAAAAATGTTTTAGGATTATTAATTATCTCTTTTGCCTTACTTGGTGATGTTGTATGAAAAACAACCAATTCACCCTCTTTTTTACCTGCAATAGAATCACCAATATCTTTTGTATTAACCAAAGTCTTACCTGCTTGAATAGGTGTAAATGGTACATCTTTTACAACACCACCAATACTTGATGCTGCTTGGCTTGCTGCACTTGGTGTTGGTGGTACAATATCTGTTACATCAGCAGCAGCCTCTCTTGCAAACTTATCAAGATCAATATCAACAGGTACTAATTCTCTCAAATCTTGCCTTAGTTGTTGTATTTCTGCTGCAAGTTTTGGATTTTTCTTTGCAGTAACAAATGCAAGTGAATCAACCAACTGGCCCTCACCAAGCAATCTTGCAAATTCTTTCAATCTAAAATCAGGTGGCCTTATTGAAAAGCCCTCTTTTGTTGATGGTAGAATATCCTCACTTGTTTTTGTTTTTGTACCTTTAAGAAAATCAATCTTTGATCCAACAGGTGTGGCATCAGTTACACCAACTTTTTGTAATGAAACTGTACTTGCTAGATTTTTAAAAATTGCTGTTTGCACACTTTCTACCTTTGTTGCACCAACACCAAAAGGTAATTGTACTTTTATTCTACCTTTTAGTGCATCTTTCACACCAAAAACAACTTCTGTTTTTTGGCCACTTGATGATCCAGTTGTGCCAATAGGTACATCTTTTTTTGTTAAAACTTCTGCAACCTTTGCAAATCCCTCTTTTGCATCCTCTTCAAAGTTTTTTGCAATTTGCTCTTGTGGGCCACCTTTTGCAAATACTTTTGGCCCTCTTTGTGCTAAACTAATCTTAAACTCTCTTGGCTCAAATAATGGATCAAGTTTTAACTGCTCAGGTAATTCAAGTTTTGCAGCCTCTGATAATTTGGTTTGTAATTTTGTACCCTCACCTGCTGCTCTTTGTGCCTCTCTAATAGCTTTTTGAAATGGCAAATCAATATCACCTGTTGGAAATTTCTGTAATGATACAAATTTCTGAGCAAGCCCACCACCAATATCACCACTAAATTCTTTTAGAAATTGTGCAACAGTTTTACTTTCACCTGCTAAACCCTGCTCAACAAATCGGCTTGGTAAAACTGATGTTACAATAGGCTCTTGGCCTTTTGTTACCTCTTCAAGAGTTTGTAATTGTTCACCAATTCCCTCATCAATAGTTTGTTTAACCTTTTGAGCAAGTTCATCAGATTTATTGAAAAATGCAATATCAATAGCTGATGCTTGGCCCTGTCTTACTAATTGTTGTTGTATTCTAGGATCACGAGCTATCTCTAAACCCAAACCCTCAAGTGTTGAAAGTTGTATGCCTCTTGTACCTGCAAGTGCCTCTTCACTACCTGCTGTTTGTAATTGCTTTGATAATTTCTCAATATTTCTTTTACCAAGTGGCCCACCAAGTACAACATCACCCTCTCTTGCAAATAGATTTCTAACCAAACTTTTACTTGGATCAGTACCAAGTTGTGTTGCAAGTGTAATTTTTCTTTGGCCTTTTGTTAATGGCACACCCAACTCAAGTGTTTTAATCAAACCTTTTTGGCCAAGATTTCCAACACCTGCTCTTAGTGGTACAACTGCCTTTGGATTAAACGGTAACAAAATCCCAGCAATAGAACCAATGCCAGCTGCAAGCCCTCTTTCTTCAATGTTCTTTGCAATGGCTGCACCTGCTGGCCCAAATGATGATTGTAAAACACCAAGTGGATCACCTGATGTAATGAAACCACTTGATTTGAAAATACCCTCAATGCCTTTGCCTGCTGCAACATTTGCAAGTGTTTCTGAAACAAAAATATCATTTTCTTTTGGCTCTAATGCTTTTGCCAAATCAAATTCACCATCCCTTATAGATACTCTTCTGGCCTCTTGTTGTAATCCAGTTAGTATATTGATGCCAAATGCAACATCACTTGCCAACTGCTCACCAATGCCTGCTGCACCTGCTGTTAGGTTTGCAAGCCCTCTTTCAACTGGGTTTGGTGATTTTTCTGCAATTTGTTTTTGTACTGAAATTGTATTAAACAAATCATCTTGGGCCTGCTCTAAGAATTTCTTTGGTACTTTCTCTTTCTCAGCCTGTTCAATTAACGATCCAGTCTTTAATGCAATGCCAACAGGTGATGTTGAAAAACCTAATTCAACCAATTTACCAATACCAACATTAAGACTTGCCAAACCTCTTGTAACTGGGTTTGTTGATAACTCTGCAACCTGCTCTTGTTGTTTAATAAAACTGCCAATTCTGTTTTCAATTTGTCCTAAGAAAGCTGTAATGGGTTGTGTTGCACTTAGTGATGGCACACCACCAACACCTGCTTGCACAATAGAAACTGGCCCTTCTTTTTGCTCAGGTGTAAGTATTGGCTGCTCACCTGCTGCCACTCTTATTTCAGTTGTAATTTTTTCTGGCTGGATTTGTGTTGGCAAACCAAGTGCAAGATCAGTTGGTGTTTGGAAAAATAATTGCCCTGCTGCAACATCACTTGGTTTTTGTTGTCTTTTCTTTGCCTCTTCTGTTAGTCTTACAGTTTCACTAAGTTGCCCTGTTGCAAGATCAAGTTGAAAATCTTTGCCTGCAATATCCTCTTCTGCAATGGGTTGTGCTGCTGCACTTTCTGCAAATGCCTCTTCAAATCTTTCTTTTGCTGTTGGTGGTGTTGTATCAGGTTTTTTTACATCAGAAAATTTTAATGTTTCAGCAAGATTAAGATTAAGATCAATACCACCTAATTGATTTATTTTTTCAGTTGTTGCCTTATCTGTTAATGATAATGTTTCAGCCAATTCAACATTTAATGCCCTGCCACCTGCTGCTGTTGGCTCTGGCAATTTTTCAATAGGTGTTTCTTGTAATTGCTCAGCCACACTTTTTGTTACAACACCTGATGTATCAACAACTGGCTTTTGGCAGTACAACCTCTTTTGTTTCACCTTTTGGTGTAACAATATTTGCAATTTGATTGCCTGCTTGTGATGTACCAATAGTACCAACTGCTACACCTTGAGATGCTGCAATGGCCCTTACTTCTGATTGTTTTATGCCCTCTGCTCTGGCCTGTTGCCTTGATGTTGCCAGTTTAAACTGTCTTTCAGTTTCAAATGCTTGTTGAAATCTTTGTGCCTCTTTTCTAAGTAATGTTTCTCTTTGTATTGATAATGAGTTGATTTGTTTTTGTATTTCAAATTTCTTAACAATATCACCTTGTACTCTAATGTTCTTTTGTAATTGTCTAATTCTGGCATCAATGGGATTTGCAAGTTTTTGCACACTTCTTGGCAATGTTGTTTGTTGTCTAGGCCCAAATCTTTCATCAAGTGATGCAAAAGCCTGTTGTACTCTTTGCTGTTCTTGCTGTGCCAATGTTTGCTGTTGTTTGGCAAATGAAATTTGCCTATCAAAATTTGCTGTTGTTTGTGGTATTTGATTTGCAACATTTTGTATGCTTTGTAATGTTCTATTTACTGGCCTTGTTGATCTCAATTCACCTGTTCTTAATTGCTCTTGTTGTCTTTCAAGTGTTTTTTGCAGGCTTGCAGCCTTTGTTTCTAATTGCTGAATTTTTTGTTGTTTTTGTTTTTCTAGTTTATCAACCTGTGCTTGAATTTCTGCTGGCAAACTTGATGGTGGCAAACTCATATAGGATGTACCTCACTAAACTGTGTTGAGCCTCTTGGATATACAATAATATAATTTAGTGAGGCCACCATGATTTTCAAGAATTTTTGAGATTTTTAAATGATTAAACTAACTTCTTTCTATTGAGTAGCTTTCACACTCTTTTCTTATGTATTCAACTAACATTACATGAGCCTTGTACCCAAGATGCTCATTTTCTTTGAATGTTTGAAAGAAAACTTTTGGTACAAAGTATAACCTTTTGTTGATCTCAATCGGTATGGTATCTTTTCTATGATTCATTATTATCTTGATCTTTGCAATGGTTGGTTTCCAATGCTTTTGTGAAACAAGTACAGCACCACAAACACGACATTTACCATTTGTTGTTATTACACGATCCCTCATGCAATATGTACACCAAGATTTTATTGAGTTTTGCAGATTATGATCATTGAGATCAATTATTGGTTTGGTGTACTCTTCAAAATCGGCCTTTGTTTGTTTTTCCAAAGTTGCCATATCTGGCCATCAATTTTCTAACTAAATAAAGATACTCTTTGCCTGAGCATTTGGAATATTAACAAACCATTTGCCACACCTAGTAACAAGATGCCAATGCCTTGAGCCTCTTCATTAAATCCAATGATTGTGGCATTTACAAAGATTCCAAGCAAACCAATAACCATGATATTTTCTGTTTTGAACCACACGATTGAAAAAATCCCAGCCCAAAAAATTACAAAACCAAATCCAGTTGCCACACCAAAACCAATTTGAGATTCTAATGGCTCTAATACACCACTAAAAACATCTGATGCATTGCCAGTACCAATGCCACAAAGATTATCAACATCCTCAAAACATAGCTCACCAAAACTTTGGCCAAAAGCATCAGGCATTGGAACTGATGATAATGAAGCTAGAAACAAGATCGTTGCAGCAAGTGGCCAAAGTTTCAACAAATTTTGTTTCATCTGGATATTAATAAAGTAATTAGATTATTGCATAGGCCCATGATGAAAATTGGTGTAAATTTTGTTAAAAGCATCTGTTGATCCTCTGTGATTTTTACACTCACAATTTAGTGATCTCTTGCATGGCTCATGAGTACCATTATAGGTATGCACATTTTCATTTGCATATTTGCACCATCTACAAATCATTAGAAATTACCAATGCCCAAATCTTTTGTATGTGGGTTGTTTTTCATTTTGTCCTTGCCATAAACATAATCATCAAACCATGTTGCTGGCTGGCCTTGTACTTGGCCTATTGGCACACTTGATCTTACTGTATTAAATTCTCTAATGAAAGCACCCATTTCACTTGAAATTGAAATCATGCCTTGTAAATCTGCATAAGCCATTTGTATTGCATATTCTCTAAAAGGTGGCTTGAATCTTTTTGCTCTTTCAATGCTGTGCATTACATCTGCATAAACAATTTGTATGTTAGAATTTTTTGGCACAATTAATGTTCTTGGTAAAACTAAAGCTTGGTTGAGTTTTTGAGTTATGGGATCTCTTGCACCCTCAAGTGTTAATTCAAATAAATCTGATCCCATTTAACTCACTAATCCTAAGATGAACTTTGGTATATGGTTTGCTAATTCATAGATAAAACCACCACCAAAGTTAAGCAAATCTTGAAATGGATTGCCAGCCACACCACCACCTGATTTGCCAGAAAGATAATTATCAATCAATGGCAACTGTGATACAATAATTGGTATGCCAATTAAAAAACCAATGATAATTACAAACAATAAACTTGCAGGTATGAAAGATTTTACTGGGCTTGCTGTCATATCCTTAAGCCCTTTTTTGTTTGTTCTAAGATCACCAACAAAGCCTGCTAAATCTGCTGCACTCTGAGCTCCCAAATCTTGAATGAAATCCTCAACATTTTCATCAAGTGGCTCTGAGATTGCAACCACATTTAGATTTCTTAATTCATCAATCAGATTATCATAAGTCATGATGTTACCATTAACCTTGTTTGAAAATTCTGTATATTGCAAATCATCAATTTGTTTTGTTTCTTTAAGATGTTCTAAAAGGATGTATGATTTTTGGCCACTTGTAATATCAACATCTTTTTGATGTTTTTCCTTTAATGTTCTTACTCTTGTTTCAATACCCTTTTCAACCAAATCAACATTTTCTTGTAGCTCTTTGTCTTTAGCACCAACCTCATCTTTGAGGATTTGCATTGCACTTTTGTTACCATCTTTCTTTTTTTGCATCATTAGATTTCTAAATCTTGATGCATGAACCACATCTTTTCTCTTGATTTCTGTGAGTTTGTTCTTAACCTTGAATTTGTTTAACTCATTGATAATTACAGGATCAACAGGATTTGTTTCTTGTACAACATAAAAATAAACAGGTGTTTTACCCCAAGAGTATCTGTATTTGTTGTTAATTGTGAAAATTCCCTTAACACCTTTTCTATCAAAGATTGTAAAATATCGGCCCTTGCTTTTGATCTTGTATGGTTTGATCTGGCCTGATGATAATAACATGATAGCAATAGGCTCATTGCTCATGTGAATTTCTATCTCAGGTACAGTTGTGCTAAATAATTTACCCATTAGGCTCTAAATTTTTGCAGAGAGTTGTGATATATTAGATTAACTAATGTTAGAATACTTTTTGATTAACAAACATACCTAACATTGCTGTTAGTAATGCCAAACCCCAAACAACTGGCTCAAGTGAGAAAAAGCCAACAACACTCATGATCCCTGCTGCACCTGTTATTACAACTATCCAAGTTGGTGATGTTCTTTTATTTGCCATGCCAGCCATTAAAACCAACATGAAAATTCCAGATGGTACACCAATTAGTGATCCAAATGAAGTATCAAAGGCATCAATACCAAACAATGCCAATGATGAATTTGTATATGATGTTGTACTGAATAATAACAAATCATTGAAACAAGAAATATACACATGGCTGCCTGCTGCACCTGCATGAGTTGTATTGAAATACCCAGTATCAGTTGTATTGTACCAAGTGCCTTGCCAGTCAACTGTTGGCTCTTCTGGCACAATAGAATCTTTTGTTGCAATGGCATCATTTACATCTTGAAAGATGCACTCTATTTGCCATGTTTCACCACTTGGTACAGCAATACGATTTACTTTTAGTTGTATTTGATCCTCACCATCAAATCTAAAATGAGTATAATTAACTTGGCCTTGTGATTCAACTATTGCATCTCTATGAGCTGGATCATATTCTCTTGTAACAAAACCACTTGATCCAGTTGTATCAATAATACCAACTGGGCTTTGGCCACTAACTGCAACTGTGAAATTTCTTGTACCACCAACGGTATCTCTTTCCCAAAATAGATAACTAAATGGTATTGTTTGATCAGGGCCAGTTGTGAAATTAATATCAGTAATATCAATATCAGTTTGTGTGCCATTTTCCAACAAAGCAATTTCAGTTAAGTTACCACCTGCAAAAGTACCTGTACCTGAAACTTTGAAAGTATCACCAATATTTTCAATCAATGGTACAGCATCAAAACTTGGTGAGAATACACAATTAACAGTACCAAATGCAGTTGTTGAATTAGTACCGTTTTGTGTTGGTGTAAATGGTGATACTTTGTAATATTGTTCATAACAAACTGGGTGTGGTGTATCAAAGAAAAACAAAGTGCCATTGATTGTTGTAGCTAACAAATCAAATGTATTATTATCACTTGAGTTAAACAATGAATATCCTTGTATGCCTGCTGGGTTTGCCATTGTCCATGTGGCATTAATACCAAGTGGCACATCATTACTTGCAGATAAAACAGGTGTACTTAATGGAAAAGCCAAAACAGGCACAACAGTTGAGTTTGTACCACAACCTAATTCATTACAAGCAGAAACTTTGTATTCTTTTTCTTGTGGGAAATTTTCAGCATCTAAAAAATTACTAACACCACTTGTACCTGATAAAATAAATGGTGGTGTACTCAAATCTTGATCATAAATTCTATACTCAACCAAACTTAATGCAGGGCTTGCAGGTGATCCCTCACCAAGATCACTTTGATCATCCCAATCAAGTGAAATATTATTTTCATCAAAGTAAGATGCAATTAAATTCAAAACTTGAGCAGGTACGTCATTTGTTAATACTAAATTACTTAAAACACCTGTACCATTTGTTCTAGTTTCAGTTGGTGGATCATTAAATGGTGTAATTCTATATTGAATTGTTGCACTTCTTGGTACATCCTCATGCAAGTATGCAGTTGTTGTTATGTTACCATTTGCTGCAAGTAAACTTGGTACAAGAGTTGTAAATGTTGATTCTGTACCAACACCTGATCCACCATTATAAATTGTTGAAATATCTGTTGAATCAAGAACACTATTGTAAATTAAAATTTGATCAAGCCTGCTTGGTGTTTCGATTGATGGTGTTGTTTGCCCACCACCTGTATTAGTTAAACAACGACTGCCAATATCCCAACAATTACCAATTATTAAACCAATATCGGCCTCACCTGTTGATGTTGCAACTGAGCTATCAGTTTCAATTAATGTACCATCCTTATACCATTTTAATTCATTGCCTCTATCATGTGTTATTCCATAATGATGCCAAACACTATCCTCTTCAAGAAAAGATGTTGGTGATGTTTCATTTAATGAATTAATAATATTATTTTCCATTGTAAAAACTTGCACTTGTTGATTGTTATCATCAAATACAATCTTTAACCCATCACGATCAGTACCACCACCACTAGCACCTGATCCTGTTGTTGCATCATTTATTGATGTAATAAAAGTGCTTAATCCACTTTCACTTGCTCTAAACATCCACCAAGTAATCGACCAATCATTAGTATTCAAAAAATCCCAATCTGAAATGTTTGTTGTGTTTATTGCTGCTGCTGCTGTACCACTAAGACCCCATCTAATACTATTACCTGTATTTGCTGTTGCACCTGCAAATTCAAATGATAATTGTGTAGTACCAACATGGCCTGATGGTAAATTATAATTACAAGTACCAGAACCACAAAAATTTGAGTTAGTTAATTCACTAGCTGGGCCAACTTTGCTTGTACCTGCTGCACCATCAAATGTACTATCTAATTTCAAATTTGCAACTGGAAAATTAAAACTACCATTCTCAATAAAGTAATCAGTTGTGTTTGTTTGATCATGATTCCATTCAAGTAAAACATCTGCAAATCTTGCTGTTGCATTAAAGTTAGTTACATCAAATGCAGGTGGTTGTGCAGATTGTGCATAAGCAAGTGGGATTAGTACAAATTCAAACTCAGGTATTACAATATTAAAATCTGGATTTGCAAGTATAGCAGCACCAATTACCAAACCAAGAATTGAAAATAAAATAACTGCCTTGATTTCTTTCATCTCAGGATCACTTTGCACTTTGTGTTTTTTCTTACTTTTGTGCATTTGATCAAGCCTCTAAGTTTCTATTCCTGTTAGCTTCTGCAATGCCAGCAATAATAATAACAGTAGCAATTAAGATGGCAAACAAAATCCAAATACCATAAGTTTGATCACCAAAGGCCAGCATTGAAATTGGCATTTCAGCCCACATTGGATTTGTTTCGGGATCTCTTGTCATGAATACAACTGGCCCTAAAAGAATGAAAACAAAATAACCAAAGAAAAATGCTAGAACATATTTGATTATGGTGAACAGTACCAAAGTTAAATTTCCTCTAATGTTTGTTGTACTCTCTTTCTTTGTGCAACAATTATACCCCACATGATGATCATTGCTGGCACAACCCAAGCTAGTATCATAAAGTTACCAAAGAAAGTATCACCTGCTGCAACCAATCTTGCTGATCCCTCATTCATTGGCCTCAAATCATTGTACCACATTGTGTAAATTATTGGTGATGTGATGTTGATTACAATAAAGGTAATTGCTGCTGCAACCACAAATCTGATGATAAATACAAACACCATCTTAATTTGCAGAAAGTGGCACGATTTAAAAGCCTTTTAGATAATTTCAGCTCATTTTAAAGGATTTTGAGCCACATCTTTTACACTCAACACCTTTTGCACTTGATCCACACACAGTACAAGTTTTTGAGAGTTTTGATCCAAACTCAATACCACCAAATTTGCCAGCACCATACCCTGATCCATATCTTGAGATTATTGCTTTTCTCATAAAGAAATAGTTGCCAGCAATAATTGCCAAGCCAAGTATTATGCCATAAGGAAAAGGCAAAAAGAATTGTGGTATAATTGAAAGTATAATTATAACAATCATTCGTATCATCATATTTTTTTGAAAATCATGCATTGTTTTTTTAAAAGAATCTAAAATAAAAAAGGGTTTTGGTTGCTTGCTTTCACAAGCAAACCATTGTGGTTTGTATTTTTCTAACCTGAAACTACACCACGAATTACAGGTATGACCAATAGCAATACTAGCACAGCTAGAATTGTGAATAGTACAGCACCGTTGTTAAAGAAAGCATTACAGGCTGATCCTAAAGTTGTATTTGCAATGGTTGAGCAATCTGCAACATTACCAATGTTTGAAAGCAGAGTGATTGCAATGAATCCAACTAATACTATTACTGCTATACTGATCCTCTGAATAGTTTAACCCATAACAAAGTTTGATCATAGTATTAACATCTACCAAAGGTTATTTCACCCCCTTGTACCATGTTTTTTTCTAAAAAAATTAGGATTAATAAAGGATTTAATTTTCAAGCCTGCCTGCTGCAATGCAGATTAATAAAGGATTTATTTTTGCATTTTCTTTTCTGCTTTTTTCATTTGTACCTCAACCCACCAATTACCAAGCTCAACCAATGTCATGCCAACAAATACAGAAATGAAAGCAGCAAATGGTACATACCTGTAAGAAAATGTACCTTGCATTGTAAAAATATGGATCAATGGTGTCATTACTAAGATTCCAAGCATCCAGATTACTACAAGCCTTTTGTTTTTTGGTTTGTCTTTGGCCCTAAACGTATTGTTCAATACTGCAAATACTGCAAGTATTGGTACTACCTGCCAAAACAAACTGAAATTTCTAACTATTGCCTCTTCAATGTTTTCTGGAAAAAAACCAACCTGATTGCCAACAATCTTGTTAATCAATCCCTGATCATAAATTACAAAGCCAGCAATGGCACAACCAATTACAAAGGCAACTATCAATGTTTTATCTCTTTTAATTTTCCAAGATGTGTACAACCACAAAGGCAAATACAATAAAACCATGCTTTTTGTTAGTGTTGAGATTACCAATGGTATCACACCAACCTTAGTTTGTTTGAAAATCATTACAATGGACAACAACAAAAAGAAAGCCCACACTTGATCATAAGTACCTGTATTGATCCAATCTTTGTATAATGGATTGTACAACATTGCAGCCATTGCAATCATGCCAATCATTCTATCATTGGTTAGGTAATAACCAAGATAGAATACAAGAGGCAAAACAAGAACATTAAATGGCATTAGCAATGCATTTGGATAGCCTGTTAGTTGGTATGATGCACAATGCAGCCACCACTTAACAGGGTTTCTTGTTGGGGTTTTTTCTAGTTTATCAAGCCCTGCACTTCTTTCTGGAAAAACATCAAGCTCACAATCAAATGCATAAGGCAGTATTGTGTATTCATAATCTGGATATTGATCATGCTCAAACATAAAAGGCATAATAGAAACTGCTTGGCTTGCTGTAATTCCAACAATCAACAATAGTGAAAGCTTCTTTTCTGTTCTTAATACAGAAATTAATTGCCTCAAATCAAGTTGTTGATTCATTTACTCACCAAGTATTTGAAAAATCTCTTGATGTGGTTGCTGCCAAAGGCATGGGTTTCTCTAACATTTTGTCTCAAATCATCCTCATATTTATCAACATGATTGCTGAGAAATCCTTTGTACATTGAAAAACCACACCTAGCACCTTTTCTTTTTGATACAACCAAGCATCTACCAATGGCATAAAGATGTGTATATCCAAGTGCCTGCATTGCTTTTCCATAATTGTAAAACTGTTTTGGCTTGTAATTGATCTTTGTTGGCCTTTGTGTTTGTGAATGAATATCAGCAAATACATCAATTTCATAACCAAGTTGCAATGCTTTGTATAAGATGTAACTTTCATATCCCCAATTAACTGGATAAACCTTGCCAACCTTTTGCCAGAAATGTGATTTGATTAATCTGCCTGATCCTCTTGGTGAAACAATCCACTCATTATCAATCTTGCCTGATGCAACAACAAGCTTTGGCCTTGCTTGCATCCGTTTTATTACCTCTTCAATGTATGTATTTGGCAGCAAATGATCAGCACCAAGTATCATAATGTAATCAAGATCATCATGTAAGAACCTGAAACCAATGTTAAAAACAGTTGCAAGCCTGTAATCAGTTACCCAGTTTTCATGCTGCTTTGGATAAGCATAAACCTCACAACCAAACTTAAGAGCAATCTCTTTTGTATCATCAGTTGAATTATCATTTACAACAATTACTTGATCAGGTTGATGTGTTTGTATCTTTAATCTTTCAAGTGTCTTTCTTAGATACTTTGATTCGTTCCTTGCTGGGATCACTATTCCAACTTTGATCAAGCTTGCCACCATTTGAAATATGTAGTATATAAGATTCTAGTTTGGCAAGATCATTTTGTTCTGTTTTTGTGTATGATTTTTCTTTCAAGTGCCTTACAAGATGTAACATTACAGGCATCATGATGTTTGTGTTAAATGGGTTTTGTCGTGTCATAATATCGGCCTCACTCTTGAAAGCCTTTTTGTAATGCAGCCATCCAATAAAAACAACAAGAGGCCCACCAATACCAACTGCAACAATTACAAAGATTGCAATGTGTGGAAATACATCACGAATGAAAAATATCTTATCACCTGCAACAAAATAAACCAAGATGATTGTATTGATCATCTGTATTAACTGGGTAACATAGTATGCTGATCCATGCCTGTAATAAAACCAAAGCTTATGAAGAGTTTGTTTTTTCATGGCACTCACAATGGCAAACTGTACCTAGTTCATCTGATCCAATACAAATAGAATGATTGCAATTTACTTTTGCCAAAATTTCAAATCCTTTAAAGTAATCTCTTCATACCACATTGCCTTGCACCATGCTTTGAAGTATTGCCATAAACTGTATTTCATTTTAAAAACCTAATTTTTTTTTCCTTTGTTTAATCAAATTTGCTGATCTTTGTGCAGCTTCTTTTGATGGTAATTGATCACGAACAACTAAATACCCATCCATTACAGCCCATAATCTTTTACCATCAGGGCCAGATATTGCACTTCGTATTACTCTAACAACCATATTTTATCTACCCCACACCCAGTAAATGATCATCCTTGCAATTAACAAACCAATGATGCCTTGTAAGATAAAAGTAAATTCAATGGGCATACCAATTACTGCAAGAAATTCAAAGATAAAACCACCTGTAATGAATTTAATAAATGTCCAAAGTAATATCAATGGAAAAAAGATTGTATCAAAGATGCCAACACTTGCAGGTGATCCACCAAATGTACTGTTATCCTGTGTTGTTGATGATAAGTTTTGTACTAATCCTGTACCTGTTGTAACATTGTAAATTTGACTTGGTACACCATCTGTAATAGGTGTAACTTCTGTCATATCAAAAGGTGTTATTATTGGTGTATCAAATGCAGCATCAACTAAAACCAAACCACCATTTATTGAAAGTACAACAAGAAAAATATCAAATGCAATAGTTTCTGATCCCATTTACCTCATCACCTGTTTGGTACGTTAAACACCTTTTCTCTAAACAATGATGTAATGTTAAAAATTGCAAGTGCTGCATAAATGTATGAAAGCCAAGATGCATCCTCACCATCTGGAATTATAATTATTTGTGAAACATTTGATCCAACTGGGTTGCCTGCTGGGTTTAGCATTGTTGTTGTTTGTTCACTTGATACACCAAACCCACCTGCATGAAGTACAGATAAACCGATAAACAAAGCCATTGCCAAAACCTGTAATGCAATTCTTGCAGTACCAAATTGTGTGAACATAACAAAAGTAAAAACTGCTGCTGGCACTACCAAGATAAGATACAATCCTAATTCAATGAAAGCCATCTAAGAAATCACACACCTGCTGTTTAATATGTGATTTAGCATTGGTTGCCCTCTGGAACTATGAAATACACACCCCAAACCGTTAATGTTCTAAATTCATTAGGATCAGGTGTTGCATCACCTGTAATATCAAGTTGAACCTCAAGAGCTGAGAAATTCAAAATGGCCTGATCCTCTGGATGAATAGCAAACCATTTGTTTTTTACTTTAATTGAATCTGTAAAATCATTGAAAGTTTTTTGGTGTTTTAGAATCTGATTGATACTATAACTTTGTGGGCTATCATCTCTTACAATTTGTTTTTCAAATATTGATGCAACTATCTTGAAATCTTGGCCATCCTCAAGATTTTTTGAGTATTGAAAATTCAATACCTGATCACATGATTTGGTTTGATTTTCAGGTGATGGTATTGGCTCAAGCAACATTCTGTAAGGCTCATTTTGTGGGTTTAATGTTGTAGTAAAAATATCATTAACAAATGTATCAGCACTTACTTCTTGCATATCAAACCAATCAAACCAAGATATTATTTCTGTAATTGGTGTAACTGTTCTACCAACAATTAGATGGCCATGAGATATAATTTCATTGTTTGTTTCTCTTGGATGTATGTAGATTTGTTTAGTATCATCTGATAATGTTGGTGTTGGGTTGCCTTGTACCTGAGCAGTACCAATACGATATTCATAAATTGTGTTTGGTTGTATATCCTCATCAAGATAAAAGAACATTTCTTGGCCATTAGTATCTATTATTTTCTCTTCAAGATTTCTTAATGAATCAAAAATAGGTGTAAATGTTTCTGTTTTATTAACATCTCTTGAAACTGTATAACGATAAACAATATTTTCAGCAGTATCACTTGGATTTTCCCAAGTTACCAAGATTGCAGTATCACCAACTTGCCTTGCAAAAATATCTGCTTTTGGTGGGCCTGCTTGTTGTGCAATAACTTCTTGCATTGCAAAACCAACCATTGTTATTGCAGCAACAAATAGTATTGTTTGTGTTTCTAATTTAACCATTCTAATGATCCACCAAGCACATAAACATCACTCTCAAAATCATTTACAACAAAATCATTTGGCCTATGTATTCTTAAAAAAACCATATCCTCTGCTGCTAAATTATGATCTGTTGCATTAACAATAAACTCTGTTGTTGATAATTGATCCAAGCCACTACGATTAACACAAACCGTATCTCTTGCAATAAATGATCCATCAATAGTTTCTGTATTGGCAACTGGGATTAAACTAAATTCAAAACATACAGGTGAATCAGCACCACCACCACCTGTATCAAATGAAACTGTTAGCTCAGGTTGATTGCCATCCTCACCCTCTTGGCTTTCTGCATGACGGTTGCCAAAATTAGTTGGGCAACTTGTAGGTGTACAACCAACCCATTCATTGATCATTATTGTAATATCATTGCCACTAACCCAGCCAACACGATCAACTATCTCTTGTATAATTGGTGAAAGATCAGCACTAAGTTGTGCAGCACCCTCATCATGTACATTTTCCCAATCTGGCACATTCCATTGTACTGATGCTGTTGTATTTGTTCTACTGGAAAGATCAAAATCAGCACTTGTTAATGCAGGTGAATCATCAATATCCTCACCACGAAAAACCACAATTATTGGATCATTTGGATTTGTTTCATCCACATGAAACTGAATACGAGCATCAAGTATTGTTGCACCTTGTGGTATTGCTAAACCTGTAAATCTCATGCCAACAATATCATTATCATCAGGCTCAGTACAATTTTCACAATGAAGCTCAAGATCACTTGAGCTACAAGTTACATCACCTTTTGGCCCAAGTGGGCCAACACTCTCTTCACAATCATCAGTTGCAAGTGCCATTACAGCACCAACATCTGCATTATCATCCGACCATAAAAGCCTAAACTTGAAATTTCTTTCTGTAATGTAATCTTTTGGCATTACATAAAACCAAGTTATATTATCATCTGGATCACTATCTGCACAAAATTCAACAACATCTCTACGAAATTCATCACCATCAGGGCCATCAAAATAATCATATACAATACTGTTCACACAATCTGCACCTGTTAAATCATCAACACTTGCATCTTGAGCTGGGAAAAATACATCATGTACACTTGTTAAATCACTAAATAATTCATTTTCCCACAAGCCACTTGTTTGATTAAAAACCAAAACAAGTACATCACCATCTGATACATCAGTTACATTAACATCAATTAACTCATTTACAGTTGCATTAATATCAAAAACTACTGATGAACCATTTGAAATTGCAATACCATTGCCAATAAACTCAACAGTATCTTCATCAATTTGGGCCTCAAATAATCCATTTGGTGTTTGTATGTTGGCAATACCAACAGTACCATTTGGCCCACCACCTGT
>JABAOH010077139.1_pt1 | contig 25598 bp, 24 predicted proteins | sample 7062181 | NCBI WGS metagenome assembly JABAOH01 (sample SAMN14538630, study PRJNA623070) | marine sediment metagenome | biome: marine biome [ENVO:00000428]; feature: marine pelagic biome [ENVO:01000023]; material: deep marine sediment [ENVO:00002113]; isolation source: pool of 5 deep marine... | reverse complement strand
CGTCCGCCCCGTTTTTCCCAGTGTCCTTGGACCCAGACCATCCCGGGCCTCTTTTTTACCCAGTGACCACTGACCCACACCCAACGGCCATGACGCCACACATGGTGACCGGAAACCCATATATAATTGGGACCGGGTTTAGGAGGTCTCGCTTCCCTGCGGGGCCGCGGCGGCGGTTCGCGCACCGGCCGCGGGGGCGCACAGTTCATCAAACTAAAACTAAATACCAAAACCAACACAAAACCGAACAACTTTTTTAACAATTTCATTTTTCTTCACCTCCCCTAATTAATAATATATTTTAATTTTTTTTGCAAGGCCCTCGGCGAGGGCAGCCGCAGAAGGCGCATACGCGCCATCTAAAGGTTTCCTTACCTGAATCAACCAATCTGAAGAACTCTTTTGCAGTTGATATGAATCGAAAAGAGGACTGTTGCTTCAAACGTTTGGGGAAACCTTAAACTTATCTTTTTACTTTCTTCTCTTCTCGCCTTCGTACCCCATTGGAATCGTATCCTTATGCTTTTAGTTAAGTGCAATGATGCCAGTGGGAAATGCCGAAACGAAGCGTAGTACGATATTTGTCCGCATATTAAAAGTTTTTGTGGGGTCCAGGGGCGGTTTTTTCAAAAGAGCCCCTGGCCGCCGGAGGCAAACAATTTGACCAGTTTTCTCTATTTACAAAAGATAAGGGATGTTTTATAATGATTCAATGAGTGATGAGCAAAGTTACTTACCGGACTGGGCACCCAAAGATGGGGGTGATGCCTTTGCTGTAAGGGTAAAAAAAGGCATTGAAACGCATTCATTTGTAAAAAAAACACCTGCCTCAACACCTAAAAAAAGATCGGAATTGACCGTTGATGAATATGTAAATGGGGTTTTAAAGAACGATAAAACCGTATTGGCCAGGGCCATTACGTTGGTGGAAAGCAATGCACCCGAACATTATGAAAAAGCCCGCGAAGTACTTAAACGCTTATTGCCCCATTCGGGAAAATCATTGCGGGTAGGTATAACCGGTGTACCTGGCGGGGGGAAAAGCATGTTGATTGAAACCCTGGGTTGTCAATTGATTGACCAGGGGCATAAAATCGCTGTACTAACAGTAGACCCCAGCAGCACAATCACCAAAGGGAGTATCTTGGGAGATAAAACCCGGATGGAAAAACTCTCACGTCTCCAGGGGTGTTTTATCCGGCCGTCTCCTTCCGGGGGGACACTGGGAGGCGTCACCCGTAAAACCCGCGAAACCATATTGATTTGCGAAGCTGCCGGGTACGATGTGGTATTAATCGAAACCATAGGCGTGGGGCAAAGCGAAATCGCCGTGCGTTCCATGGTAGACTTTTTTTTGCTGGTGATGATAGCCGGTGCCGGCGATGAATTGCAAGGCATAAAAAAAGGGGTCATGGAATTGGCAGATGCCCTGATGGTAAACAAAGCTGACGGCCGGAACAAAGCCCACGCGCTGCGGGCTAAAAATGAATATGCCATGGCACTGAAATACCTGGCACCAGCCACAAAAGGTTGGGAAACAAAAGCGTATACCTGTTCTGCGCTGACAGGTGAAGGTATCCGGGAAATCTGGGAAAACATTAAAACCTTTGAACGAATAACAAAGCAAACAGGTGTATTCAAAGAAAGGCGGCAGCGCCAATCCATCGATTGGGTCTTTTCCATGATCGAGGACTATCTGAAAGAGAATTTCTACAGTAACCCTTCTGTCCAAAAAGAATTGCCCATTATAAAAGAGAAACTATTAAAGGGAGACCTGCTCCCCACTACGGCAGCCGAAAACTTATTGAAAGCTTATTATTTATCGGAAAAATAAAGTTAGAAATTAAAATAATTTTTGAGTTTTTTGTTGACAGAAAAAATGCGGCTCATTATAATACTAGTTGCTGTCTTAAGGAGTAATATGTAAAATGAACCCAACAGTAACAGCTATTGTTTTTGTTGTAGTCGTGCTTTTAGCGGTTGGTTTTTTGCTGCTGGTGGTGACGTTGGTACCGACGATTATCCAGTTGAAGTCACTTCTGAAGGACCTGGAAAAAACATCGTCGGAAGCCAGGGAATTGGCTGCTAATTTAAAATCAATCAGCGGGAAAGTGGAGGAGGATATTGGCAAAGTGGATCATATCCTTAACTCTACAAAGGAATCCGTAGACGTAGTCAAAAATGCGTTAAAACTGGTAGATAAAAGTTTTATTAAAAAATCTGCCGGATTGCTGGCGTTGATACCGGCAATAAGATTTGGCTGGAATTTAATAAAAAAACATAAACGGAGGTAAAAATGTCTGGAGAAAGAGACGGTTTTTTCGGATTTATCTGTTTCTTAACAGGAGCAGCGATCGGAGCAGGGCTTGCGTTATTGTATGCTCCCCAGTCTGGCGTAGAAACACGAAAAAAGATAAAAGACGTATCGGAAAAGGTGGCGGATGAAGTCAAAGAAAATTATGAGAAACTCACCAAAGAAGCTAAAAAAGCCATTGACCAGGTAAAGGGCACTGCAGAAAAAGCGGTTGATAATGTGAAGTCTTTTATCGAAGGTGCCAAAGAGGGTTTAAAGAAGGAAATCAAAGCGGAAATAAAGGAGGAGACCAAAGCCGAGGCCCCGCCAAAGAAAAAAGCCTGAACCTGAAGCTTTAAAAATAATTCAGTGGAAGCTTATTTCCTGGTGAACGTGCTTGTATGTTTGTATGAGGTAGGTAGACTCCATCGACTATTTAAATGTGTCGCCTCTCAATAGAGAGAAGGGAAACCTTTTAAAGAAAAAAACATTGAAAATTTAACAGGCCCCTGGAATAATCCTGGGGGATATGCTATCATATTAAGTTTTTAATTTAAGTTTTCGAACAGAACAGGAGGAAATGTCATAATGATCACGGATGTCAAAGCAAGAGAAGTCCTGGATTCTCGAGGGAATCCAACGGTTGAAGTGGAAATTGAGCTTGATAATGGCATTAGAGAGAAATTTTCTACCCCCTCTGGTGCGTCTACAGGTTCTCACGAAGCTCACGAACTTCGAGATGGTGACGTAGATCGATATATGGGTAAAGGGGTCACTAAGGCGGTTTCAAACGTTAATGAAATTATCCGGCCCATACTCATAGGTATGGACCCAAAACAGCAGATGATAATTGATAGAACATTGATAGGACTGGATGGAACTCCCAATAAGGGTAAAATCGGCGCAAATACCATGATTGCCACCTCAATCGCTTGTGCTAAAGTGGCTGCTGCGGCTCTTGGCTTAGACCTTTATCGATATTTAGGCGGCCCCGGCGCAAGAGTATTACCAGTTCCGATGATGAACATCATGAACGGAGGAGAACACGCTGATAACAACCTGGATATTCAAGAACTAATGATTATGCCGATTGGTGCTAAGAGTGTTACCCAGGCAATTCGCATGGGGTCCGAGGTTTTTCACACATTAAAAGATGTGCTTAAATCAAAAAAATATTCTACAGGTGTTGGTGACGAGGGTGGATTTGCCCCTGATGTTTCATCCAATGAGGAAGGGCTGTCGTTGATTGTTGAGGCAATAAAAAATGCAGGTTACACACCGGGGAAGGATGTGTCCCTGGCCCTTGATGTGGCTGCCAGTGAACTATGTGACAAAAAAAAGAAAAAGGAGGGAGTATTTGAATATACATTTGCAGCAGAAAAAGATTTTCATAATAAATCGGCTGCCGACCTCATCGAATTCTATCGATATTTAATAGAAAAATTTCCGATTATTTTAATCGAGGATGGCTTTGACGAGGATGACTGGGACGGTTGGGAAATGGCTACCAAAGCCCTGAGCAGTCGTGTCCAACTGGTGGGCGACGATATCTTTGTAACCAATATAAACCGCCTAAAAAAAGGCATACAGCGCGGTATTGGCAATTCGATAATAATTAAATACAATCAAATCGGCACATTAACAGAGACAGTTTGGGTGATAGAAACTGCCAAGAGAGGTGGCTATACGTGTATCATTTCGAATCGTTCGGCGGAAACCGGGGAATCGGTATTGGCGCATCTTGCGGTGGCTTTTAACACCGGACTGATTAAGTGCGGATCGGTTTGCCGGGGTGAGAGAACAGCTAATTATAACGAGTTGATACGCATCGAGGAAAAATTGGGAAAAGATGCCCTGTTCGAGGGTCTCTCAGCTCTGTACTCCGTGAATACGTGAATAGATGAATAATCCACTTCGACAAGGTGGGTCTGTCAATTACATATTTTTATAATCGTTGAGGGGAGGATGGCCTCATGATAGATAAAAATCATCCAATCAATGATATGATTAATCGTGTAAACGAAGGGAAACTCCAGTTGGGAGAGGCCATTGACACGGCTTTTATGATGGATATCTGGAAACGTTTTACCCCCACTCAAAAAAAAGAAATCGTGGATTATTTCAATGAAAATTTAAATTGGAATGACCTGGAAAATGCAAGCAATGCTCACCGGTTCCTTTTTATTTACAGCGGGTTAAAAGTAGAAGATTTGGTGTATCATGTCAATCCAAAAGAGTCTGGTAAAATTCTCAAAATCGTATTGGACGCTTATCCGGATGGGTGTAAGTCCAGTATAATAGCCAATGCATTTCGCCTCTATGTTGACGATTTGATGTCCGGGCAGCCCCTGGGAGAAGAAGATTTAAAAAGCATTGTTCGCTATCTTGAACGCGCAATATCATTGATCCCGGACAGCGCTCAAAAAGAATTGAAAGAAATGATTTATCTTTTAGAACATTCTGCAAATCTTATGTTACTGGAAAAGTTGCAACAAGGAAATAAAAGCGCTTTTCATCTCGAATATAACCCCAGGGAGTTAATAATAAATTCGACAAACCGGTTAAGGGATATTTTGAATCGATTAAGTCCGGGAGAGGATCCGGTTAAATGGGCAAATATTGCTCTCTCGCTTGTCTTTTGCCTGTTATATGAAAATCCTGCACCGGAAAAAAATCTTGATGAAGCCTTAACTCTGTGCAACTCCATGTTAAATATTCCTGTTGAAAAACTCCCCGATTTCAATTGGGGGCTGTTATACCACAGCTTTGGTATGATTTATAACGAATATCCCGGAGGTGATCGGTCTAAAAACATGAAAAAATCTATCGATTCCTATGAAAAAGCACTTCAATACCGGACCAGGGAATCAGACCCTTACAATTGGGCAATGACCCAGAGTAACCTGGGAAACAGCCGTATGGACTTACCGGGAGGAGATTTCGAAGATAACATTAATAGTGCCATCGAATGTTATGAGAATGCCCTGGAGGTCCGAAAAAAAAACAAATACCCTTACGATTGGGCATTTACCACCGTATTATTGGGAGTCGCATATTCGGAACGAGGGAAAATAAGGGAAAATATTGAGGATTTAAAGAAAGCTGAAACGTGCTATAAAGAAGCACTCTCAATATTTAAAGAGGAGGTTAATCCCCATATATACTATGCAGCGCTGGGCAATTTGGGGGCCAACTATCTTTTTATTTACAACATAGACAGGGATAAAGGGAATTTATCAAAGGCCCGGGATTGTTCTAATAAGATACCACAAAATGTAAAAGAACTTAGTCCCAATCTTTACGTTAGGTCTCGCTTAAGATTGATCAATCTCTATTTATTGGAGGCAGATTCAAAACTGGATGATTCCATCGATAATCTGTTGTCCCAATTGGAAAATACGTTCAAGGAAGAAAAATTTTCACCGGTATTGTATGGGTTTTACAGGTCTCAAGTCGGTAAATATTGGAAACAGCGATTTTTGAACCGGGAGTTAAGTGCCGGGAAGAATAAGAGGGATATCAATGAAGTCTATAAAAAAGCGGTTGATGCCTTGAAAGAAGCAATGGAAACCTATGCCGGTTTGAAAGATTTCAGTGGAATATTAGATACCTGTGATCAGCTTATTGAAATATACGATAAAAAGGGCATGATTGCCGAAGTTATCGAGATGTGTAAATATGCCATCGATATCACAGAGAAGGCAAGGCTGTACAAAGTAGTCGAAGATGCCAAAAGTTTTGAAATGAGCAGGAACATACGTTTCTATTTCCGGTTATTCCAGTTGTATATGGATCAAGGTTCACCGGTTAAAGCGCTCCAGGTGGCAGACAGGATTAAATCGCGGGCACTTTTAGCGGGGATCTATGATCGCAGGATAATGCCGGATGATATAGCTGCCAGAGAATATGCTGAAGAATACTGGAATTTAATATCGCAGCAAAGAAAGTTATTATCTGAGCTAAGCAATCGAAATGAAGTGCGCAGATCGAAAATTTCATTGAATAGAATATTAGTACCGGACCTCCGTCATCTGGCGGATGAACCGGGAGAATTAGATGCCCGAATCGATGATGTCGAGCGAAAACTGTCCCACTGCCTGGGGAAACTGGTGGAAACAGATCCCAAATACGTAGAGCAACTGCATGGGTACAAATTTCCTGATCTCGATGATTTTTTTAGAGTTCACCCGGATACCGGCTTCATTACCTTTCAGCATTCATTAAGAGGCGTTTATTTCCTGTATATTTCTGCAAATCCATCGGAAGATGAAGACGGGTATAAGATGGCGTACGATTTTTTTAAATATAAAGAAATGGAACCCTTAAATAATCTGGTTGATACCTGGTTTAAAGAATACGACCAATTCAAACGCGACCCAAAAAAGAGATATGGATATGAAAGAGTTAAAAATCGGTTGAACGTGATGTTGACATCCTATGGAGAAATTATCGGATCGAGAATTATAAACGATTTCTATAAGAAAAGAATAAAACATCTTATATTCGTCTCTAACCGGGACAATCATTTAATACCTTTCTCCGCGATAAGGATTTCCGAACGATTGCTGGATGACTCCGGTAAACCAAAATTTCTTATTGAACTTTTCGATAAGATTACCATTTTACCTAACCTGGCGATGGTAGATAAAATAAAAGAACGCCAGGACAGGAAACCTCTAAAAATAACTGCCGCCACCTACTCACCACCAAAAAATCCCCTGCCTCACTGCAAATGGGAACTCGCCGGCATTAAATCTCTATTTGGAGGAAATATAAAAAAATGGGATGGCTCCACCGATGAAATTTCAGCATTCATAGAATACGCCAATCAATCGGATATTCTGCATATTTCTGCTCATGGTTTAACAGTTATTGTCGATTATCATCAATCACATATTTTACTTGGAGATAAAATACATTTCACCTACTCCGATATTCTAGATAAAATAAAACTTACGAGTAATTCGCTGGTTACCCTGGGATCATGTGAGACCGGTTATACTCCCAACCGGGTCAAACGAACGGCATGGGATGAATATGTAGGCATCGACAGTGCTTTTTTGCAAGTGGGAGCCAAAGCCGTTATATCAAGTATATGGTTGGCCGATGACCGGGTGACGGCCCTGTTGATGTATCTCCTCTATAAGAAAATCAAAACCGAAAACATGTCACCTGCTGACGCTTTATGCGATGCACAGAGAAATATATTAAATGAATCCTGGAAATCGGATGGGACGATCGATGAATTTAATCGCTTCTTTATTGCTCATCCCGGTAAAGTAAAGATAAGTGAGTTAAGTACAGTAGAGGATTTCTCTCATCCCATGGAGTGGGCCAACTTTAAATATTTAGGAATAACATAATGTTAGCTGTAGAAGATAAGGAGTAAATTTATGAAGAAGTCAAACCTTAAGCTAGACAGGCTGGCTGGTTTTAAAAGACGCCCGGCACCCGTTCTTTTCGTCATCATGGATGGTTTCGGCCTTCGGGAAGAAACCAGCGGCAATTGTGTTTATTTAGCTAAAACACCCAATATTGTTTTTTTGACTGAATGGACCCAAGAACGAAATTTGTATACTCAACTTAAAGCTCATGGGAAAGCGGTTGGTATGCCTACGGATAAGGATATGGGAAACTCAGAGGTAGGACATAATGCCCTGGGCGCTGGCAGGATTTTTAGCCAGGGTGCCAGGTTAGTGAATGAGGCGATCGAGGATGGTTCAATATTTAAAACAGACTTGTGGGAAAAGCTCACCAATTTAGAAGAAAATAATACCATTCATTTCATCGGTTTGTTATCTGATGGAAATGTTCATTCTCACATCTATAATCATCTTTTCAAACTATTAGATGAATTGGCACGCATAAGAGTCAAGAAAGTTCGCATTCATACCTTACTGGACGGTCGAGATGTCCCTTCATGGACTGCGGCAAAGTATATTAATGACCTGGAAAAAAAGTTGAAAGAATTGAATCAGCAATTCAATGTCGATTTTCGCATTGCCAGCGGCGGAGGGCGTATGCGTGTGACTATGGACCGGTATGAATCGTGTTGGAAAATTGTCAAAAGAGGGTGGAATGCTCATGTCCATGGGAAACCGCAAAAGTTGTGGTTTCGCGGTTATAAAGGCCGTTTCACCACTGCAATAGAGGCTGTGAAAGCGGTAGAAAAAGTAGTGAAAAAAGAAGCAGCAAAGTTAAAGAAAGAGCGTAATGAGCAACATGCACCTTCCTTTGTCATTGTCGATGAAAAAAATGAACCGGTTGGTAAAATACTGGAGGGTGATCGTGTGATCTTTTTCAATTTCCGCGGTGACCGGGCCATCCAGATTTCAAAAGCCTTCGAGGAGCCAGTTTTTAATAAATTTAAACGCGGTAATTATAAAGCGGGAAGTGTAGAATATGCCGGGATGTTACAATATGATGGCGATTTAAAAATTCCCAAACAATTTTTAGTTCCTCCACCACAAATAGACAAAACCATCAGTCAATATCTTTGCGCGGAAGGAATTACCCAGTTTGCCTGCGCCGAAACCCATAAATACGGGCATGTTACCTATTTCTGGAATGGTAATAATTCCGGCTATATCGATGAAACACTTGAAACCTACGTTGAAATCAAATCCGAACCTTCCAATATAATAGTCAGTCACCCTGAAATGAAAGCCGATGAAGTATGTGATAGAGTAATAAAAGCACTTGAATCCCGGAAACATCAATTCATCAGGGTCAATTTTGCCAACCCGGACATGGTGGGCCATGAAGGGAATTTAGAAGCAGGCATTCGCGCAGTCGAAATCGTAGACAAATCAGTGGGACGGCTAAAGGATGTTATCACAAAGTTAGACGGCATCATGATCGTTACTTCAGATCATGGCAATATTGAAGAGCTTGTTGGAGATCGTAGGACATCACACACCCTTAACCCGGTGCCTTTCTTCATCTGGGACCCCCAATATAACAATGAGTATGTAATAAATGATGAGGTGAAAGTACCTCAACTTGCCAATGTTGCAGCCACTTTAATGAACTTCCTGGGATTCGAAAAACCAGAGGATTACTTTGAATCCCTGGTTAAATTTAAATAAGTGAATCGTATTCTTCTTTTTTTATTCAATCACAGGGACCAGGTCCCGATGACAGTTTGAAATTGAAACAATGACAGGTACCTGGTTCCGATGATAGTCTGAAATTAAAACTATGACAGGAACCTGGTACCGATGATAGTTTGAAATTAAAACTATGACAGGAACCTGGTCCCGATGATAGTTTAAAATTGAAAGTATCACAGGGACCTGGTTCCAATGACAGTTTGAAATTGAAAGTATCACAGGGACCTGGTCCCGATGATTGATTTAAATCCGGTTGATGTCTCAAAAAGATGCATGTTAATTGATTTTTTGCCTTCGGCGACCAGGGGGGCTCTTTTTATAAAAACTGCCCCCCTGAACCCCCCGCAAAAACTTTTCATACACGGTCAGCCTGTATTACGTGGTTTGCAACATCGTGCCTCATTGGAATCATCGCTCTCTGCTCATCTGATTTACAGATACACTGATTTACTGACTCACTGATATACTGACCTTCGGTTTTCTTATCTTCTCACCTTCTCGTCCCTTCGCATTTTTACCGCATTGTAAATGCCTTCGCGGTTTATTTTCTATACATTACAGAGAAAACAGCGGCAGTGGGCACGTGGAAAAATGGCCGCTTATTTTTCTTCGCTGGTGTGTTTTTTAGTTACCGCCACCTTTGAGATAGCTCTGACAATGCACCGATGCAGTCAGACCAATCGTGCAGCATTGCAGGATCAAAATCGGCACCATTCGGCCAAACCAACGTATGAACCTCAGGATCGAGTCGTACCTGGTTAAATATAGTCAAATCACGCAGAGGTTCATACAAATCCCCCTTCAAAATCGGACGGAAGTCTATTTCCCGGGTAGTTTGATCGTCAAATTCCACTTGAAGTGTGTAAGGGGCTGATATCTTAAATGAAACAACACGGTATATCGAATGTGTCATGGTTCAACTCCTCCTTATTATTGCAAAGGATCAATTTTCGCAGGAGGCTGCCCATTTTGAAGAAGCTCCCAGTTTTCAAGCAATTCTGTTTGGTGCAGTTCAGCCCACGCTTCGACAAGTCGTTGTTGACGCCGAGGAAGTTTTCCTGCAATCAGTTCAATCGTTTCAATATTGTAAATGGCAACTGAATCCTGGTAATATGCGTGAAAGTGTGGGTAATTATGTTTTTCACCGGCCTCAACGTACATGCGAATAATAATTCCAAAAAATCGGGCTATTTCTGGCATTAATGCACTCCTTACACCACAAATATTACTGCTTATCTTCGATTTTGTCAACTCGTTGATTTTCACCGGTTACAACAACAAATGTGATTATCTTAAAGATGATCTCTCGTACCGCACGGGCACTCAATTAGCGCGTCATAACTTACAAGCCCTTTGACGCACCTAAACGATTCGCGTCCCTTCGCGGCTCCCAAAAAAAACTTGCATTTAACAAAAATAAATGGTAAGTATAATACCTTTGCCGGGTGATAAAAGTGGACAAATACATTACTGTTAAAGGCGTAAAAACCAATAACCTGAAGAACATCAATGTCAAAATCCCCAGGGAAAAAATCACCGCAATCGTCGGCGTCAGCGGCGCCGGCAAAACCTCCCTGGCTTTCGATACCATATACGCCGAAGGGTATTTGCGCTACATCGAATCCATTTCACCCTATATCCGGCAATTCCTGGATAAAATCGAAAAACCCCCAATGGAAAGCATCGAAGGTCTACCACCAGCGATTTCCTTTAAACAAAAAAAACCGGCCAAGAATCCCCGCTCCATTGTCGCTACCTCACTGGATATCTACGACTACTTGAGAATCCTCTATGCCAAAATCGCGGATTTCTACTGCCCCAACTGCGGCAAGCCAATAAAAAAATACTCCATCGATGAAATCATCTCAGAACTCCTGGAAAAATATAAAGGAAAAATCGACGTCTGCTTCGCATACAACGGCGAGGTGGCCTTCCTGGTCAACCGCGGTTACTATTTCCATATGGACAAAGGCACTAAAAAACGAATCGATCACACGGTAAAAGATAAATCCATTCACGTCCTGATCGACACCATTGAGATAAATACCGAAAACAAAAGCCGGCTGTTCGAAGCATTGGACAAATCCATCCAATTTGGGAACGGTTCGGCTTTAATTTTTTATAAAAACAAAAAAGTCATTTTTCCTGCCGACCTGTACTGCCATGGCTGCGAAAAGCATTACCCACCGCCGGATGAGCATTTGTTCTCTTTTAACAGTCCCAAAGGCGCCTGCCCCATTTGCAAAGGCTTTGGCGATATCCAGACACTGGACCCGGAATTAATTTTCGATCCTGAGCGTTCCCTTGCGCAAGGGGCGGCACTCCCTTTTAATTCCCCGGCCACGCGGCAATATGGAAATTCAATACTGCAATACGCCCGGGAAAAAGGAATCGATACCCATCAACCGGTAAAATTCCTGGCTAAAGAAGAAATAGATTCCCTGATGGAAGGAGATGAATTTTTTGCCGGGATCAGGGGCTTTTTCGACTGGCTCAAAACCAAAAGCTACAAAGTCCAGGCACGGGTGTTTATCAGCCGGTATACCTCTTATAAACCCTGCCACCAATGCGGCGGCAGCCGGTTGAATCACCTGGCTCGCTCCTTTAAAATTAAAGGAAAAAGTATTACTGATTTCCTCTCCCTTTCGATTCAACAGGCCAGGGATTTTATGCATTCGCTAAATCCCGATGAATACAAAAACCTTGTCTCAGCCGACGTGTTTACCGACATGCAAACACGCCTGGAATTCCTGGTGGACACAGGTCTTTCCTATATCCACCTGGACCGCCTCACCTTTACCCTTTCGCGAGGCGAATTCCAGCGCATTAACCTTGCCTTTATCCTAGGGGCCAGCCTTTCCGACTCCTTATTGATCCTGGACCAACCCTCCTCTGACCTCCATCCCTACGACTATGAAAAATTGGACAGCTTTTTAACCCGTTTAAAACACAACGGCAACACATTATTGGTTATCGAGCACAACCGGGATATTGTGAAACACTGCGACCATGTGCTGGAACTGGGTCCCCTGTCCGGTGAGAAAGGTGGGGAATTGGTTTTCAGCGGTGGTAAAGACGATTTTTTTACTCCCCCGGATGAAGCCACAGCCACAATCACCCAGAGGCATTTCAACCAGGCGATTTTACTGAAAAAAATCAAAAAAAACCTCAACCAGTGGCTGCACTTTGAACATGCAGATACCCATAACCTGAAACATTTTGATTTTAAAATCCCCTGGAACGCTTTTACTGTGATTGCTGGAGTCAGTGGTGCGGGAAAAACCACGCTGCTCTACAATGAAATGTACCTCAAATCCGTATCTGCCTCAGCAAGCACCAGAAGAATACCTAAAGGAGAAAAAATAAAGGAAATCATTTTTATTGACCCGGGTCTCCAACGAATTCGCTCCAACACTATCGTTGCCGGTTTCTTTGATGTATTTAGCGCCATCCGGGAAATATTTGCCGGTTTAAAAGAAAGTCACCTGCTTCATTATACCCCGGGCCATTTTTCTTTTAATTCTTCCCTTGGACGCTGCGAACACTGCAAAGGCAAAGGGTACAGCGAAATTGAAATGCAATTCTTACCAGCGGTGAATCTCACCTGCAGCCACTGCAATGGAACAGGATTCAAACCGGATATCCTGAAAATCAAGTACAGGGAATGGAATATCAAGGAAATTCTTGATCTAAGTATCCATCAATTTATCCAGAAGGCGGCGGATGATTTACCGGGTCCCCGGAAAGAAATCCTGAAAAATATTGCAGATAATGGCCTGGGATATGTGAAATTGGGGCAGCGGCTAAAAACCTTATCTGCCGGAGAACTCCAGCGGATTAAATTGATAAAATATTTGAACCTGAAACAAACCGGCACACTGTTTCTGATCGACGAGCCCACGTTTGGCATGCATCCCTATGACATAAAAATGGTAAAACAATTGATCAATAAACTATTGACCCAGAAAAACACCGTAGTGGCAGCCGAGCATAATGTCAATCTTATTGCCCATGCAGATTATATCCTCGAACTGGGTCCCAAAGGCGGAGATCAAGGAGGATACCTGGTCTTCCAGGGAACCCTGCCCGATATCATGGCAGCTCCACACAGCATAACCGGGCATTATCTGAAAAAAAATTTAAAAAGGACTTGACAAATAGTGCAAAACCCTATAAATAATAACCCTAACTCAAAAATAAGGAGTAAGGCATGGAACAACTTGAAGTTATGTCCTGGAAAACACTCGACGCCATCAAACAGGCTGCTCAGATTCATGAAACCATGGGAGACCTTGATACCAATGAGCAGATGGCTATATTCTGCTCCATTGAGGAAGACTTTTTCGAATTGTATTACAGCGAACTGGAGAGTAATTACATCCGTCATTTTGAGGATGAAGAAGAGATGTTTAAATATTTGGATATACGAAAAAATGAATTCGGAGAAGATGAGTACGAAATGGACTACTATGACGAAGAAGACGAGGACTATGATGAGGATGAAGGCTACAGCGATTTCAGCATCAGGGATGAAGATGAGGACGAGTTCTAATTCACTCCAGGGCAGATAATGGGATTAAGCATTAAGCGTTAGGCGCTGCGATTTCATTTACAGGCCAATGGGGCGACCAGAGGAAAAAAAGAAATGGGTGGATTACTCTACAGTGGGACTCATGTTCCCGGCTTCCATCGCCGTGGGATTGGCCATCGGTTATTTCCTGGACAAACTGTTCCATACGTCTCCATACCTGCTGATTATTTTTACCTTATACGGCATTGCTGCCGGTTTTGTCAACCTCTTCAAAGTCACCAAAATACATGACAAATCAAAGAAAAACAAAAACAACCAACACATGACAAATGATAAAGACCAAATGACCAATGACCAATGACTAATGACCAATCAACCAGCATGTCCAGTTCCCATATCGTTAAACGGCTTATTAAAGTCTCTCTCTGTTCAATGGTTATCCTCATGGCCGTCATTTATATTTGGACAGGAAATGGTTTTTATAGTATAATATTTCTCCTTGGAGGAATTATTAGTATTTCGGGCTTTTTACTGATGACAAAAATGACGGACAGGGTGTTGAATCGAAGGAAAAAGATAGAAAAGTGGCTTTTTTTCCTGGCAGGATTTATTAAATTGGCAATTATAGCCGCAGTATTCTACCTGGTATCCCGAATTTCTGAAACAGCGGTGCTGTTCCATATCCTGGGTCTTTCTATTATCCTTATTTCCGTTTTAGTGGAAGGAATATATCAATTTTACAGGAGTGCTGCAAATGGAAGAGCATAAGTTGATTATTGTTGAATTGGTAAATGGCTTTCTCAGATGGACAGCGGGGATTTTGGGGTTCCCCGTAAAAGAAGGGATGAAGATTCTACCCAATCATATCGTCATGGCAATGATTGTGACAGGAGTCATTATTCTCTTCTTCAAATTAAACGTGAAGAATCTCTCTGTAAGAGAACCGGGCAAGATGCAGAATTTCCTGGAGATGATTTATCGATTTTTTCAATACCTGGTGGACGATATGATCGGCCATGAGGGGCGTAAATTTATCCCGGTCCTGGCTACCCTGGGATTGTTTATCGCGGTCTCCAATTTACTGGGATTGCTTCCGGAAATGGAGTCTCCCACAGCCAAACTTAACACCACCGTAGGATGCGCAATTTTCATATTTTTTTACTACCATTACCAGGGAGTCAAAAAACATGGGCTCTGGGGTTACATCAAAACCTTTATGGGCCCGGTATGGTGGTTGGCGTGGTTGTTTTTCCCCATTGAAGTGGTTTCGCATTTCTCACGGCCCTTATCATTGTCCATGCGTCTGTTTGGAAATATATTCGGGGAAGACCTGGTGATTATTATTATTGCTTCCCTTGTACCCTTTGTGGCGCCCCTGCCAGTGATGGCCCTGGCTGTGTTTACTTCTCTTCTCCAGGCCTTTATTTTTGTCATGCTGTCTACCATCTACCTGGCCGGAGCCATGGCAGAAGAACACTAACTACGCACATTAATATAAAGAAGGAGAAACATACATGAAAACCAAATTTATGTTAATTACCATTTTTATTCTGCTCCTGACGATTCCTGTTTTTGGACAGGAAAAGAAAGTAGAAGATGCATCCCCCCTGTTTTTATGGTCCATTATCATTGGCGGCATCGCGTTGTGCCTGGCAGCCATTGGCGGAGCCTGGGCTCAATCCACAGCCCTCCAGAAAGCCGTGGATAATATCGGCAGAAACCCGGCTGCCGCGGATTCCATCAGGGGTGTATTGATCATCGGCCTGGCCTTGATTGAATCCCTGGTCATTTACGTGCTGCTGGTTGATCTCATCATTTACTTCGTTAAATGGGGTACTTATACCTGGTAGGAAAATTTAACGGTTAACCACAGGGTACACAGGGGGCACAGGTGACTTGTGCTTCCTGTGTTCTTGTGCCTTTTATGGTTCATGATTATAAAACATAAACAAAAAATGTCATTGACGTTGAAGGAACTCAATATCCCGAAAAATCTTTGGCTGGCCCTCAAACAATTTTTTAAAGAAGACGGCCTGGATAAAATCAGCATCCTGGCCTACTACTCCATATTTTCATTTTTCTTTTTACTCACGTTCTTTACGTTTCTTTTTACCAAATATTTGGGTGACCCTGACACCGCACTTAAAACGACATACCCTTTTTCCCCGGATTTTTTCTCAAAGATTTCCCCGGAAATATTAGAAAGATCTGCCCAAATCTCCACCAAACTGGAAGAAATTGGCATTTTCGGTATCACGGCTTCCTTATTCCTGGGGTTCCTGGTCATTATGAAAATCGTTCAATACGTCAATGTCATGTTCCATGTGAACTTAAAAGCCAAAAAATCAGAAAAGGGATTCTGGGTAAGACGAGTCAGTGAATTCAGTTTGCTCCTGCTTATCGGTTTGTTAATGGCGGTATCTTTCCTGATCACCGGCATTATCTCAACGGTCACGACACTTTTTCAAAAAAACGGATTTTTAGCCAGCCATATTAACCCGGAATTTATCGAATCCATTAACACGTTTCTTCTCAAGTATACACTTCCTTTTTTAATTACCTTTATGTTTTTTTTTATTATATACAAATGGATACCGGAAAAAATCGTTTATATCAAAGGTGCACTTATTGCTGCAATCATATCCACTATTTTGTGGGAAATCCTCAAAAGGGTATACACGTTATACATGATCAAGCTTTCCATATTTGGAAAAATCCAGGGCCCCATTATAGCGGTTATCCTGTTTGGTTTTTGGATGGAGTTATCCATGGGCATCCTGCTCTATGGTGCCAAGTTAGCCTATCTATTTGATAAGGAAAAGGGAAAACATGATCAGCTTAAAAGAGATAACGCAGACGATTGACGGCAAACTTAAAGGTGACCCGGACTTGCGGATCACCTCTGTCAATTCAATCGATAAAGCCAATAAAGACGAAATTTCTTTTTCTGTTGAAGATACGATTGATACCGAAAAAGTGAAAGCAGGGGCATTGATTGTTAGCAAAGACAGCAAGATTCGTTATCCCAATTTGATATACGTAGCACACCCCTATGCGGCATTTGCCCGGTTATTGGAATTATTTTTCCCGCACCGAAGATTTAACGAAACGATTGATCCCAATGCGTATGTGGCGGATAGTGCGGTTATCGGTAAAAACGTCAGCATAGGGATTTTTTCTTATATCGGTGACCGGTGCGTCATCGGGGATGCTTGTGAAATTCATGCGGGGGTCAAGATTTATCACGATGTAAAAATCGGAAAAAATTGCCTGGTTTACTCCAATGTCGTGATCCGCGAAGGCGTGGAAATCGGTGACAATGTTATTATCCAGCCCGGGGCCGTGATTGGTGCCGACGGGTTTGGATTTACCCGTTTAGCAGACGGGACACCGGTAAAAATACCTCAAAAGGGAAACGTGGTAATCGGTAACAACTGTGAAATCGGTGCCAATACCTGTATCGACCGTTCCACCATTGAAGAGACCCGATTAAACGATTATATTAAACTGGATAATCTTGTGCAAATCGGGCACAATGTCAGGATAGGGAAAGGTACGGCCATCGCAGCTCTTTCCGGTATTTCCGGGTCTGTAGAAATTGGAGAGAATGTCATCATGGGGGGGCAGGTAGGGGTTGCCGACCACGCTAAAATTACCGATGAGGTAATGGTGGCTGCCAAAACCGGTATCCACGGCCATGTTAAAAAAAAGGGGATAATAGCGGGGATACCCTATCAAGACCTCAGTAGTTGGAAAAAGAGTTATGCAATCTTTAAAAACCTTGAAAAATACATTGAACGAATCAAACAATTAGAGAAAAAAATAAAAAAGTACGAAATGGAGGAAGATAAATGAAACGATCCTTTATTACAGCGTTTATCCTGTTTTCCTGTTTCGCTTTATCGCTGGGGGCTGCCCCTCAAATCAAGTTTGAAAGCACAGAACTTGATTTCGGTGAAATCGAAGCCGGCAAAGTGGTAGACCTGGAATTCAAATTTGAGAACACAGGTGACGAAGTCCTGGTCATCAAAAACATCGCTGCCAGCTGCGGCTGCACCACTACCAAACTGGAAAAAAAGGAATATCAACCCGGTGAAAAAGGCACAATTCCTGTGAAATTTTACTCCCAGGGATACAATGGCAGAGTACTCAAAACCATCACGGTGGCAACCAATGACAAAGAAAACGTCTATACTCGGCTGCGAATTACCGGGAAAGTCAATTTGACAAATTTTGCCGCCCTTGAAATCATTGGAGGTGACCGGATTGATTTCAAAGAAGTCATGATGGGACAGGATTACTCGGAAACCGTCAAATTAAAAAATTCCGGTACCATTGACCTCAGGCTTGTCGAAGTCACCCACAGCCCGGATGTCTACCCTATATTTAAAAAGAAAGTGTTGAAACCGGATGAAGAAAGTGAAGTTAGAATTGTCTTCACCCCCATGCAGATAGGACGCTTTGCTACGTTTATCAAGCTGCGCAGCAATGCCTACAAGCAGCGATTGGTGATTATTAAAGTCAGTGCCGTGGTCAAGTAAGTATTCAGTACGGAGGGCAATAGGTGTTTCAGAGTGCCTGTGCGCAGAAAAGTTTGCTTGAACGCAACCAAAATTAGGCTGTGCAAGACCTAAATATGCTGGCACGCAACCTAAATTAGGTGGTGGAAGAGCTAAATTTGCTGACACGCAACCTAAATTAGGTCGTGCAAGGGAAAAAGGGGTCAGTCAAGAAATCACTTTCATTTTTTTAGTTCATAACTATATTTTACCACCACCAGGTCATCCTCTTCATCGGTCTCAGTAAAATACATATATCTTCCACTGATCAATTTTGGTAATTCTTTCAAATGGATGCTTCCCAGGTATTCACCGGAAAGTTTGAACACGTCAACGGGGTAAGGCGACTCCTCTTTCAAGGTATCCTCTTTTACTCTAAAAACAAACAAGTAATCCCTGGAGATAAGGATTTCACGTAAAAAATTCTTATATTTTGGTATCCCGTCGATAAACTTATTTTTTACCGAAGGTGGCCAATCTTTGATATCTTTGATCTCTTTAATGAATTTATCCTTTTCCTTTGAACTGATCTTATCAGGGGAAACATTCCGTTTGAATTTTCTGATAACCTTCCCCTCTTTTAAGAGCAAAATTTCATATTTATTAGTAATGGCCGCAGCTGCATAACCGTTAAAATATCCAAAAAGCAATCCAGGTGTAAATTCAGGAAAGGACAATGTATAGCGTATCTCGTCATTGCCTACCACCTCCCAGTCCGGCCTGGACAAAAGGTCCTTGTTAACGATTTTTAGGTCCTGATCAACTATAACCTGATGGCGGCGTCTGTCTGGTTTTTGCAGTTCCGCATAAAACAGGGCACCCCCAGCATATTTAACTTTAAAGGTATGCCCAAATTTTGCTGCTAAATTGATTTTTTTTAGAAATTTAGCTTCCCTGGTAAAAATAGACACTTCATTCATTATCTCCGTGACAATAATCCCTAACTTTTTTGAAAAATAGACCCTGGCGGACATTTTGAAATCTCCGGGACCTTCTCCTTTTTGACCAAAGCCTGTCAGAAATTTTCCAGTTGGAGAAAATTTGTAAACTTTGTATGCTTTATAGTCCATCACATAGAAATTTTCTTCATCGTCTTCGCATATTGATGAAATTGCGTAAAATGTTACATCTTTTTTCCCCACCTGGACTGTCTTTTTTAAATTCATTTGGATAGTATTTTCAGCGTTTAACATCGCCGATATCAAAAAAATCATTAAGATCGATATCATAATTCTCATTTTTCCTCCTTCTTCTTTTATTAAATCATAATCATATCAAACCTTGCCAGCCTTTTCAATTGGCATCGGTCATATTTATAAATTGCTAAGAATAAGGTGCCAGCCAAGAAAATATATTTGTGGTGTTAGGGAGAACAAATTCAACAAACGCAACTCCCGCGCCGTCTAGTTATGATTCAATCGTATTTCAAGCATATTGGAGGAAGTGAAAAGGTGACTGACAAAAAATCTCTGACCGTAACATTTAAGCTGCAAGCTCCAGCAGTTGTTAGCACCAGCGCCAGCCTCAAGCACCAGCTTTTATCTTTAGCTGGGGCTTGCGGCTTGTGGCTGGAGCTTAATTGCCCAACAAGTCCTATTTCTAACCAAGCATCTTTAAAAATTCGGTTTCATCAATTATTGGAATATCCAATTTTTTGGCTTTATCCAACTTTGATCCCGGGGAAGCACCAACCAACACATGGGTGGTTCTGGTAGACACCGAACCCACCACCTTGCCCCCGCGTTTTTCTATCTCCTCAGCAGCCTTTGAGCGGGGATTAAAATGCTCAAAAGACCCGGTAATGACCCATACCTGGTCTTTAAACGTCAATGCCTCTGCCTCTTGCGGTTTTTCAACCCTCTCTTCAAAACTCAAACCGATCTTTCTTAGCTCTTCAATAAGGGCCAGATTCTCCGGGTCAGTAAAATGCCGGATCACTAACTGACCCATAATCTCTCCAAATCCCTCAATATTTGAAAAAATCTCCACATCTCTGCGTGATGCCGCTTCAATAATCCGGTCCATAGAATAAAACCCGTTCTTGATCAGGTCTGACACCGCAGACGTGCCCAGGCCGTCAAACCCAAGAGAGGTTAAGACTTTTCGGAATGGCTTCTTTTTGGAATTCTCAACACTCTTTTTTATATTAGCGATTTTTTTCTCTTTGAAACCCTCCTCATTCAGTAATTCATTATAATCAAAGGTGTAGAGATCAGGGATTCCCTTGATGTATCCTTTATCAAAGAGAAACGCAATGGTTTTCCACCCCAGGGTATCGATATCCATCTGGTCTTTGGCCGCGAAGTAGCTAATGGAACGTTTAATTCGCTCCGGGCATTCGCGGTTTTTACAGAAATGATGGGCACCGTCTTTTACCAGGCTGGATAAGCAGAAGGGGCAGGTCTCCGGGAATTTAAAAATCGACGGATGGTCCGGGTCTTTTTCGATCACTTTTTCCACGGCCGGGATAATATCTCCCCGTTTTGAGATACTCACCGTATCTCCACTGCCCAATTCCAGCATATCAATGTATTCCTGGTTATGAAGCGTTGCCCTGGCCACGGTACTTCCTGCGATTTTGACAGGTTCCAGGATGCCCACCGGTGTGACCCGGCCATTGCGGCCCACCTGGACCTGGACATCCAACAGCCGCGTTTGAGCTGTGGGGGCATCGAACTTAAAGGCAAGCGCCCACCTGGGATGATGGGCAGTATAACCCAGGCCATCCCGCACATCCAGTTCGTTTACCTTAATCACCAGGCCATCGATCTCGTAATCCAACCGGTTCCGCTCACCCAGTCGCTCTCTCACATAGTCAGACAAATCCCCAATATGCCCGGCGGCGATTTCAGGCAGCTTTCCCTGTACAGTTGCAACCATATTTTTGCTTGCGGAGAAAAACCCCATGTTTCTATTAATGCGAAACCCCAGTTCTTTTAGCCTGGAAAGGATTAAAATATGGTCATTGGTAAAGGCGGTTTCAAAAAAACCTTCATAGGAAAAGATATTGAGCGGAACCTTTGCCACCACAGAGGATTTGATGTTACGCAAAGAACCGGCAGCCAGGTTCCTGGGGTTGGCGTATTTGTTTTCAAAGGTCTGGTTGTACGTACCGAAATCGGATTTTTTTATAAAAATTTCGCTCCGGACCGCGAAATTCGACGTTTCTCCTGTAACCAGGGGCACCTGCTTAATGGTACGGACATTTTCGATTACATCGTTTCCCACAACGCCGTTGCCCCGGGTAAGGGCGGATTCCAGGCTGCCGTTTTTGTAATACAACACAATGGACGCCCCATCGATTTTTTCTTCCACCACGAAACTCAACGCTTGACCGGCATTGTTAATGGTTTTGCTCACCCATTTCTCCAGTTCTTCAATGGTGTATTGTTTATCCAGGCTCAGCACCGGAAGGGTGTGTTCTTTTTCAGGAAAGGTATTGTCCAGGTCCGAACCCACCCGTTTAGTAGGAGAGTTTGGCCAGGCAAGCTGCGGGTATTTTTTTTCCAGTTCCACTAATTCGTCAAAAAGGCGGTCGTATTCCAGGTCAGAAATTTCGGGTTCTGCTTTGACGTAATAAAGGTGCTGGTGTCTCAGTAATTCTGTTGACAACTGCTCAATACGTTTTTTTATATCCATACATTAATTATAAATAAGAACCAAAAAACGGTCAAGCCCCCTGCGCCCCTCGGCGAGGCGCATAGCGTGACGGGCCAAAGCAGGCGCATCCGGGCCATCTAAAGGCTTGCTTCCCTGAACCAACCAGTAGGATAACCGCTTTTGGAGTTGATGAGAATCATTAAAGGTGGGTGTTGTTGCAAACGTTTAGGGAAGCCTTAACCTTACTATATGATTATGATGGGGTAGTATGGTTCGCACCACAAACTACAGGCTGACCGTGTATGAAAAGCTTTTGCGGGGGTCCAGGGGGCAGTTTTCTCGAAAAGAGCCCCCTGGCCGCCGGAGGCAAAAAGAATTGATAAAAATATTCAATGCGCATTTGAAATTAAATTAAAAAAAAATTATTTAGTACTTGACAAAAACCAAAAGTTGTTGTAATTTAAGAAACTATGAAAGTAAGCAACTACGAAATCTTTGATATTCACGCCGAGTTCTGTAAGACGCTGGCTAATCCGAAGCGGCTGCTTATCGTCCAGGTTCTAAAAGACGGTGAAAAGACGGTAGGCGATTTCTCGAACCTTTTAGAGCTTCCCATTGCCAATGTAAGCCAGCATTTAAAAGCCTTAAGAGATCATGATATCGTAACTGCTCGCAAAGAGGGCCAAAAGGTGTATTATTCCTTAACCGATCCACGCCTGGTGGATGCCTGTGATCTGATCCGAACCATCATCGCCGACTTGAATCGCCGAAAAGGAAAAATTGTAGACGTAGATATCGATTTCGGTTAAGACCCCGGAGGTCCCTGCAAAAAAACGTTTTTCCGACTACGTTGTCGAGTAGTCGAAAACAAGAGGTATTTTACTAAGGGAAGAAGTCTGTATACATGAGGATTTAAATGGATGACATTAAAATGGTAATCGAAAGGAAGAAGAAGTTATTCCTGGGTGCGGTGGTGGTTGTCCTGGCGATTATCGCCATCCTGGGGTATGCGTTTGAGGGGAAAAAGGAGCCGCGGCGCGTGGCTTTCGACACCAAAGGCGGAGGTGTTATTTTTGATCACCGACTGCATGTCTCACTTAAAAATACCATGTGCAGCGAGTGTCATCACAATTATGAAGAAAGTAAACAGAATTCCTCTGCAATGAAATGCCGTGTGTGTCATTACAGTAAAAAGATAGAAATATCCGAAGATGAAGCCATCCACAAACGACTCATTGGGAAGAATTGTATTGACTGCCATGCGCAAGGTTCTGTTAACTGTGAGTTTTGTCATAATGCCGAGAATTTTCTACCCATCAAATCGCCGGAAAAGGTGGCGTTTGATACAGATGGCGGTAAGGTGGTTTTTGATCATTTGACCCATGCCTCTGCCGATGGTTATGACCTGGGGTGTGATTCCTGCCACCACGACTACAAACCGGAAAAGAAAAAATCCTTTCCCATGAATTGCCGGCGGTGCCACTACAATAAAAAATATTCGCCTATCTGTGAAAAAGAAGATACCCATATCAGGTGTATTGCAAAAAATTGTGTGGATTGTCATTCGGATGTTGCCGAAGACTGCGAAAAATGTCACAAGGAATAGTGGATATCTAAAAAAATGAAGAAAACAAATCTATTAGCCCTAAATTATAATGAGATGAAAATTTTGGAGGCACCGGAACCAAAAGAAGTTTTGCTACCGCTGTGGGGGTTCGAAGATAAGAAAGATCGACAGAAGATTAAAGAAGGAACCCCTGTAATTACCGGTGAACAGATCATTCCCGGTGTTTTTTCCACGGTGACCGGTACGATAAAAGGCATTGAGCCGTTATTCCCTGTCAATACCGCCGCGGGAAACGGGAATGGAAGTGTTACCGCAGTAAGGATCGAGGTTTCTGAGAGAGAGGAATTGAGCCCCATGGTAAAACATGAGCCCGATTTTTTAGAAAAAGAACCCGTTGAATTGCTGGAAAAATTGAACCATGCCAACCTGGGATTTTGTGAGGATGTCGAGACCATTAAAGATGTAGACACAGTAATTGTAAGTGCCGTAGATACAGACCCGGTTCAATGGGTTTCCCAGCAGGTGCTGAGAGAAGATAAGGATATGGTCATCGAAGGATTGAGATTGGTTCAACATTTAACGTCAGCCCAACAGGTGGTGTTAGTGGTCCCCGAACCCCTTGGTCATCTTGTGCAAGATGCGGTAAATGCAGAAAAGCCGATCAAACTCTACCCGGTCAAACCCCTTTATCCCAACGGCCTGCCTGAGATCCTGGTAAGAGATATGGCCAATATTTACAACCTGGATAACCATCTCTTTTTAACGGTTGAGAAATTGGCAGCGTCGGTAAGAGCACTAAAAGAAGGCCAGCCCTTTGTATATAAAGTGGTGTCCATAACCGATAAAGAGGGCAGCACAAATTATAGGGTAAGGATTGGGACCCTGTTAAAAGACCTCCTGGCGTTAAAAGAGTGTTTTCTTAAGGAAGATGATAAAGTCATCATTGGCGGGCCCATAAGAGGATATACCTGTTTTAACACCGACATTCCCATTACCGGTGATGTAGATTCGATCTATGTGCAGCATTGGGACTCCGGTGAGGTGATTCATTATTGGAATAATCAATGCATGAATTGCGGCAGATGTGTCAGGGTTTGCCCGGTTGACCTGGATATCAACCTGATCAGCAGGTACTCTGAATTTTCGTTATTTGAAAAATGTCATGAAATGGGAGTCATGGTCTGCATTGAGTGCGGTCTATGTGCCTATCATTGTCCGTCGGGCCGGTCCCTGGTTCAGTTCATACGACTGGCAAAAAACCAAAAAATGGAGAATATGTAACATGAAATTGGTTGTTTCAAGTCCCCCTCATTGGCATGTAAAACTAACAGAAAGCCGGATTCACCTGGATTTTATATTTGCCCTGGTCCCGGCGGTTATTTTTGCAGTATTGACTTACGGCATGCATGCGGTACGGGTCATTGCGCTTGCGGTTTCTGCGGCTGTGGTAAGCGAAATTGTCATTCGCAAACTCTTCAAAAAACCCTTAACATTTACAGACGGGAGTGCATTTTTAATCGGTCTTTTGTTTGCGCTGCTTCTCCCTCCCAGTGTGCCTTTTTGGCTGGTACTTGTGGGCACATTTTTATGCATTTTTATCGGTAAGGAGCTTTTTGGTGGTTTGGGGAGTCACCCGNNGGCGAATTATAACCTGGGGTATGATTTTCACTATCCCCTGGCCATGTTAAAAAAAGGGGGCATTGAAGCGATTTCGGAAATAAGCTTGATGGACCTTTTTTTAGGTAAACAGTCGGGGGGTATGGGTGCAGTGGCAATACCGCTGATTTTGATTGGTGGGGTATACCTGTTAGTGCGTAAACGGATTACCTGGGAAATTCCCTTATCGTTTGCCGTGGGTGTGGTGCTGATGGCGGTCATTTTTTGGGCAGGCGATCCTACAGCCTATACCAATCCCCTGTTCCATCTTTTAGCCGGT
>JABAOH010006331.1_pt1 | contig 25601 bp, 11 predicted proteins | sample 7062181 | NCBI WGS metagenome assembly JABAOH01 (sample SAMN14538630, study PRJNA623070) | marine sediment metagenome | biome: marine biome [ENVO:00000428]; feature: marine pelagic biome [ENVO:01000023]; material: deep marine sediment [ENVO:00002113]; isolation source: pool of 5 deep marine... | reverse complement strand
AATACGCCATTTTCATCTGTAGTAGTTTTATAAGTTATTTCTTTATTTTTAATACGTACATCTATGCTGGCATTACCAACAGTGTTTCTATCCTCATCTTTCAATATTCCTGTTATTACAATTTTATCATCAAGATAATATTTTTCTCTATCTAGGCTAAAGTCTGTATTCAAACCCTTTATTTCGCCTATAATAAAAGCTGAAAGCGTTGAAGAATCTATTTTAACTCTGTTTCTTATAATATCAATTTCACCAGTAACTTCTTCCCACTCACCATTACATACGCTTCTTCCAGAACTCCAGCTTGAACATCTGAAAATTTTCAAATTATTTTCATTTATAACATTCTTTTCTTCATATTTCATTTCTATGTCAGCTTCAAAGTAAGATAAATCTATTTCATAGCTATGTAATCCAGCATTCCTTATTCCTGGAACAAGATAACCAGTTGAATGAAAATATTTTATAGGATCATCAAAAACACTAACCGAGACATCATATAAAGTAATTGTAGATTTTGGGAAAACAATTTCAACATCATAAATGTCAGGAGGTATTGAACCAGAATAATGACCATAAGCGTCTGTTGTTATACTTAATTTTGTAACATCATCTCGAATAAAGTTTATTTTAACATTCATTGCCTTGTTATCTTCGTCAACTAGAACTCCTGTGATTGATACGATATAATCTATTGATTCGCTGTCAGAATAAGAAGAGCCTCCATAATTAAGATATGCTTCTAGTTTATATCTTCCAGAAGAGAGACTTGGAGCAATGATTTTTACATTAAACAAATCACCTTCTCTAGAAACACTAGTTATCTCGGCATCAGCAGAACCTATTTTAATATCAACATTATTTTTATTTAATTCAATAACACTGTTTCTTTCTAAGGCCTTTAGTTTAATACTTATGTTATCATTAGTCTCAACCCAATTTTTATCCATTGAAATAATTTCAAACTCAATTTTGTTTCTAACATCAATACTATTATAATCTCTTACACTACTTCTATCGTAAAACGCTATTACTTCCAAATCATAAAGGTCAGATTTGGTGGGAGAATCTATTTTCAGTATCCAACCTTTGTTAATATCATAAGCTGGAAGAACTTTTAGATTCTTTAAATTATTGTTTAAACTAACATTAAAGACAACACTGGATGACAGTTTTGTATCATCTTTTTTGACTATAAAATCTATTTCTATTATGTCCCCAATATAAGCGGGTTCAGGATTAATTTCATTAATATGACCTGTAAGTTCTGAAACTGTAAAATTTACAGAAGTATAAGTTATTTCATTAATATTATTTTCACAAGATATTGTTACATCAAAATTTCCTGTTCTGTCAAGATATTCTTCATCAATAGACAATGAATAATTATCACCAGATTTTGTGAAATACATTGTAGGAAGAGTAATTGAAGGGCCTGTTATATCAGCATAAACTTGTTCTACAGTGTAATTTCCATCAAAACAGTTCAATGAAATGAATGCATCCTCTCCTATCCAAAGAGATGAAGGTTGTACAGAAACACTTTCAATTGTAGGTGTAGCTAAAGCTAGAGGAATTGTGATTAAAAATAGAATTATTGCTAAGAATATAGATTTTTTCATCTTTTTGGCCTCCTAGGAATTGTATAGATATTAGATCTACCAACTCTGTGAAACTCTAATTTTCCTTGGTTTTTTAATGCTTCTAAATATCCTGCTGCAACATCTCTTCTCATGCCTAGTTTTTTAGCAATTTGAGAAACAGACAATAATTCTTTGCTTAACAACTCTAGAATTTTCTTTTCTAAATCATCACTTGTTATCCCATTTTCAACCAAAAAATCCCTCTTAGGTATTGTACTATATAGATATCATATAGAATTCATATATATATTTTTATGTTTTAATATAGAAACAATATAGTTGCTATATTGACTGGAAGAACAGATTAAATTTTATGAAAAAATAGCAATTCTTATACTATCTACAATATAATAGAAAAATCCTGCTAAACTTCCTTTCTTTTCCATTCTTACTAATTTTTCTGTGTAGTATTTTCCACCATCAGAAACTACTACTAATTTAACATTTGAAGGTTTCCATAAGCTTGGATAATAAGGTAATATAACAAGTTTTGAGCTGTCTTTTGCCATTTTTTCTATTTTCTTTTGTTCAAATATCCAACCATAAATATAATTAGTTGGCATAACTATTACATTTTCCACATCTTCTGCACTTTGAACATCAAAAATAATGTAATTGTCATATGTTCTAAGATCTTTGATACTAAAAATATTTTTGGTCTCAAAAGTATTATTAACTAAAAATTCAAATTTTTCATATTTTTTAATCTCATTGCCAAAATATGCTTTTAATTTTGTATAATACTTTCCAGGATCATTAGTATGCCAATAAATATCAAAAGTTTTTTTATCTCCAGGCATAAAATCTTTTTCTTGACTCCAAGCATTGAAAACCACTTCATCCCCATTAAAAATCTCGCTCTTGACTCTAGCTTTATAAGGAACACTACCAGTATTGTAGAATTCTATTGAAAATTTCACAATATTTGAGAAATTGTCATAATTTATTGAGCTAATTTTTCCTTTTATCTCTTCAGCTATACTAACTTCTATTGCCGAAGAGTGAACAATTCCCATTAAAATTAAGAAACAGATTATAAATGTTAATAATAATTTTTTCATTAATCATGCTATAGGTAGAAAATTATAAATATCTTTCTGAGCGATTACATCAATTTCCCCAAAATACTTTCCAGGACCAAAGCCTTTGCTGTATAAAAAGATATCGATTGAAGCTTTTTCATTGGGTTTTAAAATAAAATTGTTTTTACTAAAAACAACTAGAGGAGATATGTTTCCATAAACCTTTAATATTATTTTGTTATTTCTTTCCCCCGAATTACCTATTTTAATATTTCTTGTTACAAAACTTCCATTAGCAGGAATTATCCCGAAGTTAATGTTCCAAGGCTCAGTAACAAAACCCAAGACCGTTGTTTCGTTTATATCTTCAGTTGGTCTTATCTCAACGTTGGATGGATATCTTTTTATTTCATATTTAAAAAATAAGGTAGAGTAGTTGCTAGAGGTCTGATTTTTTGCAAATTCTTTAGGTTTTGGAGGTTCCTGAACATTGATAAGAATAAATAAAGATATAATGAAAAGCAGTGAGATTATTGAAATTATCCATGTTTTAATTTTCATTAAGTTCTCCTGTAAATTATTACTGAAACAACAAAAATAACAATTATAATAATGATTAACAAAGGAATAAATAGCCCTTCTTCAGCCTTTACAGCTAGAGCTGTTGGTGGAGGAGTAGTTAATGTTATGATCGAACTTTTTTCTGCTTTACCAGTTGTGTAATCAATAACTGTATAAGCATCATAATCTCCTAAAGAAAGTCCTGTTGTTGGTAAGAATCCTTTGAAAACCTTTATTTCCTTGGGTTTTATATATTTTTTACCCAAAAAAAGCACTTCTTTCAAGTTCCCTCCTTTATCATAAATTTTTTGAGTACCGGTTGCAGAAATAGTAACTGTGCCAGTATTCTGAAAATAATTGTTTATTTCTAATCTATCGCCAACATAGTTTCCAGTTTCAGTATCTAAAATTATTCCCCTTCTCAAAGCGTTTCCAATAATATCAAATAAAACTTTAACAGAGACTACTGCAACAACTCTACCGCCTACAGGAGCTGTTGTTTCTGGAGATTCTAAAGGCACAGGCTTTATATTTATTGCATGATATCCAGATTCGCTATTATTTGGAATTTCAATTAGAAAGCTTATTTCTCTTTGGCCTCTTATTAGTCCACCTGTTGTTTTTAGAGTTTCATTAGCAGGTCTAAGTTCTACGGGATTATTTATTATTTTTATCCACGGGCTTATATCCTCTTCGGAAAAGTTAGTAATAAGATATTTTCCAATGGAGTCTAAACTAGATCTTTCAGGTTCCAGTTTAACTAATAAAGTCTTTTCTGAAGGACTTATTACATAAAAATTTACTAATTTTGTCGAACCTCTTTCTACTTCTCCTAGATTTATTCTTACAGGAGATACGCCAACACTTTCTGAGAGGGAAGGAATAGAAAAAATTGCAAAGAATACAAAAAGAAATATGATTAGAAACCTTAATTTCATATTATTTTTATTATGATTACAAAAATATAATAATATTTATATATCCAGAAAATTCAAATATTATTACTCTTATAAGGAGGAATATAAGTGAACCGGAATTTGTTAGTTTTGGAAGCTTTATTTGTATTATTTATAGCAATTTTAATGGGCGTAGTGATTACTATAGCTGATACATCTGATACAGTAGCTTTAGATGTCAATGTTTCAGAAACAGCATCAATATCAGTAATACCCACATATTTGAACTGGACACAAGTTGCTACAGGAAGTGCAGGAGGATATAGAAACTTAACAATAAAAAATGCGGGGTCCTTAAACGTGTCAAATCTTTCAGCATATGTGGATACACTAACTGATGAAACAACAAGACCTTATCAAAGCGGTGATCCAGCAGATTTTGCTGCAGGCGGTGTTATAACATTGTCAAATGATAGCACAAATTATTACTTTGTAGGAAGACTAGAGTGGAACTGGACAGAAGACATAGCCGATAGTGATTGGTCTGCTGTAACCTCTCCTGTGGCTTGGGGATATCACAGAAACACTAGCAAAGATTATGTATGGGTGTTAGGAAACGGAACTTCTCCAGCTGGCGATCCTGATGGTGTATACTGCAATAACTCAGCTCAGTTTGCTATAGAAACTGAAGAGGATTTAGGTACAACGGAAACAAGAACACCAATTAATATGATTAGTTTGACTACAAGTACTGGCAGTTCAGAATGGGCATATGGTGCAGTTACTACTGGCACATTGAGCGGACATTGTGTGGCATCAAGTATCAATTGTGACAAGATATACATAATGAAATATGATAGAACAGCCAATTACACAGATTGCACAAACACAGAATACTTTTACAATGGCAATTTGTCTACAGGAAATACAGTCAGAATTAGAGTTGATTCATGGGTTCCAAACGGAGTTCCCAGTGGAAATATGAGCCAAGCGACACTAACAATTTACGCAATATCATAAAATATTAATTATTTCAGTTTTTTCTCAATTTTTTCTAGTTTTTCTTCTAAATTCTTTTTCATTTTTTCATACGTTCTAGTACTTACTATTCCTTGAGTTTTCTCTCTTTCTAAAACCCTTAGCATCCTTTCTATCTTATCTTTTTCTCTTCCCAATTTTTCTGTATCAATTTTCTTTCCTCTAACAGTTTTTACAAGTTTACTTAATTTGATTATATAAGGTCTTATTTTTTCCAATTTCTTTTTCTTCTTCAAGTAAAGAATAACAAATATAATGACAGCTATTATAATTATAAAAACAAAAATTATCCAAATTGGTAAAGCCTCTGGAACCAGCTCAATTTTTAAACCATCTAACAAGTCTCTAGCTTTTTTAATTAAATCAATAGCATTCTGCACTTTATCCATAGCAGATTCAGTATCATTGTTTTCAAGATCAATTTCAGCTCCATAAATTTGATTTTCAGTTTCATTAATAACAAGATTAACAGCTGAAACGTTCTTACCCTCCATCTCTGCTATTCTAGCATCGACTTTCAAATCTTCCAAGTCTCTTTTCAGTTTTCTAATTTCCTCTTTTATTAAATCTTCTAAACTTGCAAAAACCGTTATTTTAACTGCTTTTTGATCAGTAACGACACCAGAGCTTGCTATTAAGTTTGCATCATATGAATCTACTTTAGCATTTTTGGGAACATTAAACTCGACTAAAAATACCAAAGAATCATCAGGTTCAAGCTCTGCATATTTTTCTGGAGTTATGTTGAACCAACTGGTTGGTATACCTATTATGAAAAGACTTACATTAGTTAAATTAGATATTCCATTGTTTTTAACAGTTACACTCTCTATTTTAGCAAGGCCCCTGGCCAAACTTATATTAGTTTTATAATTCGTTATTATAATACTAGATCGTATTTTTGCAGTTGGAGCAGGTGGATAAGTTGTTACAAAACCCCCTACAGGTGCATAATGATATATTGGAGGCGGTGCTGGTGGTGTTGGTGGGAAAATAAAACCTTCACTAGTTATTACTGTAAAACTTGTATTTGCATTAATAGGAGGTTGTGCAGCAGAATAAGTTACTCTTACATTTAATATATAATTACCAAGAGGTTGATAAGAATTAATATATGCTGTTCTTGTAAAGGTCTGGTTACTAACTGCTGGTGTATAAACAGCTTCCGAGGCAGTATAATAAGTCACATTGTCAGTAGAAGAAACTCTATACTCAACAAAAACATCTTGAGAAACTTCTCCCTTGTTTTCAATTATTAATGCAAAATCTAGATAATCACCTTGCGGAACTTCGTTTTCAAATAAATTTATTCTAACATCGTAAGGTCCTCCTTGAGAAACTCTAAAAGCTCTGAGTTTCATGGTGCTGAAAATATCTTGAGATACATTTAATACAGCTAAATACATTCCAACAGCAGTACTGGCTCCCATAGCATAAGAATAGGTATAGAATCCAGTATTCTCTTTAGTCATATCGGAAATACCAGCAACAAAGTAAATATTGTCAGCAGGATCATAAACAGTTAAATTCATATCGTCAGGATCTACAGGCCTACCTTCTCCATTGTAAATCAAGATCCCAAATCTCATTATATTATCTGGATACCAGGCAACAACAGTTTCTATATCAGCAAACAAACCAGTAACAGTTATTGTTCTTTGATTGACTAGGAATGTACTATTACTTTGAATTACTACACTATGATTTAAAACATCGTCAAAATAGGTAGAGTTTGAGAATAAAGTATAATTTCCTGTAGGAGCATCAGATGCTAAAGAGAAAGTAGGTATTGGATAAATTGCCCCATCATTATCTGTTTGATCTGTTGAAGAATAAGTAATATTATTATTAGAGTCTCTTATAGTAAACGTTACATTAATTCCGCTTAGACCTACACCGCTATCATTTTTCGCTATATAGTATATCGAACCGGTGTCACCTTGCAAATAAGTGCTTGATAATGTTGTTGATGTTAACAAAAGCTTTGAATAAATTGAAAAGTTTTGAGTCGAGTTATCAATGTTGCCTATGTTATCTTTTGCGGTTATTGTTATGCTATAATTACCTCTAATACTAGTATTTCCTAAACCATCATCAGGATAAGTAAAGTTCCATTGAGAAAAATTACCACTCAGATTCATTAAGCTCATATTTGTTTGATTACTTGTTCCATCAGGTTTTGTAATAGTTACATTGACCCATTCTATGCCAGTTTCAGATCTTTCTGTTATGTTAGCTAAAATTAATATAGAACTGTTTTGTTCAGTTAAGTTTGGTGTTATTGTAAAACTAATTAAAGGTGCTAAAAATGGATATATAGTTACATTTAAAGTCATGTTGTCGGGGTTAGAATCAGACTGGTTGGCATCTACTGTAAATATGGAATTATAAACACCTTGACCAACAGGAGTTATGTTGTAAGTAACGTTAAATGTATAGTTTGTCCAATTGCTTACTGAAAAATTAGTTATATTAACCTTTGTATAATTACCTTCTTCTGGTGTTATCGTAAAGTTAATTATATTATTTCCCAAGTTCATTAATATTACTTCACAAACAGTTCCTTCATTACCACTTTCACTTTTCTCACATATTGTTCGATCCATTGTCCAAGTTCTGTTAGAATTTACAGTAACGTTCAACGTCAAATTTTTATAACCATCATTTCCAGCAGACACACTTACAGTTCCGTTATATGTTCCAACAGGATATCCTAACGGAACAGTTACATTCACAGCTACAGAATAATTTTCATCCATATCTAAACTCGCAATACTTGATGGCGTGAAATTAACAATAAAATTATTGCAAATATCGCCTTCAAAGCAGTTAAATCCAATATTTTGCAAAGCATCATTACCTATAGATAGCACAGTAAAGTTACCTATTGCATTGTTTGCTGCATCATTGACATTTTGTGATAAAACAGTTTCACTTACATTAATTAAAGGATTACTTGCTACTGTAACATTCAAAGAACTATTATTTGTTCCCAGACTTCCATCAGGATTAGTCCAATTCACAGTAATGTTTATATAATAATTTCCCATTGCAGTTCCATTTATTACTGTTATATTAAAATCTTTAAGACAATTTTCATCTTTTGTCAAATTATTACAATTTTCAAATGTTGAATTTGACGTAAAATTAGAAGGAATAGCCAAACTTATATTAACATATTTCGCACTTCCATTTCCTATGTTGATGAGACTTGTATTAAAAATAAAGCTTTCATTATTAGATTGACTTAAAATCCATGTAGTATAATTTGAAGGATTTAATGTTATAGTAATATTAGTTTCGGTAGCTACACTTACGTTCAACGTCAAATTTTTATAACCATCATTTCCAGCAGATATATTAACAGTTCCGTTATATGTTCCAACAGGATATCCTAACGGAACAGTTACATTCACAGCTACAGAATAATTTTCGCCTATATTTAAATTTGAAATGTTTTGTGGCGTGAAATTAACAATAAAATTATTGCAAATATCGCCTTCAAAGCAGTTAAATCCAATATTTTGCAATATGTTGTTACCTATTGATAGTACAGTAAAATTAGAAACATATATATTTGCTCCATCACCAACTTCTCCTGTTAAAGTCTCTTCAGAGCTATTAATTTTTGGATTCGAAGAAACAGTTACATTTAGAGTAGTATAGTTAGTTCCCAATGTATAGTCAGGATTAGTCCAATTCACAGTAACATTCATATAATAATTCCCAGGACTGGTTCCATTTGGAGCTGTAATGTTAAAGCTTTTTATACAAAATTCAGTTTTATTTATGTTTCCACATTGTTCTATTGTTTCATTTGCATTCCATCCCGCTAAAATATCTAAGCTTATGTTAGAATTATATGCAGTACCATTTCCTAAATTTGAAGCATTAATTGCAGTTACAAAACTTTCATTTTCGTATAATCCAACATTATTTAATGTAAAGTTTGATGGCTGAGCAATTATACTTACATTAATTTTTGCAGCTTCGGTTGTAAAACTATCAATATCACTACCAGTATTATTATTCCATGTTGCATTACAAGTTAGATTATAATCATCTTCTTGGGCGGGGGCTGTAAAGTTGACAGAATAGTTTCCATTTCCCCAATCAGTTTTATTAGTAACTTCAGTAGAATTATAACTACAGTTCAATGTAGATCCAGGTATCCAAATATCATTTCTGTAATTTCTAACACTTATATTTGCAAGCACTACCCTCCCCGCCAATCCTACAGGATTAGTTACATTTAAAGTAACATTTAAAATGTCAGTTACATTAAAAGTATAATTTGTTGAATTTAACAACTCTGAATTATTTGAGTACGCGGTAAAGTTTATTGTCCATATACCTAATTCACCATAATTAGGTATCTGGAAATTATTTGCAAAAACACTGTCATTAGAAGCTCCATCCTCATGAGCTCCATCATCATATAATATTATTGTTTGATCATCACCACTGTCACCTGTACCCATATCAAGAGTAGCATTCATATATTCTGTAAGATTATAAGGATCTCCATCTGAAATATTGCCTCTAATCAAAATTGTTTCATTTCTATTATAAACAGTTTCGTTTGTCGATGCGTCAATATCTACATACCATACTTCTGGAAGATATTGAGTAATAGTTATAGGATTGATAAATCTATCTCTTATATTTTCAAATTCACTTATAGCCAAACCTCCACCAGTGGGGGCAAGATAAATAACAGAAGTTTGTTCTATGAAAGATCCAGATTCTATATTAGTGTTACTAAGTTGGATTCCAACTCTACCCAATTCTGAGGTATAATTCGTAAAATAGTTTGATGTTCCTGTTTGATTTAAATTAATCACACCAAGGGTTTCCCAAGCTCCAGTAGTTCCACCAGTGGTCCTAGACCAAGAGTATGGGTTAGTTGTATTAGTTTCATAACTATATACATTACCAGAATCAAAAGTCCTTTTTATATCAAATGCTAAAGCACCTGAAAATGTAGAATTCCTATTTATAGAATAATCTGCATTATTTGAAAATCTCTGCCAGATTTTAATAAAAGTACCTTGACCTTGAGGTCCTGCTCTATCATATATATAATATCTTTTATTTATTTGACCTTCATTTGTCTTCTGGCTGGGATTTCCAAATATAATTTCATCTCCTATTTGCTCTATTATGAGTCTTACGCTACCATTTGTAAAACTAGCATTGCCTATTAAATCAAAACTAAAATTATGTGATCCATTTGAATACTCAAGGTATTCCGCAGTTCTGTTAGAGTTGTCTGGTACATCAAGTAAATAATCTTCACCAGTATATACACGATAAATACCAGAAGTGTTTTCCGACCTGTTGGTGTCAATATGAAATACTAAGAATGAATTATTAACATTAATTTCTTCTCCATCCCAAGTATAGTTTATATTAATAGGATAATTTGGATTCTCTTTAGCATCGTTCTCTATAGTATCATAATAAACATAAAAAGTTCTGTTAGTATTGGCATTTGTCGTGCCATTCATGAGAAAAACCAAAGTACCTATTGCATTGCTTGCTGCATCATAATTTTCAGCTACCTCAAACTGACTTGGAATTTCATATAATACTGATCCAGAAAAATATTCAAAAACTCTAGTAGAATTTATGTCAAATGTTCCAGAAGGTAATAAATCTGTAAAGTTTATTTGTTGTTCTATTGGCCAATCTTCTCTATCATACTGAGTGGAATTAATTTCAAGTCTGGTTCTATAATGCCAAGAAACATTCCACCATTCATCATTTTGTGGTTGACCGAATCCAATGAACATTCCTGTAAGTCCTCTTAAATTTAAGAAGTATAAGCTAGAAATTAGTGCGAACGAGATAAGTAAAACTAATAAAATTACTGCTTTTTCCATAATAATTTTATAGAAGTTATATTAATATGCTAAACTACACTTCATCTTCCAATGGAATTTCCTTATTTTTTAAGAAATTGAAAGAAAAACCCTCTTTAATGTAAGAAGAAGTCAAAAAATACTCACCTAGTATAATAAATAAAAATCCAAAGGTTAACAGAGGATAAAAAATAGACTGTGATCTTAAGACATGACTAATATCCAGAGAGCTTAAAATTACTGAAACACCCAATGATAAGAAAGACATATTTTTTTCAATAGTGTCTAGTAATAGAAAACTTAAACTAAAAATAGAAGTAATCATCAAACCTCCCATATAAACAAAAAATTCATTTATTCCATTATTACAAATGAGCTCAGTATGGGGACCATTAAAATTACTGTCAAAAAGAACTGCTTTTTCATATTCACAGCCTAGGCAATAGCCAACAATAACATGACTAATTTCGTGAATAGCGATTAGAGCAAAAAAAATCATGATGTTTACTAATACAATACTTAAAAATGTTTTTTTCAAAATCTCACTAAATTCTATGTTCCTTCATAATTTTCTGTATAGATTCACTAACTTTTTGAACCCTCTCAACAGTTTTATTTATCTTTTTAGTTAGTTTTTTCTCCTCTTTCTCTAAGATAATATTGTTTTTGTTGTAAACATCTTTAGAAATGTTACCAGAAGAAAAACTAGATTTATTTAGTTTTATCTGGTCCATCACAACTTTATGTTGCTCTTGTAGAAACTTTGTTTGAAATGTTAAACCATCTATTTCTTCTATAATCTCTTCAATTGAATTTAAGTTTATTTTTTTTATTATTCCCACTTTTACTACCTTATCTTGTTTTTATTGTGGTGGAGGGGACGGAGATTCTGGAGGTGTTGGACCTGTTGAAGGGGCAGGAGTTGGTTCTGTTTTAATCTTTGGCTTCTTTTTGGATACCTTTTTTATCTTCTTTCCTCCATTCTCAATTTTTATCTTCTTTGACTTTTTCTTTATTCCTGTTTTTTGGGATTTAATTTCTTTATTAATTTTATTAATTAAATCAATTCCTAAGTCGGCAAAATTATTTATTTTTTTGATTATTTTTGCACTTTCTTTTTTCATTCTGCCATCATTGTATTTAAATAGTTCTCTTGAAATTTTACCCTTTTCAAAATCTATAGAATTTTTTTCTATGGCAGTTAACATTTGATCCAATTCTTTTTGTAAGACACTTATATCAGAGCAAACTTCGTAAAATTTTTTAGTATTTCTTTGTATATCCTCTAACTTAATTATTTTTGCCATAATTAAATTTTCCTTAATTCATTATTAAAGATTTATCTACTTTATCTACATTTTTTTAATTTCGTCCAAAATTTTTAATTTTCTTTTTTTCTTTTTAACCTTCTTCTTAAACTTAGGTTTCTTTTTTGCTACTTCCTTTCTCTTCTCCCTCTTCTTCTTTCTAAAATCTTTCTTAGGTATTTCGATTTTTTCAACTTCTTTTTCGGGAGCTTCTTCTTTAATTTTTTCTTCGGGTTTAGCTTCAACCACTTCTTTAGTTTCAATTTTTGTTTCTGGTACTTCCTTTTTTTCAAAAACTTCTTTTTCTTCTTCTATTTTTTCCTTAACAATTTCACTTTTCTTATCAAGCTTCTTTTTTTCACTCTCTTCTTCAACCTCTAATTTCTTTTCATTTTCTAGTTGCGATGGTTTTTCTTCTTCGAGTTCAACTTCTTTTGGTTGTTCCGTTGGTTGTACGGTTGGTGTCTCCTTTCCGCCACGTTTTATTATTTTTTCAACTTTCTTCCATTCTTTTTCCAATTCTTTTTCAATTTCTTTCAACCTCTTTTCATTACCTTCCTTAAAGTTTTTGTATTCTGCTTTAGTGATTTTTTTCTCTTCATATTGTTCTCGAAGAGAATCAAGAATTAATAGTATATCTTCCCTTTCTTTTCTTAAGTCAACTATGTTTTCAGGTAACTTAACTTCCACCAATGGTAAAACCTTACTTACGTTTTCTAATTGCTTTTTAATTAATAATATGTCTTCTCTAAAAACACCTAAATCCTTTTTACTAACATAGGTCTCAAATTTAACATTTAAACCATCAATAGATTTTACTATATCCCTTAAACTTTCATCAAGATCCTCTTGTTTAGCCTTAAATAAGACTAAATCTTCCAATCCTCTACTTAAGTCCATGAATTGTCTTTCGGTTTTCGCTCCTATTCTTCCTATATATTTTACAGCTTCATCAACATCTTTTAATTTTTCCTGTATTTTTTTATTTACATGAACTAAATTCTCTATTCCTTCTATACTTTTAAGCATTTCATACATTTTATTTAATTTTTCATTAGCACTTTCTGATTTCTTTTGAAGTTTTTCAATTTCTAAACCATGCTTTTCAATTTTTGCATCAAATCCTCTGAATCTTTTTATAATTTCTTTAGGTTTAACTTCAGAAATATCATCTTCTATTTTTTCCAATTTTATCATGGTTTCTTTTAAACTAGCATCTGTTTGAAATATCAAGGACCTTAATTCTCCTATACTTTCAGAAATTGTTTGTATGGTTTCTTCTGTAACATGGCCAGTCTCTTTTACAGTTTCTAACATTGTTTTCAGTTTTTCAACTTCTACTTCAAACAATGCTACTTTTTTGTCTAATTGAGAAAAACGAGGTGATGGTTGAGGAGTTTGATAAACTTCTGAAGGCTCTCTTAATCTTTGAGGTTCTTCCACCGGATCTTCAAAAGCAGGAGGAGCTGAAGTTTCTTGGATTCCTGCATCCTCGACTTCTTTTAACTGTTCCTTTTTCTTCCCTCCAAATAATCTACTGAAGAATCCAGATTTTTTCTTTGTTGCTTCTGTTTCCTCTTCTGTTCCAGGTTGTTGACTTAACTGTGTTGCTAACTTTTCTATTACTTCTGGGGTAACCTCTTCTATTTCTCCAACCTCTAATGTATCTTTCTTTTTTTCCTCTTTTTTAGAATCTTTTTTAGCCATGTTATTCATCTTATTAAGTCTCTTTGAATATTTTTCTTTTAGTTCCTTATAATCTTTCTCTGAAATACTTGCTTTTCTATATTCGTCTTCTAAGTTAACCAGTTTTTCCTTTACATCACTTTCAGTTTCCCGTTTCCTTTTAATTTTATTTCTGTTGTTATTATTTTTCTTTTTTATTTTTTTCTTTTTCATTTAACTCCCATTTTTTCAAGTCTTTTCTCAATTGATTCTAGATAAGTTTTTGCCATTCTGAAAGCAGCAGTTTTAACTTTATCTCTAGCAATGTTTAGTTCAACTTCTATGTCATAAGTATCAACTTTCTTTGCTTTCAGTTTCTTAATTTTGTCTTCAATCTCTTTTACTTTCTTGTCTAATGTCATATACGTATCAATTTCTTTGTCAGTCAAAGCAAAAGGCGAGTGTAACAATGGTCTAAAGCTTAAGAACCAAGGTCTTCCGTGGTTATATTCTGGGTTCTGGAACAAACCAGTACCAATTGTAAGTCTTGTTACTTTTGATGCGTAATCAGAACCATACTTTGATTTAACTCTTCCTATATCTCCTTCATACTTTGTTCTTAATTGTATTTCGTTTGCAATGTTAGCTCTTATTGCTCCTTTGAAGTCTAACAAAACTTGAGATATTAAGAATATTCCAATTCCCCACTTTCTGAACTCTCTACATGCTCTCTCTATTGCAACGTATCCCTTCTTTCCCCCATACTTTGGTAATAATCTGTGAACCTCGTCATATACAACAAGTAATTTTATTTCTTTAGATTCTGAAGGTCTCATGTCAAATATTGCTTGTATGCTCCTTCTAACAAACTTGTCCAAATCTGCTCCTTTCAGTCTGTTCATTACAAATACAGTCATTTCTCCAGGTTTCATGTATTCTTTTATGTTAATTGGCATATCTGAATCTTCAACCAATATGATAGTTACTTTAAATCTTGTTGCATCAGTTGGCTTTAATCCGAATCTTGAGTACAATTGAAGCATTGGTTTTAATTTACATGGTTTCATGAAACCTGTCCATTGTGCTGTTGGATCAAACACAATTATTGGAACCTTCCTCTTCATTAATTCTTCTGAACATACCATAGCAGATACTGTCTTTCCAGATCCAGTCCCACCTGCAGCTATTGAGTGCATCAAAAGTTGAGGAATACTCATGTAAGCTTTTACATCAGTCTCAGCAATTTTACCAACTAATAATGAATCTGGGCCACGTTGTGGCAATTTCTTGAAGTCAAGAGGTGCTATATATCTTGCTTTAGCTGTTTTTGAAGCTCTATAAGCAGAATACCATCTTATACCAATTATTAGTGCAGGAACTCCTCCAAGTAAGATAACGTAAGTTATCCAATTCATGAATGCTGCTCTTAATAACAATAAAGGCCATGGTAATGTTGTTACATCAAAATTATCAGCAGATAAAGCAAACTTTGCACCATACCAATAACTTGCGTTAGCCTCAATGATATATTTTTCTTCAGGTGTATCTTGTGGAATTTCTATTACCCTTCTATAAGTAATTTTATCTTCTACTGCCAGAGTTTCTGAACTAGTAGATATTATTTGTGTTTGGTTTGCTACTGGTTTAACAGAATATGTAACAGTTATATCTTCTACTTCTGCTGTTTCACCCATATTCACTAAAGATATTTCAAAACTTAGATTTGCACCAGGATTAATTTCCTTAGATAAGGCTTTTATTTGTACATCTAACAATGGTACTAGAACGTCTCTTACTGTAATAGTTACAGGAATTCTATGTACAATGCTACCAGATTTAATAACCAAATCACCTGTATAAATTCCTGGCACAGCACTTAATGGTGCTAATGCTCTTATTTGACTAACTTCTGTTGATTTTGCACTTATTGACATTGATGGTTTTTGAACAGTTAACAAAGCGAATACAGGACCTTCAACAATAAGTGTTGCAGTAGTAGAAGTTTCTAGATTGTTTGTTACATCTACTGAAAATATTTTTTCTTCACCTGGAGCTAAAGTGGTTTCTAACAAAGTTGACTTTATTTCCAATGGCACAGGAGTTGGTATAACAGGTGTTACTGCTGCAGCTGCACCTCCTGCGCCACCCACTCCTACTCCAGCGCCTGTACCTGCTCCTGCTCCCCCACCCCCACCTCCGGGTGTGGGTTCTGTCGGTTCTGTCGGTGGCGTTGGTGGTAAACTAGGACAATCTATAGGACAATTATCACTACTTTCTCCAAAACTTCTTTCACATTCATCGTCACCACAAATAAACTCAGCTAATATGTAAGCTCCATTTAGCGATGAAACAGTGGCACTAACAGAAAGACTAGTTAAATTAACAGAATTGTCCGAATTATCACCATCTTCATTATTTATTCTATCCCACAAAGTGTTTTGTGAAGAAGTGACTTTAGGTGTCCAATTACCATTATATTTATATATTGCTAAACGTTGAGGATCAAAAATAGGAAGACCACAACCAAGGCTCAAACATTCTGAAAAGTCCATTACAATTTTCATATTAGAAGACGACAGAACACTGTAGATGTAAAGTCCCTTGAATGCAGTTGTAGTAGTTCTAACGTTTGGAATATTACCAAGTATTATGGGATTGTAATAATTAGTACTAATGTTAATAGAATCAAATTCAATAGTATGTTTGAAGCTTTGATTTACAGTTTTAACTCTCAAATCATATAATTTGACATCAATAGTTTCATTATAATAACCATTGGTTAAGTTTGTACCAAAATTAAATCTTTTGTTAGTTGTGTTAGAATCATGAAATGTGAAATTAATGTATATAGGAGTATCATCTACTGATTCTGCATCAATTGCATAACCACTAAAGTATGCAGTTGGATAAATTTCAAAAGATGAAGATTCCGAGTTACAATTACCTGATAAATCACATACTATTACATTTAAATTATAATTTCCTATCTCCGATGTGTTAGAAAAGTTAGCTTCATATGAATAAACATTAGAAATATTTGATAAGGATGTTAAATTAAGAGTTTCAGATGAATTATCAGGACGAGTAATGTTCGATGTTATGTTCTTTAAACCACCATATTCTGTTACATTTATTTTTATGTTTACAGTTTGGTTTGCAGGTGTCCTTATAGGAAGGATAACGTCTATAATAGGTGCTGTAGTATCATTGTAAACTATAGAACCATATTCAATATCATACTTTGTACTGTTGTAAACTCCAGTATGGTTTGCAGTAATGTTTAGATTGTAAATTCTTCCTATGCTAATATTTGGAGCTGTGAAATTGACAAACCAAAGATTTTCTGAAGCATTGAAAGAATAATTTGTAATATTTGCTGAAATTGAAATAGTATCATTAAATAATATAACCTCAAACATGGCAGCAGAAGACACTATAGTTCCATTTTCAGTTATGTTAATTTTTGATTGTATAGTGTCTGATGGATTAACATCTAAGATAGGATTGATTTGTGTTGGGTATGTTATGCTCACACTGTAAGGAGTTACAAACAAGCTTACAAATGTTGATACTTCTTTTACACTCGCATTTTCTCTCAAACTTCCAGTAATGTTGCTAGTTATATAACCAGTGTAATTTGTGTTATAAGTTATGTTGTTTGGAGATGAATAATCAATATAAATTGTCTGTGTTTCACCATAAAACAATGTTATATTATATTCATTTAATGTCAATAAATTGGCTATAGTTCCATTAATTGTTAGATTTAATGTGGCATTAGCATTTCCAGTATTCGTTATATTTATTTGTCCAAAACTTCCTGTTTCATTATCATAAACCCTTTTCTCTATTTTTGTTAGATCATGTATCCATGAAATATTTGCTGGTACCAATATATAAACAGGAATTTCTTTTGAGAAGTTTTGTGTGGATGTGCTATCATTCCAATCAACTCTTATATAACCATTATGGTCCCCAGTTGGATAATTTGGAGGTACTGTAAATGTTATATTAATATAACTTATGTTACCTATCGGCATTAATGATATGTTCCAAGGATCAATGTCAACTATAAAGTTATTGCAAATCTCTCCTGAAGAGCAGCTTATATTAACATTTGTAACATTATCATTACCAATAGACCTTAAAGTAAGTGTAGAATTATCAGAATCGCCTGCATCAATTATTTTATTTATAACACTTTCTACAATATCAATTTCAGCATTTGCTGTAACGTTTATAGTTATGTTAAATATACTTGAATTAAATGTGTTATTGAGATTAGTCCAATTAACAGTAAGATTAACTATGTAAATTCCAGGGGCAGTAGAATTCACTACAGTAATTGTTGTTTGATTATATACTGAAGTATTCTTCAAAACCTCTCCTAAATAGAAATAATCATAAGATACTGTTATGTTGTTCGGATATGTAATAGATAAATTAGTATTGTTTGCTCTAGAACCCCCGATATTATCTACAGAAAAGTTAATTGCAAAACTTTGTCCGGAATCAATTGTTATATTTGTTGCATTTAATAAAGTGGCATTTGGTGTTATTATTAATTGAGTTGTGTCAGAACTTGTGATATTGGTTGGTGAAGTACATGCTAATAAAGACGAAGTATCATTTGCACATATTATAATTTCATGAGTTCCTGCTACAGGATAAAGATATGTAACATTGTATATGAAACCTGTATAGTTTTGCATCCACAATATAAAACTACTTTCATTTGGCGGAGTTATATTAGCCCAGACCATATCAACTGCGAAATTATCTGTTACATTAGCTTGTATAGTAACATTTTCATAATTCCGTTCAAAAGATATTGGAACAATCTGAACATCTGTTATATTTGGTGGTATGTCAGTAACATTTAAACTAAGAGTAACAGTTCTTTGCGTTACACTCAAAGAAGAATTTCTAATATAAATAGTAATATCATAAACTCCAGTAGTGGCAGCAGCTGGTATAGAATATGTTACATTCATCGTTCTAGTTCCTAATTTTTCTAAGTCAAAACTAAACCAGTTCTGATTCTCTATTTTTGTATAAGAATAGAGATCTCCAACCTTAACCACTTCAAAAGCCATTTTAATGTTTCCAATATTTGTTACGTTTACATATCCTATTAAAGCATTTGTATTTAATGGAGCTAAGATAGTGCCGAATGTGCCCGATGTTGGTGTTCTAATCCATGAATCATTCAAAGGTACCGTTAAGTTTAATAATGCTGTATCATTTCCTGCATTCTCACTTATTGCAATTACATCTGCAAGATAATTTCCAGGATTTTGGCCAGCTGGTACAGTTATATTTATATTTGAAGTAAAGTTATTTCCTGCAAATAAAATGGTTTCTTGATTTGGCGTTATACTAACAATACAAAGTGGACAATTAAGTGCTAAATTGTAAGAACCTGATACTCCGCTAATGCCATACCAAGATAGATTAATATTTCTTACTTCATCATTACCAGCAGAAACGATAGTTACGTTTCCAATGTTCGTTGTTCGATTATGAGATATATCACTTATCAGTTCGGTTTCAGTTATATTTATCATTGGGTTAGAATCAACACTGATATAAGTTACATTGTATATTGATTGATATGTATTATCAGGATTCTGCCATGTTGAATTTACACGAGTTAAATACAATCCAGGAGTTGTAGCTGCAGGAACGGTAACATTAAAGTCCCATGAACAAGTATCATTTGGATATAAAATACCACATTCATGATACGAATCACTATAATTTAATGATCCAAGTGGATCTTCTGAGTGAGTTAAATTAACTCCATATGCACCAGCTGGACCCAAATTTGTAAAGTTTGATTTTACTTCAAATGTAAAACTATTAGTTTGAGAAATAAATGGAGCAGTTATTTCGGAATCACAATCTGTTAAATTACCATCGTTTGTATTATTAACACACTGAATAACAGAACCATTTATTACTCCCCAAACACTTATGTTGTATTTTGATGTGGAATTATAGTTGTTTTCTGGATCTTGATCTATTGCATAAATAGTTATATTAAAAATACCTCCTATTGGAGGAATAAATGTAAGATTATAAGTTGCATTATAATATCCAAATCCAGATTGTATTGGAGTTAAGTTCGTCATTGTTTTGTTTTCAGTAGTAGTATTAGGATATTCTATATAAACCTTAACAGTTTTTATTTGATAATTATCATTAACAAAAACAGTTATATTTGTATAGTTAAGATTTGCTTCTATGCTTTCATTAGGTACTATAGAAACATTATAAAATTGTGGAGGATATAAATCCTTCACCCAAATATTATATTCCACGTCTACATAATTTGTAGGACTTTTCGAATAATATCTGCTTGTGTTATCTCCTATTGTACAATTAAACGATATATTTCCTTTTTGAGTTGGTGTGAAAGTATAATTTGCATAACCACTTGAATTTGTTAAATAAGTTCCATTGAATATGAAATCTGGTGAGGGTTCCCATCTATAGGAGAAATTAACTAAATATTCATCAACCCCTACTTCTTCATCTTCATCTTCTACATAGCAAGTAGGATAGAAATCATAAGGATAAGGAGTTTCTACAGTTGGAGAAGTCCAAGTAACAGTAACAGTACCAGTTATGTTAAATGTAACATTAGCTGACCCGCTATCATAACTATTTTTAGTTGCTACAGCCATGAAATTATGATTTCCAGTATCTTGTTTTTTAACCTCTGATTGAGGCAATAATATACTTACACTACCTGTAATTACTTGTGAAGTTTCATTATACCATGTTACTGTTGGATTTAGTGTTGATGCATTTTCCCCATTTTCACTAAAAACAACAACGGTTAAGTTAATTGCTTCAGATTTTTTACAGTCAAAACCACTTGCACCACAACGTACTGTGTCAGGAGGTGAAATAACTGTAACATTTAATATTCCTTTTACCCTTAATAAACTGGTGTTAGTGACAGAATCTTCATTTTCAGGTCTTGTTGCATTTATGTAAATAGTAATAACAGCTGGATTCATATCATCATAAGGATTGTAATTTTCTAAATAGCACCAACCTGTTGAGTTTGTAGTACAATTTCCTAATAGATTTGTAGAATTGTAAAATCTTACAGTTGAGTTGTTCGCACTTCCTATATTAGCATCCTTAACATGAACAGTTATGTTTACTTTATATGGGCTGAATGTATCGTTTCTATATATCCAATCACATACAAGTCCTTGTTGACATATGGAACCATCCATGCGTATTATATCTATTTTAAGTGGTCTCTCCAACATTATCCAAGTTTCATTTTGTGAAAAAGAACTATTATAATATAAAGTTGAATTATCTTCTATTGAACAAGTTATGTTATACCATCCTGCTGATTCACCACTCGTATCCCAACTTGTATTTGCCCAACCATTTGAATCAGTAGTCAAGTTTTCTAGATAATTGTCATTTACATAAATAAACACGGTATAATTTGCTATTGGTTGTGTGTTATTACTATCTGTAACACGACATTCTATTTCAATATCATCTCCTGAATCAAAGAACGTTTCATTTAGTGGTTCTATATAGCTAACATCACTCCAACCATAAACATACACAGTTGTATTATTATTATTATAATCATAATAAGTTCTTGTTGCATTTGTTATAATTGTTTCATTACCTAATTTGTAATTAATTGGAACATGCCAAGTTACATTATAATCGTTTCCTAACGAATATAAACTAGAATTATACCAACTAACTGTTGCACCAGAAATAATTTGACCGCATTCATCCTTTATACTTGAATTTAAACTAACATTTTTATCAAGATTCGCTACGGACTCATTTAATGGGCTTATTACAGAAACATTTAACTGACCATAAACAGTTAAAGTTTCATTAGTCGTGTTTGCTGTTTCATAACAAGAGTCTATTGTTCCTCCTTTCCAATATTGAATTCCTACATCAGAATCACAAGTGGCATTATAATATACTGTAAGATTTCCTGAATAAGAACTATTTGTAATGTTATGACTATAATTTGTTCCATTTAACGTAATCCATACACTACCATTTACATTGCTAGGATAATAATTACCATAGTCATCATCTCTTATTGTGAATCTTAGGAATGCCTTATTTTCTCCTATTCTTCTTACAGTCGAGTTGCTAGAAGAATCTATTGTAACAGTAACATTGTCAACTTGTACAGTGAAGTTATCAATTTGAGTTTCATCTGTATATCCAAATACATCTGTTGTATTGAACTTGAAATAAACTATTCCACCCGTTGCATTAGAAAGGTCACCACAAGTGAATCTATTCATAAATGGATCAGTTAGTGTTCCACTCAAATTATATCTTACTTGTACATCTATACCTTGAGGTGTCATATTTGTTGAATTAATCAAATACCATGTGACATTATCGAAACTCTTCCATAAACTTATGTTATTTAAAGTTGCATCAAGATCAGTTATTTTTGCTTGGAAGGTTCTTAATTTGCCCCATCCATCAACTTTCGGATCAACAGGAGGATAGCTGCTCCAACCTAGTGATATTGAAGGTTGTGTTGAAAGATGGTGGGTTTCAACTTCAGGAGTATAACGTATTGTTTCATTATAATTTGGATAATCTCCATAGTACTCTTTTCTTGCTTCTATTTTTACACCATGCCAACCAGGCGGTTTGGCACTAGAGTCCCACGTACAATTATAAGTTCCGTTACCCCAATCCGTGGTACCAGAACATGTGTAAAACCTTTCACTTGCTCCAGGTCTTCTGTCATAAAAAATAACTTCAGCACCAGAAATATTGAAGCATTCATCAAAGACCCTTCCAATAAATGGTATTTGTGTTCCTACAAGATAGGATTCACCATTTGGATGAGTAACTTCTAAAGCAATATAAGTTTTTATAATTAAACTGTAATTTGGTGTGAAATTATATTTATAGAAAGGATCAGGCTCATTCTTTGCATACCATATTTGTTCACCTGTTGAATAAAGGCAATCCGGTTGAAACGGATATTCAGAAATTCCACTTGTATTAGCAGGATATGTTGTCCCACTATCAAAACTATCAGAGTCACTACTATTCGTTGTTATGAAGAACGTTATATTCGCTCCATCTGCTGGTAGGTTTTGGTCAATATCTGTTACATTTAATATGAGATATAAGATTTCTGTTCCATTTCTCCAAACTTGTTCATCGTCTCCAAAGATTAATTCAATAAGAATATCATCCTTATCTATTGTGAAATTAGTATAACCTGAAACAGAACCATAACCATCAGTATCATTAACCATGAACCTGACTTGCCAAACCACTTGTTCATTCTGGAAGTTCAAATCCTGGAAAGTTAAGTTCATACTTTGATTTACAGGTCCCCTCAAATCTGGATTATCGAAATAACTTGACTGATTTTCATCCACCCAACTAGCCGGAACATCAGGATCTGTATATTTCTTTACTTGAACCTTTAGTGTAACATTATCTTGATCTTCATCAGTAACATTTGTTAGGGCAGTCCAAGTTTCTCCCCAACCTCCTATATCACTTCCATTGTGAGATAATATTGTTGGTAAGGTTACTTCTGGTGCGGTTTCTATATAGAAAACATCATAATCAAAGAAGTGTCCATCATTATAATAAGTTTTGTTTGAATCAATAGTTATATTATACCAACCTGCACTCATCAAAGTAGTATTCATAGTACAATTGTAATAACCACTACTAATTTCCATTACAGTATCGCAAGTGAAATTGTTTCCGTATAAAACATTAATAAAAGTAATATTTAGAGAAGCACCACTGATTCCTTGTTCTTCATCATCCTCGATTAAAAGCTGAAGAGTAACATTATTAGGTTTAATTACAGATTCGCCTTTACCACCTGGTGAAATATACTGACTAATAGAGTTTGCTAAATCTCCCTTGACTATCAAAGTATAATTCTGGGTTAAGTTAGTATCATAATAACAACCATCACCATAAGTTCCTCCAGTCCAATTCTGTATCCCAACACTAAAATCACCAGTAGCATCAAAATAAATATTTAGATAACCTGAAGAATTGGTTATGTTTTGAGTTCCAGAATCAAAATCATTTCCATTAGTTGTTACAAATATTCTTCCAGTAGCATTAGGAATATCTGAACCAACATATTTCTGAGAATTATTGTCAAATATTCTCACTATCAATAAGTCTGTTTGAGACATGTTTCTATTTGCTGTGCTATTATTACCGTACTCATAATATATCGTCACATTATCTTTTGTTATAGATGGAGCTGAAACATTTGAAGTATTGAACACATTTGTAGCATCATCTATTTCCCATTTGAACCAGTTTAATGATGATGTATTAATATCACTACAACTAAAGTCACTAACATTAACTGTACAGTTCCCAACACCCCATTCAACAGTATCATTCCCCCTGTAAGTCCAAGAACCTGCAGTATAAGTAAACAATTTACATGTAACATTATCATACTGCATGTCATCTACACTAATCTTAAAACTGTAGTTAGAACCCCAACCATTAGCTTCTGGTGATACAGAAGCATTTTCTGCTGTTGGTGCAGTATTGTTCAAATAAGTCCAATTAGTAAATATTGTTGAATTAGAATAGTAATTTAATTTACTTGCATTTATTTTAAAGCTCCAATTTCCTCCTTGGTGAAAACTGGTGTTCCAAGTAGCATTATACTTTCCAAATTCTTGATTTTCTATTGCTGTTATATTAGCCCATTCCCAAGTTCCCGAAGGAGATAATCTTGCTTCATGTGTTACAGTTGCACTGCTTAAATTTTCTTGACAATCAGAACTTATATTTGATGTTATATTTACTAAGGTACCTACTGCAAACTGAGAACTTTCTGAAGGTTGTATGATAAAGTTTTTCAATTGCCCAGTAATATTGAATGTAGGATTAGAAGAGAAATTAACAGCATAATAACAATCATCAGTAGTAGTTCCAGCTTTCCAATAATGTATTCCATTCGAGTAATTACAATCAGGATCCAAACTGTAATTCAAATATCCAGTTGAATTAGGATTAACACTATAAGATATGTTGTGTTCATTAACATTCTTGTAAGAGAAATATATGGCAGCATTAGTACTACTATTAGTCACAAAAGAAGATGAATTATCATCATCCCTTATTCTAAATACAAATAATCCGAATCCAGACTCTCTATCAATGTTGGCTGGATCAGAATTAGATATAATAGTGACATCGTCTTTTAAAATATTAAATCCAATATCAGATGTTGTGTTGTTATAATTCCAGAAACTAGTAATATTGAATTTATAGTCTTTACTACCAATATCACCACAATCAAAGTAATGTATAAAACTAACACTCTTTCCAGTAGCATAATCACTATCATCTGCATCAGCTATTGTAGAGTTAGCAAGTTCCCAATCACCAGTCATGTTCAACCAGAGACTAACATTCATATCATCAAATGTGTATCCACCCACATCTGGATTAGTGACAGTAACAGAGAATGTCCATGTAGCACCCCAGCTGTAAGGATTAAGACTTCCTTGATCATCTGTAGTGACACTTGCACCATCCAATCTCGGATTAGTGACTATCCAAA
>JABAOH010005827.1_pt1 | contig 25624 bp, 21 predicted proteins | sample 7062181 | NCBI WGS metagenome assembly JABAOH01 (sample SAMN14538630, study PRJNA623070) | marine sediment metagenome | biome: marine biome [ENVO:00000428]; feature: marine pelagic biome [ENVO:01000023]; material: deep marine sediment [ENVO:00002113]; isolation source: pool of 5 deep marine... | reverse complement strand
GGAACGACGGAGGCGGTCTTGAACCACTTTTGGCCGCCCCACGCGACGTGGCAACCCGACCGGTTGCTCGAGTCCATATACGGCCGCTCGGTCTTCTACGCCGCGGTGGTCCTGGTCGCCCTCCTGGTCGCGGCCGCGGTCGGCCTCGCCAAGAGACTCGTGACGAGGAAAAAGCGTGCTCCCGCCCGAGCGAGGTGGCGGGGCGCCGCCGCCGTCGGCGCATTCGCGGCCTCGAGCGCGGGGTGGTTTGTCGCCGGCCTGCTACGCAAAGGGAAATTAGACCTCGGGCCCTTAAAACTAGACCTGGGCGAAGTAGGCCCTTTCTTTGCGTACTGGGCTTTCTTTCTCGTCCTGGGGGTAGGGCTCACGATAGTGCTGAAACGGTTCGCGGCCGGGCGGCGTTGGTGGCGGGCCTCGGGTAAACTCCTTATGACCTGGGGAACCATCGGGTTTGCCTTGGCGGTCTCGAGCCGTCACGTCGAAGGGGCGGGTCGACCCATACCCCGCGGCCCCAACGTCGTCATGATCATCCTGGACGCGTGGCGGGCGGACACCTTCCGCCGAAACCTGATGCCGCACCTCTACGAGTACGCCCGGAACAACGCGCTCGTCTATAGCCGGGCGTGGTCGTGCGCGCCTTGGACTATTCCCTCCATGGGCGCCGTATTCACCGGCCAACACGTAGACTCGCACCGCGCCCGCTCGGGGCCGCGCAGGGACTACGTGAGCCCCACGCTGGCCCAAGTCTTCCGCGCCGAAGGCTACGAGACCACGGCGTTCGTCTCGAACCGCTTGCTGGACCGTCACCACCGCCTCGTGGACGGCTTCGACCACTACGTCTTTTGGGACTGGCCGCCAATCCTCAGCGCGATTTGCTTCTTCCATACTAATTGGTACGGCGCCGCGCTGAGGGAAATCGTCCACCGGGACGCCGGCTCTCAAGCCAGCCGAGCCCTCACCGTGCTTTTAGGCCGTTACGTCGCCCGTCGGCACCGCCGCCCGTATTTTCTCTGGGTCCACTATATGGATCCCCACGTCCCCTATACCCCGCCCCCCGGGTATTACGAACCCCGCGACGCGCCGTTCATAAAAGAGTATTACCCGAAAATGAAAAAGCGCCGGTTCGCCCACCACCGCCTATACGAGGGCGAATGCGCGTACGTCGACGACCTGCTGGCGCCGATGGTCCTCCCAACGTTAGCCCGCGATAAAAACACGATCGTCGTAATAACCAGCGACCACGGCGAGGAGTTCTTGGAACACGGGCACATCGACCACGGCAAATCGGTCTACGAAAGCGTCACCCGCGTGCCACTCCTGATCTCGGTCCCCGGCAAGGCGCCCGCGGCCGTAAAATACCCCGCGAGTCAAGTCGACCTCGCACCCACGATCCTTCGGCTGGCGGGGATAGCAATTCCCAAGACGATGCAAGGTGAACCCCTGCCGATGGAAAGCTCGGCCGGCCCCGCCAAGCCGGTCTTCGCCGGGAGCTCATTTATCGTAACCTCGGAATTCAAACCCGATCGGCAAGACGCCGTAATCGTATGGCCTTGGAAGCTTATCTTGTACCACGACCATATGGACGGCCCGGGTGAATTCTACGACCTCAGCCGCGACCCACACGAACGACAACCGTTGGTAGAGGACGACGTCGCCGAGTTATTGCGTCGGCAGTTGAAGGGCTGGAAGGAGGCGGTGGCCGAAAGACGCTCTCCGCGTTCGCTCGAGGATTACAACGAGGCGGCGGCGGACCTGCGGGCGCTCGGGTATATACAATAAAAATACCGGAGACCGCACAACTTCCCACTACCGACGCGCCAAACCGAATCGCCGCAAGGCGATGATTTTTTATTGATTATTGACTTCGACGGGGCAAGCTGATAGTATTCCGAAAATAACGCGAAGAGGAGAAGAGCACGCCCGAGCTAGTTGGTTACGCCGCGCTGGGTTTGGTCCAGGGTTTGACGGAATTCTTACCCGTTTCGTCGTCGGGGCATCTCGTCCTGGCGCAAAAATATTTGGGGATCGAACCGCCGGGGATCGTGCTCGAGGTCGCGTTGCACGTCGCGACGGCGCTCGCGATCGTCATATATTTCCGGCGGCGCCTGAGGACGATATTCGCGGCCTCCGCCCGCGGCCCGGGAGGTTGGCTCCGGTTCGTCGGGCTCGTAGCCGTGGCGTCGCTCCCCGCGGCCGCAGTCGGCATCGTTCTCGAAGATAAAATCGAGCCGCTCTTCGAAAGCGGCCGGGCGGTCGGCGCGGCGTTGCTCTTTACCGCGGCGGTGCTCGTAGCGTCGTCCTTTCTCAAAAGACGCGACGCAAAGCTCGCGGCGTTGGGCTTCGCCGCGGCGCTCGCGGTAGGCGGAGCACAGGCGTTGGCCGTCGCGCCAGGAATTTCGCGGTCCGGGATGACGATCGTCGCGGGCCTCGCGGTAGGCCTCGCGGGCGCAGAAGCGGCCGCGTTCTCGTTCCTGCTTTCGGTCCCGGCGGTCTTGGGCGCGGCCTTTCTGGAGGCGGGTAAAATCGAAGGCTTCGAGGGGAACTGGGCGGGGTTGGCGCTCGCGGCCGTCGTAGCGTTCGCCGCGGCGTTGGCGGCGATATACGTCGTCCTAGCGTCGGTACGGGGGCGCGGCTTCGGCTGGTTCGGCGCGTATTGCGGCGCCCTCGGCCTGTCCGCCCTTCTCATTTAATCGAATTTTACAAAAGTAGCAAGCACCCATATGATATACTCCGACGAGGGCGGGGCCGGCGCGGTAGGCGGCTCGGGCGCCACGTCGGAAGGCCTGTCATAATTAAAATATACTAATTACCTCAAGTATGGCGAAAATCAGCGGCAAAAAAAGGACGGACGAAGGCTTCAGGTACGGCCGGCAGCTGCTCGGCTTCGTCCTCGTTATCGCCGCCGTCGTTTGCGCGCTAAGCCTCGCCAGCCACGACGCGAACGACCCCACGGCCTTAAGCGCCGCGGGCCGACCGGTTGAAAATAAATTGGGCATCGCGGGCGCGTGGCTCTCGTTCTGGCTACTCGAGACGCTCGGCTTGGCTGCCTTCACCCTTCCTTTGTTTTTCGCGCTGTGGGCCTATTTCCAATTCCGGGGCGGCGTGTCGCTCGCGCGGGAGTTCAGACTTATCGTCTACTCGTTGGCCGTGTTCTTCGGCGCGGCACTTCTGGCCCTAACGGCGGGCGGCGACGACGAAGTAGCGTTCGGCGAGGCCGTAGGGCGGGGCGGCGCCGTAGGCCTATTCCTTCGCAACGCCGTCATATATGCCGTAGGGAGGTTCTTCGGCCTCGCACTCGCGGGCTTGGCCTTCGTCCTCGCCGGCGCCTGGGCCCTGGCGGGAGTGACGCCCAAAAGGTTCGCGAACGCCGCGGCCGCGACCTTGAGGTGGGCCGGCGGAGTCGCCGGGGCCGTCTTCAAGCGCGAGGAAATCGAAAGGTACGAAGAGGAAATCGACGTCGCCCGGGCCCCGGCGCCTCCCGAAGAAGTCGCGGAAGAAGCCGTTCTCGAGCCTGCCCCGCCGCCGCCCTCGGAGGCGGCGCCCGCGGCGGCACCCTTGTTGCGGCCCCGCGCCGGCTACAGGCTGCCACCGCGCGACCTCCTCGCGCCCCCCGAGCCGCCCAAAGAGGAGATATCGAAAGACTACCTCAACGAATGCAAGAAGCGGCTCGAGGCCGCGCTCTCATCCTACCACGTGGAAGGGCGCGTCCGCGAGATAAAGGTCGGCCCCCGCGTATCCCGCTTCGAGGTCGAGCTCGCGCCGGGCCAGAAGTTCGGCGCGATGAAGTCGCTAGAAGAAGACCTGGCGCGCAATATGGCGGTGCCGGGCATCACCGTGGCCAGCCTGGCGAGCCGGGGAGCCGTCGCCGTCGACGTCCCGAACCCGGTGGCGTCGCGCGTCGTCCTGCGGGAGCTGTTGGCCACCAACGCGTTCAAGAGGGGCCGTCAACGTTCCAAATTGACGGTACCGTTGGGGCGGCGCCACGACGGCCAGGTCGTCACCGCGGACCTAACGAAGACGCCGCACCTCCTGGTCGCGGGCGCCACCGGCTCCGGCAAAAGCATCTTTTTAAACTCGGTCGTAACGTCGCTCCTGATGACGGCGACGCCGGAAGAGGTACAATTCCTCATCATCGACCCCAAGCGCGTTGACCTCGCCGTATTCAAAGAAATACCGCACAAACGCTACGATAAGGCGCTGTTCACCGAGGTAGAAGAGGCGGTGACGGCGCTCAAGGCGGTAGTGCGGCGGATGGAGGGGCGCTACAAACTCCTCGCCGCGGTAGGCGCCCGCAACATCGACGCGTATAACCGGCTCTTCGCGACGCCGGAGGGAAAACGCCAGCTCGCGGAGCGGATACCCGCCGACGCGGACGAGGAACAAGGGCGGCCTCTCCCCTACGTCGTCGTCGTCGTCGACGAGTTGAACGATTTAATGGTCCGCGAGAAAGCGCGCAAGGTGGAAGAACAACTCGTCCGGTTGGCGCAGATGGCGCGGGCCGTCGGCATCCACCTCGTCGTGGCGACGCAGCGGCCTTCCGTGGACGTAATCACGGGCGTCATCAAGGCCAACTTCCCGAGCCGCATTGCCTTCAGCGTCTCATCCCAGGTCGATTCCCGGACCATCCTCGACCGCGCGGGGGCGGAACACCTCCTCCCGGAAGGGGACATGCTGTTCCTTCCCACGGGCGCGCCGGAGCCGGAGCGCATCCAAGGCGCGTACGTCGGCGAAGACGAGGTGCGGCGCGTGGTGGAGTTCTGGGCGGCGCAACAAGCGCCCGAAGGTTTGGCCTCCGTACGCGAAGTCGCCGAAGAGCCGGAGTCGCCCGGGGCAACGTACGCGGAATACGACGACGAGCTCTTCGACGAGGCCGTGGCCTTCGTCGTCTCCCAAAAAAAGGCCTCCGTCTCCATGCTCCAGCGCCGCTACCGCATCGGCTTCGCGCGCGCCGGGCGCTTAATCGACCTCATGGAACGGCGCGGCATCGTGGGACCGGACGAGGGCCCCAAGGGGCGCAGGGTCCTGATAAAATCCCCGGACGAACTTGAGGATACGGGGGTCGGCCCGGGTGACGAAAACTTTATCTAAACCGGTTATCGCGTTCTGGCTCGTCGCGTACGCCGCGGCTCCGACCGCGGCGGTTTGGCCTTACGACGAGCCGCCGTCCGTCAGCGCCGAGGAACTGCTGCGCCGCGTCGCCGAACGCTACGAGACGCTGGGCGACTTCCGCGCCGACGTCGCGGTCGTAACGTCGTCGCCCTTCCTGGACGAAACGTTGGCGAGCGCGGGGGTGCTTTACGCGCGGCCGCCGAACCTCCTGCGCGTCGAGCTGAGCGAACCGCTCGAGCAGACGGTCATCTTCGACGGCGAGTTCACGTACGCCTACGCCGCGGGCGGCAACCAGGTCATCCGCTACGGCGGCCCGGGCCTCGCTTACCTTACGAACCTGCCGCAAACGCTCGAGGACTTCTCGGCGCAATACGACATCACGCTACCGGCGGAAACCGCGGGCCGCGCGTACGAACTACGCCTAAATTTAAAAAAAGAACCGGCGCTGTTCCGCAAGATAAATATATGGGTGGACCGGGCGCGGCTCGTGCCGCTGCGCGCCGACTTTTACGACGACGCCGGCAACCGCACGTCATACCGCTTCTCGGAATACCGGTTCAACCAGAACTTCCGCGCCCGCCTCTTCGCGCTCGAGCTCCCGGCCGGCGCCGAAATCGTGGACGCGGGGAGCCAATATCGACCGTGACGCGGAAGTTATTCGTAATCAGCCTGGGATGCGCGAAGAACCTGGTCGACGCGGAGGCGGCCGTCGGCGCGCTCCTGCAAGACGGCTACGAGCTCACTTTCGACGAAGAGGTCGCGGACGTCGTCCTCGTAAACACCTGCTCCTTCATAAAACCGGCTCGCGAGGAGGGTCGAGAGGTTTTGGCCGACGTCTCGAGGCGGATGAAGGCGGGCGCCACGCTCGCGATTACGGGGTGCTTCCCGCAACTCGCGGCCGACGCCCTCGCGCGAGAATTCGAGCGGGCGGACGTCATCCTGGGGGTGGACGCGGCCGCGGAGTTGGCCGCGGCGTTGCGGATGGTCCGCGCGGGGCAAAGGGTAATAAAAATCGGCCCACCCCGGCCGCCCCTCGCCGGCTTAGCCGCGCGACCCCGCCTCACGGCCCCGCACGTCTCCTTCGTCAAAATCGCCGAGGGCTGCGACCACCCCTGCACCTTCTGCACCATACCTCGGCTGCGCGGCCGCTATCGGTCCCGCGACGCGGACGACGTCGTGCGCGAGGCGGAGCTCGCCGCGGCGCGGGGCGTAATCGAGCTCGTGCTGTTGGCCCAGGATACGAGCCGCTACGGCGAGGACGTCGACGGCGGCGTAAACTTGGCGGCCTTGCTGCGCCGCCTCAGCCGCGTGGGTATCCCTTGGCTCAGAGTCCTCTACTTACACCCGGCGCGCGTGACGGACGAGTTGGCGGGCGCCTTCGCCGAGCTCGAGGCCGTCGTGAATTACGTAGACGTGCCGCTGCAACACGTCGTCCCTCGCCTCCTCGAGGCGATGGGACGCCCGGCGTGGACGCCCGAAGAGACCCTTAGGCGCCTCGAGCGCATTCGGGCGCTCGTCCCGGGCGCCGCGTTGCGGACGAGTTTCATCGTGGGATTCCCCGGCGAGGCCGCCGCCGACTTCGAGTTACTGGCCGGGTTCGTCGAGGCCGCGCGCTTCGACCACGTGGGCGTCTTCGAGTTTTCGCGGGAGGAGGGGACGCCCGCGGCCGCGCTGCGCGGGCAGGTCGCTCCGGAGGTCGCACGCGCGCGCCGCGAGGAGCTGATGCTCCGCCAGCAAGACGTGGTTGCGGAACGGTACGGCGAGCTCGAGGGAGAAACGTTCGACGTCCTGGTCGACCGCGTGTCGCCGGAGGGCGTCGCGGCAGGGCGGACTTATTTCCAGGGGCCGGAGGGCGACCCGGTTACGATACTTACGGACGCCGCGGGCCTGAGGGAGGGGCGGTTCGCGCGCGCCGAAATCGTGGGGCGGGAAGGCTACGAGCTGGTCGCGAGGGCGGCCGGGGTGGCGCGCCGTGCTTAATTGGCCGAACTTACTCACGTTACTTCGAATCCTATCCGCGCCCGTCTTTCTAACTTTCCTCTTATCCGACTCACACGCAAGCCTCGCCGTAGCGTTCTTCATCTTCGCGGGCGCGATCACCACGGACCTTTTGGACGGCTACCTCGCGCGACGCCTCGATTGCGTTACGGACTTCGGCAAGATAATGGACCCGCTGGCGGACAAGGTCGTCGTCGTAACGGCGCTCATAAGTTTCGCGAGCCTCGGCACGGTCCCGCTCTGGATGGTCCTCGCCGTCGTCGTGCGCGAGTTGGTAATAACGGGCTTCCGCGCCATCGCCGGCGCGCGCGGCATCCACATCTACCCCACGACGCTCGCCAGGTGGAAAGCGGCTTTTCAGATGGCGGCCATCGCGGGAATACTAGGCCACCCGGTAGTGGCGCGCTGGCTCGGCGGAAAATGGCCGGCCGCGCTCGACCCGCTCGTCGACGGCGCTGTTACGCTTACCCTCTGGATCGCGGTCGTACTGACGTTGTTCACGGGCCTCGGTTACCTTTGGAAAAACAGGCAGGTAGTCGCGGGAATCTTCATCCGGTAAATAGAATATGGCAGGACCTTTCCTACGCCGGCTCGCGACCTTCGTCGCCTCGGTCGGCTACCTCGGCTACTCGCCGGTTGCACCCGGTACGGTTGGGACGCTCGCCGCGGCGGCGGTATACTGGTGGCTGGTCCCCGCCAACTACTGGGTCTTGGTAGTCGCGGCCGCGGCAATCGGCGCGGGCGTATGGGCCGGCGGGGCCGCGGAAAAGGTTTGGGGCGGCGACGACCCCCGGCGGGCTTGCATCGACGAATTTGCGGCGTACTTCGTGGCCGTCGCCTTTTTACCGAAGGCATTTTCGTACGCGGTACTCGCGTTTATCCTCTCGCGCGCGCTCGACATAGCGAAACCCTTCCCGGCGGGCCGCCTCCAGCGCGTACGCGGCGGCGTCGGGATAATGGCCGACGACCTCGTCGCCGCGGTATACGCCAACTTAACCTTACAGGCCTTACGGCTTTTGGCGCGCGCCCTCGGCGCATCCGCCGAAACCTTTCCGTAAGGGGGAAAGTTGTCGCCGACGATAGAAGACGGAGTGACCCAACTCGCAATCGTCGCGGCCGCGGCAGCGGCCGGAGGGGCTTTGGCGTGGCTCGCGCCGCGGCTCGCGCGACGCGGGGCCCCCGACCGCAGCCGCGCGCGCACCCCCTTACTCCTCGGCGCCGCGATCGCGTCGTTCGCCATTATCTTCACGTGTCTCGCCAACAGGAAGTTCGACGTCTTCTGGGCCCCCGCGGTCGACCTGGGCATTCAACACCACGTATTTTGGGCCGGCGGCCGGGGCGGCTTCCTATACCAAACCGTTCTGTTCGCGAAGCCGCACCTGAACCACTTGATGTTAATGAACCAGTTGCTCTCGCCGCTGTCGTCGTTGTTCCCCTCGGTCCGCACGCTCCTTGTCATCCAAGCGTTGGCGTTGGCCTCGGCCGCGCTTCCCGCTTACCTCATCGCGCGCCGTCATACCGCTTCCCGCTATCTAGCGCTGGCTTTCGCGCTATCTCCTCTGCTCTTCGCGTCGGCGCAGTGGGTAGCCCTTTACGATTTCCACCCGCGCGCGTTCGCGCCGGCGCTGATACTTTGGGCCCTGTGGGGGACGGAGACCGGGCGGTCCCGCCTCGCCCTCCTCTCCTTCTTTCTGACGGCGCTCTTGATCGAAGAATTGGCGTTATACACCTGCGCCGCGGGTTTATTCATAGCCATAGGATTGAATAAGAAAAAGCTGGGCCTGGCCGTCGCCGCGTTTTCACTCCTGTACTTCCTGGCCGCCACGTACGTCGTCTACCCGCAACTTATGGACTTGACGGACGTGGCCTCCAATCCCATCCTCCACACCTTCGGCGTCGCGGCCTCGCCGGCGGGACTGATCGCGTACGCGGCGAGGCACCCGCTCGTATTCCTCGCCCGCGCGGCCGAGCCGGCGCGCGCGACGTACCTGCTCCATATGTTAACGCCGTGGGCATTTCTGCCCGCGGCCGCGGGGTGGGGATTGTTGACGTACGTTATGCCCGTAATCTACGCCTTATTCTCCCGGATACCGAGCCACCACGGCATCCAATACCAATACTCGATGCCGCTCTTGCCGTTCCTGGTTTACTTCGCCGTGAGGGCGTGGGGCCGCGTCGAAAGGGGGGCCGCCCGCCGCCGGCCCTCGCTCGCGGCCTGGGCGCGGCGCGCCGCCGCGGCGTATCTAATCATCGCCGGCGTCGCCTCGAGCGTCGCCTTCGGCCCGCTGGGCCGCCGATATAACCCCTCGTGGTACAACGCCGAGCCGTGGGCCCGCCGCTTCCCGAAAGTGGCGCGCTTCGTCTCGCGAGACGACTCCCTCGCCGCCTCCATGTTTCTCCTGCCGCATTTCTCCCGCCGATGGCGGATCTACCTTCACCCGCACAAATTCAAATACGTAAAAGAGCTGTTGCCCCGCGAGGTCATCATATCCACGGCGCGCCTCCGCGAGACCTGGGCGACACCGCCGTTAGTGACGGAGAAACGAAGTCGGATTACGCTCGTCCGCCTGCTGCGTGACCGGCGGTACGGCTGCGTGTACGCGGACGGCGACTACGTCTTGCTGCGGCGAAGCGCGACCCCCGTAATCTCGGCGCCGGCGGCCTTCGAAAAAACTTTTCAGATTATCGAGGGCCGCAAATTGGATTACAACGTCGGCGTCCCGATCTTCGACGAGCGGGCGCGGAACCGGCAGGCGATATACTGCCGCGCGAGCCAGGGTACGCTCGGGACGATGGCGCGCGTCGGCCCCTTCAACTGGCCCCGCGGCGCGGTAAAGGTCAATTACCGGCTGGCGCTCTCCAACGTCACGCAACCTTTCGCGCCCGCCGCGGAGCTGGTCGTGGTCGAACGCCGCGATTCGGCGCGGCCGGCGGCGGTCGCGGTCCGCGAGGTAATGCCCGCGGATTTGCCGGCGGACGGAGGATACGGCTGGGCCTCCGCGGCCTTCAAATGCCGAAGCGGGCGCCGGTACGAGTTCCAATTATACCCGCTGGGTAACGGCGACCTCTTCCTCGATTACCTTTACGTCGAAGCGCCGAGGCTCTCGCTCGAGTGGGCGTTCCGAGGGCCCAAAAATGACGAGGAAAGAGAGATGTTCGCCGAGGAGAGCGCAGCGCTCCTCGCCTACTACGAGGCCGCGCCCGACGGGTACGAACTGAGATAAGGGCCGAGGTGAAATTATGGAAGCGACCGTCATCGCCGTCGGCGACGAGTTGCTAATCGGGAAAACGGTGAACGAAAACGCGACGTACCTGTCGCGGCGGCTCGCCGCCCTCGGCATCGCGACGCGCCGCCAGATCGTCGTGGGCGACAGGGACGACGACGTCGCGGCCGCCCTCGAGGAAGCGCGCGCGCTCGCGCCCTTGGCGATTACCACGGGCGGCCTGGGCCCCACCGCCGACGACCGGACCCTCGCCGCGGCCGCGAAACACCTCGGCCTCGAGCTCGTGCTGCATCAACCGACGCTAAAGGAAATAGAGCGGCGATTCGCGCGGCGCGGCATGAAGATGCCGGAAGTCAACGTCGGCCAGGCGCGCGTCCCCGCCGGCTCGCGCGTGCTGGGCAACCCTCTCGGGACCGCGCCGGGGATAATAATCGAGGAGGCCGGCTGGGTATTGTGCTTGCTGCCGGGCGTGCCGGCGGAAATGGAGTACATCTTCGAGCACGGCCTCGTACCGTATTTGGAGAAGAAGGGGTACGTCGGCGAGCGCGTTTACGAAAAGCAACTCCACGCTACGGGCCTGCCGGAATCGGCGGTGGCGGAGCGGCTGGCCGAGGTCGCGTTGCCGGCGGGCGTTCACCTCGCGTATCTCCCCCAGACGGCGCAAGTGAACCTGCGGTTGTGGGGCGCGGCGCCCGACGAGGAGACGTTCCGGGAGCGCGCGCGGCCGGTGCTCGAGGCGGTCCGCCGGGGCCTGGGCGAGCACATCTTCGGCGAAGACGGCGCGACACTTGAGCAAGTGGTGGGGGAGATGCTGCGCGCGCGGGGGGAGACGCTCGCGCTCGCGGAATCGTGCACCGGCGGCCTGATAGCCAAGAGGGTAACGGACGTGGCCGGCGCGTCGGCGTGGTTTCTCGGCGGCGTGGTCTCGTACGCCAACGAGGCGAAAGAAAACTTTCTCGGGGTGGCGGAATCGACGCTCGCCGCGCACGGCGCCGTAAGCGAGGAGACGGCGCGCGAGATGGCCTTGGGCGCGCGGACGCGTTTCGGCGCCACGTACGCGCTCGCGGTCACGGGCGTCGCGGGCCCGAGCGGAGGGACGGCCGAGAAGCCGGTAGGGACCGCCTGCTTCGCCCTCGCCGAGGAAGGGGCTACGACGAGCGACAGGCGTAATTTCGGGGGCGGCCGCGATTGGGTTCGACGCCGCGCGTCGCAACACGCGCTCGACATGTTGAGGCGGCGCCTGCGCGAGAAAGGAGGGGGCCGGTGAGGTTATTCGTAGCGGTGGAACTCCCGCCGGGTCATCGCGCGTCGCTCGCGGGCGTTTGCGAACGAGGCCGGCGGGGGGGCGTGCGGTGGGTGGGACCGGAGAACGTCCACCTCACGTTAAAATTTTTAGGCGACGTCGACGAGGCATTGCTGGCCGACTTGAAAGCGGCCCTCGCCGCGGCCGCGGCCGCGGCCGCGCCGTTCCCGTTGTCGCTGAAAGGGGGCGGCTGTTTCCCGAACGCCCGGGCCCCGCGCGTAATATGGATAGGCCTGGCCGAAGGGGCTAAGGAAGCGTCCGCGCTGGCCGGGGCGGTGGAGCGCGCGCTCGAGCCCCTAGGCTTCGCCCGCGAAAAACGGCCCTTCAGGCCGCATTTGACAATAGGCCGCGTAAAGGATGTGCGGGCCGGCGCCCCCACGGCGGAAAATAAAATCGAACAACTTGAAGGATACGACGTGCCCGCCGCGGCCGCCGAAGCCATAGCGTTGATAAAATCGACGCTCACGCCCGAGGGTTCTACATACCGGGAAATCGGGCGCTTTCGGCTCGGGGGCGATTAAACTATTTTTAGTAGACGGCTTTTTATGTTAGTATAAACAGGAATAAGCTCTTCACACAATTCGCCCGGGGAGAACGTATGGTAAAAGAAAACGTAGAAAGGGGCTCCTCGCTCAAACACGCGATCGACGGCATCAAGAAGAAATACGGCGAGACGGTCCTAATGCGCGTGGGGGATGAGGGGTCGCGAGCGGAAGTAGACGTCGTTCCCACGGGGTCGCTTAGCCTCGACGCGGCGCTCGGCGTGGGGGGCATAGCGCGAGGGCGCATCGTCGAGATTTTCGGACCGGAGGCTTCGGGAAAGACGACGTTGGCGCTGCACCTCATCGCCGAGACCCAGCGGCTGGGAGGCAACGCCGCGCTGGTAGACCTCGAGTACGCGTTCCCGGTCGATTACGCGCGCACGCTCGGCGTCGACGTGGACGAACTCTGGGTCTCGCAGCCGGACTCGGGCGAACAGGCTCTCGACATCGTCGAGCAACTGGTCCGCTCGAACGCGATGGACGTGGTGGTAGTGGATTCGGTCGCGGCGCTCGTACCGCGCGCCGAGCTGGAGGGCGAAATGGGCGACGCCCACGTCGGCCTCCAGGCCCGGCTGATGTCCCAGGCCCTGCGCAAATTGACGGGCGTTATCTCCAAGACCAAAACCATCGTGGTCTTCATAAACCAGATCCGTATGAAGATCGGCGTAATGTTCGGCAACCCGGAGACGACGCCCGGCGGAAACGCGCTTAAGTTCTACTCGTCGGTCCGGCTGGACATCCGTCGCATCGCCACCATCAAAGAGGGGGAAAACGCGATCGGCAACCGCGTACGCGTCAAGGTGGTGAAGAATAAAGTGGCGCCGCCTTTCCGCCACGCCGAGTTCGACATCGTCTACGGCGAGGGCATCTCCGGCCTCGGCGACATACTCGACTTAGCCGTCGCCCACAAAATGGTCGAGAAGGCGGGAACCTGGTATTCGTACGGCGGCGAGCGGCTCGGGCAAGGTCGGGTAAACGCGGTTAACTTCTTGAAAGAAAATAGAGAAATCGCGCGGCAGCTCGAAACCGCGCTCCGGTCCAAGTTGGGGATACGTACGGGGGGAGGACCGCCTTTGGAAGAAGACGCCCCCGCCTCCGACAGCTAAAAACGCGTGCCCAAAATCACGGCCCTCGAAAAGCAAAGACGTCGACCCGGCCGCGTATCGGTATTCGTCGACGGCTCGTTCGCAGTCGGCCTGTCCGCGGCGTCGGCGCGCGAACTGGGCCTGGCGGTAGGCAGGGACCTCGACGAAGGCGAGCTCCGCGCGTTGGCCTCGGCCCACGAGGCGGACCGCGCGTACGAACGGGCGACGAGGTACCTACGCGCTCGGCCGCGGAGCCGCCGCGAAGTCGAACGGCGGCTCGCCCGGCACGGTTACGGCGACGACGTCATCCGACACGTGTTGGAACGTTTGGCGGAGCGAGGTTTCGTAGACGACCGGGAGTTCGCGGGCGCGTGGGTGCGGGACCGCGCGCGCCTCAAGCCGAAAGGCCGGCGGGCGCTGGCGGCGGAGCTCCGGGCGAAAGGCGTCGCGCGGGAAGAAGTCGAAGCGGCCCTCGAGGATAACTTAGGCGAGACGGAAGAAGAATTGGCCCGGCGAGCGCTCGCCCCGCGGCTGGCGGCGATGCGGGCTCAGGCCGAGGGCAAGGGCCGCGCGGCGGCCTTGTCTTTCCTTACGCGCCGAGGTTTCGACGCCGCATTGGCGCGCCGCCTCGCGGAGGAAGCGTTCTCGAGCTGAGGGCTTCGGCCCCCGAAGGATATGCTCAACGTACTACGTCTCCTGTTGATCGCAGCGACGTCCATCGTCGGCTTCTACTTCGCCCCCTTCATATCCAAGGCGCCGTCGGCGCCTTTTTGGGGAGTAATATTCGGGTTTGGCGCGGGCTTTCTGATCGTCTTGGCCGAAATTTTGTTGGAACGCTACTCCGCCCAGACGCTGGTCGCGGCGACGATGGGCCTTATCGCCGGCCTCATCGGCGGCAACCTCTTCGCGTACGCACTTTCGCAAATGGTCGAGGCGCCGGAATACCTCTACGCGCTGATCGTTCTTATTTGCGGCTACATCGGCACGATGTTGGGGGCGGCCAAACTGCGCGACATACCTTTATTGTCGTCCGTCGCCGCACGCCCCGCCGGGGGAGCGGGCCCCAACGTTCTCGATACGAGCGTCATCATCGACGGCCGCGTCGCGGACGTCATCGAGTCCGGCTTCCTCCCGGGAACCGTAATTATTCCCCGGTTCGTTTTGAAAGAAATTCAGCTCATTGCGGATTCCTCCAACCCGCTCAGACGCAACCGCGGCCGGCGCGCCCTGGAGATTTTGAATAAAATTCAGAAGTCGGCCCTCGCGCGGGTCGAAATATTCGAGAAGGACTACGCGGACGTAAACACCGTGGACGAAAAACTACTCCGCCTCTCAAAGGAGCTCGACGCCAACCTGGTGACGAACGACTACAACTTGAACCAGGTAGCGGAGCTGCAAGGCGTGAAGATCCTGAACCTCAACGACCTCGCCAACGCCCTCAAAGCCGTGGTCCTCCCCGGCGAGATGTTAGCGGTGCAGGTGGTTAAAGAGGGCAAGGAGCCCGCGCAGGGCGTGGCCTACCTCGACGACGGGACCATGGTCGTAGTGGAAAACGGACGGGGATACATCGGCGAGTCGTTGGAAGTCCTGGTGACGAGCGTCCTCCAAACCGCGGCCGGGCGTATGATATTCGGGAAGATACCCGGGGCGGAGGACTACGTGAGCGGAGGCTAAAGCGGGCGCGTGGGCGACAAAGGACCGAACGGCGCGCGCGTGGTGGCGGTAGTTTTGGCGGCGGGCTCGTCGGAACGGATGGAAGGCCGCGATAAAATTTACGCGCCCCTCGGCGGGCGCCCTTTAATTTATTACAGCCTCGCGCTGTTCGAGGAATGCGCGGAGGTGGACGCGGTAATTGTCGTGGCCGCGGCGGGCTCGGAAAACGAAACCCGCGCCGTGGCGCGGGATTACGGCTTAGCCAAAATAAGAGAGGTCGTCGCGGGCGGCGTCGAACGGCGGGACTCCGCGGCCGCGGGCCTGTCCGCGGCGACGTCGGTCGCTTCCCCGGGCGCGGCGGTACTCATCCACGACGCCGCGAGGCCTTTCGCCAGCAAAACGCTGGTTCGGCGGCTGCTGGAAGCGCTCGTAGACGCGGACGGCGCGGTCCCGGCGATTCGGCCGGCCGACACCGTCAAGCGCGTCGCCGAAGAAAGGGACGTCGTCGCGACGTTGGCGCGGGACGTGCTGCGCCTGGTTCAAACGCCGCAGGCCTTCAAGCTGGGGGCCATCGCGGAAGCCTATCGGGTCGCCGTACGGGAGCGTTGGCCCGTTACGGACGACGCCGCGGTCCTGGAGCAATTCGGCGGCCGCGTCGTAACGGTCGAGGGAGAGCGGGACAACTTCAAAATAACTTATCCGCAAGACCTCGCCTTCGCCGAGCTCGTACTTGCCCGCAAAGGGGCCGGCCCTTAACGCGTCGGCTCGTTCAGCGGCCGGCCGTCGACGTGCGCCGGCTGCTCAACCCCCAAGATGCTCAATATCGTCGGGCCGACGTCCTCGATCGCGGCCCGCGTCGTCTCCAATTTTAAGTTTGAGAATAACAGACCCGGCGCCGCTTCCGCGGCGAGGGAGGCGTGGCCGCCCGAGACGACCCCCCTGTTTTCGGCGAAGGTCGCGGCCGCGAAACCGCCGAGCACGGATTCCCACGACGTGTGATAACCGTCCGCGAGCGAGACGACGAGGTCCGGCGCGCAAAAACGCCGCGGCCCGGCGAAGAGCCCGGCGCCATCGTCCACCGCGGCGACGACCCTCCGGCCGCGGTCCCGCGCGGCCAGCAGGCGGACGCGGAGCTCTTCCTTTAATCGGTCCACGTGCGAAGGCGCAACGGTTCCGCACTTTTCCCGCCCCCTAACGTTCAAATATATTTGACCGTAGCCCTGAGCGTAGGCGCGGGTTGCCTCCCAGCGTACGCCGGGTCGGTACCGCCCTTTGCGAAGCGCCGCCTCCGGGGCGGGCGCGCCGACGCCCCATGGCCGCGCGCCGGGCGCGAGTTTCAAATAGCCGTTCTCCAGCAACCACCGGCTGAGGTCGAAGCTGCGGCGGAAGGGCCGGTTGCCGTGCGCGGAGACGACGAAAAAGGCAACGTCGTCGTCGCCCGCGGCCTTGCGGAACCTGGCCAACGCGTCGTCGACGTTACGATAGGCCACCTCGAGCGCGTCGGCGTACGTGTAAAAAAGGTTCCCGTCGTAGGCCGGGTGCTTCGCGTCGTAATGGCGCCAAAAGACGCGCGCCAACTCGTTCAGGCCGAAGTCGAATAAAAGGAAGAGGTCCGGTCGGTAACGTTGCCAGGCCGCGAAACCCAAGCGCCGCTTCTCTTCGATTTGTAAAAAATACCGGCCGGCGAACGGCCGGGGGCCGATAACGCGGTCGTACAGCGCGGCGACGTCGAGCGGCCTGCCGCGCGTGCCGAAGGGGTCGCCCGCGCCGAGCGCCTTACCGAAACCATCGGGCGCCGCCACGTCAAAAAAAGGCGCGCGCGGATCTACCTCGAGCGGCGATAACCACACGCGTATTTGGGGCGACGAGGAGACCACGAAGAACCGCGCCAAAAAGCGCGCGCGGCCGAAGAGGCCCCGGCCGTAAGGCAAAACGAAATAATCGCTGTACGTCCCGGTCGTTACCCGTTGCTCTTGCTCCGCCGCGGCGATGGTGAGGTAGAACGCGGTCTCCGGTTTGAAATTTATCTCGAGCGGAGGGCCACCGAGGCCGGGCGGCGGCTCGAGGCTTACGCAACCGACGCCGTTCCGGAGCTCTGGCCGGCGCCATACTCCGCCCGCGGCCGTCTCCCGTTCGGGGAAATCGCGGTCGGAGGCGAAAAAGTAGTAGTTAAACGCGCCGAGGCTCGCGTCGGGGACGTTTCCCCCCGACAGGAAGAAGCTCCCCTCGACTTCCTCGGGCGGGAAGTCGGCGGGTGCCCAAAGGGCCGCGGTGGCGATACCCTGCGCGGCGGCGCGTCGCCAAAAAGGCTCGCCGCTCAGGTAAGAGCGGCAGCGCGGCCGGAGGACCGGCCAACGCCCTACGTAACCCGCGGGCTCGCAACAGAGGTCCGCGATCACCGGGCGGTAGGTTTGTGGGTCGCGGCCGAACTTCCCGAATATGCCGTTTTTGCCGGGGCGCAACGCCGTCGCGAAAGCGGCCCAGGCCACGGCGGCCTCCACGGGCGTCGTCGTGGCCAGCGGCGCGAACGTGCCCTCCCGGGCCAACGCCGCGAGGTTCGGCAACTTACCCTCGGCCATCATTCGCTCCACCGTGCCCGCGTCCATTCCCCCCACGCCGAGCACGACCACCCTTCTCGCCGCGGCACGCGCGCCGACGCGGCGCTCGCCGCACGACGCCAGAAAGCTCCCCAGGCCGCCCGCGGCAACCCACGCGCCGGCGGCTCCCGCCGCTTCCAGAAAACTCCTTCGCTTCACGAGCTTAAGCTAACTTTAAGTTACCGCGTCCGGTCAATGTTTAACCGCTTCGACGACGAGGTTGTCGCCGAGCCGTAAAAAATCGAGAAGCGATATCGCCGGCCGTAACGCCTTGCCCAGAAGACGCTCGGTAGATTCGCGTAAGGTGACGTCGATGCCCAACTCGCACCGGAGCCACCTGAGTACGGTTCTAACTAGACCCTGCGGGGCCGAGAGGAAGAACGTCCGCGTCGGTCGCCACCCCGTCGTACGCAATAATTCGCGCAATGTTTTAACGTTAAAATGGCTCCGGTGGAAAGGTAGGGCCCAATGATACCAGTAGCGGCCAAAGAGCCGGGCGAGCGCGCCGGCGGCGTTCGGTACCGCGACGCATAACTTCGCGCCGCGGCCCGCCGCCGTCGCGGCCAAACGCAGCGTTCCCACCGGGTCGGTTACGTGCTCCAAAACGTGGTGCATACGTATGACGTCGTAAGGGCCGGTTACGGAGCCCCCGGCAATGGCCTCCGCAACGTTGCCGGTTACGACGTTGAGACCCGCCGCCCGGGCGGACGCCGCCGCGGCGTCGTTGGCTTCGACGCCAATCGCGGCCCAGCCGAGCGCTCGGACGACCGCCAGATAATCGCCCGCCCCCGCGCCCACGTCGAGCAGACTGCCGCCGGCACGATACTCGGGCACGTTGTAATAACGGCGCTCGAGCCAGCGCGCGGCAACTCGTACGCCGAAGCGCAATAAAAACGGCGCCTTCCCTTCCACGGGGTAACCGCGCGACAACCTAATGACTGTCTCGCGGACGCCGCTTAAAGGACGGCCCGTCCGCCGGTAGGCGTAATATCGGCCAGCCGGGTATAAGGCCGCCAGTTCGGGAGCCGTCATCGACGGCCGAGTCCACATCCACGAACAGGCGAGACAGCGCACTACAAAAAAAACGCCCGGATTCTCGAATTCCCAGTCGCGCCCGGAAAATAAAACTTTGTATTTCGGAGAGCCGCAGTCAGGACACGCTACCGATTGGTTCCTAAGCCGCAACACGTTATTTCGCGACGGCGGCGTCGCCGAGGCGGCCGGCCTTCACCGCGTACCGAAGCCCCTCCATTATGACCACGCCGCTCGAGGTCCCGACGCGGTCCGCGCCCGCTTCGACGAGGTTGAGGGCCCGCTCGTACGACCGTATTCCCCCGGAAGCCTTTATCCCGACCGCGTCGCCGACTACCTTACGGAGGAGGCGCACGTCTTCCTCCGTCGCGCCGCCCGGGCCGTAACCCGTCGAGGTCTTAACGAAATGCGCGCCGGCGCTCACGACGAGCTCCGCGGCGACCGCCTTCAAATCGGCGGTCAAGGCGCCGCACTCGATTATCGCTTTGACCGGGCGGCCCTCGGCCGCGGCTACGACCTCGCGTATCTCCGCGGCCACGAAGTCGTAGTAGCCGTGCGTAAGGGCCGAAACGTTGACGACCACGTCGAACTCCTCCGCGCCCCGGGACAACGCGTCCCGCGTCTCGAAAACTTTTACGGCCCTGGTATTCGCACCCATAGGGAAGCCGACGACCGTGACCGTCCTCACCGGCGCCCCGGCCAGGCGCGCCGCGGCGAAGCGTACGTGCGTGGGATTAACCACCACGGCGTAGAATTTCTCCCGGACCGCGACCTCGCACAGCGACGCGATCTGCTCGCGGGACACGTCGTACCCCAATAGCGTATGCTCGAGCGTTCCCGGGAGGAACTCGAGCCACTCCGCCGGCGTGCGCTGCTTCGCCATACTCCCTAAGGCCGCGCGGGCGCCTTGCGCATCTCCCACGCGTACAACGCCCCGGCGCCCAAGACGAAAATCCAAACGGCGAGGGCGAGTAGTATTTTAAAATAGGGGATATTGCCCGCGAGAACTAAAATTATGATGCCGACCAAGGCCGCGAAGAGCGGCGGCGTCTCCCGGCCCTTAAAGATGCGCGCCGCCACGAGCCGGCCCAGGAAAACGCCGGCGAATACGCGCGCCGCGTATAACGCCATCGCGTAAAAGGCCACGAGTATGACGGCCGCGGGGATGCCTATCACCGTAACCGCCAATATCAAAACGGCCAGCGGTACGCCGACGAACACCGCCAGCCCAACCAAGAGCGACGCCACCGGCCGCGCGCGAACGTTATCGGGAATCCCGGTCAACGCCGAAGGCCGCAGCCACGCGACGAACGCCGCCAGAACGAAGAGCGCAAGAACGGACCAGATATTCGTTATCGCCCACCAGGCGAAATTGAACCCTTTCTCCTCCTCCTCGGCCGCGGGCTCGGGGAGCTCCTTCAGGCGGCCCCCTATCGCCGCGAGCGGCGAGCGCTCCAGCTCTTCCACGCGGTAGTTCACGTCGCCGCCCACGCGCGCGCCGTCTTCGAGCGCGAGATAACCGCTCCTGGTCTCCACGTCGCCCGCGAAAGCTCCCCCCAACCACGTGGCCGCGCCGTCGCCGCGCGTATCGCCGCCCACCCTCCCCCGTAGAAACAACGCCGCGCCCGCCGCCTCGAGAGAACCCGCAACCGAACCGTCGTTGGTTACCGCGGCGCCGTAACAACGCGCCTTACCCGCAACGTCGCCCTTGACGACGACCGTGGCGGCCGCCGCCAACAGGTCGCCCGCGACGTCGCCGTTTACCTCGACGTACGCCGCGAAGGCCATAAGGTCGCCGCGGACGTCGCCGTCCACGACGACGACGGCCCCGGCCAGAAGAACGCCGCCCTCCAGGACTTCGCCCGCGGGAACGTGGACGTAACTGCCGGACTTGATCGTGTCCGCGGAAAAGTCCGCCGCCGCGGCGCCGGCGGCAAACGTCAAGGTCGTCATTAGAACAAGCGCTATCCTCTTCATGGCCGTAGCTCCCTTGCGGTATTAGTTAATATAAAATATAATAACATACGCAAAAAAAGAAGGTCAACAAATCCTTAACGGCCCGGGCCGATAATCGGCCCGCGAAAGAGGAGTACGGAAATGAAGGCAATAATAACGTTTTGCGTGATACTGACTACGGCGGTCGCGTTCGCCGGCTGCCAGGCGAAGGAGCGGGAGGGCCCGCCCGCGGCGGAAACGACCACGGCCTTGGCCCGCGAGGAAGGCATTCCGAAGGCCGCGACGGTTACTTTCACGACCGCCGACGGGTGGGAGATATACGCCGCGTACTGGGACGTCGGCGAGGGAAAACCCGCGGCGATATTGTTGCACATGCTAATAGCCGACCGCCACTCGTACGACGACTTCGGCGCGAAGTTGGCCGCGGCCGGCTTCAACGTCCTCGCCCCGGACTCGCGCGGCCACGGCGACAGCCTGAAACAAAACGGCAAGACGAGGCGTTATACGGAATTCGACGACGAGGGACACAAATCGTCCGTTAAGGACGTAGCCGCGGCCAAAGATTTCCTCGCGCAAAAAGGCGCGGATACGTCCAAACTAGTCCTGGTCGGCGCTTCCATCGGCGCCAACTTCGCCCTGAACTACGGGGCCGACGACGCCGACGTCCGCGCCGTCGTCCTGCTCTCGCCGGGCCTCGATTACCACGGCGTCAAAACGGTCGCGGCGATGGCGAAATACGGCGACCGCCCGGCCTACCTCGTCGCGAGCGAAGAGGACCGATATTCCGCGGACTCGATAGGCAAACTCCACGAGATCGCGCCGGGCGCCGAGTTCAAGATGTTCGAGGACGCGGGGCACGGGACCAAAATTTTCCGTGCGGAACCGGCGTTCGAAGACACGTTGGCGGATTGGCTCGCGGCCCAAGTTAAATAAAAAGGGCCCGGGAAGGACCCTTCGATCGCGAGTTAGGCGCACGGGCGCTACCGCGACAGATCGGGGAGGTTCAAACCCTCGGGCAAGTTCAGGCCCCGGGCGAGGCCGGACATTTCGTCGCGCGCCATCGCCTCCGCTTTCTTGCGGGCGGCGTTCACCGCGGCAAGGACCAACTCCTCCAGAAGCTCGACCTCGTCGGCGCTTACCGCCGCCGGGTCTATTTTAACCGACAATATCTCCTGGTGGCCGTTGGCGACGACGGTGACCATCCCGCCGCCGGCGCTTGCCTCCACGGTCATCGCGGCTAGTTTCTTTTGAACCTCGCCCAATTTCTGCTGGACGTCTTTGGCCTGCCTCAGCAGTTGCGCGAGCTGGCCCAAATTTCCCAACATCTCTTCCTCCGGCCCGCGTCAGCGACCCCTTACGGGTCCTCGCCTTCGGGGCCCGTTATCTCTCTTTCCTCGACTATCTCGCCGCCGTATCTCCGTCTTATCTCGGAGACGAGCGGCATATCCTCGAACAAGGTACTCACGGGCGCGGCCGCGGGCGCGCCTTCCTCAATTTGGACGCGCACGCTGACGGGCCGCCCGAGTATCGCGCCGAGCTCCTGGGCGAGCGCGGCCCGCCGTTCTCCCTGTTCGACCTTCTCGGCGCTCGCGCGGTAGTTTTCGGGGAAGCCGAGCCGCAACTCGTCTCCCGTAAAAGAGACCAAGCGCGCCGGCGCGACCAACGCGTGGAGCGCCCTATCCCTTTGCGCGAGACCGGTCAAAACGCGCTGCCACGTCTCGGTAAGGCTCTTGGCAAGCTCCGCCGCGGCCTCGGAGGCCGGTTTCGCGGCGCCCTCGCCGGCCGCCGGGGCCCCCTCTTCCGCGCCCGCGGATACCCTCAACAAATCTTCTATGGGAAGTAGATTACGGATCCTCGCCGCCTTAAGGGCGGCGTACTCCAAAACGAGCCGAGGCGACAAAACGCGCCCCATCGGCCCCGTCGCCTCCAGGAATACGTTTATGAGGTTCAACAGCGTCGCGGGCGAATGCTCGGCCGCGGTCGCGCGGAGCTTCTCGCGTTCCTCGCCGCTCACGTCCACGAGTTCCACGTCGTCCGGCGCCGCGGCCAAGACCATGAGGTCGCGGAGGTACTCCACCAGCTGGTGCGCCGCCTGGACGAGGTCCGCGCCGTCGCGCACGAGGGCGTCTACGGCGCGAAGGGCCGCGGCGCCGTCGCCGGCCAACACGGCCCCCGCCAAATTCTCCACGGCCTCGCCCGCTACCAAGCCCAGCGTACGTTCCACGTCGCCGAGGCTTATCTTCTCGCCCGCGAAGGCGATCACCTGGTCGAACATCGACTCGCCGTCGCGCATGCTGCCCGCGGCCCGACGCGCGATGAGCGACAGCGCCCGCGGCTCCACGTTCAGCCCCTCCCCTTCCGCAATCGCGCGCAGCTTGCCCTCTATCGCCGCGGTGCCGATGCGCCGGAAGATGAACCGCTGGCAGCGAGAAACGATGGTGGGCGGGACCTTGTCGAGGCGCGTCGTCGCGAAGACGAAGACCACGTGCGAGGGCGGCTCCTCGAGCGTCTTGAGGAGGGCGTTGAACGCCTCCGGCGTCAGCATGTGGACCTCGTCGATAATGTATATCTTGCGGGGGCTGTGCCCGGGCGCAAAGCGGACGCGCTCGCGCAGCTCGCGCACGTCGTCTATGCCGCGGTTGGAGGCGCCGTCGATCTCGAGAACGTCGGTGTCGTTGCCCGCGGCGATGGCGCGGCAGTTGTCGCATACGCCGCAGGGCGTCACCGTCGGCCCGGTCGCACAATTGAGCGCCTTGGCGAGGATGCGCGCGACGGACGTCTTGCCCACGCCCCGCGGCCCGGCGAATAAATACGCCTGGGCCACGCGGCCGCCCGCGACGGCGTTGGCCAACGTCCGCGTGACCGCCTCCTGGCCTACAACCTCGTCGAATTTCAGGGGGCGGAAACGCCGCGCAAAAACCTGGTAATCGGAAACCGCCACCTAACGCCTCCCGACGCGCGTGATTATCTTCATTCTGATGTCGTACATCGGGCAACCGTCGTCACAATCCGCCTCGGCCTTCTCGCACGCCTCCACGTGCGTTACTATCTCGGCGCTGGCGAACTCGCGCCGTATGTCGTCTTCGAGGTCTTCGGTCAAGCTATGCGCGAGCTCGAGCGGTATGTCGCGGCACGTAACCAGGTGCAAGTCGACGTGGCGCTGGCCTCCCGCGCGCCGCGTGCGGAGCCTGTGGTACTCGAGCCAGTGCGGGTGGTCCTTCTTTATTATCTCGGCGATGCGTTTCTCCTCTTCGGCCGGCAAACACCGGTCCAAGAGGTCGCCGAAGGATTTCCTCGTTATCCGCCAGGCGGTCACTAATATCAGCGCGGCGACGACGAACGCGGCGAGCGGGTCCAGGAGATGAACGTCGGTGATTCTAATGAGGCCGATGCCGACGAGTACGCCGAGCGACGTCCAGACGTCGGTGCGGAGGTGGTGACCGTCGGCCTCGACCGCGACGGAACCGGTCCGCCGCGCGACGGCGAAAAGTCGCGCCGACACGACGAAATTTATGAGGGCCGAGGCCGCCATTACCGCGGCGCCCAACCCGAGCCTCTCGACCTCGCCGCGGGCGATTATCTTCCGGCAGCCCTCGACTATTATAAAGAACGCGGCGCCGAAAATCAACAACCCCTCGACGGCGCCGGATAACGCGTCGTATTTGCCGTGGCCGAACGCGTGGTCCGCGTCGGCGGGCCGGCGCGCCCTCCTGACGGCCCAAAAGGCCATGAGCGCCGCGACGAGGTCCACGCCGGAATGCAAGCCCTCCGCGAACACCGCCGCGGACGACATCGCGACCCCCGCGACGACCTTGCCGACGGTCAGCGCCGTATTGGACGCCACCGCCAGGCGCGTGACGGCGAGGTTCGCCCGGATATTTTTATCCTTTTCGGCCATCACCCAACGCGGCGTGGGCTTCGCCGAGCTCCGCGGGTACGTCGAGCCTCTGCGGGCACTTCTCGACGCAATCGCCGCAGGCGTTACACGCCGCGGCGTCGTTCATGTTGGCGTAGAAGCCGGTTCGGCCGATATCATAATATAATTTCTTAGCCGCTTCCTCCAAGCCGTAAACGCGGGCCAGGCCGTAGAGCGTCAGGACCCGCGAGATGGCGACGTTCTCCGGGCAGGGCGCGCAGTAATCACAACTCGTGCAATAGAGCTCCGCGAGCTTTTCATACTCGTCGAAATTTTTGTTTATCCTGGCGAGCTCGGCCGCGCTGAGTCGTTCCGTGCGCGAGGCGGTCGCGACGTTCTCGCGGAGCTGGGCGAGGTTGCTCATCCCCGATATGGCGCAACTCACGTTCGGATTGGCCAGGACGAAGCGGAGCGCGAGCTCGGCCGTACTAGCCGCGGGCACGTCCAAGTCACCTATTACCGACGACGGCCCGGCCAGGCGCCCTCCGCCCACCGGCCCCATGATCACGACCGCCAGGCCCTTGGCGGCGGCGTACGCGATGCCGGCCTCGTTGCGCCGGTCGATGAGGTTATATTGAACGGTGCAGCCGACGAACTCGCCCGTATCTGTAATTTTGAATAAATCCTCCGGCGGCGCGTGGAGCGAGAAGAAGAGGTGGCGGAAGAGGCCGTCCTTCTGCGCGCGGCGCGCGGCCGTCAGCGGGCCGTCCTTTATCGCGAGGTGCTCCTCGAATTGCTGCCAGCTTATCCCCCACATGTGGTAGACGTCCAAATAATCCACCCTGAGTTTCCTGAGGGAAGCCTCGAGGCGGCGGCGCCAGTCGTCCGGGTCGTCGTTGACGCGCTGGTTCTTGGTGGAGAGCCAAACGCGCTCGCGGTAGCCGTCGGCGAGGGCTTCGCCCACGACCCCCTCCGATTGGTCGCGATTGTAGGTAGGGGCGGTGTCGACGTAGTTGATACCCGAATCTATGGCCTCCCGTATCACGGCGACCGCGGCGTCGCGGTCGACGTCGCCGCTATCATCTTCCGGGAGGCGCATGGCGCCGTAGCCGAGCGCGCTAACTTTATAACCGAGGTTGCCGAAGTCGCGGTATTGCATAAATTTATTTATCCGGGCCGGGGGCGCGGCTCTTCCGCCTTCTCGGGAGCAGCAGGCGACGCCGCCTTCGCCGGTTGCTTCCCGACGGTTTCCAGAGGCACTCCCCTTTC
>JABAOH010141687.1_pt3 | contig 25626 bp, 13 predicted proteins | sample 7062181 | NCBI WGS metagenome assembly JABAOH01 (sample SAMN14538630, study PRJNA623070) | marine sediment metagenome | biome: marine biome [ENVO:00000428]; feature: marine pelagic biome [ENVO:01000023]; material: deep marine sediment [ENVO:00002113]; isolation source: pool of 5 deep marine... | reverse complement strand
CGGCGCTGGGCTGCGGCGGCCACCGCCCACCCCCCTATGATGTCCCGCCCGTCCTGGCGAATCGCGAGGAGATCACCTCCTTAATGGGTGCCGTCGGCGCGGGTCTCGAGGCTCAGGTGGTTCTGCAGATGCACGTCGATGAACAGGGTCGCGTGCAGGGCGTCAAGGTCATCCGCGAGTCCGGCGTCGCCGACCTCGATGACGCGGCGCTCTGGATCGGTGAGATGATGCGCTTCGAGCCCGCTCAATACGAGGGCCGCCCCGTGCCCGCCTGGGTGCAGATCCCGGTCACCTTCGACGTCGTGACGCGCGTCGCGGGCCATCCGCGGCTCCGCAACGGGCCGGCCGTCGCCGCCGAGATCGCCCGCGATTACCCGGAGCTGACCGGTGTGGCGCGCTTCCGGGTGCAGGTGAACGCTGACGGCTGGATCACCGCGGTGCGGGATCGAGACCCCAGCGATCCCGAGGCGAGGAACGTCGCCCGGGAACTCGTGGGGAGGCTGGCCTTCGTGCCGGCCTACCGCGGCGGACGAGACATCGCCGCGTGGGTCAACATCGTGTTCGAGTTCGACGGCCCCGAGTCGCGGGTCTATATCGAAACCCCGGAGACTTGAGGCAGCCGCCCGGCTTAGCGCCACGCCTCAACTGCGCACCGGCTGGAACGTCGGGACGTAGTGCGCCAGGAATTCCATGGCGCGACGCTCGGCCCAGTAGACCGGGCGCCAGGGAAGCCGGCCGCTCACGAAGCCGGCATGACCGCCCCGCCGGCTGAACTCCGCCCACAACCACTTGGAGTTTTCCACCTGCTCTCGCGGCAGCGATGAGGCTGGGACGAAGGGATCGTCTCGGGCGCTGATCAGCAGCGTCGGCCGTCGAATACGCTCGAGGAAGCGAATCGAGCTGCATCGCGTCCAGTAATCGTCGGCATCGCGGAAGCCGTGAAGGGGGGCGGTGACCACATCATCGTATTGACGCCAATTACGCGCGCCGCGAATGCGGACGGCGTCGAGCATCTCCGGGTACTCGCGGGCCTTGCGTAGCGCCTTGGCCTTGAGTGAACGCAGGAAGTGGTAACTGTAGAGCCGGCCGGCACCCCGTGACATCTTTTCGGCGGCGGCGGCGAGGTCGAACGGTGTGGAGATCGCCACGGCCGCTCGGACTTCGTCCGGGGCATCCTCGCCCCGCTCGCCCAGCCATTTCAGCAGCACGTTGCCGCCAAGTGATACTCCCACGGGAAGGATCGGTGCTCCGGGGTCTCTCTTGCACAGCTCGCTGATCACCCAATTCAACTCCTGCGAGTCGCCCGAGTGGTAAAGGCGTGGCGTGCGGTTCGGCACGCCGCTGCACGAGCGAAAGTTCATGCCCACACCTCTCCAGCCCCGCCGACCCGCCCGCGCCAGAAGACCGCGGACGTACTGGCGCTGCGAAGAACCTTCCAGACCATGGATGACCAGCAGCTGCGGTGACTTCACCGGTCCGTCCATGAAGTCGAGATCGAGGAAGTCGCCATCGGGTGTGGTCCAGCGTGCTCTGCGGGTCGAGACCTCAACCTGGCGACGCAGCAGCCGGCCCCAGACGGTCTGGGTATGGCGGCCGCGGGCCCACCAGGCCGGCCGGAATCCGCCCTCCGGCGGCGCCGATGTCGCGCCGCCGGTCCCTTCCGCTGTCGGTCGCTCCCCTGATCTGTTGCCGATCTTCATAGGTTCGCTAGAGTTGTCGACTGAGCACCGCTCCCGAGACGCGTTCTCGGGCGCCTCGACCGAATCGACCCGAGGGATCGGCCTGGCGTGCTGCGGCAGGGGAGGGTGGCGCTGGCGCTGTGGTTACCCGGCCCACGGGGGCGTCCGCCGGTGTCGGGTGACGTCTGCCAGCTAACTATATTGCGATGGGCCGTGGAATCGGGCCAGATTAGGTGTCGAGTGGGCGGTTCGGCGTGCGGCAGCCGCAGCCGGTCGGCGGAGGTACGACCCCCCATCCAGCGCATCGAGGATAAACGGAGCGAGCCGTTTCTGGTATGGATACGAGGGCCAAGATCGGTTGGGAGGCGCCCTCGCTCGAGGGCGTCTTCAAAGCGATAGAGTCGAGCGCCGCCCCTGAAAGGGTGCCGGCGCTCAAGTCATTTGCTCATGCGATGCTGGGCCGGGCGCCGGCCGATTTTCTGCGCGGCCGTAGCGCGTCGGAGCTGGCCGAACTCGTCCAGTCGCGCTTCGAGCTGCTGGAGGCGACGCCCCCGAACGAAATCGCGGTGCGCGTGCGTTCACGCACTGAATCCGCGCATGACTGGGCGGTCGAGGTGGTGATCAGCGATCGGGCGTTTGTCGTCGACACGCTGCGCCAGCAGCTGACCGCCAAAGGTTTCGAGATCCGCTACGAGCTGCACCCGATCGTCGTCGTGCGTCGCGATTCGGAGGGCCGAGTCGAGGCGATCCGCGACTGGAAGTCGGAAGGTCCCCGCTTCTCCGTCCCCTATTGCGAGTTCGAGGGCCACCTCGAGCCGGCGGATGTCGAAGCCCTGGAGGAGAGTATTCGGGGCTGCATGGAGGACGTCAGGTTGGCGACCGACGACTTCCAGGCGATGCTGGCGAAGACGGACGACGTTTGTCAGGAATTACGCGTCCTCGGTGCACGCTTTCCCGATCGCATCTCGGATGCCGAGGAGATCATCGCCTTTCTGCAATGGCTGAAGAACGAGGGTTTCGTTTACCTCGGCTACCGATGCTACGACTTCAGCAACGACGAAGAGGGCCACGGGATGGTCGCCCTTCGCCGGGGTTCCGGGTTGGGCATTCTGCGGCGCGAGGAGCAGTCGTCCGCGTGGCACCCCAAGCGGCTCGAAGAGCTTTCACCCGACGTGCGCGCCCGCGCGTTGCTTGGACCGATACTGATCGTCTCGAAGGCCAACTCCGATTCACGCGTGCATCGCCGCGCGCGCATGGATTATGTGGGGATCAAGCGGCTGAACGAGCAAGGCGCAGTCGTTGGCGAGCACCGAATCCTGGGGCTCCTGACCTGGAAAGCTTACTCGGAGTATTCGGGTAACATCCCGATCCTGCGGCGCAAGCTGGCGCAGGTGCTCGAGGCGGAAAACGTGCCGAAGGGCTCGCACGATTACCGAGCCATCGTTCAGCTGTTCAACGACATGCCCAAGGAGGAGCTGTTCCTCGTCAGCGTCGAGGATCTCCGCAAGCAGATCCGGGCGGTGATGGAGACCGAGGACACGGGCGAAGTGCGGGTCGTCCTGTCGCCGGACGTTCTGGGTCGCGGTGTGACCCTGATGGTTATCCTGCCCAAGCGCAACTACTCGGACGAGGTCCGGGGCCGGCTTCGCCACGTGATGGCCGAGGCGTTGAGCGGGAGTGTGCTCAACGACCACCTGGCGTTGGGCGAAGGCGAGACGGCCCGCATGCACTTTTACATATCGGCCAACCCGGAGCGCCTGCGCGAGATCGATGTCGAGGCGTTGCGGGAACTGGCCGCCTCCATCGCCCACACCTGGAAGCAGCGGCTGCGAGGCGCGCTCGAGGACCGCCATGACATCAAGGCGGCCCTCCGGCTGGAGGAGACATATCGCGACGCTTTCTCGCCGGAATACGTCGCCACCGTGGATGTCGATACGGCGGTCGAGGACATCGAGCGTCTGGAGGCCCTGCAGCGAACCGGGCTCATGCAGGTGGCCCTGGAGCCCCACCGAGACGGTGATCTGAGCGCCACCGAGCTTCGCCTCTTCGTGCAGCGCGGAACGATGATCCTCGCCGACACGATGCCGATGCTCGAGAACCTCGGTTTGCGCGTGATCGAGGCGGGGACGCTGGATGTCGAGGTGCCGGGCAAGGGCGCGGCGACGATTCACACGTTCGTCGTGCAGGGGCCCGACCGCCGGCCGCTGGACGAAGCACGCGTGGGGCAGCTGCTCGGCGATACGCTGGTCGCCGTCCAGCGTAACCGCGGGGACAACGACCGGCTCAACCAGCTGGTGATCACGGCCGGGCTGAGCTGGCCGGAGGTCTGCGTGCTCCGAGGCTACTCGGCTTACGCCTTTCAGATTGGGGCGGTGCCGAGCCGCCGGGCGGTGCCGGATGCTCTGCTCGCTCACCCCGAGGTGGCCGCGCTGTTGATCAAGGCGTTCCGGGCGAAGTTCGATCCCGGATTCAGCGGCGAGCGAGCGATCGCCATGGGGACGGCGAGCGCGCAGTTTCTCGATGCGCTGCAGGGCGTAGAGAGCATCTCGGACGATCTTACGTTGCGGCGCCTCCACAACCTGATCGAAGCGACGGTTCGCACCAGCTACTTCCGAAACCGCAAGCGCGAACTTCGCTACCCGCGTCTGACCTTCAAGTTCGACTGCCAGGCGATCGAGCAGATGATCCAGCCGCGGCCGGCGCGCGAGATGTTCGTGCACGGCACTCGAACGGCGGGCGCCCACCTTCGTTTCGGACCGGTCGCGCGCGGGGGAATACGCTGGAGCGAAAGGCCGGACGACTTTCGCACGGAAGTCTTGGGGCTGGTAAAGACGCAGCAGGTGAAAAACGTCGTCATCGTGCCGGCCGGCGCCAAGGGCGCTTTCTATGTGAGGAGGCCGCCGCCCGACCGAGCCGAACTAGAACCGGCCGTGCGCGAGTGCTACCGCGATTTCATCGCCGGACTGCTCGACGTGACCGACAACATCGTGGATGGAAAAGTCGTAAATCCCCCTGATACGATCGTCTACGACGACGAGGACCCGTACCTGGTGGTCGCTGCTGACAAAGGGACCGCGGCCTACTCGGACGTCGCGAACGAGATTGCGGCGAATTTCGGCTTTTGGATGGGTGATGCCTTCGCCTCGGGCGGCTCACATGGCTACGACCACAAGAAGGAGGGGATCACGGCTCGAGGCGTCTGGGAGTGTGTCACACAGCACTTCCGCGAGCTGGGCAGGGACATCACGAGCGAGCCGGTCACGGTCGTCGGTATTGGCGATATGAGCGGCGACGTGTTCGGCAACGGGATGCTGCTCAGTCGCACGCTCAAGCTGGTGGCCGCCTTCGATCACCGGCACATCTTCATCGACCCCGACCCCGATCCCGAGAGGTCCTACGAGGAGCGGCAAAGGCTTTTCCGCTTGCCGAGATCGAGCTGGGCCGACTACGACCGCACTTTGATCAGCAAGGGCGGCGGAATCTACCCGCGTGGCGCGAAGGCCATCCGCCTCTCCCTGGAAGCACAGACCGTACTCGACACCCAAGCCGGCGAGCTGAACGGCCAGGCCCTGATCAAGGCGATCCTCAGGGCACCCGTCGATCTGTTGTGGAACGGTGGAATCGGTACCTACGTGAAGGCCTCCGATGAGACGCACGCCGAAGTGGAAGACTCGAGCAATGACGCGGTGCGCGTCGACGCCGGCGAGCTTCGTGTGAAGGTGATCGGCGAAGGGGGTAACCTCGGGCTGACGCAGCGGGCGCGGATCGAGTACGCGCTGGACGGTGGTCGCCTGAACACCGACGCCGTGGACAATTCCGGCGGCGTCGACATGTCCGACCACGAAGTCAACCTCAAAATCTTGCTCCAGCCTCTGGTCGAGCGAGGCGAGCTGTCCTTCGAGGAGCGCAACCGCGTACTGCAGGACGTCGCCAACATGGTGTCTGAGGAGGTGTTGGCTAACACCCGCTCCCAGGCTCGGGCCCTCGGCCTCGACCGTCTGCGCGCGGACGAGCGGCTGAGCGATTTTAGGGATGCCGCATACTATCTGGAGCAGCGGGCCGGTCTGCGACGATCGCTCGAATTCCTGCCGGGCTGGGGCAAGCTGCGGGCGCGGCAGGACGTGGGGAAGAGTCTCACGCGACCCGAGCTCGCTGTCTTGCTCGCCTACAGCAAGCTGCATCTCAAACGCGAGATCATAGCGGGCGCGCTGCCCGACGATCCAGCGCTGCTGCAATCGCTCATCGGTTACTTCCCTGCGCCGGTGGTCGCGCGTGTCGCTGAGCGTGACCTCCGCGAACATCGACTCCAGCGCGAGATTGTTGCGACAGTCCTGACGAATCGCCTCATCGATTTGATGGGCACGACCTTCATCCCGCGGGTCACGCGCGATGCCGGCGTGTCACCGCCGGCGATCGCCCGCGGCTGGTATGTGGCGGCGGAAATCGCTGGGGCTGATGAGCTGCTCGAAGGTTTGGAGCACAATCGCGATCGCTTGTCCGCCGAGCAGGAGTACCGCTGGCTGATGGCGTTGGAAGGTGTGCTGGAACGAACGGTTCGCTGGGCGTTGGAGAACCTCCCCGAGGAGGCGGAGGTCGGCAGCGCGATCGAGCGGTTCAAGGTGCCGGTGGCGGAGCTGTGTGAAGTCCTGCCGTCGATCTGCCACGGCTCGCAGCAGGCCGCCCTCCAACAGGCGCTCCAGCAGCTGGAGGGCAGCGGGGTGCCAGCCGAGGCGGCTCAGCGGATCGCGGCGCTTCAGTTTCTCGGGGATTTAATGGCGGTGACGCGAATCGCGGATGAGGTCGGGCGCCCCGTCGCCGAAGTTGGGCGAGTATACTTTTCGCTGGCCGAAGATATCGATTTTGGCCTGGTGCTCGAGTTGCTCAGTATGGCTCCGGGGGAGGACGAGTGGGAGCAGCGCGCCGCGCAGGGCCTGATGCAAGATCTCGGTCAGGCGCGGCGCAACCTGACTCTGGCCGTGCTGGCGAGCGAGCCGGAGGCGAAGGGCGTCGAGGATCAGCTCCAGGGCTTTCGCAAGAAGCATGCGACGCGTCTCGGCCTGGCGCGTGAGGTCCTGGATGAGCTTCTGCAAACCGAGCACATCAACCTCGCGGCGCTGACCGTGGCGACCCGAGAGACGGTTCGCCAGTCGACAGCGATCTTGGATAAACGTCTCTGAACGGTCCGACCGGTTGACACCGCGCAGGTGACTTCAGCTTTGAAGGTACCGGCCGACGTGCGGGCGGTCGCGCCCCTCGTCGTGCTCCGGCAGCGTCGCGTCCCGAGCAGGGGCTCAATGGGCTTCGCATGTTGGGGACGCGAAAATCTTTAGATCAAAGGGAGGTCCAATGCGTATAGAGCGTGGCGATGAGAACGACTGGGGCGTCGCGACCCGTTTGATCCACGCCGCAACCGGAAAGGAGGTGTTCGTCGAGGGCGGTGGCGCGGCGATCGCCTCCCCAATCTTTCAAAGCTCCACTTTCGAGTTCAAAAAGCCCGAGGAGATTGCCGAAGCCGCGCTAGCGGTGCAGCCCGAAACGTACTACACGCGCTACGGCAATCCCAACTTCAGCGCCGTACAGGAGGCGGTTGCGACCCTGGAGGGCGGCGAGGCGGCGCTGGTCACGAGTTCGGGGATGGGCGCGATCACGTTGGTGTTCTTAGGGCTGCTGCAGCGCGGCGACCACGTGGTCGCTCAGAAGACCCACTACGTCGGGACGATGAAAGCTCTGCAGAGCTGGCTGCCTCGTTACGGGATCGAGACGACGCTCGTCGAGCAAACGGACCTGGGAGGCTTCGAGGCGGCGCTGCGGCCCAAGACGCGGATGATCTACGTGGAGACTCCAACGAATCCAACGTTGACACTCACGGATCTCGGGGGAATCGCCGCGCTCGCCCGCGATCGTGGCATCATCACGTGCATGGATAACACGTTCGCCACGCCGATTAATCAGCGGCCCCTTGAGCACGGTATCGACCTCGTCGTGCATAGCGCCACCAAGTATCTCGGCGGACACAGCGACGTGACGGCCGGACTGGTGGTCGGCGATCGTGATCGTATCAAAGCGCTGTGGCAGGCGCTCATCGTCTTTGGCATGATCTCGCATCCATTCGAGGCCTGGTTGCTGGCGCGCGGCCTGCAGACGCTGCCCTTCAGGGTCGCGCGTCACAACGGCAACGCCGCGGCCCTCGCCGGGTTCCTGGAGTCGCACCCGCGAGTGGAGCGAGTGCACTACCCGGGACTTCCCTCCCACCCGCAACACGAATTGGCTCAGAAGCAGATGGATGGCTTCGGCGGCATGGTCGCCTTCGAGCTGGCCGGTGGCTACGAAGCGGCGCGGGACCTGACGATGCGGCTGAAGCTCGCGCGCCTCGCCGTGAGCCTCGGAGGCACCGAGACGCTCGCCGTTCACGCCGCCTCGATGATTCACGCCCACCTCAGCTCTCAGCAGCGCGACGCGGCTGGGATCTCCGACAAACTGATCCGCGTGTCGGTGGGGCTCGAGGAGGCGGCCGACGTCATCGCCGACTTCGATCAAGCGCTGAGCGGGTGAGCTTTTGATTCCGCGCGGCTATCGATACCTGATCGCCATCGTTGCCCTGCTCGTCGGCCTGGCCTTCGATCCCAGCCAGGCGGACGCACAGGTGAGCCTGCGGCGCAGCGCCCCGTTGCAGCCCGTGGCGCTGGCCAGGAAGGGCGACCTGCTGATCGGGATTGGGGGCGCTTACGAGGCCGACGTTCACGCGCCGCTGGTGTCGGTCGACGGCGACCTGGCACGAGTCGCCGTCGTGCACCTGCTTTACGCCGTCGCCGACGGCGTGCTGTTGGAGGTGAGAGGCGATCCGTATCAGGTGCTGAACGTGGACAGTCTGGGGGTGCCGATCATCGAGCCGGATGAAAGTCTGATCGGCGGCAGCGCGAGCGGGGCCGCGGATTTCCGGGCAGCGGTCTCATTCCTTTTGTTCGGCGACGATCAAGGGCTGGCCGCCGGCGGTAGGTTCGAGTTCAATCTCCCGGACAGCGATGAGTCCAAGGGGTTGGGCACCAACAGCCTGAACATCCGCTTTGGGGTGTTGGGAGCTTTTCGGCGTGGTCCGCTCGTGTTCACCGCGGATGTGGGTTTCGCCATTCTCGAGGCGCCGGTCGACAACTTCGAGCAGAACGACGTCCTCGCCTACAGCGCCGAGCTGCTCTACTCGACAGCACTGGCTCGGCCGCTGCGGCTCTACTTGGGTGTGGACGGGCGCGCCAGCACGCGGAGTTCCGTTCCGCTGGGGACCGAGGATCTGGGGACGGTCCGCTTCGGCGCCGATCTTCGGCTCGGCCGCTGGTTGTTGGACGCCGGTGGGTTGGTCGGCTACGCGGGGAACTCGGCCAGCTGGGGGCTGACGGGCGGCGCGGCCTTCTTGCTGGGCCGCCGCCGCGGGCCGGGGGGAGACGGCGGGAGCACGAGCTGAGATCGGCAAGAGCGGCCGGGCGAAAAAGACAGGGGGCCGATCAAGCCCCCTGTTCGTAGGCGTCGGACTCGGCGGTGTCTCGTGCGGTTGCCTGGGATCGCTCCGCTAGCGGGCGCGCGCGCCCACCGAAACCGCATCGGCCGCGGCTTCGTCAGGGACGAGGCGGCCAGTCGTCAGTTCGAGCACGATGCGGTCGGCGTCATAGATCTCATCCAAGGCCTCGATGATGCCACGCACGTCGACGGCCACGGAGCGGTTGTATTCGGGGTCGTAGATGTAGTCACCCGGCAGGCTCTCGATGTTGCCGTCGAAGATCAGGCCGACAACCTCGAGGTTCTGGTTGACGACGGGTGATCCCGAGTTTCCTCCGATCACATCGGCGGTGAGCACGAAGTTGAGCGGCTTCGAGAGGTCGAACGACGCCGGCGGCCGGAGCCAGCGTTCTGGCAAGTCCCAATCTGTCCCGCCGTGTGAGTAGTAGCGGTCGTAGAGTCCGTAGAACGTCGTTCGGCTCGGCGCGTAAGTGCCGTTGTAGGGATAGCCTTTCACGACACCGTCGGCGATGCGTAGCGAAAACGTGGCGTCCGGCGGGATGCTCGTGCCAAGAACGTCGAAGCGGGCACGGCCGAGCCCGGCGGCGACGGCCGATTCCTGCTGGTTGAGCTGCTGGAAAGTCCGCTGGAACTCGCGAAAGCGGTCGATGAACGTGCCCACCAGCTGGACGCCCGGATCGTCCATCGTCAGGGCGCCATCGCTCAACGCCGCGGCGGTCTTGGCCGAATCTGAAAGCAAGGAATTGGCGACGGTCGCCTCGGCCACGGCCTCGGGTGTGCCGCCGCGCAAGATCCGCGTCACCATCTCGCTGTCGCGACCGAAGTGGCGCTCGAAGTCACGCAGACGAGCGGTAAGCAGGCGGCGCTGCAGCGACGCCGGCTGGCTGCCGACGGAGAGCAGCTGCTCCTTCACTTCCTCCAGCGCCGCTTCGGGGAGGCCGGCGGCGCGCTGGCTGAGGTAGATATTGGCCCAGAACCCGCGCATCAAGACGGCGGAGGTGAGGTTGGGACTCCCCAACCCGGCGAAGGCGCCGAACTCGGGCGCCACCTCGAGCTTCCGCTGCTGGATCTCGGCCATCCGGTCAAACAGGCCGCCGAACTCAGCGCTCAGCTTGGGGTCGTCCCGAATCGCCTCACGGAAGCGGCGCTCGGCGTCGCGGCGCCTCGCCAAATAGAAAGGATTGAACAGACCTTCCCACATGCCGCGGTAGCGCTTCTCCTCGTTTCTGAGCGAGAAGATCGTGTTGCGGATATCTCGCGCCTCGGCCTCCTCCGGGTACTGATCGTAGAACCACTGCAGTATGTCGGCGCGGCTGGTCAAGAAATCGAGGATGACTTTGTCCTGTGTCTTGCGACGGTAATCGAGCTGCGCGACCATCTGCAGGCGGCTGGAGCCGCCAGGATTCCCGATGACGAAGATCGCATCGCCCTCTTCGACGCCCTTCTCGCTCCACTTGAAGTAGTGATCGGTCTTCAGCGGGTTCCCGTTCGCATCGTAGATGCGGTAGAAGGACATATCGAGGTTGTAGCGCGGATAAGTGAAGTTGTCGGGGTCGCCCCCGAAGAAGCCGATCTGCAACTCGGGAGCGAGGACAAGACGCAAGTCGGTGTAGCGGCGGAAGACGTAGGCCGAATAACGGGCACCGTCCCAAAGCTCGATCACTTCAACCACCAGGCTGTCAGCCTGTTCGGCATACTGCTCGGTCAGCCGTTGCTGAATGCGCTCTTCCGCCTCGTCACGCGCCGCCTCTTTTTCCCCTTCCGTCGCCTTTCCTTCCTGCGCAGCGTAGATCTCGTCCGTCACGTCCACGATGGCGATGAGCTGGTCGGCCGTAGCGCTTTCAGCCGGGCGCTCGTCCTTCACGGCTGAAGCATAGAAGCCGCGGTCGAGAAGGTTCTCTCCGGACTGGCTGACCTCTGTCACGCTTTCGCGGGCACAGTGGTGGTTTGTGAGCACCAGCCCGTTAGGCGACACGAAAGAGGCCGAGCAGCCCTGGAGGCGTAGCGCGCCCAGCCGGGCGCGCGCGAACCAGCCCGAGTCGGGCGAGAAGCCGTAGGCCTCCCGGAAGTAGTCCAGCGGCGGGTACTCGAACGTCCACATCTTGCCGTTGTCGAAGCGGCCGGCCCTGATCGTGTCCAGGCCGGGCGCTTCCGCCTCGCTCGGCGCCGCGGCGGCGGCTTCCGGTGCCGGCTCCGGTGTCGCAGGCGCCGGCTCACGAACAGCGCCCGTCGAGGCGCCGCACCCCAGCGCGAACCACAGGGCGGACACCGCGGCCAGGCGGCCCCAGGCGTTCCCTTGTATCGAAAGTCTCATCTTGCGTCTCGGGCTTGGTTGTCTCGTCTTGACGATGTCTCTCGTCGCGTCGTGGGCGAATTTGCCACCGAACCCGGTGCGAGGCAATGCGCCGGATCGGACTCAACGGCCGGTCTTGGGCGATCACGGGCACGGGCGGGCGAAATGGCCCGGTGGGGGGCCGCGGCGGCTGGCGTTCCGGAGGACGGTCGGGTAGTATTCGGCACGCACATGTGCCGACTGCCATCGGTGGCCCTAAACGAGCGAAGGGAGGATCGTCCGCCGAATCGATGCCTAGGCGCGAAGACATAAAGAGCGTCCTGCTGCTCGGCAGCGGGCCGATCGTGATTGGGCAGGCCTGCGAGTTCGATTACTCGGGCACGCAGGCCGTTCGCGCATTAAGGGAGGAGGGCTACCGGGTCATCCTGGTGAACTCCAACCCGGCCACGATCATGACCGACCCAGATCTTGCCGACGCCACCTACATCGAGCCGCTGACACCCGAGTGGGTCGAGCGGGTGATCGAGCGGGAACGTCCGGACGCTCTGCTTCCCACCATGGGCGGCCAGGTGGGGCTCAACGTCTCACTGCGGCTGCACGATTCTGGCGTTCTGGAGAAACACGGTGTCGAGCTGATCGGCGCCGACGCGCGGGCCATCCGCTTGGCCGAGGATCGGGAGGAGTTCGCCGAGGCGATGCGGCGAATCGGCCTCGAGGTGCCTCATGGTGGATTTGCGCACACGATCGACGAGGCGCGCGCCGTGGCGGAGAACATAGGCTTTCCCGCGATCATCCGGCCGTCGTTCACGCTGGGCGGCACGGGTGGCGGCATCGCCTACAACCGCGAGGAGTTCGAGCAGGTCGTGCGAACCGGCCTCGATGCGTCGCCGATCGAGGAAGTGCTGATCGACAAGAGCGTGATCGGCTGGAAAGAGTTCGAGCTGGAGGTGATGCGCGACCACGCCGATAACGTGGTGATCGTCTGTTCGATCGAGAACTTCGACGCCATGGGCGTGCATACGGGCGACTCGATCACGGTGGCGCCGGCGATGACGCTGTCGGATCGGGAATACCAAGTGATGCGTGATGCGGCGATCGCTTGCATCCGCGAAATCGGGGTGGCGGCGGGCGGTTGTAACATCCAGTTCGCGGTTCACCCTGAGACCGGCGCGATGCTGGTCATCGAGATGAACCCCCGCGTCTCGCGCTCCTCGGCTCTGGCATCCAAGGCTACTGGATTCCCCATCGCCCGTATCGGTACCAAGTTGGCCGTCGGCTACCGCCTCGATGAGCTGCCCAACGCCATCACCCAGAAGACGCCCGCCTGCTTCGAGCCGGTCCTCGATTACGTGGTGGTCAAGGTCCCACGCTTCGCCTTCGAGAAGTTCCCCAGCGCCGATCCCACACTGGGCGTGCAGATGAAGGCGGTGGGCGAGGTGATGGCCATCGGCCGCACGTTCAAGCAGGCCTGGATGAAGGGATTCCGATCGCTGGAGGGCGGGCGCGCGGGTTGGGAGGAAGGCGAGACGCTGGCCGATGACGGGCTGACCGAGGAGGACCGCGAGTCGCTGCTCGCGGCGCTGCGCCGACCCACCGCCGATCGGCCCTACCAGATCAAGCGGGGGCTGAGCTCGGGTCTGAGCGTTGAGGAGATCAGCGAGGCCAGCCACATCGACCCCTGGTTCATCGCACAGCTCGAGGAGCTGGTGAATGCAGAGGCCGCCTACGCGGCTCTGACCCAGCCGGATCGCGCGGCGACTCTGGAGATGAAACGCCTGGGCTTCGGCGACGCCCAGCTGGCCCGCATCCGCGGCGAGCGCGAGGCGGAGGTGCGGGAGCGCCGCTGGGCCTGGGGTCTTCACCCGTCCTATAAGATGGTGGACACCTGCGCCGGCGAGTTTCCGGCGGCGACGCCGTATCTGTACAGCACCTACGAGGAAGAGAACGAGTCGATCCGCAGCGAGCGCCGCAAGGTGGTGGTGCTGGGGAGCGGTCCTAATCGGATCGGTCAGGGAGTCGAGTTCGACTACTGTTGCGTGTCAGCCGCTTTCGCCCTCGCCGAGGAGGGGTTCGAGACGATCATGGTGAACTCGAACCCGGAGACCGTCTCCACCGATTTCGACGTCAGCGACAAGCTCTATTTCGAGCCGCTGACCCTCGAGGATGTTCTGGAGATCATTCACCTGGAAAAACCTGAGGGGATTGTCGTTCAGATGGGCGGCCAGACGCCGCTCAAGCTCGCGACGGCGCTGCAGAAGCTGGGCGCGCCGATTCTGGGGACCACCGTGGACGCCATCGATCGCGCCGAGGACCGCGAGCGCTTCGAGGCGCTGGCCCGCGAGCTGAACATCGACCAGCCGCCCAACGGCCTGGCGGTGAGCGAGGCACAGGCCCTCGAGATTGCGGCGCGCATCCGCTACCCGGTGCTGGTGCGGCCCAGCTATGTGCTGGGGGGCCGCGCCATGGAGATCGTCTACGACGAAGAGTCGCTGAAAGGCTACTTTGCCCGGGCCGTGCGGGCGTCCCCGGAGCACCCGGTGCTCATTGATCAGTTTCTCGAAGACGCTTTCGAGGCGGACGTGGACGCCGTCGCTGACGGCGAGGAGGTCCTGATCGGCGGCGTGATGCAGCACATCGAGGATGCCGGGATCCACTCCGGTGATTCGGCTCAGGTGGTGCCGCCGTATCTGCTGCGCGATGAGCATGTAGAGCAGATGAAGCAGCACACGCGGGCCCTGGCCCAGGCACTCGGGGTGGTCGGTTTGATCAACGTGCAGTTCGCGGTGAAGGACGGCGTCGTTTTTGTGTTGGAGGTTAACCCGCGGGCCAGTCGCACAGTCCCCTTTCTCGCCAAGGCGACGGGCGTGCCGCTGGCGCGGTTGGCTGCCCGCTGCATGGTCGGTCGGAAGCTCTCGCAGTTCGGCCTGAGCGGCGAGGGCGAGGTGCAGGGGGTGGCGGTGAAGGAATCCGTCTTCCCCTTCGACAAGCTGCCGGGCGTCGATGCGCTGCTGGGTCCCGAGATGCGGTCCACGGGCGAGGTGATGGGAATCGCCGACTCGTTCGGGTTGGCGATGGCGAAGGCGCAGATCGCCGGCGGCAACCCACTGCCGCTGTCGGGACGCATCGTGGTCACCGTGCACGATCAGGACAAGCCGAGCGTGACGCCGATCGCGCGCCGCTTCCACGAGCTGGGCTTTGAGATCTGGGCCACGAGCGGGACGGCCCGCTTCCTGCGCGGCCGGGGTATCCCGGCCACGCCGGTTCTCAAGGTGCACGAGGGCCGTCCGCACATCGTCGATTACATGATCTCGGAGGACATCGCCCTCTTGATCAACACACCACTGGGCAAGCACGCCCAGTTCGACGACTACTCGATCCGGCGCGCCGCCATCCAGCACCGGATTCCGTACACGACGACGCTGTCGGCCGCGTCGGCGTTGTGCGACGCGGTCATCGCCCTTCGTCACCGGAAGCTCGAGGTGCTGAGCTTGCAGGAGAGGGCGCGGCGGGTGAGTGAGATGGAGGCGGTTCGCTGAATGTTGGTAGTGAATGTCCAATGTCGAATGTCCATTTGTTCAATGTCGAAGTCGGATCGTCCCTCTTCACTTGAGAATTGGATGTTGGGCGTTGGGTATTCGACATTTACGGAGCTAGGACTGACTTAGTCGCATGAACCAGACCATAGGACGCGTCGTCGCCACCGAGCGCAAGCCCAACACGACGCACGAGTTCCATTTCTGGACGGGCCGCGACGCGCCGATCGGCATCGGCTCGATCGTCAGGGTCGTGGCCGAGGGACAATCCGTCTACGGCGTGGTCGTCGAGGGCTTCAGCTACACCGACCTCCTGTCGCCGCTCCACGACTACATCGGCGCCGATGCCGATCCGCAAGCCCAGGCACGGTCGCCCTCGGCGCGGCCCGAGATCCGCCTCTACTCCGCTGCGGTGCTGCGACGCGAACCCGAGGAGCCCGTGCAGCCGGTGCCGATGGGGGCGGTGTTTCTCGCCGATCAGCACGATGTCCTCGTGAGCCTGCGCATGGACTCGTACGTCGGCGGCGAGCGGGAGACGGGAATCCCGTTGGGCCTCTATACCAGCGGGGGCCAAGAGGCGCGGGTCTTCCTGGACGCCGATTTCCTGCTGGGCCCCGAGGCGGCGCACCTCAACATCACCGGCGTGAGCGGGCTGGCGACCAAGACCAGCCTGGTCGAGTTCCTCCTCGCCTCGGTCTTCCGTCATATGCCGCCCGCCAAGGGTTCGGTGGCGGCGGTCTGCTTCAACGTCAAGGGTCCCGATCTGCTGTTCCTCGATCAGCCGGGCGATCTGGACGAGGCGGATCTGCGCATGTACGAGCTGCTGGACGTGCCGCCGAAGCCGTTCGAGAACGTCCGCTACTTTGCTCCGTATCGTGCCGACGGCTGGAACCTCAACACGCTGAGGACGCATCCGGACCTGGTGGCGCGGGTCGAGCCGCTGCGCTGGGGGCTGAAGGAGGTGATGCAGTTTTCCGAGGTGCTGCTCACGCGCGACGACCTCGACGCGAAGGCCGACGCCCTCGTCGACTTCATCCGCGACCGCGTGCTCGACCAACCGTTCGGGCCCGACTCGGGCCACCTGTTGGCGCGCAATCACCTGGTCCGCACCTTCCGGGACCTCGAGAGCTGGTTCGATGACGTGCTCGCCTACTGCGAGCACAACGGTACAGATCGCTGGATGACCCACCACACAGCGACGATTCGCAAAGTACGTAACCGGCTCAACGGCATCGTCAGCCGCGCCCACGGGCTCGTGATCAACGACGACGCGGTGAGCGATCTGCCCTGGGGCGCGTTCGAAGATCGAGCCGTCTACGCGATCGATGTGGCCAACGTCGAGCCCGAAGCTCAGGATCTCGTGTTCGCTCGTGTGGTGTCGAAGCTGCGCGAAGGACTCGAGTCCGGCCGCCTCGGCGTGAATCACGTCATCGTCTTCGCCGACGAGCTGAACAAGTACGCACCCTCGGATGGCCCCGAAACCTACGTACGCAAGATGTTGCTCGATATCAGCGAGCGGGGGCGCTATCTGGGACTGGTGCTCTTCGGCGCGCAGCAGTTCCGCTCTCAGGTTCACCGCCGCGTCGTCGGCAACTGCGGCTCGGCTGTCTATGGCCGCATGGATATGGACGAGCTGGCGACGCCCGGGTACGCGGTGCTCTCGCACGCGACCAAAACGAAGCTCGCCAGTTTGCCGAAGGGCGACTTGATGGTGCGGCACCCGCACTTCACGCAGCCGGTGTTCGTCCGCTTCCCGAAGCCGGCGGTGATGCGCGGCCGCGATGGGATCGAGCGCTTTCCGCCACGCCAGGAGATGCCGTTCGAGGACGCGATCGCGCACGGCCTGCGCCGTCTCGACCGCCGGGTGCCGTTGAACGAGGTAAAGGACCTCATCGCCGGCCGCGACCGCCCGGAGGTGCTTCAGGCTTTTCACCACACCGAGCGCACCCGGCCCGGCGATGTCATCGGATTCTTCCGCTCGCGCCTGAGAAAGAAGGTGGCGCCGGAGATGGTGGACGACACGGCGCGTGCTGTACCGGTGCCCGACGATCCCTACGCCATCGACTGAAGGATGCCGCGGCGCCGCTCGGTCTTTCACGGCCTCTCTCCTGCCCTTGCTTTCCTGCTCGCCCTGGCTGGCGGGCCGGGCGCCACGAGCGCGGCGCGATTCCAGTCCGCGGGAGAACAGCCGCCACGGGTTCTGCTGCGGCTGGCCGCGGACTCCGGCGTCATCGGCCATTACAAGTTCACGATCCGCGAGCGGCAGCATCTGGTGTTCGACCTACCCGAAGGCGATCCGCGCGCCACGCTGCTTCAGTCGGCCACCGTGCCGCGCGAGACCCAGATCGAGATCGCCGCGACTGTGGTTGCCGTGCCCTCGGAAACCGAGGAGGAGCGCCGGTACATCGCTTACTGGCTCGGCTATCGCCTCAGCGGCGATCAGGTGCAGGGTTTGAGCCCGTTGCAGTGGGACAGCATCTTTCAAAAGGTGGGGCGCCGAGCCGTGCTTCGCTTTTCGCCCCGAGGTGAGCCCCGCGGCGTGCAGGTCACATCCGATGCGGTCCGTCCGGTGGCTCAATCGCTGGCGGCGGCGCTCTCCGGCCTGGCGATGGCGCTGCCGGCGGACTCGGTCGGCCAGGGAAGCGTGTGGGAAGGAGACGTGGCCGTGCAGGTGGCGGCGCCCGACGGCTCGCAGCGAGCGGTCCCCATGCAAGTCACCTATCGTCTCCGCGAGGTTCGAGATGGGCGGGACGGCTTGAGGGTGCGCGTCGAGTTCGATGGCGAACCGATCGGCGCGGCAACACAGAACGCCACAGTCTCGGGTCGCTACTTCGGTGAGAGCATCTTCGCGGTGAACGAGGGGCGCTACGAGCAGCTGATCGCTCTGGCGAATCTTCAGCTAGACTGGGAGGACACGAGCGGATTGCCGCCGAATCACTCGGTGATCGAGTGGCAGACGCGGGTTAATCGCAACTAGGGAGAGCTCATGTCGGTCGAGGTCTGGCGGTTCTTGCACCTGCTGGGGATGGCGGTCTGGCTAGGCAGCCTGGCCACCCTGGGCGTCTGGACCGCGCGGGCGCGAGCCAGCGGCGACGGAAAAATCGTCGCCTTCACCTATGCGACCTCGTTTCGCCTCTATCGTCGCTTCGTCGCGGTCGCCGCCACGCTGACCACGGTGGCGGGCGCGCTCCTCACGTTCCTGACAGGGAGACCCTGGTTCCGCCCTTCCCCCGAGCACTGGCTGTTTCAGATGCAGATACTCGGGTTGGCGGCTTTTCTGTTGACGCTCCTCTACCTGGTCCCCAACGCGGGGGCGCTGGCCCGGCTGGCGGAGCGTGCGGCCGACAGCGGAGAACCCCCAGCGGAGTTCGGGCGTCGCGTGAAACGTCAGGCCATCGCGGGGGGCGTGCTCGCTATCGTGATGGTGTACCTGGTACTGCTGGGCGCCGTCCGCTTGCGAGGCGGCGGCGCACAACCCCTCGGTCATGATTCCGGTGATGGGCTGGACGGTGCAGAGATCGAGTCGCGGCGGTAGGTTTCTTTGCCCCCTCGGGCTCTTCGCCCTCGCTGGGCTCGCCGCCGGGGCTCTGTCGCGCGACGCCCTCGCGCAGAAGCCGGCGCACCAGCTTCGCATCACCGAGAAGACCGGGCAGTCAAGCCGCTATCGTCTCAGCTTTGACATGCAGATGCGGGCAGAGTACACGCTCGAGGGCGAGCCGCAGGCTGCGGCCCGGGATTGGATCGACCTGCTCAAGTCCGGGATGGGCCTGCGCACCTCGGTCGAGTACGAGCAGAGGCTCGTCCGGGTGGCTGACGATGGAACCCGCGCCTTCGAGGTTCGCTGGTACGACTACCACTTCGCGGGCCGAGTCGGCGATCGTGAAATCCCTCCACCACGCGGCCAGCTGGAGCTGGTCGAGGCGCTGCTCACGCAGACGGCCCGCTTTCGCACCACACCCAGCGGCCGCACGATCGAGGTGTCCCATTCCGATCCGCGCATCGCCCGGCTGGCCGCTGGCTGGCAGCCGCTGGAGGGTGGGATACCCACGTCGCTGCCCGAGGGGCCCGTGGCGATCGGTGACCGCTGGACCAACTCGGCGCAGATTCCCGTCGGTATGCCCACGGGCGGCGCCGAAAGTATGACGCTTGAGCTGGAGCACACCCTCGTCGAGTTGCGCGACGGCCCCCACGGTCCCGTTGCGGTGATCTCGGTCAAGGGATCCTACTCTCGGCTGCACGGTTTGGGCGACCTGGCCCTGGGCCAGCCGCTGCATCTGCAGGCCACGCTGATCGGCTCCTCGCTGTTCGACATCAACCAGGGCCGGTTCGTCGGTGGCCGCTACGAGGTCGACATGTTTGCTCTCCACGCCGAGGGCGGGGTGGAGTTGCAGCTCACGGGTCACGCGAACGGCAAACTGGAACTGCTGAGTGCGCGATGAAGCTGGTCCATACGGCCGATCTGCATTTGGGTTACCGTGCGTATCACCGTACGAACTCGCTGGGCATCAACGTGCGGGAAGCCGACGTGGCGCGTGCCTTCCGGGAGATGCTGGATCGGATCATCGAGCTCGGCCCCGATCTGCTGCTGGTCGCCGGTGACATCTTCCACAGCGCCCGCCCCTCGAACGCGGCGATCGCCGACGCCTTTCGGCAGTTCTCGCGGATCCGGCGCGAGGCTCCCGAGACCCGTCTCGTCATCATCGCCGGCAACCACGATTCGCCCAAGGCGGCGGAGATCGGGAGCATCCTCCGGCTGTTCGACGAGATTCCCGGCGTAGAGGTCGCGCATCACGAGGCGCGCCGGCTGACGTTCGCCGACCTGGGCCTGTCGGTCCTCTGCCTGCCTCACAACGAACTGAAGTTCGGCCCCGCTCCCGCGATCGAGCCCGATTCCAGCGTCGAGCGCAACGTCCTGGTCGCGCACGCGGCGATCGACGACCAGCGTCTGAAGCTGCTGATGGATATCGGCGCCGCCACGCTGGCGCGTGGGGCCATCGACCCTTCGCAGTGGGATTACGTGGCACTCGGCCACTACCACGTCCGCTCGCGGCTGGAGTCGAACATGTACTATCCGGGGGGGATCGAGCGAACGAGCCTGAACATCTGGGCGGAAGCCGATAACGCGCAGGTGAAGCGCGAGGACACCTGGGGCGAAGCGGAGTGGGGCAAGGGGTTCGTCGAGTACGACCTGGATGTCGGGAGCGCGCGCTTCCATAAGCTGGAGAGTCCGCGTCCGGTGTTCGATCTTCACCCGGTCGAGGGAAGCGCCCTGGGGCCACGCGAGATCGACGCGGCTGTCAAGGAGGCCGTCGAGGCCGTGCCCGGCGGCGTCGCGAGAAAGATCGTTCGCCTTCGTCTCTTCAACGTGACGCGCGACGTCTACCGCCAGCTGGATCACCGCGCGATCCGCGAATACCGAACGCAGGCGCTTCACTTCCACCTCGATGCCCGGCCCCCGCCGGCCATGCGATTTCGTGGTATGGCGGCGCCAGGCAAGCGGCGCACGCTTCGCGAAGAGCTCGAGACGTTCCTGGAGCACGGGTGGAAACCCGATGTGAAGAATCTCGACCGCAAGGCGTTGATCGAGCTTGGCTTGCGCTATCTGGGAGAGGCCGAGGAGGCGGAAGCGCTGGAGGGGCGGGAGTGAGATGCGGCTGATCCGCCTCGCCCTCACGAACTTCAGGCAACACGCCGAAACCGAGCTGGTTTTCCGCCCGGGGCTCACCGGCATCATCGGGCCCAACGGCTCCGGCAAGACCACCATCCTCGAGGCCATCGCCTGGGCGCTGTACGGCGCCAAGGCCGTGCGCGGTACGAAAGACACGCTGCGTTACAACCGGGCGCCGGGACGGGCCAGCGTTCGGGCCGAGCTGGAGTTCGAGCTCGGCGAGGAGCGCTACCGCGTGTTGCGGACGCCGCGAACCGCCGAGCTCTACCGCGTCGAGCGCGAGGATCCCATCGCCCGCGGCATCAGCGAAGTCACCCGGCAGGTCACACGGCGGCTGGGGATGACGCTGGATGAGTTTTACAACACCTACTTCACCAAGCAGAAAGAGCTTCAGTTTCTGGTCACTGGCGCGACGGAGCGTGCACGCTTTCTCTCGCAGGTGCTGGGCTACGAGCGCCTGCGCGCCGCGCAGCGCCAGGTGCGCGAGCGGCGAAACGTGCTCAAGGGTCAGGTGGAGGAGCTGCGTCGAACGCGCCGCGACCCGGCGGAGATCGAGCACGAGCGGCAATCGGCGGAGCGGCGGCTGCGAGAGGCAGAGGCGACGCTGGGGACCGCCGGGGAAGGCCAGAAGGAGGCGACGGAGCGGCAAAGCGAGGTGGAGCCGGTCTGGAACGAGATGCAGAAAGCGCGGGATCGAGATCGCGAGCTGCACGAGGAGGAGAGGCTGGCCCAAGCCCGCTTGGATAGCGTGCTTGAAGAGTGCGCCGAAGCGACAGAAGAGCTGGAACAGCTGGCCGAAGAGGAGAAGCGACTGAGGGAGTTGCGCGAGACGGCCGCCCCGCTAGTCACCCTGCGGTCCGAAGACGAGACGCTACGCGCTCTCCAAGAAGCTGCGACACGCCGCCAGACCTTGGAGAAGCAGCTGGTGGAGCAGCGGGAGAGGATCCAGACGCTGGCCGGAAAGATATCGGAGCTGGAGGAACGCGGGCGCCCAGTCCAAGGGCTCGCCGACACCCTGAAGGCGCGCGATGACGTGTGCGTCGCCGCGGAGCATGCCCTCGAGGAGCAGATGTCTCGCTGGCAGCGCGACCGTCAGGATGTGGAGGCGCGGCTGCGGATGCTCAGGGGCCAAGCGACGGAGTTGAAGCGGCAGATCGAGCAGATCGAGTCCGCGGGACCGGAAGGCGCCTGTCCCACCTGCAAGCGGCTGCTCGGCTCGGAGTACGGCAGCGTGCTCGAGCTGTTACGGGGGCAGTACGAGGAAAAAGTCCAGGATGGAAAATGGCATAAGAAACGGTCGGAGCAGCTCGGAACGGAGCCGGCTGAAGTCGTGACGGCGCGGCGGTCGTTGCAGACCGCGCGGGATGAGCGGGAGGGCACTCGTAAGCGGCTGGCCGAGGCGGAGGCGTCGCTGCAGCAAGCGGTGGGAACCAGCGCCGATCAGGCCAAGGAGGAGGCACGCGCCCGTGAGCTGGCGGGGGAGATCGCCGAGCTGCCCGAGGGTTACGACGCCCGGCGCCATGCCCAGGTGCGTCAAGGTCTCGAGCGTTTGAAGGAGCTGGAACGCCAGAGCACACAGCTCGAGACTCGCCTGGAGCGCCAGGGGCCGCTGCGTGGGGTGCTGGCCGAGGGCAAGGAAGAGGAGCGGCAGATTCGGGCGCGGCTCGCAGAGCTGACGCGGTCCCGAGCGGAGTTGGGGTTCTCGGAGGCGCGCTATCGCGAGGTGGCGGGTTTGTTCGAGGCCGCGCGTGTGGCTTTGAACGATGCGCGATTGGCACTCGAGCGTGCCCGCGCGGAGGTGGCCGCAGCACAGCAAGCGCTCGATGCGGCGCGGCGCGCCGAGATCGAGCACCAGAAGATCTCGCGGCAGATCGCCGAGCGTGAAAAGGAGCACCGCTTGCACAACGAGCTGGATGCGGCGCTGGGGGCTCTCACCGATGAGCTGAACGCGCGGGTGCGGCCCGAGCTGTCCGAGATCGCCAGCGTTTTTCTGACCGAGCTGACCGACGGTCGCTACAACCGAGTGGAGATCAACGAGGACTATGAATTCGTGGTCCTCGACGACGGCGAGGAGAAGCCGGTGATCTCGGGCGGCGAGGAGGACGTGGCCAACCTGGTCTTGAGGCTGGCGATCAGTCAGATGATCGCCGACCGCGCCGGTCAGACGCTAAGCCTGCTGATCTTCGACGAGGTGTTCGGAGGTCTCGACGACCAGCGCCGCGAGAGCGTGGTGCGGCTGCTGCAGAAGCTTCAGGACCGCTTCGAGCAGGTCATCCTCATCACCCACATCGAGTCGATCCGCGAGGGCCTCGACCAGGTGGTCCGCGTCGTCTACGACGAGGAGAGCTCTGCCAGCCGGGTGAGCGATGAAAGTCCCGGCGCGGGTCCCGAGGATCTGGCGCGGGAAGACATGGCCGCATTGGTCAGCGGCTGAGGTGCCCCCGGGGCCGCCGCGCCCGCGACGGCCCCAGATCGCTGTTAGCGTCCGCCGCCTCCGGGCGCCGCCTCGGTATCGCCGGGAATCTCGACGGGGCGCGAGGGGTTGTCCGCCGGCGGGGCGGCGATGGCGGGCAGATCGATCGGTCCCAGCGCCACCTCGACGAAGTCGCGCGCGCGCAATACGGCATCGTTCGACGCTTGCGCGTCGCCCAGAACGCGGTAGGCGTTGGCCAGCGCCGTGTAGGCCTGGTAGTACTGCAGCGGGATGCCGTTGGTCGACAGGTCCGGCCAGAAAGTCCAATCCAGCAGGTCCCTATATATGTAGTGCCGATCCAGAAGCGCCTGGCTCCGCTCAACGTCCACCCAGAACGGCATCACGCGTTCGGCCTGAAAGCGCGCCTGCAGCGGCAGCGGAATGATCGACGGGGTCGGCGCCACGTTGGCGTCTGCCAGCTTGTAGGCTACGCCTTGACGTATCATCCAGGGCTGCACGGCGAACTTCTCGAAGGTGCCGGTGGTGCTGGCGAAATAGACCGGCCGATCACCCGCGGCGGTCTGGACGATGCGTAGCACCAGGATGTCGTTACGAAGCAGGAAGTCGCCCTGCGCGATCACGCCGCTGACGTCGTCGCTGATCGGCACCCCGATCGAGTCGGGGAAGACCTGACAGTTGCCGAAATTGTCACGGGGGTAGCATTCGGGAACCGCCTGAATCTCCTGGTCCGTGAGCTCGAGAATCGACCGTGTGGGCTTAGGCCAATCCTGATCGCGATAGACGGCGATCGCTTTGTCCGGCTCGAATGGCCGCTGGCAGGTGATCACCGTTGGATCGGCCTGCGGATCGGCCTCCCCGCAGGGCCGGGTAAGATCGCGGAGCTGCTCCGCGTACCACGGGGTCGCAAGATACGAATAGACGATGACGGTGACGTCGCGCCGCAGACCCTCGACCTCTTGCAGGTACCAGAGCGGGAAGGTGTCGTTGTCGCCGTTGGTGAAGACCAGGCCGTACGGCTCGATCGACATGAGCAGGTTGTAAGCCCAATCCCGGGCCGCGTAGTCTCCGGCACGGCTCGCGTACCTCCAGTTCAACAGCAGGGGGAGCAGCGCCAGCACGAGCACGGGAGCCGTGAGCCGCAGGTGGGTCGGGGAGAGACGCGCCGCGCCGGCGGCGACGCGCGCCAGCTGCTTCCACAGTGCCGCCAGGCCGATGCCCGCCCACAGCCCCCAGTGCGAGAACGAGACGATGAAGAAGTAGTCGCGCTCACGGACCTCGCGCCACTCGCGCGGGACCGGAACGACATTCTGGCCCGTGTCCACGGTCGCGCCCACCGAGTAGCCGTACTTGAAGTTCAGATAGAAGACGAGGCCGAACCAGACGGTGAAGAACAGCGCCGTGAAGTAGATCCACGACATGCGGTCGGCCTTGAAGTGGCGCCAGGCCCCGAACAGCCCCAGCATCAGGAATAGCAGGGTGAAGGGGGCGCGGAGTCCGGCGAGATAAGTATTGTCGCCGGCGAGGCTGCGGGCCCACTGCCAGTCGAAGTACTGGGCGTAGTTAATGAACTGCCACTTGAGCAGCCTGAGGTCACGCGGTACTTCGCGCGGGTAGAAGATCGGGTTCAGGTTGAGCGGCGGCTTGCGATACTGCTCGCGGCGCAGCGATTCAGCCAGCGCTTGGCAGCGATCGTTCTGCTCATCCGGTCCCAACAGCGACAGGGGTGGATGCAGGCGCAGGATGTCGACCGTGGCTTCGACTACCGACTCGCAACGCGGGTCCGCTTCGCTGATGATCGGGCGGTTCTGGGCGCGGATCGGCAGGAAGAGCTGAGCTGACAGCCCCAGCACCCAGGCCAGAGCGGCGAACGCGTAGAGCTGCCAGCGGATCAGCACCTGGGGGTGGACCCAGATGATGAACAGCGCCATGGCCGGCGCGACCAGGAACGCCATCAAATGGTTGCCCAGCGAGAGGCCCAGCAAGAAGACGATCAGGATCAGCAGGTTGTCGTCTTTGCCGCGCCCCAGGTTGTCGCGCCAGCGAAAGATGAGCCAGGTGAGCAGCGCGATCGTCATCAAGCTCACCGTGTAGACCTTCTCGTTGACCACCGATTGGTTCCAGACGGTGAACGCGGTAGCCGAGATCAACGCTGCCGATGCGGCGCCCAGACGTCGGAACAGTTCGTCCTCGGAGAAAAAGGCCAGCACCCGATGGATGACGAGGAACCAGAAGGCGGCGGCGACGGCACCGTTCGCCGCGGAAAACAGGTTGATCTTGACGGCGGTGGGCACGGGGAACGGCGAAAGCAGCAGCTCCCACGTGCGGGCCAGCAGCACGAACACCGGATTACCCGGCGGGTGTGGGATTCCGAGGATGTGCGCCGTGGCGATGTACTCGCTGGTGTCCCAAAACGCGGTCGTCGGCGCCAGCGTGATGACGTAGAGCGCGAACACCGCCAGCCCCACCAGCCCGCTCAAGCGGTAAGGGGGCCGATACCCGGAGGCGCTGTT
>JABAOH010003302.1_pt3 | contig 25630 bp, 25 predicted proteins | sample 7062181 | NCBI WGS metagenome assembly JABAOH01 (sample SAMN14538630, study PRJNA623070) | marine sediment metagenome | biome: marine biome [ENVO:00000428]; feature: marine pelagic biome [ENVO:01000023]; material: deep marine sediment [ENVO:00002113]; isolation source: pool of 5 deep marine... | reverse complement strand
TGTAATGCTTACTAATTCTTAACCAAAAATCATAATCCATTGCATAATGTAACTGTTCATTTAAATATCCAGACTTATGGAGAACATTTCTGTAAAAAAACACCGATGGTTGAGGTATTGTATAATCCCTATCCCAGTATTTGATTAAGTCATTGTGTTCTGAGAATCTCCCTCTACAGTAGCCCACTTTATTCCCCTTAGCATCTATTACAGTACAATCCCCGGAAACAACGTACTTGCCCTGAGCTTTATTTAACTCTCTGAAAACGGTGAAAAAGGCTCCAGACTCATAGCAATCATCCGAATTCAACCAGCCAATAATTTCACCACGAGCTTTTTTGAAACCCTTATTTATTGCCTCAGATTGACCGCTATCATTCTCTGAAATCCAGATTAAGTGGTTATATTTTTCTAAAATATCAATGGTCCCATCTGTTGAACCCCCATCAATAATAATATGCTCAAAATTTGGATATTTCTGATCTATGACACTCTTGATATTTTCCTCTATATATATTCCCTGATTTAGGGAAGGAGTAACGATAGATATGAGCGGAAGTTCCTTATTCAACCTTATTTTCCCCTTTTCGCGATACAAATTGACCGTTTTTTGTAACCCTTTGTTAAGATATCTCTTAGCCAGGAACGGTCTGAATCTCTAAGTATCAGGCCAAGTGGGTATCTGTCTTTTGTCTTAGGTTGCAGAGATAATTCCGACAATTGGAGACTTAGGTGTGAAGAAAATGCCATCTTGGTGGTGAAGGTTCATTGGATCTTTCTCCAAGGAGCCTGTCGAATTTCCTGAATGATTGAATCATAAGCCTTACGCTTTCCAACCAAGCCACATAACCTTCCAATTTGAGATTCTATTGTGAGGATGTCGGAATCCCCCTCCAGTGGATAGCAAAACGACAAAAGCAACTTTCGGTGGTGCCAAAGGAGCATTTTTAGCACCTTGAGCGTTTGCCATTGCCAGGTTTGTCTGACCCGTTCTCTGAAATTCTTGGGCCCACGTCTTAAGGCCCAAAGGTAAGGATCATGCCCTACACTGGACGCTCCAAGTCCTCTACATAAGCGCCGTAGGTAACTCCATTCCAGGCGATTTGCCGGTAAAAAATGGCGCAAATTCAAACTCGGTTCGTACCACAAACGCCAGTCGGCCAAGCGTAGCGCGAAACAGAATTCAGAATCTCCTCCGGAACTAAGGCTCGCTCCCTGACGGTCCACCAACACCGAGCGAAATCCCTTTCCCACCAACTGCTGCCACGCCGACTTGCGAATAGTCAATCCCGCTCCCCAAAGAAAACCTCGTGTCCACGTGATCTCCCCTGCCTCCTGTCCCTGCGGTCCAATGGCGTAAAACTTCTTATACCGCTCGAACCACCATGGTGGGCTAACCTCGCACACAGCCTCGTTAAATCCACCACAGGCCCCAATCACAGGATACTGGCCCATTAATTCTGAAGTCAGCTGCACCCATTCGGGCGAAGCCCAATTATCGTCATCCAAAAAGCTGATACATTCATAGTTAGCCTCAGTGTAGCCTCGATACCTGGCATGACTAAGGCCCAACTTGGGCTCAGGCACCACTCGTAAAGGAGCTGGCGCATCCGAAGGCCAACGGGTCAGGGCAACCTGGGATGTTTCATCCGCCGAATTATTATCAACTACAATGACTTCCCATTGGAGACCCCCTTGTACTTGTTGGGCAGCCAGGTGAGCCAGCGTTTGAGGCAACCGCTGGGCACTGTTATGGCAACAGACAACGACACTAACACCTGGAGGCATCTCGATGACCCTGTACCTTCTTCATAGGTGGTTGACACTGCCCGTGTGCACCTTCCGCCAAATCCACCGTGTCCCACCCCCCACAAAGAGGCTAACAAGTGATCCCATAACCCTCGCGGATTGACTGCACTTTAGGGCCTCGGTAATCTGGGCAATCGCGCCAGCAATATCCCGCATACTGAGCATCCGGCGAGCCGTGCCGAGGGCATAGAGGGCGTAGTGCTCCCTTGCCTTATGCGATAGTCCATCTGCTATGGCATCTGGTAGATACGCTCGGGAAATCTCGATAGACCTGCGCATATCACAGATATCAGCGCCGGACTTGACCAGGCGAGAAGTAGCTGAACTGGAGTGCAAACGGAAACATGCCAACGGTTGAGGCTCATACCATACTGGATAATATACAGCAATTCTCTTCCACATTTCCCAGTCAAGAGCGTAGTACATTTTGGCATGGAATCCACCCAGCTCCTCATAGACAATACGTCTGACCACGATAGAAGGAGTTTGAATCCGTTGCACAACGGCGATACGCTCTAACCAGTTAGAAAGAATCCCCGGCTCTCTCCTCTCTAAGGGTGATATCGATTGCCAATGACCATTCTCATCTATGTAGATATGACGGCAGAAAGCTGCTCCGATAGTTGTCTCTCTTTTGAGGGTTTCTTCCAATTGGCTATAAAACATAGGCAAGACAATATCATCCTGATGCAGGATGTGAACCCAATGGCCCTGTGCACGCTTGATACATGTGTTCCAGTTGCCGCCTATACCGACATTGCGTGGTTGCTGATAGAAAGACACTCTATTGTGACCTATTTCCTCTATAATCGCTTTTGGGTCATTCTCGGTAGAACAATCATCTATTACCTCGATCTGCATTTCATTAGGTCCAGGGTCTTGTTGAAGGACGCTGTTGAGAGCCTGTTCCAAATACTGGTTACAATTGTAGGTTGGAATCATTACAGACCAGAAGGGTCTATGCACACCGTCAGCCACCGGATCAATTCGAGGATATTCGACATCTTCAAATTTCGGAATGTTTGGCCGCAACATTAGGTGCCTATTCATTTACTCATAATGCTGCATGATTCAGTACTTTGCACCTTCCACTATGCCTCGGTTTAACCGTTGAGCAACTTTCATCGAATTTGGGCACCCAATATCTTCCAGTTACCATTGTAGGAAGGTAAAACCAGTACATTTATACACCGATGTGCATTTCCACCCCCTAATATCAGTAGGGCGAGGGAGCATTAATATGGCACCTAGTTCACCAATCAGAACCGGATTTTCGCTAATTTTGTCGCTACTCTAGGTGTTAATTTCAGCTTTTGTATTCGTTTGATTGATCATCAGCAAATTTGTTTTCCCTTTCAACTAGGGTGATTGAATTATCATCAATGGTTCACCACATCCAAATTATCCTCTTCATGTCTTTCCGAATTAGACTGCATTGCCTTTCATTTGAGGGAGACAATAAATACCATGGAAATTTCTTTGTCCATTAATTAGGATATTTCTGTACTATGGTCCAATCTAAATTTCAAAAACATTATAGTAATTTCCATATGGACTGACACAAAATAGACTCGGAATGGTTAAACAACAATTCGGGTTAAAGTAAATATCCCTGTCCATAAATGTATTCCACCGTGAATATAAGAACTTCATTGCCTCTGCTTCCTTACCCAGATCTACCCGTCTGCTTATTCCTTCATAATGATAAAGGACAGCGTATGGCGTATAAACGATTAGATAGCCACGTGAACGTACTTTTAAACATAGATCAACATCATTATAGATAATATCAAGGCTTTCTTCAAAACCCCCAACTTCTTCAAAAACGCTTTTCCTTATCATTAGACATGCACCGGTTACAACGTTAAAGTTACGAACCACATCAGCCATGCCATAATACCCATGCTCACTTAAACTGATAAATCTGTGGATATGCCTAGCGCAATTACCCTCAAGTACAACCCCTGCATGCTGTGTTAATCCATTGGGATAAAGCAGTTTCGCTCCTACTACGCCCACCTCTTCTCGCTGTGCGTGCTCCAACATTGCTTCAAGCCAATCCGGTGAGATCACTTGTGTATCATCGTTTAGCAAAAACAGATATTCCCCTGTAGCATGGTGGGCGGCGAGATTATTGATTTTTGAAAAGTTAAATTTTTGAGCATACTGAATAACTTTGCACGGTGACGTCTTTAAATACTCTAGCGATTTAAGTTCCGTGCTTGCGTTATCAACAATGATGACCTCGAAGTTTCGATAAGTTGTCTTGGATTCGATACTTTCGATGCATCGTTTAAGTTGGTCTGCTTTATCCTTTGTGGGGATAATAATGCTTACTTTCGGTCGCTTCAGGACCTTTCGACGCACTCGAAACGACCCCTCGAAGATCCCATCACATACTTCACCTTTAATACCTACCCGCTTCATGTGATCGTGTAATGCCTTTTTATGAAGCATGAAGGAATGGTTAGCAGTAAAGCCTTGGGGATATGCGTTCTTCGGAACCTGTTCATGATATAGAATTCTAGGAATATGATGAACTCTCTCCCTTTTCTCTATCATTCTCAATATCATATTGTATTTAATATCGTCCTCAAAATTGCCCTGGAATCCGCCAACCGCTCGAATCACTTCACTCCTACAACATAGCAAATTCCGCAAATAATGCATCGAAAGAAATAAATCACGTGACCAACCTGGCTTGTAGAATAAACGAATTAACGTATCCTTGTCCTTTTCAGCTTCATCTGAGTAGATGATATCTGTATCCGGATATTGGTTGATCGAACGAGCGACTTCAAACAAAGCATTTGATGTCAGCCGATCGCTTCCTGAGAGGAAAGCAATGCATTCACCTTTACACTCCCTCAGCACCTCGTTAAGTGCTTCAACAAGATTTCCGTCTAAATCTGAATTACATTTTATGTTGATTTTCTGGCCGCCGTTGAAAATTTCCGTGGTCAACCTCAATAGTTGAAGTTCATGGTTTTTTTCCACAAGAAGATATAATTCCCACTCTTGATAATATTGGCGTTCGATAGATTCTAAAGTTCTTCTAATCAGTCCCCCTTCAAACCCGAAAATTGACGTAATGATAGTGATTTTCGGCTGATATTCAAGAATGATGGCTTCTTCTCTCATTCGCTCGATGGTACGCCGATGCCAGGCGGTAAGATCTCCACTCCATTTAATGATATTTTCAAAAAATTGATTTGGTGGAAGCTCATCTATACGACTCAAATGGTAAATCAGGGCTTTGATAGACTGATATGCATATCTACTATTTAGAATCAGCAGTAGAAACCTAGATAGGCGAGCAAATTTATCAATCAGAGGTGATTTCCTCCATGAGCGTATCATTGATTTATGTGCTAATTTGACCATTTATGCTTACGAATAGCTATCAGCAAAAATCGTCACTTGCGATTCTATTTTATTCCTATAATGAGCTGATCGAATTTTATCCGTGCCTCATAGCATTCAAATATTCTCTCCATGTTGTTAAATACCTCTCCAAGTAACCTGCATCGCGCTTTAATCGAGATTGTTACTAGACACCATTGATATTTCCTTCTCCATAAATGTCCCCCCTCTACCAAGATAAGTTCAATCACCAATATCAGGAAAGAAACACTACTGCGCTCTTCCCTGAGTACAGCAGAAAGAAAGACGCAATACCATGGTTTGATCGTCTTAAACTGGCATTTCACTCTGACCATTTTTTTTTTGGCAAAATAGATATCAATAAGAGCAGCACGATAAATATCCTCTTAACCAGTAATAATTTTAAAGCAAAACACTTATTGTGACTACGTAGCTAAATATTTGTATTTCAAATCTAATAGTATTTTGTAAAGCGACGGTGATGATAATTCTAGAATCATGAGAAGTAAGCGCCGAAATGAAATACCTTCATTGCAAGGAAATTTGCTTATGTACTTGAATAAATTTGCAAGAGCTTTGATACGGTCACCACTTCGCTTATATTCTGCAGCAATCCATAAGTATCGTAGTGATATCTTGGATTTTATAAATTTATTGTACCGGAAATTTAAATGAGCATTGAAAAATCTGTATGTTTCAATCTCCCTCTGTAATTTTGGGATGAGTCCTTTCGTAGACCAGACACCACCATCATGAATTCTGTAAACTCCCATTATTTCGTCGATGTATCCTATATTTCCATGCTGTGCATTCATAATATGGAGCGGCCAGTCTCCCATCGGAGTTAAGTAGAACCATCTCGGAAATTCTTCAAAAAGGCGGGCACGAAACATAACTGCAGGCGTTTGAATGAAATTGCCTTTCAGTAGATCTTCCAGGGTGGAAATGGGTTTCGGTTGCCCTTGCATATAAAAGCCATTTGGGTTTGGAACGCAAAATGGATGTGAGATTCCAGGGCTATCATCATAGATTACCATGACATTATGAAAACATATTGCACATTCTGGATGGCTATCCAAAAAATCTGCTTGCTTCTGAAGTTTATACGGTGAGGTCCAGTAGTCGTCCCCTTCAAGCATGGCAATATATTGCCCCTGGCAAGCATTTAAAGTTTCAATAAAGTTGTACCTGCCATACAACCCAAGGTTTCGTTCATGCAATAGCAATCTTATTATGTCAGGATGCTTCTTCTGATAATCAATCAAAATGTTCCTGGTGTTATCAGTAGAGCAATCTTCGCCGATAACGATTTCATAGTCGAAATCCACTTTCTGCATTAATACACTCTCTATCGCTTTTGTGATGAATCCCTCATGGTTGTATGTTATAACCAACACACTTACTGTCATCTGCATGTCTCTCAAGCTGAGCGTATGACGTAAACCTTATATTGTAAAATTCAAGTTTCCTTGCTAGCGCAAATGGAAAAAAGCGAATCACAGAAATCAGGATATTCAAGTCCGAGACTGTAAAGACCATGGTAATGATCCTCTGTTAAGATCTTCTCTTTCAAGAGTTTGTTTAGCTGGAAATCGGCCAGTATTTTTAAGAGGATACCCCCCTGTGAGATGCTACGAAACCCCGCAATATCGATATGTCTGTTTAAAGTTATCCTATCATATACCCTTCTGTGCCCGTGCTTTTTATCATTGTCGGTTAACTGTTTCAGGTCTTCGATAAGCCCCATATGAAGGGCAATTTGGCGCGATAAAGCCCTTGCATTAGGCACGGTTATAAACAGCAGCCCTGAGCTTTTTAGAAGAGCTTTCATTCGTTTCAAGATAGCTATGGGATCAAGGACATGTTCGAAAACATACGTTGCAAAGATATAATCGTATCTCTTATGGGACTCGTATTCTTCAAACAAAGCACAGATAAAACTAACATTCTTTAAGGAAGTTCTCTTTGCATGTTTCAGGAATCTCGGTGATCCCTCAACAACATCTAAGTTGGTGACTAAGTTTGCCAGCCGTTCTGTCATATAGCCATCCGCGCATCCAAGTTCCAGTGCTTTCCCCCCTTTTATAAAAGGCTTGAATGTTTTTATGACTAAATCTTTCTTGATATTGGTGTGAAGGGTATATACCATCGTATAGGTTGAGTAAAGATTATCTACGAACTGTTTCTCACGCTCTAAATTCATTCGGTTACGAGTCTTTTCATGTAAATTCATTTCCATGTTCGCTTTCATCTTAACACCTCCGAATCAAGCGCGTCGTGCCATACTCGACAATCTATTCCAGTACCTTTAAGACTACCTTATAATAGGGCACCAGCAAATATGCCTTTCTTAAAGAACTCGAGTGGTTCATCGTGGTTTGATGAAACATGTCAAGTCGGTTAATTATTATTCACGTGCTGTTTTCGGGTTGCTTCTTTCATTTTGGGTGATTGAAACTAACCTGGTACGATGGTGTCATGGGGTGGAGTAAGACGATGTAGCAATCTTTTTTTGGCAACTGCGTTTGGATAACATTTCACTTACCTCTTGTCCATGCGCTGCGACAAACTTGATGATCTCACAGATCTTACTAATCTCTTCTAGTCCAACAGCAGTCCCAGTCGGTAAACTCATCACTCTTTTGACAAGTCGCTCGGTTTTAGGCAACATTAGCCTAGCGCTAGGGAAATAAGAACGGTAAGGCTGCATGCGGTGGCAGCCAGGGTAGAAATAGCGCCGGACTAGCACATTTTCAGTATGTAAAATTTCGACCAATTGATCCCGAGTTACCCGGGTGATAGCCTCATCAATCTCCAGCACAATGTACTGGTAGTTACATTTTTCAGTTTCATCATACGTTACGAGCTGAATCCCTGGCATGCCCTTCAGTTCGTGCCCGTATTGCTTGTAATTGCGATAGTTAATGCCGATAAATTCCTCTAAACTCTCTAGCTCCGTCAATCCCATCGCTGCGGATACTTCGCTCATTTTGCCGTTGGTACCAATGTAGATGACATTATCATATCCAGCAAAACCGAAGTTCTTCATGAGACGGATTTTGGAGGCTAGTTCGTTATCATTTGTAACAACGGCGCCACCCTCGAACGTATTGAAGAACTTAGTAGCGTGGAAGCTGAACACCTCGGCATCACCAAAGCTGCCGATCATGCGTCCGTTGTGTGAGCAACCGAAGGCATGAGCGGCATCGTAGAGGAGTTTTAGGCCCCGCCTATGAGCAATATCAGCCAACGATTCCACATCACATGGGCGCCCCCAAATATGGACACCAATGATGCCGGTCGTGCGTGGCGTAATCACTTTCTCAACACAGGACGGGTTTATGTTGTGGGATTCCGGTTTAATGTCACAGAAAACGGGAGTGATCTCTTGCCATTGCAGGGCGTGGGCAGTAGCAATAAATGTCATCGAAGGAACGACCACCTCACCTGTAAGACCTGCAGCGCGGATCGCAATCTCCAATGCCACCGTCCCATTACACATCGCGATGCAGTGCTTGACTCCCACCATATCAGCCACGCGCCGCTCAAACTCCTTTAAATAGAAGCCATCATTGGATAGCCATCGCCTATCCAGTATGTCATTGATGCGTCCCAGGAGGCGTTGCCGGTCCCCAATGTTAGGACGACCAACGTGAAGTTTCTGCTCGAAAGCGGGTACGCCTCCAAAAACAGCCAAGTTGTCCAATTCGCTCTTCACAAAATTAGCTGCAAATTTGGCGCGTTATCGGTCATAATTTAATGACAATGCACTGCCCGGTAAGCAGTGATACTAAAAATTCCGGCTTGTCAGCGAAAAATTCATCAACCGCGCGTTTTTCAGCATCTTTATAATAAGTAAATCCATAATCATCAAAAATCATAATACCTCCACTAACTAGTCGACTGTAAAAGAACTCACAACAATCGAGCGAGGTTTGATAAATATCAACGTCAACATGGACAAAGGAAAATCATTCATTCTTGACCCTTTCGAATGTCTTAGGAATAAAGCCCGCATGTATAATTATGCATGGAAAATGCGCCGAATAACTCTTAACCTTATTAAGGTTAGTATCTCCGAAATCGCCCTTTTAGTGGCCATCTCGCTCTTTTATGGCAGTGCCAGGCATACCAGTAAACGTATCGAATAGATGCAACTTCTTATCCCTACCAGATGATTTGATAGAATTAGCAACCAGATAGGCGGTGCCACCCTTATACACACCCCATTCAGCAAAGTCTCCTTGAAGGTACGCACAATGGCGGGAAAAGCGATCAAGAATGTAACATCTATCCTCCGAGACGACTGTATGGTCCTAATCTTGTTATAAATCTCTTCCTGAAACTTTGACTCAAGCCAGGGTGCATATATGGAGTGACCACATGGACTGGAACTACATGCACTAAAGGTCCCCGTCCTCTGTATTGTGTATGCCAAATGAATTATTACCTTCTTAACGATCCGGGTCGCTATGGAGCTCACTGAGATTTCCTCCTTTACTCGACACAATTTTGTTTGACTTCTTCCCTTAAGCCGATAGGAATTCTTGGTATGCATAGCATTAATTTCCTTCACTTTTGTGCAACAACAGTATAATGAATTGGCATCAAATCGCGGCCGGGCGTAGGTACCTGTTGTAATTCGATAATCTTCAATCCTTCCAGGAGGGCCCGCAATCCATGCTCTGTGAATCGCCAACAATCCGGCAGTGGACCATGGATTCGGAAGTTGAAAGGCGTTGAAATGAAAATAAACCCGTCAGGCTTGAGAATACGGGTTATCTCCGTTACAGCACCGAATGGATTTAGTGTATGTTCAAGTACTTCAGTACATACAACCCAGTCGAAATAGTTATCCGGGATCAACTCGTTATTGCACTGGCATATATCTGCAATGTAATCAGCATTTGACTGGGGGTCTATATCCAGAGTATAAATCTTCGCCCCAGGGAAATAAGGAGCAGCACCCTCGTGATCTTGTGGCGCAATATCCAGGAGGTATCCTGGTGCGCTAGCATAGACCGAAGCAACTCGCTTCATAAAATCAACTATATTTCTCCGTATAATTGTCAGGTGCCCGACATCCTTTTGGCTAACTATAATTTCTGACATACCGGCTATACCCTTTCGTCCACAAGCATTTCAAGCATGCTACAATCGAACGTCAAAATCCCAAGCCTCTCAGCAACAGCCTTGCGTTCGCTGAAACTATCATCGATCAAGATAGCGTCGCTCTCCCGAATATACTCTGCTTTGCTGAGTGACTTTTCCACATGGATGATTTCATCAAAGATTCCTGTCAACCGATGCCTCCTCAAGGTTTGATCAATATCTGTTGAATGCCTGGTAATTAACACAACACGTATCCCTGAATTTATGCATTGGTACAGAAACCTGACAAGATTTACATTCACAACGCCATCTACAATCAATGTGTCATCTAAATCTACATATACAACGCTGGACTTGACCTGATGCTTGTAACGATTTGCTAATGCCCGGTCGATCTCTACATCTACCTCGTTCACCAAGATTTCAATCGGAATACGCTCTTGTTCGTATATACTAAGGAGTGCAAAATTAACCCCTTGGACTCGCTGTACAGCCATAGTTCCAGCAATCCGGGGAGCAATTTCCAGTAATTTGTATTTGCCATACTGATCTTTCTTTAACTGAAAGAACCAAGCTCCATGGAAACTCAACCGCTTGGCAATTGCATTGGCGTACTCCCCAAACACGCCATCGCGAACAGGGCGGCTATTCATGGAGATGCCATTCCTAGTCCGGACTCTTTGCCTGCCGCCACAGAATAACAGTCCTGCCTCTCGATCTGAAAAGCAATCCACCGTATATTCCTCGCCCGGCAGATACTCCATTACGATACTTTCTCCACTTTCTTCCAAAATACGAGAAAGCTGGCGCGGTTCATTAATAATGTGCGTCTGTTGGGAGCCCTGACCCTTATCTGGCTTCACGAACACGGGATACTGATCAATCGTCTTCAAGTCGTCATAGAGTGTAGGAACGGGAAGAACACCAGTGAAGAGATGATAGGTTTGGGACTTCGAACGGGTAATTAAACAAGTTTCCAACGGAGAAGATACAATTCGCGCTTTTATCCTTTCCGCGTTTTGAGCCAGGGCAACAATAACATCGTCATACGCTGGATAGACATAGTCAATTCTCTGTTCGACGATGATTTGGTTCAAACTGTCCACCCATGCTGGATCATGGATACTGGGGACAACGAAGTGGCGAGTAAATACATATGGGGCATGATTCGAAACATTGAGTCCAGCAGAATACAACTGAATATCCTTGCACTGACAAATTGCTCTCTGGATTTCGAGGCCGACCTCTGTTCCTCCTGGGAACACCAGAACATTATACTTCTTCTTCATGTGCTACCCCTATAATCCCTCCAGTGACCAATGGGAGGCCTCCCAGTCAGCTGTCCATGCTTTCCAATTGAGTGCGAAGACATGAACGATCTTGAGAGGCCGAATAGAAACACCTGATGGATTGTAATATGGGAAGAGCGGTATCCGGTACCCTAAGATCCCTCCCCCGTATCGAGGGAAGTCACGCGAAGTGCCGAATTCTGCCAATGATTGTGGATAGGCAGGGTGTAGGTATCCAACCATTACCCGTACTCTTTCAACTTAGGTTGCTTTGTTCACTTCGTTTCATCCCCAGTTCAACTTCTAATTCGATGAGATAAACAGTAAAGAACTGGGATTTCTGGTCCTATCAAATAGAAAAGCTTAGAGAGATGGTTAATCTTTTCTAGGCTCACCTACGCCCGGTAGCTGTGGCATATTGATCGATAAGTATCATTGGCAGAGGTGGAGTCAATGAACGCTAGACCAAATCCGGCAAGTGAATTCACGTTCAACGTAAAATCTGTCAATTCGTCTAGTGCCGGCAAGCCATGACCTAAATGTGCTTTAGCCCGGGACGCCCGGGTAAACTCAACAGCTACTTGCAGCCAGTCACCTACATACAAGTCTGGATCGAAAAGGGGGTTCAAGAAAGACTTGCTCAGTGTAGTATACCGATGGGAAATTTCTTTAATAACCTGTATACCGTCAATCCAATCTTAATCAAGGCGTGATTTTCGAATCTCTCCAACCTTTTTAGCTTCCTTTCAATTTCTTTGGGATTTGCGGTAGCATAGGTTAACTCGTTTTCTTCCCACTCTTCGTGTATAGAATTCGCGGCGGGGGATGTTTTTAATTCTACCGGTTTCCTTCTCATAGCTACAAATGTACATCTATCTTTGTATCCTTTAATCGGGGGATTGAAGCATTCATAAATCGAAGTAAATCCAATGTTATAAAGAAGGTTAATTAGTGATGGTCGTGTGAACCAAAAGCTCAAATTGTTATCCAGAGAAGACCACAACCGATTCAACTTAGTTTCTTCGTCGTCGTCGGCGGAATGTTCTCTCCAATCAGCACCATAGTATCTTTTGCCTTTAAATGATATATACTTATCCGGGAAAAGGCTTATATGCGTGTCAATAATCAACATGAGAGTTGTGATTTCATACATTGCTTCGACAAAAGAACAGACATTTTCTGAAGGAAGATGATAAATTATGCCACTACATAATACGATGTCAAATTTGCCATATTTCTCAATGGAAATATTCCTCACATCATCCCGGACGAACTTCAGCTTGTGTAGTTTTAGAATGTCCCTTGCAAATATCGCTTTTTTTATGTTTGCTTCTCTACCTTCGATTCCAACAACATCCGCTCCGTTCATCGCGAATTCAATTGCGAACTGACCGTCCAAGCAACCTAGGTCCAGTATTCGACATTCATTTAATGACTTTATTGAAAGATCTTTCATAATCTGTGTTACCCTTTTTAGTCTTGTATGGGGTATTTCTAAGTTACCTCTTGTCCATACACCTTCCGCTAATAGTATATCATAAGTCCATTCTCCATACTGTTTGATAAGTTCAGCTTTCCTTCTCTCAATTTCTTTCTTTCCCATTGTGGTATCCACTACTTCGGCGACATCCATCATGCTAAATCCGCCTGATGAGGCTGACTTTTAACAGTTCTATCGGGTTCAACTTTCTGGGGGTAGGAACTTATAATATCAACTATCCACGTTGTTCCGGTCTGTACCACCGAGCTTCCCATTCTTCCCTTCCTCTTTGTGACCTCTGCCAGTCAAACTGCGGAAAGTCGTAAGAACAGAAACGACATGCTGGCGATGGCTGGTTCAATAACTCGATACATTTCTCACCCGCCAAGTTTTGTGAATAAATATCGACATAACCGGCATCTGGAATTTCTGTGCCGAAACACTGATTAAAGTAATGCGCCAATGCTGGGTTTGAACAAATGTATAGTCTTCCGTTTCTAAGAAATGGACAATAGTACCTACTTCTACATATTGTCATAGCTTTGACTGGGTCCGAATCTCCTGGTAGGTTCTTGTGGGCAATGAATTTCGTAACAGTAAAAGAACGAATTTTGATGGAGTTTTGCACTGCCTTTTCAAGCATATCATTCATATCTCTGACCGTGGGGGGGTAGACCGTAAGATCAATAATAATGCGATGTTCACGGCATGACGCCCAGAAATCATCTGTCGTCTCTCGGAGTAAGAGCCCATTAGTCACAAGATGGATCGCTGAGTGCGGGAAGTGTTTTCGTGTCGATGCAAAGAAACTGGTCACCATCGGATGAAGGAGCGGCTCGCCCCCCATTAATCGGATATCGTTAATATTTGAGAATAATTTGGCAAGTTGCTTCATGTCATTGTCGTGAGTCGTAATGTCTGCAAACCAGGGTTGCGCTATTGGGCTAAAGTGACCACAGCCTCTGCAATTCAAATTGCAGTGGTCGGTAAGGTGCAACTCAACATAGGATAACGTAGGCTTATGTACGCGATGCTTCAGCCTTCTGAGAAAAGGAATAGCACGGGACGGAACGAGTTTTCGGACATTCATACTTTGACTCCAGCTTTGATTTCCTATTCACCGAAGTGTTGTCTTCGCTGCACATCCTCTTTATTTTTTCGATTGTCAACTAAGAATTAGACTCACGGTTTACTTTTTAATGTTGATCGCGCAGCTCCAATATACCTGGTTAGGGAAGGGCCTAAAAGGATCGCAGTAGCACGGCGGATTCTCTTTAACACGGTCGAAATTAGAGTCAAGACGGGTAATGCGAATCTTTGCTTACTTGAATCAGTCCACCATCCATCTTCTGCATATCCAAGTTCATGTAGCAAATCTCCTGCGATTTGGTCAAAGAAATATTTCTGCAATGGATCAAGTTCTTCTCGCCAGCCTCCTACCTTGCCTTTTCGATAAGAACCATCAGGTGCTTTAACGCTATCAACTGGTGTAGGCCTATTCGCCTTCATCTTTTCAAATTGATGTGCGTTTGCAACTGCAATCACCTCTTCCATACTTGCTGACAAACCACAAAATTCGAATATGGCCTTGAGAACGTCTACCCCAGAAGTTGACATATCTTCATATCTCACCTCCATATACCGATCCTGGTACTGCCTGGCCTTCTGTGCTGTCCGAACGCGTTCCTTCCAGGCAATAGCAGAATCTTGTATGGTAGCGGTCCCAAACCCTATCTGTTCTCGGGCTGCCACCATTGATACGGCAACATCACGCCCATCCCTGATTACATGTATGAATCGCGCGGTGGGCAAAAGTCTATTCATATTTTCCACGTACTCAGAGTATCCCGGACACTTGTCAAGGATATGGGTCGCTTGTGGGTTAGTCGCAAGGACTCGAGCATAAACCTTCCTAAGAAACTCTCTAAGAAAACGATAGAACTCATCTTCGCCCCAGAGAAATGGTAACCCCTGATGCCACCGGCCCTGCGCTATATTAGCAGCCTCTTCTTCCCAGGCCTTTATCCACGGAGCGGTATATTTACTGTAAAGCGTGAGCTCAACCGTTGTACATACGAGCGGATGCGCACCTATCATCATCTGAAGCCACGTCGTCCCACTTCTTTCAGAGCCAATAATGAATATGAATTGTTTATCTAAAACCATCTTACCCTCACGACCTCGAGGCACATTTGTCAGATGAATAGCTCTAACACCTGTAGGCTCTGGCCCTTGTCATAAATTATTGTCTCCCAATGTTAATTCCAGGTTTGCTATTAAAATGCTCCGTTGTCCATTCAAGCATAGGCCGCACAACACCCACTCGTTTACCATACCAAGCCCCTCTGGTTTCAACTGAATCCAAAACCTCAAATGTCAGCGCATCTTGATGTCGATAGATGATAGACCCTTGATTCTTGACAATGAGCAAGAGAACGCGATGCATACCACTATTTAATAAGTCGCCGGGAACGTGACATACACTTCTGAAAAGACCTGCCGGGAAGGGTCTACCGTGCCACATTGGCTCACGTGCAGTACCGGTACCAAATGCAACGATCCCTTGTTCAGTATAAAGGTGCAATGTGACATCCAGATAAGCATCCGGCACCAGATTCCAGAATTCGACTTCTATCATGAAGGGTGTTTGCATTGTGATGAAATCAGATCGCGAGTCATCCTTAGGTCTAACGCATACACGATGCAGACGAACCATTGCGTTCCCAGGCGCTGTGGCTATATCCTCCCACACCTGTTCGGTCAAAGTCTGGAAAGATGTCTGCAAGTAGCTGGATACTACCTGATCGGGCTGTCCTTCTTTTACGATCTTGCCATCGTTCAGCCAGATCACCCGTCCGCATAGTCCCTGTACTGCGGCCATATTATGACTCACAAACAACACCGTTCGTCCTTCTTTCGTTACATCCCCCATTTTTCCCAGGCATTTCTTTTGGAATGCTGCATCCCCCACGGCCAGCACCTCGTCTACTAGCAGAATTTCCGGATCCAGGTGTGCGGCCACGGCGAAGGCCAGGCGCACTCTCATGCCACTGGAATAGCGTTTGACCGGCGTGTCGATGAACTTCTCGATCTCGGCAAAGGCCACGATCTCGTCGAACTTACGGTCAATCTCCGCCTTATGCATCCCCAGGATGGCACCATTCAGGTAGATGTTCTCCTGCCCTGTCAATTCGGGGTGAAATCCTGCCCCTACCTCCAGTAGCGATCCCACACGTCCGCTTATTTCCGCCCATCCCTCTGTCGGTTCAGTAATGCGCGATAAAAGCTTTAACAAAGTGGTCTTTCCCGCTCCATTCCGTCCAATAATGCCAACGACTTCTCCACGCTTTACTTCAAAAGAGATATCTTTCAGAGCCCAGATGGAGTTAGATTTTGGATTGCGGATTGTGGATTGCGGATTACGATCTAGGTGACGGAAAGGCGCAGAGAAGGCTTTCACAATTGTCTCACGCAACGTTTTGTACCCTCCCTTATGCTCACCAATACGGTAAAGCTTGCTTAAATTTTCCGTACGGATTACCGTGTCACTCATGAATCCTCCTCGAAGGAAGACCGAAGACCGTGGACCGGAGTCTCCAAAATTTTCTGAAAACCTGCAGTTTTAAGAAGTTGATGGCCAAGCACAATAGAAGTTACTTCTGGCTCCAACTGGCTCCATGGATTGAACCGTTCTGAGAAAGGTAGCTCTTTGCAATATCCATACACCTTGCCACCTTAATCTATGGCCATACAGTAAACTCATAACTCATCACTCCCCCCCTCTCCCATCTTCAGTCTTTGGCCCTCCGTTTGCAATCACACTACATCTGCAAACCTGTTTTCCATTCGATGGAAATAGAAGGTACCCGTGATGAGAAGGAAAACAATTACGATTATGGAAAATATAAAAATAGGCCCGATAATTTGGCCTTTGCTTAGTAAAGCTCCACGGAAAGCTTCAATAACACCTACCATTGGATTTAGGCTGTAGAACAATCGCCACTTCTCAGGGACTAAGCTACTCGGATACACAACAGGGGTGGCAAAAAACCAAAATTGGATAAGGAATGATATAGCATATCGTATGTCACGATACTTTACGTTTAATGCTGAAAGCCAAAGTCCCGCTCCAAGGGCTGTTGCCATGGCCATGAGGATAAGGAATGGGAGTAATAAGGCTGCTAAAGTGGGGATAATCTGGTAATAAAACATCATTGCCAACAACATACCGAAAGATATGGCAAAATCTACAAGCCCTGACAGGATCGAACTGATGGGGATGATGAGCCTTGGAAAATAGACCTTAGTTATTAAATGACTGTTTCCCACTATGCTGTTACTGCAGGCATTGAGAGATTGGGCAAAATAGGACCACGGCAGCAACGCGGCATAGGCAAAAATAGGATAGGGGATACCTTCAGAAGGTATTTTGGCAAGTTTTCCAAAAAAAATGCTAAAAATCACCATGAGTGAAAAGGGTTTAATAATGGCCCAAAGAGCACCTAAGAATGTCTGCTTATACCGAACCTTAAGGTCACGCCAAACGAGAAAATAGAGTAATTCTCGATAAGCCCAGATACTGCGTATCTCCGGTAATACCCAACCACGAGGGGGTTCAATAAGTACAATAGATTCTTCTTTTTTACCCAAGATCTTTTCCATGGTCTCAGGCTATCTCCATTTGCAAGGGTCGTTCTTCCACTTCACCTTCGGCTTCAAAGTCATTTTCCGTTGCTACAGATTCCTCATATATCCTACCCACAACCATAACAATCCCCATAAAGATCCCAATCAGCCAATTGTTTTTTGGAAAAAAAAGGGTATCTTCAAACATCCCAGCTGCTAGCGTTGAAATGATGCTCGCTCCCGATCCTAATAAAACGACAGAAAGGAATGGGTCTTGGATCCTTTTCAAAAGAGATAAAAACTTTTTCGCGAAAGCTATAATTAAGTAAAGAAATGCAATAAATTCTATTAGACCTCCCTCTGCTAACAGCACGAGGTAATTATTTTCCAACGTCGAATGGGCTCGATACGCCCAAACATCTGAAAACTGAGCTTCATAATGGAAACTTCCCAATCCGCTTCCCAAAAGTGGATTTTCCTTAAATTTATCAAATGCGATTTTCGCCTTGATTATTCTGTATTGGGCACCCGGATCAGAAATGTCCTTAAATACCCTTTTTTTAACCGGAGAAAACAAAAATATCCCACTGATAATGCCGAATATCAGGAGAAATAAACGTGCTCTTGGTTTAAGAACACACAAGAAAAAAATGCTTACAATAACCCCAAACCAAGCACTTCTGGAAAAAGTGAAAACCAAACTGATGAACATCAGAATGAGGGAACATGCTATAAGTAATTTTTTACCTCTTTCGAATCTTCCGAAAACGAACAGGCTAACAGAAAATGGAATCACCAATGCCAAAAAATTTCCGAAACTATTTGGATTTCTCAGTACTAGTGACCCTAATCTTCCAGAACTATGATATTGAAGGCTGATGAGGCATACTATCGATGTCGCAATAAGCAACAGCGAAATAAAGACTTTTATGTGTTTTAAGCTATTTACACTTAACAGGACGAGATAGTATGAAGCAATGAGAACACTAACGTACAAAAATGATTTTATTCCTATTACCATGTGGGGAGCATGAGAAAGGGAAAGGAGAAGCGAACGCACGAATACCATCATTGGTACATTAAGTTCGCATTTTAGCTTAGTGTGGAAGTTCTCCAGAATGAGCCCACTTGAAATCGATGCCAAAAGTGCAACGAGAATAACCCATTGATGGAAGTATAAGTTGGCAAAACCAATATTGATTGGTGGGCTAAAAGCAGTTGAAATTATCGCAACCGCATATATTCCAATGATTGGCTTGGTAAATATAGTTATGAAGGAGATGATGGCAATGAGCACGATCAAACCAAATCTTACTTCTGGATCTATAAGCGATTGGGTGCAACCGACCAAAAGTACCAAAGAACCAATGAACGGTAGCAATTTGCCGTGGAAATTGACCTTACGAAGTTGTCCTATTTTCATCGAATTGGGAATGAACATCCTATTAAATATTTACATCTTGTGCACTAATGATAGAGCTTTGTTCAGAATTCTCGTTACCTTATTATGATTTCCCTTTCCTTGATAATAACGTATGGAATCGTATATCTCCTTTGAAAAATTTGGATGTTTTCCGATAACTTTGTAATATTCCTTGATTGCGTTATCCAATTGGCCGGCTGTCATAAGAACCCTTATTAATTTAATGTTCAAGTTGATATTTTTCGGATAGAGATATGTTAATTGCCGCAGTTCCATCAATGCATCATCAAATCGATTTAGCTTCATGTAGGCATCAGACAAGTATAAGTAGGTTGTTTTATCCCGAGGATTTATTCTTTTTTGTTTCTGCCACCATTTGATAGCATTCTTAAAATCTTTCCTTTCATAGAATGAATAAGCGAAATCGAAATATAGACTCGAATCTGTTGGATCCAGGTTAATGGCTGCCAAAAACTCCTGTTCCGCATCCTTCCACATTTTCCTATTTTTCAGAAAACGAGCAAGCGATACATGATCATATGGAGTATCCCGAATAACCGCTTTCAAATCCTCATAGCTCTGAGTTACCGAAAAACACTTCTTGAAGATTTTACCTAGATATTCCTCATTAACGTCGAGTAATTTCTTAAAATAGAGTTGGTAATTATTCCTCAAGTGTTCCTTATGATTCTCATGATCAAGAGATCTCGATGCCATGATATTGAATGTTTTGTTTTTTAGCCGATCATATTCATTTAGATAGTAAATTCCGATGGAATAGAGATGACGAGTATCAGTAGGATTCAACATTACAGTCCGCTTAAAGGATTCTTGAATCACCCTCCGATAGAAAGAAGGCGGATAGGCAGGGAATCCATAACTTATGCCAAGATGAAAATGATAATCGCTGTGGGATGGCTCAAGCTCAATGGCTCTGTGAAATTCGTCTGTGGACTTTCTTAACCACTTGTTTCTTTCCCTCAACGTTTTGGTCTGGGCCAATCCTTTTTGCAAAAATGCCCTCCCCAGGGAAAAGTGAAATAAGGCATTTTTGCCATCAATAGCAACGGATTTCTCCAGATAGCTTATGATTTCGTTTGGTTCTTTCTCGTTTTGTTGGGTCATTCTCCAATAACAATCGGCCATGAATTGCTTAGTCACCATAAATAAAAGGAGCCCCAAGAGGAAAATAATGGAAATCAAATAAACTCCCTTTCGCACTGTGAAATTTTGCTTCACAAAGTTCCCCTCGCCCGATATTGATAATATTCCCTTGGGCCAATACGACCTCCAGCTATTGCTAACCCCATGATGATGCTGAATAGCAGTGCGTTGGAGGGAATGTGCATATTGAAATCCCAAAAGCTGTGAATCATGATGGCAACTACTCCCGTTAAGCAACCATAGAGAGAAATGTATTGTATACTGCCCATTTCTTTAGCCTCGTACTTTGAATGCCCTAACCTTAGTTCTCGAAAGAAGCTCAAGATCAACCACGAGAAGATTCCAAAGCCAAAAATTCCCATCTCACACAGGAGTTGTAAATAATCATTTTCTAAATAGAAATAGTAATATTGAAGCTCACTAGTCTTATATTTGAAAAAAATTGCAGCGAAATTTGCCAATCCTGCTCCAAATAAGGGAAAATCTTGAACCAACTTACTCGTGTCTTTCCAGTTTTGAAACCGATATTGGATATCGTAATCCTTGGAAATGTCTTGAATGGAATTGAATTCCTCTATCAATGGCCCTATTCCCATCCAAATCAAAAGTGAAAATACGGAAACCATTAAGCCAATGATAATGAAGATATTTTGCCTCCCTTTTTCTCTCTTGATAACCATGAAGAGAAGGTAAACCATTGAACCTAAAAAGCTGATTATTCCCCCCCTGGACGATGACAAAAATAACGTCCCGACCATCAAAATGATGAAAAAAGAGAAAAGAATGAGCTTACACCCTTTTTCGGTGCCAAGTGTGATGAGAAATTCTCGGATACCTCGGAGTTGGTCTTTACTCATGCGTTTCCATTTCACAAGGAATAGCCCAATTGAAAGCGGAACGATCATCTCGATATAACCGGCAAAATGATTTGGGTTAACGAAGGGGCCAAAAAAAGAAGCGTCCTTTCTAAAGATGGGTTCCCAAAACCAGTAGATCTTGGGGGCTCCCGCAAGTTTTTGTGCTATTCCTAAAAGGGCCACAATAATTCCACTATAAACAATGATGGTGCTAATCCGCATTAATTTGCGTTGGGAATCCACATAATTGACAATGAGGAGAAAAACCCCTAAATAGCTTAAAATCTTTAATAATTCCGTCCGAGTGGCATGAGGGGAAATTGAAAGTATCCTCCAGTTTTCAAAGAATGCTTCTGCCTTTTTGTTCTCAAGGGTCTTGCTTCTGACCTCTAGCCTCTGTCCTATAGGTTCTGTTTTCTCAACTGTCTGCCTCTTACCTCTACCCTCCATCATCTCCCCGGGATATCCATCAAGGGTCTGGGAATAGAGTTCAAACGTTTTAGGGGATAGAAGTTTCATCGCCGACGGAGGAAGCGGCATCATCTGAAAAAGAATCAAAGCTAAAAAAGCAATAATTGGGAAAAAGAGAGGAATAAATAATTCTTCCCTTTGAATCAGACCTTTTTTTACGATCAAGACTATTAGTATTGAAAAAACAGTAAGTTCCATAATGCTGTAAGCCCACACATAGACGCTCCCAAAAGCCAAAGGCGTAAAGAGGATTAAAAAGATGAGCCCAAATTCGATAATCTTATCAGAGGCAAATCTCAATTGCTTCTCATTTGTAGTGGTGGAATACCGGTGAACCTATACATCGGATTTAATTTCTATTAACGTTTGACTTGACCTTATTGATCGTTCTGCTACCATCCTGTGTCCACTCATATTTATCCAAAACTAAGAATAAATGGCCTCGCTCCGCTTATATTCTCCATTTATATAATTTACATCTTTCAGCTTTCTTAAATCCGACTCCACCATCATCATAATCAGTTCTTCAAACCTTACCTTAGGGCTCCAGCTTAGCTTCTCCCTTGCCTTCGATGCATCACCTAATAAGCGATTTACCTCTGCGGCCCTGATCAAGTTTTCATCAATTACAACGTAGTCTTCCCAATGTAGCCCTACGTAACCGAAGGCAATCTGTAACAGTTTTCTGACCGTATGCGTCTTTCCCGTCGCAATCACGTAATCGCCCGGTTCATCTTGCTGAAGCATTAACCACATCGCCTCCACATATTCTTTTGCATAACCCCAATCCCGCTGGGAATCTAAGTTCCCCATTTTTAACTCTCTTTGAAGTCCTAACTTTATCTTGGCTACGCCGTGGGAAACTTTTCGGGTTACGAATTCCAACCCACGGCGCGGCGACTCGTGATTGAAGAGAATTCCCGAACAAGCAAATAGACAATAGCTCTCACGATAATTCACGGTTATATAGTGTCCATAGACCTTTGCCACACCATAAGGACTCTTGGGATAAAAGGGAGTCTTTTCATTTTGCGGAACTTCTTGCACTGCACCAAACATTTCGCTACTTGAGGCCTGATAAAGCTTAATCTTTGGATTTACTACCCGGATAGCCTCCAGAATCCTCGTTACCCCTAAAGCGGTAAACTCCCCCGTTAGCACAGGTTGATTCCATGAGGTTGGAACGAAACTTTGCGCACCGAGGTTATAAACTTCGTCGGGTTTTGCTAATTGAATCGCTTCAATGAGGGAATTTTGATCCAACAAGTCCCCCTGAATCACTTCGAGTTTATCCCTAATGTGCTCTATCCTCTCGTAGTTTGGGGAGCTACTTCTGCGGACAAGACCGAATACTCTATAGCCCTTCTCGAGGAGGAATTCGGCCAAGTAGGAACCATCTTGACCTGTAACACCTGTTATCAATGCTCTTTTCTTCACCATATCACCCTATAAATGGATAGGCTGCCGCCGTCCAGGGTACCTGAGTACCCCACAAAAAAGTTTGCCTGTGATGTTTGAGTTCACCAAACTGCTATTGTGTTGATGCTGTGAACTCTCCAGCCCCTACATCCAGACCTTTTCAACCTGAGAGTAATGGAGCTGAACGCTGGTCTGGTATCCTATCAGGCTCAAGAGGACCCGAATACGGCCTTCCTTGGACATCCAACGGTCGAACACCCCTATGAGATCCCTCAAGGGGCCCTCTTTGATCTTAACCGTGTCCTGAGGCTTTAGATCAAATGCTCGCTTGACAACGCAGTCCTCATCGATCCTATTCTTTATCTCCTCCACGACTACATCACTGATAGGCATCGGCTCCCTTCCCCTGCCCAGGACCTTATTGACTCCCCGTGCCCACCTTACCTTGGGGTAATCCCTCTCCAGAATAAAGCGAGCGAAGATGTAATTGGGAAAGAGGGGTTTCAGGGTCTTCAATGATCTGCCCCTTCTGGAGCTGTACGCCTCCATCAGGGGATTTAATGTCTCAACCCCCTCCTTCTCCAAGTAGTACTGAGCCCTCTCTTCGTTTCTTGGCTTCGTTTGGACGACATACCAGCAATTCTCGCTCAACCACATCATGGTCTGCTTTCCCCCATGCCCTTTTCAGGCTTGCTTTGGATCTGAATTTTTTTCATAGCCTCTGACATTTTTTCCGTACCGTGAACTGCGCAATTCTCTTTATCAGTCCTACTCGGAATTCTTCAGAATGATGGTTTCTCCATCGATATTGTTTAGAATAGTGTCATATTTTCTAAAAAGATCCTCTAATGCCTCTCTAACGAATGAAGCCTTTGATATTCTCGTTTTTTTGGATAAAATCGTTAGTTTTTCGTGGGTATCAGGATACAGAAAAAAACCCGTTGCTCTCTGCCTTTGCCCACCCATCCGCGGCCTTCCGCGATTTTTCTTGTTTTTATTGGTTTTTCCCATTCCTCATTGCCCGTTATATTTCGTTACATTATTAAAGGATATAGGCGATTATGAGATTTTAAATAATGAAATAATTTAGATAACTTACGTACACTATAAAAATAAAGGGGGCGGCTGAACCCCCTGAGAATACTGTCGGAGATTCATTCCCGCCCCCAGGAATTACCTGCATCTATCTACAATTTCGATGCCAAACGGATGATCAAGATGAAAAATTGAGACTGGTAGGTCTGAAAGGAAAAGGGAACACCTGTCCCCTTTTATTTCTGTTTTATTTCTGGGTTATTGGAGAAAGCCGTTGTCCCTGAGTGTAATTTGCTGTAGAAGTGGGGTACCCATCGAGGGTGAGCAGAAAGGGGAAGGCCCGCCCTTTAGAGGCTGGAAGGGGTAAGTATTCCCCGCCTGCGAACCCCGAAAGGGTCACTTCGTAAGCACTAAAGTGAAGGGACAATGGTTTTTTCTCTCAAGAAAAAATATTTTGAGCAGCGAAGAGCGACTTTTCCAGAGATCTCAATATAAAAGATTGCGATCCAAACTCCGGTACTGGATGGCCTCGGAGATATGGGCCGAGCTGATATCCTCCTCTCCTGCCAAATCGGCAATGGTACGAGCCACCTTCAAAATCCGCGTATACGCTCGGGCGCTCAAGCCCAGTTTATCGATGGCCATCTCCAGAAGCCTCTGGCTCGCATCGTCAATGGAACAGAATTTCTTGATGTGCCGATTGGTCATCTGGGCGTTACAATGGATCTTGGACCCTTTAAACCTCTGGGATTGGATTCTGCGCGCCTTATTGATTCGCTCCTTCAATACCCGGGAGGGTTCGCCGGAATCTCGAGCCGTCAAATCCTTGTACTTCACGGCGGGCACTTCGATATGAATATCGATCCGGTCCATCAGCGGACCGGAGATCTTGGAACGATACCGCTGAATTTGAGGGATGGTGCAGGTGCACTCATGAATGGGGTCCCCATAATACCCGCAGGGGCAGGGATTCATGGCAGCTATCAGCATAAAATCGGCCGGATAGGTTAAAGAGGTTGCCGCTCGAGCAATGGTGACTTTCCCGTCCTCCAGGGGTTGCCGTATCATTTCAAGGATGTTCTTTTTGAATTCCGCCACCTCGTCTAAGAATAAGACTCCGTTATGGGCCAGGCTCACCTCCCCGGGTTTCGGAATCCGCCCTCCCCCGATGAGTCCCGCATCCGAAACGGTGTGGTGGGGGGATCGAAAGGGTCGTTGGACCACCAAAGCGCTATCGCTCGGGAGGAGCCCCACNNGCCATCATGGTCTTCCCGGAACCGGGAGGCCCGATCATGATCACGTTATGCCCACCCGCGGCAGCTACCTCCAGGCATCGCTTGACATGTTCCTGCCCTTTTACCTCATTGAAATCGACGGGATAGCCTAACTCTTCCGAGAAAATCTCCTCCAGATCAACCACTGTGGGCTGAATCTCTAGGTTCCCTTCTAAAAAATCCACGACCTCGAACAAGTTCTTAACGGCGAGCACCTCGATCCCCTTGACTACAGCGGCCTCTTTTGCGTTCCCCTCGGGGATGATAACCCCGCGAAGGCCTGAATC
>JABAOH010092424.1_pt1 | contig 25658 bp, 17 predicted proteins | sample 7062181 | NCBI WGS metagenome assembly JABAOH01 (sample SAMN14538630, study PRJNA623070) | marine sediment metagenome | biome: marine biome [ENVO:00000428]; feature: marine pelagic biome [ENVO:01000023]; material: deep marine sediment [ENVO:00002113]; isolation source: pool of 5 deep marine... | reverse complement strand
AACGGGCACTTCGCCAAGACGTGCTACCACCCGTTATTCTGCTTCAACCACTTCGGCGATCTCGAGGGCGCGATGCTCCGAGAGGGCAACGTGGCCAGTGCAGCCGACTGGGGGGCGGTGCTCGAACCGGTGGTGGAGTCCTACCGCAGCCACGATGTACCCATCTACTTTCGGGCAGACGCTGCATTTGCGATGCCGGCGGTCTACGAGTACCTGGAGGAGAACGACGTCCGGTACGCGATCCGCATCAAGGCCAACGCGGTGCTGGAGCACCATATCGCTCATCTGCTTCGTCGCCGGGTCGGTCGGCCGTCGAAGAAGCCCGAGGTGTCCCATGCCAGCTTCGACTACCGGGCAAAGAGCTGGAAGCGCCCCCGCCGGGTGGTGGCCAAGGTCGAGTGGCACGCGGGCGAGCTGTTCCCGCGGGTCGGATTCATCGTCACGAATCTCAACCGCCACGCCCGCAACGTGGTGCGCTTCTACAACGGCCGCGGCACCGCCGAGCAGTGGATCAAGGAGGGCAAGTACGCCCTGAAGTGGACACGGCTGTCCTGTCGGCGCTTCGTCGACAACGCGGTGCGCCTGCAGCTGTTCGCCTTGGCCTACAATCTCGCCAACTTCCTGCGCCGGCTTGTCCTCCCCCGCCGTGTCAAGCACTGGTCGTTGACGACACTGCGGGAGAAGCTGATCAGGATCGGGACGCGCACCGTACGCCATGCGCGCTACGTCACCTTCCAGATGGCGGAGGTGGCCGTACCGAAGGCGCTGTTCGAGCAAATTCTCGCCCGCATTGCCCGCCTCACGCCGCTGTACGACACGGGATAGTCCACGCATGGTCGCTTTCGCTTCGCACGGGCCGACGAGCCAGGAGTCCTTGCGTCCGTCAATCATCCGCGGCCCTGTTTTGACGCCTCATCTCGTCTTTGCATGCCTGGCGGAGCGGTGATTCGGACACTTTAATGCGGTGCACGATGACATCTGAGAGCTTGAAAAGCAAAATCGCTTGTCAGGACAGTCTACAGGCCGTCCAATTGGGAAATGTCGACTTAGAGCATTGGCGGCATAAAAAGCCTTTTTCTGCAATTCTATCGAGTATGTTCAGCGCGGGATGGAGATCGAGGCGATGGCTTCCACCAAGTCCGTGGCGTGAGCGAGCTCACCGACAGCGGCTTTGGATATAGGCGATCAAGTTGTAGCGGTCTGCCTCCGTCGGGACCGTCACCTGCATAAGGATCACCGCGTCGGGTTTGCCGAGATACGTGCGGGTGAAGGCGACGGGGTCGACCAGAAAGGCGCTGACATTCTCCGCATCCCATACCAACCCGGCGGCCGAGACCGCTTTCATGTCGCTCGTATAGGCCCGGAAAGGGCTCGATGCCGCACCGCGTCCGATCAGGCAGTGAAGGTTAGGCCCGTAGTGATTGATATCGGGTGACAGCGCATGGCATTGTGCACAACGCTTGTTGTAATAGTCTCGGCCCGCATCGGCGGCGCCGCCCGATCGTACCGTCGGCACAAAAGCAATCGCGACTGCCAACATGGCCGCCGCGAGGCGGGAGATCAGCATCCGCATTCCAGATTCCTTCGGGTCGCCCGGAGTACAGGCCGTATAAAACACCTTTTTCTGCGACGTGTCGAGCGTGTTCATCGCAGCAGGGCTCGGTCAAGGGGGCTGGCGAGGTGTTCTGCAACCTCGTGTTGATCCTGCGAAAGAAAGAGTCAGGTGGTAATCGGTGCGGTTGCGCACAGTCGCGGCGCTCGGTGCGAGTGCTTCCCGGCGCCGCTCGCGGCGACGCGCCAGGGCGGTGTGTGCTGGCGCGGTGGCCAGCTCTGTGGCCGCAAGGCGGGGATCTGGGCGGGCCGGTCACTCGCACAGCCGCCCCTGCGGCGGTGCTCGGGTAGGGGGTGAGCGGGCGGTGGTGGCGCGCTCGGTTTTCGCATCGAGGTGGGTGAGGATCTTCTCGATCACCGCCGGATCGTAGATGCAGGCGATGATGCGCATCGCCCGTTGACGTCGGCGGCAACAACGAACTCCGTGCCTGATGGAAACACCGTCAACTGCAGTAGCGGCGCATGGAAGTCGCTGCTCTGGGGATATGCGAGCCTGTCAGGAATTTTGTGTTTGTGAGCTGAGCCCATGCGCAAAACTCGCTATACTCGCACTGCTACTCGCACTGCTACTCGCACTGCTCGATCACGAGATCGTTTATACTTCGCACTTCGCTGGTCAAGTCATCGCGACGATGCTGGTTGCCGGTGTTGATCCCGGAGACCGGGCAGTGGTACAGAGGCCGGATCCAGCGATGCAGATGGCAGCATGTGCTATGAAAACAAACCCGCAAGTGTTCTGACTGTGTCCTCGGCCGCAAACAGAATGCCGTCACACCCTTCGCGGCAGCAGCACAATACTCGCATGTAAGCATGGTCCAGACCATGCGGGTTGGGCTGATCTCACTACTGGCCGAAACGCAGCCAGTCATCCCTCGTCAAGCCCGGGCCGCGGATGACGACTACCCGTTGCTCGTAAAGGTTCCTCGTCCCACTACACCCACTTCTAGAACCTGATCAATCGCCTCGAGGAGATCCACAAGGGAGAGATTGAGTTGGCGTTTGCCCCCAAATAGCATGCCATCTTGGCGAACCACAATTTTCGATTTCTAAAGGACGTCACGGCTCATGTCGCTCATCAAACCCCAACCCATGCTCCGAAGTTCTCCAATTGCCTGGGGAATGCTGTTTTTTATTGCCGTAACTGCAGTGCTTTATTCGCTGGTGCTGAATCCGGTGTTTCCTTTTCAGGGCGGAGATAGTGCCAATTACTACTTCCTTGCCCAGGCGTTATTAAACGGGGCCGGATACGTCGACACGTATTTCGAACCGGCTACACCCCATACCAAATATCCCTTTGTCTTTCCCGTGTTGCTTGCCGGGATATTTTCCGTCGCCGGGGATGATATTCGCATCGCAAAGAGCGTCGTGGTCGCCTTCCTCCCAATCGCAGCCTTCGCCGTCTGGCGAATCGGAGCCATTCGCAACCAATCGATGGTGGGAATGTGTGCCGCGCTCTTTCTTGTCGTGAACAACGCCATATATTTGTTTTCGATCCATCTTCTTTCGGAGATTCCATTCATCGCTTTTTCGCTAACAACCCTGATGCTGATCGAGCGTCATCTCAACCAAGACGTTTTTCCACGAAGACTGGGTTATCTGTGGATGGGGGCTGCATGTCTTCTCCTTGCCTTCTTTACGCGAACCATAGGCTTTGTACTGCTTCCTGCAATCCTCATCACTTTCTTCCTCCACCGACGACGAAATACGAGAGCAGACAGTTCACAGATATGGGAGTACGCAATCGTATTAATTCCGTTCTTTTTCGCCATAGGGGCATGGTCGCTTCGTACATACATGTTGCAAGACTCGGTTTCCACCTATCTTCAACAGTTCGAATCCCTTTCTTCATTGCGAAACGGGTTTTCCGCATGGGGAAACGAGCTTCTAGCACGTGGACACCACTATCTCGCCGACATCGGAGCGATGTTCATGCCTTGGATAACACGTGAAAATCAGTTGGGCGCTGGATCTATCGTCGCCGCGCTCACGTTTATAGGAATCTACAAGTCCGGGAAAAATCAATTCGGCACGATCGAAATTTACCTTCTGATCTACCTCACGGTAGTCTTGATGTGGCCATATGAGGAATCTCGATTCCTGCTTCCGGCACTACCACTTATCGGATACTTCACCTTCGCTGGGATACTCGCCATAGTTGAATCTGCCTCGAGGCTGCGTGGACTACGGGTGAATCCCAGTCATCGTCGCAGGATCGGCCTGTTGTTGATTTTGGGGCTCAGCGCTGCACATGCCATACAAGACATCGCAGACGGACTTCTTTTCGAGCAGGATGTAGCCAAAGCGGATCGATTACGCACAAGCTATGCGATCAATTCAGACTTTGTTCTGATGGCGGGCTCCTCCGCCATGTGGAGAATGATGCAGCTCGCGATAGCCGCACGCGAGCGGCACGATCCGGGGCGGGATGTCATCATGGCCCGGAAGCCTACACTCATCTCCTTGGCGAGCGGCCACCCCACAGCGCCAATGATCGATTGGAGCGATCCTGGTGTATCCGTCCAGAAACTGGATAGCGGCAAGATCGGCTTTGTCCTGATGGACGAAGTCTATTCCGGCTACAGAATTGCGTTCGACAAGGTAGTGCAAACACACCCCTCCCGGTTTGAATTGATCTGGCAGCTGGGCGATTCACGAATGTACCGTGTCGTGCCCGGTCGATAGTACAGAGCGGTTCGTCTCGGCCATTCTCTCTGAAAGACTCTTGCGGCCGCCTGACCACCGCCCCGGTCGATTACCGGCCGGCGGATTACGCGGCCATGCCGGGAACGATGCTGTCGGCGGATAGGCTCTCGATCTCGCGAGCCCCCGGGAAGGCATGCCGCTTCGTGCTCGCGAAGCTCCTGCGGGTGAAATCACGGACCGCACCGCAAGCCGTCGTCGCCGATGGGTCGGCGCGTCCGGGGATTCGCCGCCCCCCATTTCCGCGTCGCCGCCCAGTGCGTTGCGCGACGACCGGGCGGCGCAGGGGGTGCGCCGAAAAGCGGGCGAATCCGAGAATTAGAAAATCCTAATATACGGGATGCCGCCGCCGTCGCGAGGCACTGTAGTACGATACCCGCCGGTCTCGCTCCCCGCCTGCCGCCGGTGCCCGAAGAACCTCTTGTGCGAAGGCTCGCCGCCATTCTGCACGCCGACGTGGTCGATTCGACGACGCTGGTGCAGCGTGACGAGGCGCTTGCCCACGCGCGCATTCGGGACGCTTTCCGACGCCTTGCCGAATCCGTCGGCGCCTACGGCGGCAGCGCGCACGAGATTCGGGGCGACGCCCTGGTCGCCGAGTTCTCCCGGGCTTCGGATGCCGTGTGCGCCGCCTTGGCGTTTCAAATCCGCAACGGCGATTCCAACCGAAGCCTGAGCGACGAACTGCGGCCCGAATTTCGCATCGGCATCAGCCTCGCTGAGGTGGTGGTGGCGGACGGCACGATCACCGGTGCGGGCGTGGTGGTCGCCCAGCGTCTCGAGCAGTTGGCCGGGGCGGGGGGCGTCATCGTGCAGTCCGCGGTCTCGGAGGCGGTCCCGGGCCGGATGCCCTTCCTGTTCGAGAACGTCGGCGCACGAAAGCTCAAGGGATTCGAGCAAACGGTCCGAGCCTACGTCGTGTCTCTCCGCCCCGGGAGCGAGATTCCCGCTCCGGAGCCCGGCAGCCACGGCCGCGGTCTGCCCGACACAAGCGGTGCCTCCGACAAGGGGCGTCGTGAGGCCGTCGCGTTCGACAAGCCATCGATTGCCGTGCTTCCTTTCGACAACATGTCCGGCGATCCCGAGCAGGAATACTTCGCCGACGGCATCGCCGAGGAATTGATTACGTCTCTGGGGCGCTGCCGCTGGTTGTTGGTCATATCACGAAATTCGACATTCGCCTATAGGGGGACGTCCACCGACGCACGGCAGATAGCGCAGGAACTCGGCGCCAGATACGTGCTCGAAGGGAGCGTCAGGAGATCAGGCGCTCGAGTCCGGGTCACGACACAGCTCATCGACGGCCACGACGGGTCACAGCTATGGAGTGAAGCCTACGACCGGGAATTGGATGACGTATTTGCCTTGCAGGAAGAGATCGCCGGGGTGATTGCCGGAACCATCAGGCCCGAGCTCGAATCGGTCGCGGCAATGGAACTGCGCGACCGGCCCACGACCGACCTGAACGCGTGGGACAGCTATCAGCGCGGCCTGTGGCATCTCTATCGTTTCACGACAGAGGAGCTTGAAACCGCGAAAACGCTTTTTGAACGTGCTATCGAGCTCGATGCGGGCTTTTCGCAAGCCCAAGCACGACTTGCGTATGTGCTGATACAACTGAGCTGGTACGGCCCCAGGGGAGAGCGTCTCGAGCGCGTGAATGAAGCGGCGAGGATAGCGAGACAGGCGATAGAGCTGGATCGCCGAGACCCCGCGGGAAGACTGGCACTCGGGCGCGCTCTGACGCTTTCCGGGCAGTTCCAGGCCGGCATCGAGGAACTTCGAGCCGCCGTTCAGCTCGATCCGAACTACGCTCAGGCTCACTTCGCTCTGGGCCAGGCGCTGTGCAGCCTTGATCGTCACGACGAGGCACTGCGGGAGATCGACGTATCCATTCGGCTCAGCCCCCGTGACCCGCACATGTGGACGTTTCTCCACGTTCGCGCAATCGCGAATTACACCGCGGGGCATCTCGAGCAAGCGGAAGCGGACGAACGGGCGGCCCTGCGCCAACCGAATGTGACTTTCTACCCTTTCACGGTGTTGGTGGCGATCCTGGGAAGAGCCGGGAAGACGCGGGCGGCGACGGAGGCGATCGAAGAGTTACAACGCTTGCGCCCGGGATTCTCATGCCGCGAGGCGATCAAGGAATGGTGCTTCGGAGAGCGCCCGATAATGACCGAGGAGTTCATGGCTCGGTTCGTCGCAGACATAAGAAGCGCCGGGCTGCCTGAATGAACTTAAGAGGCAACTGCCGATCGTGGTCGGACGAACCCGATCGAACTCCCGGAAATTGCGAACAGGTGCGCCCCAACACCTGCGTGGCACGAAGGGCTTCGCTTGTTTCGGGGTCTCGGGTCAACGCAAAACTTCGAAATAATCGATCGGCACTTCCGGCGAGTTCCGGTCGCCTTGCACACGCCGGCGCCCGAGGTCGACCTCTCTCGAACGGCGCAACGCCCGCCGCGGAAACACACTGTTGAGAGATGCGCGCGACTGCCGCGCGCAATGCCTCTTGCCGGCGGGAGTTGGCGTGATCAAGTCAGTGCGTCGAGAAGCGCTTTAGCCTCCCGCAGATCTGCGGTATCGAAGCCCTCGGTGAACCAGTTGTAGACAGGCGCGAGAAGTTTCCGCGCCGCGGCGGCATCGCCGGAGTCGCTCAACCACCGTGCGTAGCTCGTGGCGGTGCGCAGCTCCCAACCCTTTGCCTTCTGACGGATAGAAATCTGCAGAGATCTGTCGAAGCACGAGCGCACGTCGCCGGCGGCACTGCCGCCGCGTGCACACAACAACTCCCCCCTGATCCGCCAGAGCTCCGCCTCGTGGGCGCGCTCGTTGGTTTCTTCGATCTCACCCAGCACTTCATCCAGACGCCGAAGCCCTTCATCGATACGCCCAATCCGGCGCAGCGCGTCTGCAAGTATTCCCGTAAACCAGGCGGTAATGATCGTGCCGCCGATGCCGCGCCAGGCCTCGATGGCTCGGCTCAGCTGCTCGATGCATTCCTCGTATCGGCCGAGTTCCAGCAGCGCCGGCGAACGCCACATCGGGCAACGTATGTCGTAAAACAACGGCATATCGCGTTCTCGCGCGATGCGCGTGGCCTCGTCTATGCGGGCCAACAGCAGCCCCCCCTCGCGCCGGTAGACGACCGGCCCGGAAGCGCTCACAAGCGCCCAGCACAGGTTGAACGGGTGCTCCAGCGCCCGGGCGTGCTCGATGGCAGCGTTGCCGGCCGCGAGAGCCTGATCGGGCCACCCGAGTATCCAGAGATTGTGCCCCTCGTACAGATGCGCCATTACTTTGGGATCATGGTTGTACGCCTGGACAAGGTTCCGGTCGCGGGAGAAATCGTACGATGCGACGATGGTCTGCGCTAAGCGAAGAGAGGCTTCAAAATCTCCCTGCCAGAAACGCGAGATGGTTCCGGCCATGTCACCCACCATCACGAGCGCTGGCTCCGCGGAATCTCTGGCGGCCGCGCGCATCTCGTCCACCGCACGGGCCGACTCCGCGAGGTTTCCGCGTCGAAACTGATGCTGCCACAGACCCCAGAGCACCGGGACCAACTCGGCGGAACATCGAAGTCGACGGCAGAGCTCGAGCGCTGGCGCAAGCGCACTGTGCAGAGAGGCGGCCGGCCATCCCGCCAGCGCCATGTAGGTGGTGCCCAAAGCGATCCTGACATCGAGCTCCAGCCGGTCGCGCTCCTCACCTTTCGGGAGCGTTTGCAGGGCCTCCAGTCCACGGCTGAGTGTGGCCTGCGCTTCGCGCAGGGCCGTCGCCCGCAGCGCGCGACGGCCGGCCTCCAGCCAGTGAATCGCTGCTTCCTTTGCCATGCCGGCCGCGCTGTAGTGGTAGGCCAGAATTTCCGGTTCGCTGTCGCCGTCATGGCGCAGCCGCCGTTCGAGTGCCTGAGCGATCTGTCCGTGAAGTGCTTGTCGCTTGCTCTTCAGCAGCGACTCGTAGGCCGCATCCTGGATGAGGGCATGCTTGAAAATGTACCTCGAGCGCGGTGGGCGGCCTCTTTGATACAGGAGTTCGTTTTCCACCAGCTCTGAAAGGCCGTTTTGCAGTGACGCGTCATCGAGGTTTGTGGTGTGCCGCAGCAGCTCGTAGGGGAACTCACGGCCGAGCACCGCGCCCACCTGTGCCACCTCCCGTGCCGTTGGCAACCGGTCGAGACGTGCCATCAACGAGTCCTGCAAGGTGGCCGGTATCGACATCTCCGAGAGCGATCCCGAAAGCGTGTATCGACCCGGCTCCTCGCTTATGTATTCGGACTCGAGAATCGCTCTCGTCAGCTCTTCGGCATAGAGCGGCACGCCATCGGCCTTTACCACGATGTGATCGATGACCTCGGCGGGCAACGCCTTGCCTTTGGATTGATGCCTGATCAGTGCCTCGACTTCCGCACGCTCCAGCCGGTTAAGCGTTATGGGGGTCATGTGGGAACGCATTGCCCAAGGCGGTGCGAAATCGGGGCGGTACGTGAGCACATTCAACATCGCCACCGTTGGTGATTGCTCTATGACGAGCTGCAGCACTTCCAGCGTTGTCGGATCCGCCCAGTTGAGGTCCTCCCAGATGCCCAGCACGGGCGTGTCGGCGGCGGTTTCCAGAAGCCATCCCGCCAACGCATCGAGCGTATTCTCGCGCTGTTGGTCGGCAGAAAGCCCCAGCGCGGGATAGCGGCCGTCCGGCGGGGTCAGTGACATGATTCTCGCATACAGCGGGACGGCCTCCGCCAAGGCGAGCCCGCGCCCCGCCAGTGCTCTCTCAAGTTTCTCGAGCTTTTCGTGCTCGCTGTCTTCAGGCATCCACGCGAATGCCCGCTTCAGCTGCTCGACGACCGGATAAAGACTGCTGTTGCTGTGGTAGGGTGAGCACCGAACCGCGACCCAGCGGTGCTCGTCGGGTGCGACATGCTCTCGTAGCGCCTCGAGCAACCTTGACTTGCCGATCCCGCCCTCGCCCTGGATGAGCATTACCTGGCCGCGTCCCGCCTTCGCCGCCTCCCATGAGCGCACCAGAAGCCCGAGTTCCTCCTGCCGTCCCACCAGTGGCGAGACAGCACCCCCGCGGATGGCTTCGTAGCGACTGCCGACGTCGCTCTCGCTCAGCACTCTCCAGACCTGGGTCGGCGCCGTAACTCCTTTGAGTTCGCAAGTACCGAGACTCTGATACTTGAACAAACCCGCCACGAGATTCTTTGTCCGCGGCGCGATCACCACCTGGTTCGCACCGGCAATTGCTTGCAGCCTCGCAGCAAGATTTGGTGTTTCGCCCACGACCGCCGCTTCCTCCGCCGCGCCCTCCCCGATGATGTCGCCGACGACGACCGGACCCGTCGCGACACCGATTCGCACCGCCAGCACGACATCATGTCGTCGGGAAATGTCCGCGTCGAACCTCTCGATCGACCGTGCGATCGCGAGACCGGCTCTGACTGCTCGCTCGGCATCGTCTTCATGTGCCTGCGGATACCCGAAATACACCAGTATCCCGTCCCCCATGTAACGGGCGACAAAGCCTGCGAACCGCCCGACTTCCTTTTGACAGGCGCTCTGGAAAGCGGCGATCACATCTCTCAGATCTTCGGGATCGAGCTTTGCGGAGAGCGCGGTTGAGTCGACCAGATCACAGAACATGACTGTGAGCTGACGTCGCTCGGCGCTTTGTGGTGCGGGCGATCTTTCCGAATCGGCTGCGGGCCGAACCGACGGGGTGACGCCACCCGCACTCAATGATCCCAGCGCAGCAATCGCTTTCAGTAGTTTCTTGCGGTGGCCGAGCGAAGAGATTCCCAGTTTTTCCAAATCGGTGTCGGTGAGCTCCGACAGGATCTCTCGGTCAATATGATTCTCGGCGAAGACATCGGCGTATTGCGCGAGACCGATCTCTTCGAGCCACCGTTCGACGTCTGTCATGAAACCCGGTCAATTCCCGCCTGGGGTAATCGACTATAGCAGGCGGCTCAACGTCGCACGAACCACGATGCGCAACGGTCGTCATGACCGCTTCGCGTCGCCAGTCGTTTCTGTGGCAGCGACAATTTCGTTCGGCGGCGAGCCGCGTTCGGGAGCGTCGCCGTTCAGAGGGGGCGATGAAGAGATTGCGGACGAAATTACTGTCCATCCGGACGACGAGGTCGATCACATCGTGCTCGCCCCCGAGCCGCGCAGCGCCGAAAGGATCGAAGCGCTCGCCCGGCGCTCTAACTCCGGGGGTGACGCCGTTCCTCTGGGGCGAGGCGCATCGAAACCTACGGCGAGACGCCTGCTCCGTACTTCCGCCTTCGCAATCCGCAGCGCATGCCGGATCTCACCCGTCAAGCCACGACGTGAGTCGGGAGCGCTCGCGCACCAGACCGTCCTGATTGAAGTGGTGAACGCAGAAATGCGCCCACGAGTCCTCGAATGCCATCTCCATGTCACCCGTGACCGATGTCGTGCCCAGACCGAGCTCGGCGTAGCTGAACTCAAAACTGCCGCTCGGTCGCGCCAAGGCGATGTGGAACGGCTCGCCGGTGAACTCGTTGATTTTCGGCCTGCCGTGGCTCGTGAGAACGCCCGGAATTTCGACCGTTGCCGTGCGGCCTTCGAGATCCGCCTCGAGGTCTATCGGCAGAAACAGGGTCTCGCAGAATTCCGAGCAGGTCGAGGCGAAAACGGCGAACAGATTGCTCAATGGAGCGCACGCATCTCCTGAAATAATCGTTTCCAGCGCGGCTCGCTGAGCGTCGTCGGCACGCTCGTCGATAACGATCTGACGTTTGCCGTTCCCCGCGGCAATCTCTCCGGGCCATTTGTAGAGCCCCGCCCAGTTCAATCCTGTGAGCGGCGTGTCGTTGAAATGACCTTCAACGACGCTGCCGACGAAGGCGGACTGACAATAACCGTGCGTGCTGGGCAGGTTGAACTGGCAGCCGCAATTGATCGCGCAGTTGCAGTTGTCGTAGGTTTCGCTCTTGAAAAGCCATCGATCGCTCATCTCGCTGACCCTCCTCGCATCCGGTTGCATCCGTCAAAGGCTACGCCCAGGCGCCGAGGCTGTCCAGGGGAGGCTTGCTGAGCGCCGCAGTTCGCGGCTGCCCCGAGACCGTGCCCGAGCCAGGCCGGCGACGAGCTGTCGGCAATGGATCAGTCGAAGACGGGTCGTAATCGATCCGGCATAGCACGCCGTCTTTCGATCCGCTATGGCGAATCGTCGCGATAGCGCTGCGGCGTGAACGACTGCCCGAACAGCAGCGTCGTGTGGATGAGCAGGCGCTCGGCGGAGTTCATTTGCGCGCGATCCGCCAAGACCCGTCGAGCCATCTCCGGCTCGTCGGTGATGACGCCGTCCACGCCCAGGGACATCATGCGGGACAGGGACACGGGGTCGTTGACCGTCCAGACGAACACCTGCTTGCCGGCCTCGTGCGCGCGCGCCACCAATCCCCGCGATGCCATGCCCATGGCAACCGCGAGAAAGTCGGCATCGAGTGCGGTCAGATCGCCGATGGCCGTCGCCGAGAGCAGCCCGACCCTCCAGTGCGGGCGCAGGGCACGGACCTTTCTCACGGCATCGTACTTAAGCGACATGATCGCGGTCTCGTCGACCATGGCGGACTCCTCGACGATGTCCACCACGCGTTGCTCCAGGTTCTCATCATGACCGTAGTACTTGAGCTCGATGACGACCTTCGCCTTGCCTCGTGTGCGCTCGAGCACCTCCGCCAGCGTCGGCACGCGCTCTTCGGAGAATGACGTGTCGAACCAGCTGCCCACGTCGATCTCGCGAACCTGGCTGAGCGTGGTATCCCACACTTTGGTCGGATTTCCGGAGAGCTTCATGAAGTCACTGTCGTGAATGACGACGACCTCCCCATCGGCCGTCTCCTGCACGTCGATCTCGACCCAGTCTGCGTCGTCGACGATGGCCTGATCGACCGCGGCGAGCGTATTCTCCGGGGCCTTGCCCGCGGCGCCGCGATGCGCGACGATCGTGACGTCGTCATCGAAGCGGATGCCGTCGACCAGCCATACCCCCACCGCCCCCGCCGCGGCGACGGCCGCGACCACGGCCGCCGCCATCTTCGCGGGCGTGACGCGAAGCGCGCCGGACGGGGAGTGCGCGGCGCCGCCGCGCAGCGACTGCGGGTCCACCCGTGGGCCCCGCCGCTCGAACACGCCCATCACCAGGTAGGCAAAGCTGCCCGACGTGAAGGTCGTGGCCACGAAATTGCCGAGCACCCACAGCATCGAGAGTCCGCCAAGCAGCACGACGAGCACGGGCAGCGAACCGCTCGCCCCCGGCACGGTCCAGGAGCCGATCAGCCTGATCACGACGAAGACGGCGCCGCCGAGCAGCAGAGCGACAGCCGCCCAAGCCGCGAAGGCCGTAAGCACCGTCGCGCGGCCGCCGTGCATGATGCGCGCGCTGGCGCCAAACGATCCGGCCGCAGAAGCATCGGCAAACAGCACCAGCGGCAGCGCCAGCGACCAGTCGAGCAGCTTGCGCACCAGCAACGCGGCCATGGCAACGAGCACGGCCGCAATGAGACCCGCCGCCGTCCAGAACGCGGGTGGCTTCTCCGTCAGGTAATAGTTGATGTCGTAGTCGGTCAGCAGGAAGAAGGCGATCGCGGCGGCAGCGACCAGAAAAGGCAGCGTGAGCATCAGCACGCGGGTCACCAGCCGGGCGCTGAACAGAAACAAGTCCCGGACTCGCCACGCCGTGAAGGACAGCACTTCGACAACGCCGATCTTCTGCCGCTGCATCGCAGCGACACCTATGCGCATCAACGCGGCCTGCTCGAAGGCCATGATGCCGATCGACAACGCGGCGAACACGATCAGCGCGAGCATACCCAGCGGTGACAGCAGAAAGTACGCGATATCCTGGTCCGCCAACGCCGGCTGGTCGGACAGATGCAGCAGCAGTCGCCCGACAATCCCGGTCAGTGGAGCGAATACGACGAAGCCGAGCGCCACGAAAGTGCCGTGAGCGGCGAGCAGCGGCCGCCATGAGCGACGCACGAGCAAGAGCGCGCCCCGACACAGGTTCGCGGCGCCGCTCACGGTTTCGTCATGCCGGTTGCGTCGGCCGCCGTGCCCGCGGGCGCGGGCGCCGTTGACGCGGGGCGCGTCCCGCCGACGACCTCAGCGTACAATGATGGATTTCTCGCCGATCTTGCGGCCATTGATCTCCACCACGGCCTTCCACTCGCCTTTGGCGTATTGGTCTTCGAGCAGGAAGTGGGTCCACGCATACCAAGCGGCCGTCGTCGCGACCGGGCGACCTCACGGCCCTAGCTTACCGAAGAGCGAGGCTCGCTGCACCGACGCGGCCCCGGTCTGCGTCGCGCAACCGCTTCGTTCCCGGCTCGAAGCGGTACAATTGCGGCAAGGTCGACGCACACGGGCTTTTGTGGCCCGGCGTTCGGCACTTCCGCATGAGAGCAGCCATGAAGGCACGATTCGAAGCACCGGGCCCCGGCTCGTGGATCCAGGACGCCACGCACTTTCCGAGACCGGTGACGGCCTACACGTTCACCGTGTTCAAGGACGGCTTCACGGCCGGTTTCCGGGAGGGCGCAGCCCGCTACGGCCTGCTGTTGAGCCACCTCGACTACCGGCGCGTCAACGGCTTCATGTACTCACAGCGAGTGCCGATGGACGCCGACGCCGCAGAGCTCGAGCGTCGTTTCACTGCCGCGCAGGCGGCATTCGTTTCCAGGCTGTGGCGCGAGGACCTCAAGCGCTGGGACTCGCACTACAAGCCCGACTCCATCCGCCGCAACCGCGCGCTGCAGTCGGTCGCCGTCGATTCACTCAGCACCGAGGCGTTGAGGCAACACCTCGAGGCGGTTTTTGAGAATGCCTGCGAGATGTTCTACCGCCATCACATCTTCACCGTGCCATCGCTGATTCCGCTCGGGCATTATCTCGCCACGGTCCGTGCGTGGACGGGCCTCGATGCCGGCGAGCTGCTGGCACCCCTGCGGGGCTCGTCCCCGGTATCCTGCGGCGCCAGCGAGGAACTCCAGCGTGTCGGGCGGGCGCTCACGCGCGCGGCCATCGAACCCGAGGACTTCGATCCTTCGACACCGGCCGGGGAGATCCTCGACGCGCTGCGACGGCGCGACGACGCGGTGAGCGCGGCGGTCGACGCCTATCTCGACGCCCTCGGGCTCAAGCTCGCATCGGGCTACGACGTGGCCGACCCGTGCGCAATCGAGCTGCCGCACGTGCTGCTGCAAACGATGTGGGCCGCCAGGCACCAGACGACAACGGCGCTGACACGTCGCGCCGACGAGGCGGCAACACCGATTCGCGACGCCGTGCCCGCCCGTCATCGGAAGGAATTCGACGAGCTGCTCGCCGAGGCCCGCTTGATCAATCGACTGCGCGACGAGCGCGGCATCTACAACGACTTGTGGGGCACGGGCATTGCCCGCTGGGCCCTCCTCGAGGCGGGCCGGCGCCTGAGCGATGCGGGTCGTCTCCCGCAACCCGGCGCGGCGGTCGATCTGATTCATGAGGAAACCCTGTCGATGCTGAGCGGGGGCGCCGGCCCCTCGCCGGAGGAGGTCGAGGAGCGCGGCCGCTGGCGGCGCAGTGCCGGCGCGGGCATAGCGCCGCCGGGGTTCGGCCCGCCGCCGCCGGAGCCCTCGCTGGACGGACTGCCCCGCTATGCGGCGCTCGCCATGCAGGCCATCGCAGCCGTCTTGAGCGAGTTGGCGACGCCGACGCAGGAGATTGCGACCGACGCGATTGTCGGCAGACCGGTCAGTGCCGGCGTCTACGAGGGAACCGCACGCGTCGTCTTTCACGTCGACGAGTTCCAGCGCCTCGGTGAGGGCGACGTTCTGGTGACCGAAGCCACTTCTGCGGCCTTCAACGTCATCGCTCCCCTGCTCGGCGCCTTGGTCACCGACCGCGGCGGTCAGCTCTCGCACGCGGCGATCGTCGCGCGCGAGTACGGTATCCCCGCGGTGGTCGGCACGCGCACCGCGACGGCGCGCATTGGCGACGGCGCGAGGGTGCGGGTCGACGGCACCAGCGGTCGTGTCGAAGTGCTGTGAGCGACTGCGTCCCCCTCGCATCGGCGGATGACGAGGCGCGCTTCGGCGGCAAGGCCGTCGGTCTGGGGCGAGCCCTGCGCTCGGGTCTGCCGGTCCCCGACGGCGTTGCGCTGAGCGTGGACTTCGTCGCGGCGGTGGTGCGCGCAGACGCGTTCGCACACGAACGGCTGCGGCGGGGGTTCGCGACGCTGGGCGCGGCCGCGGCGGTGCGCTCGTCGGCCGTGGGCGAGGACGCAAGGGACGTGAGCTTCGCCGGTCAGCACGTGACCGTGCTCAACGTCGACGGCTTCGAGGGGCTGGTGCACGCCATCGGCGAGGTGCACCGCTCCGCGCACTCGACATCGGCCCTGGCTTACCGCGCCCGCCTCGGCATCGAGGCCGCGCCGCGCATCGCCGTGGCCGTGCAGCGGCTGATCGAACCGGACTCGGCCGGCGTGTTGTTCACGCGCAACCCGGCCACCGGCGCCGAGGAACGCGTGATCGAGGCGTCCTGGGGCCTGGGAGAGGCGGTGGTGTCCGGTCTGGTAGTGCCTGACTTCTACCGCGTCGGTGCCGACGGGCGGGTCCTCGAGAGAAGCCCGGGCGAGAAGGACGTCGCGCTGCGCGCAACGGCGGGCGGCGGCACGCAGGAGATCGCCGTCGACCCCGCGCTCGTCAACGCGCCCGTCCTCGACGACGTTCAGCTCGGCAAGTTGCATCGACTCGCGGCTCGCTGCGAGGCCGTCTATGGCGGAAATCTCGACATGGAGTGGGCTTTCGCGGGCGCCGCGCTGTATCTGTTGCAGTGTCGCCCCATCACCCGCGTCGGCGCCTGAACGCGGCGCGATCATCGCGTTGAGCCGGTCTCCACTCCCGCCCGCAGAGCTCGTTCCCGCCGGCGAGCCGGGTTGGCCAGTGGTCACGGCCGTGTTTCTGGCCGCCGCCCTGTCTCCTCTCGGCTCGACGATGATCGCCGTCGCCCTGCCCTCCATCGGCGGGGAGCTCGGAATCGACAACCAGACTCTCACGCAATGGCTGGTTGCGAGCTACCTCATCGTGGGCATTGCCTGCATGAGCCCCGGCGGCACGCTCGGCGACAGGATCGGGCACCGCACCACTCTGGTGCTCGGCATGCTCGTCTACGGCGCCGGCTCTTTGGCGGGCTTCATTTTGGCGAGCCTGCCGAGCCTCGCTTTCGCGCGCGTTTGCATGGCGCTCGGCGGCGCGCTCACGGTGCCCGCAGCGATGGCACTGCTGCGCAAACGGGTGGAGACCCCCCGGCGCATGCGCGTGTTCGGCTACTTCGCAGCGGCGATGGGCGCGGCCGCCGCCATCGGACCCCTGGTCGGCGGCGAGCTCACGAGCCTGTTCGGGTGGCGCGCCGTGTTCGTCGCCAACATCCCGGTGATCGCGCTCGCGCTCGCGCTGCTTCGTCGCCGGCGTGCGCCCTCCTCTGCGTCGTCGGGCGACGACCGCGCGCGTGCCGCGCGATTCGACGTCGTCGGCAGCCTGCTCCTCGGAGGCGGACTGACGCTCGCGATCGTGCCCACCGCGATCACCCCCGCGAGCACACTCGGTGTCCGCGCGGCCGGCGTCGCACTGCTCATCGTGTTCTTCGTCTGGGGACGGCACGTGCGTGATCCCGTGCTCGATCTCGCCCTTTTCCGCAGCAGGCCGTTTGCAGCGGCGAGCGCGATCATCGGGCTGCAGAACCTCGCCATGTATGCCCTGTTGTTCCAGCTGCCCCTGTTCTTCGAGCAAGTGAGAGACGTCCCGGCAGGAACGAGCGGACGCGTCGTCGTTGCCATGATGCTGGCCATGGTCGCCTTCTCTCCCCTGGGCGGGCGCGTCGCCGAGCGCATCGGTCCCCGCCTGACCGTTATTGCCGGTTCGTCACTCACTCTCTACGGCGTCTATCTCGTCGGCGACCCCGAGGCGCTGCAGCACCCCGTCGATGCGCTTGCCGGCCTCGTTCTTCTCGGCGCCGGCCTCGGACTGTCCTCGGCGCCGTGCCAGGCGAGCGCGATGGGGGCCGCCGACGTCGGCCGCGCCGGCATGGCCGCCGGTGCGATCTCCACGATGCGCTACATCGGCGGCGTGGTCGGCATCGCCGTCCTGGGCGGCGCACTCGGGAGGGCCGGCGAGACCGCCGCAACAACGCCTCACTCCGCCGCGACTTCCGTCTACGCCCTGTCGCTGGCCCTCGCCGCCGCGCTGGCGCTGCTGCTGCCGCGTCATTGGCCGCGCGAACGGGCCTCGTGATGCTGTCCGGCGCGACCGCGGCGCTTTAGACTACGAACTCGCGGGTCGCAGGCAGGCAACGCCTGCGCCAGAGCGATACCGCCGCACGCAGGCCCTTCCCCGCTCGCCGCTTCGACGGCGAACCGGCACGGGCCGAGCGCCGGCAGGACGCGCCCGGCGGACCACGGCGCACGACGGGGTGAACAGACCATGCCGAGTGTGAGGAGAAAAAAATGTCTCGACGTGTACTGGTGACGGGAGCGAGCCGGGGTATCGGCCGCGCCATCTGCCTGCGTCTGGCACGCGATGCGGCGGCGAGCGATGGGGGCCCTGCCCGCATCGCTGCCTGCGGGTCGGTTCACGGCGAGGAGCTGCAGTCGCTCGCGGCCGAGCTCGAGGACCTGGGTGCCGAGGTCGTGCCGCTGCTCGGCGATCTCGGCGACGCCGACGTCCCGGCTCGCATCGTCGCGCAGGCCGTCGAAGCCCTCGGCGGTCTCGACGCGCTGGTGAGCAATGCCGGCATCGGCGTACCGGCGAGCCTGCTCTCGCTCTCCACGCAGGACTGGGATCGCCTGTTCGCCGTGAACGTGCGCGCCACGTGGCTCCTCGCGCGCGCGGCGCATCCGGCGCTGAAGACCGCCGGCGGCAGCATCGTCACGGTCGGCTCGATGTCGGGCGTTGCACCGCAGCCGGGCATGGGCGCCTACAGCGCCGCCAAGGCCGCCATCATCATGCTGACGCGGCTGATGGCGCAGGAGTGGTGTGGCGACGGCATTCGCGTCAACTGCGTCTCACCCGGCATGGTGCTGACGCCGATGACCGAGCAGGCCTACACCGACAGCGACTTCAGGGCCCGGCGCGAGGCGATGGTGCCGGCCGGTCGCATCGCCGAGCCGGCGGGCGACATCGCCGGCGTGGTGGCGTTCCTGCTGGGTCCCGACGCGGCCTACGTCAACGGGCACAACCTGGTTGCCGACGGCGGCATGACGGACTCGGTGCTGAGGCTGCTGCCGGCGCGGTCCTCGTAACCCCCCGCCCGGTGAGTCCCGGCGCGGCGCGCCGCCACTGACCGGCATGCACGACCCGACCACGTGGCGCCGCTCGCCGCAGCGGCGTATAGTCTGCCTTGAAAAACACACGAAGAATTGCTCGCCTTTTTCCGCCGCGGCGACGACGCACACCGCCGGTGTGCGCACCCCCCGTCCCCGCTCCAAGGAGGTTACGCCATGAAGAGACAACACCGCGCCCTGCTCACTGCAGCCATTCTGGTATCCAGCCCGCTTGTCCTGGCCGACGCGGCCAAGCTCGAGCAGCAGTGGCAGACGACGGGCCTCGCGGGGCCCGAATCGGTCGTGTTCGATCCGCAGCTCAACAACCTCTACGTCTCCAACGTCAACGGCGACCCGTCCGCCAAGGACGGCAACGGTTACATCTCGATCGTCAAGCTCGACGGGCGACTGGCAAACGAGAAGTGGGTCATCGGCCTGCATGCGCCGAAAGGGCTGGCCATTCACGGCAGGACACTTTATACGGCGGACATCGACGAACTGGTGGCCATCGACATCGACACCGGAACGATCACCCGGCGCTACCGGGTCGACGACGCCAAGTTTCTGAACGACGTCGCCGCCGGTCCCAACGGTGACATCTACGTGTCCGACATGATGCTGAACCGCATTCACCGGCTGGGCCCCGACGGATTCACCATCTGGCTCGAATCGACCGAGCTCGAGAACCCCAACGGCCTGCTCGTGCACGGCGACGACCTCGTCGTGGGCACTTGGGGCAACATGAAGCCGGACTGGTCGACGGAGGTACCGGGGCACCTGAAACGGATCTCGCTGAGCGACAAGTCCATCGCCAGCATCGGCGACGGCTCGTCGATCGGCAACCTCGACGGCGTCGAGGTCGACGACGAGGGCAACTTCTATGTCACCGACTGGATGAACGGCAAGCTGTTCTTCGTCTCCAGTGGCGGCACCGTGGAGGAACTGCTCGACCTGAACCAGGGCAGCGCCGATCATGAGGTCATCACCCGCAAGGGCCTGCTGATCATCCCGATGATGATGGACAACGTCATGACCGGGTACGGCATGACCGCGCAGTGAGGCCAGGGCGCGGTAGCGAGCCACGCGGCATCGATGGGCCGATAACTCATCAGCCCCCGCCGCACGCGCCGCGCCGCCGCCCCGGCGGGATGCGGGCGGCCCTCGAGGCTTCGGCGAAGCACGGGGGCCCGCCCCGCCCGGTGGCGCCGGGAGGAGGCGGCACCGGGTTGGTGCCGCAATGACAAGCGTACGCGCCGTCACGTTCGCACTGCTCGCGCTGCTCGCCGCGGGCGCCGCCGGGTTTCTCCACTACAACCTGCCGCGCACCGAGGTGGTGCAGATCACCGGCACCGACGTCAAGCGCATCGACCGACGCAGTGCGGACCAGGGCACGCGCACGCGCGACGTCCGCTACATCAACGGCGTCACGCGCTCGGGGAAGGTGCGCGTCTTCCGCAACGAGGACACGGGCTGGGGCTGGCCGCCCTACTTCAAATTCGACAGCGCCGACCTGACAGCAGAGGCACAGTCCGCCATGCAGGGCCCGGAGAAGCCGTGGGTCCGCGTGCGTTACTACGGCTGGCGCATCCATGTCTTCTCGCTGTTCCCCAACGCCGTCCACCTGAAGATCGTCGACAGGGACTACACGCACATCCCCGTGTTCAACATCGTCTTCCTGGCGCTGCTGGCGGTCGCGATCTTCTTCGTCGTGCGCGTGGGGCGCTCGGTGATGGAGCGCTTCGAGCGCTGGCGCACGGGATCCGGCGCCGGCTGACGCTCGCGCGAGAGCACAGCGCAGCGCACCCCGGGCGGCAACGGGGCGCCCGGCGGCGCCGCTAGGCGCCCGGGCGGATATTGTGATTGACGCGGAAAAGATTGCCGGGGTCGTAGCGGTTCTTCACCGTGACGAGTCGCTCGTAGTTCTCGCGGTAGGTGGCCTGCACGCGGCCCTCGTCCTCGTCGTCCATCATGAAATTCACATAGGCGCCGCCCATGTTGTAGGGGTGCACCGCCTCCCAGTAGGCCCGCCCCCACCGTCTCAGCGATTGCGCCATGGCCGGATCGGGATCGATCGCGGCGATGACCATCGACCAGGTGGCATCGCGGCAACCCCAGGCGCTCTCGGTCGCACCCACGCGGTGCACCGCTCCGTCGATGGGATACAAGTGCATCAGCGACAGCTCGCTGGGACTCTCGGCCATTTGCTCGAGATGCGCGTCGATCGCCGCGTCGGGGAGTTCCTGCACGAAGTCCCCCTTCCAGTACCACTGCAATCCCTTCGGCAACAAGGGATCGAACAGGCCCTGCAGCGCCGGGAACGGCATGACGCCCATCCAGTCGAGAATCGGCGGCGGAAGCTCGCGGCGAATCGGCTCCATCACCGCCTCCGCCTCCTCGGCAGAGCCGTTGTAGCAGGAGATCAGGGCGCAGATGCGTCGCCCCCACAGCTCCCGCGGAAAGGGCTCCGTCGACGGCACCGTTTTCAGACCGAGGAAGGGGCAGAACTCCTCCGGTGCGGTGGGCAGGTAGCTGCGGTACCATTGCATGATCTCGCGGGCGTCGCTCATATCCCAGAAGATCGGCCCGGCGTACACCGTGCTCACGGGGTGCGCCCGATACACGAAGCTCGTCACGACACCGAAATTGCCCCCGCCGCCGCGCAGCCCCCAGAGCAGATCCGGGTGCTCGGACTCGCTGGCGGTGACGAAGCCGCCGTCGGCCAGCACGACGTCGGCTTCGACGAGGTTGTCTACCGTGAGACCGTACTTGCGGGTGAGGTAGCCGTGGCCGCCGCCCAGCGTCAGGCCTCCCACGCCGGTCGTCGAGACGATACCCGCCGGCACCGCGAGACCGAAGGCGTGTGTGGCGTGATCCATTTCCCCCTGGGTGTTCCCCGGCGAGACGCGCACGGTTCGGCTCTGCGGATCGACACGCACGCCCCGCATCCCCGACAGATCGATAACGAGTCCGTCGTCGCAGCTGCCCAGACCCGGGCCGTTGTGGCCGCCCCCCCGTATCGCCACGAGCAGATCGTTCTGGCGACCGAAGTTGACCGCGGCGATGACGTCCGCCGCGTCTTCACAGCGCGCGATCAGCGCCGGCCGCTTGTCGATCATGCCGTTGTAGAGCGCGCGTGCCTCGCCGTAGTGCTCGTCGTCGGGCCGGATGAGTGTCCCGCGCAGAGCGGCTCCCAGATTTTCCAAAGCTTCCTGAGCGAGCATGGCATCCTCCAGTGGGCGTCGTTGTGAGCAGCCTGGCCGCGAACCGGGGGACGGGACGCCGGCGCACGGCCAGTCGCGATTCTAGCAGCGCGCCCCGAGCCGCACGGCGCGGCCCACGCCGGATGCCTGGCCCGCGGGCGAAATTCGTAAACCGGCCCCGTCGGCGGCGGAGCTTTATTAGCAAACGCTAATGCTCTGATGACTCGGCGGCGCGCCGGCCGCAGCGCCCACACGGGAGTTGACGCACCCCCCGTGCGGGTTGTCTGATAAGAGGTTGTCTGATAAGAGGTTGGGCGCCGCGCCGGCGCAGAGGCCGCGGCGCGGTCACAGGCGGCCGCGCACTCACGATACCCATGAAGGGCACCACGCAACTCACATCGCTGGCCAAGACCTACGGCTCGATCACGGCGGTCCATGGCATCGACCTGAGGATCCCGGCCGGGTCCTACTGCTGTCTGCTCGGTCCCTCGGGCTGCGGCAAGACGACCACCCTGCGGATGGTGGCGGGCCACGAGGAGATCACCTCGGGCCGCGTGGAGATCGACGGCGAGGATATCGGCGCTCTGCCGCCCGCGCGTCGCCCTACGGCGATGATGTTCCAGAACTACGCGCTTTTTCCACACCTGAACTGTCTCGACAATGTCGCTTTCAGCCTGCGCATGCAGGGATTGTCGAAGCCCGAGCGCCACGCGCGGGCCACTGATTTGCTCGCTCTCGTGCACATGGAGACCCACGCCGAACGACTTCCGGCCCAGCTCTCGGGCGGTCAGCAGCAGCGCGTCGCGCTGGCCCGCGCTCTGGTGACCAACCCCTCGGTGCTGCTTCTCGACGAGCCGCTCTCGGCACTCGACCCCTTCCTGCGGGTCCGCATGCGCGCCGAGCTGCGCCGGCTGCAGCAGGAGCTCGCAATTACCTTCCTGCACGTGACGCATTCGCAACAGGAGGCCATGGCGGTGGCCGACCTGGTGGTGGTCATGAACAGCGGTCGCATCGACCAGGCGGGGCCTCCGCGCGAGATCTACAACGAGCCGAAATCCGATTTCGTCGCCCGTTTCATCGGCGGACACAACGTGCTGTCCGGCAGGCTGCGCCCGACCGAGGACAGCGGCTTCGAGCTCGAGACGGACAACGGCATCGTCTTCCGGGCCACCAGCCGGGATCCGGTGACGGCGGGCGCGGCCACGGTGGCCCTGCGCTCGGACAAGATATCACTGGCTGCGGCCGTCACCGTCGAAACGACGGCCAACAGCTTCGTCGCCGAGGTCAGCGCCATCGAGTACCAGGGTTCGAGCGTGCGCGTGGATCTTCACTCCGCGCTCCTCGAGGATTTCTCGGTGCTCCTCAATGAGGGCGCCTTCTTCGAAGCGCCCGTGGGGATAGGTGATCGCGTCGTTGCCAGCTGGGCGGAATCCGCGGTTCATCTGGTCAGGTGACGGGGAACGATCGCCTTGTAAGGTAACTAACTCTGTATCGACAGCCAATGGAGGATAAATCGTGAACGACCACAGCAACAAGCCCGACACGAGCAACAAGATCAGTCGCAGGACCGTGCTCAAGCGCGGTGCCGCCGCGGTGGTTGGCACCGGCGCACTGACTGGCTTCCCGATGATCTGGGCTCAGAACATCAAGAACGTGACCCTGCGGCAGTTCGGCACCGGCGTGTCGAACATCAATCAGATCGCGGAGAAGTGCAAGGAGGACCTCGGCATTACCCTGCAGATGACGGCGCTCGACACGGACTCCACGGCACAGCGCGTCGCCACGCAGCCGAAGGCATTCGATATCGCAGACATCGAGTACTTCACGCTGAAGAAAGTATGGGGCTCCGGAAACATGCAGCCCATGGACATCAGCAAATTGAAGCAATTCGACAAGATCGTCGGCATCTTCAAGGACGGCAAGCTGACGCCCACCTCCAAGATCGCCCAGGGCACTGCGCCCCACACCGTGAGCTTCGTCGAAAAACCCGGCGACAAGAACTTCGCCAAGGGCATGACGAACTGGTACACGATGGTGCCCACCATCTACAACGCGGACACCCTCGGAATACGCCCCGACCTGATCGGGCGGTCCATCGAGAGCTGGACCGAGCTGCTGAACCCCGAGTTCCGCGGCAAGGCGTCGATCCTGAACATCTCCTCCATCGGCATCATGGACGCCGCCATGGTGTGCGAAGCCATGGGTGAGATTCAGTACGGCGACAAGGGCAACATGACCAAGGAGGAGATCGACAAGACCATGGCGATCTTCACCGAGGCCAAGAAGGCGGGGCAGTTCCGTGCCTTCTGGAAGACCTTTGACGAGTCCGTCAACCTGATGGCATCGGGCGAGGTCGTGATCCAGTCGATGTGGTCTCCGGCCGTGACGAAGGTGCGCTCCATGGGCATTCCATGCATCTATCAGCCACTCAAGGAGGGTTATCGCTCCTGGGGCGGCGGCCTGGGGCTGTCGGCCAACCTCTCCGGGCTCGAGCTCGACGCGGCCTACGAGTACATCAACTGGTACCTGTCGGGCTGGGTCGGCGGTCTGCTGATGCGACAGGGGTACTACTCGGCCGCGCCGGAGACGTCGAAACAACACATGTCCGAGGACGAGTGGGGCTACTGGTTCGAGGGCAAACCGGCCAAGGGCGACATCATCGACCCCTTCGGCAACAAGATGGAATCGGCCGGCGCCGTGCGCGACGGCGGCTCGTTCTACGAGCGCATGGGCCGCGTCGAGTGCTGGAACTCGGTGATGGACGAAAACCGCTACATGGTCAGAAAGTGGAACGAGTTCATCGCCGCCTGATCCCTACCGCGAGGCCTTGAAGACGGGCCGGCGGCCGCAACGGCCGCCGGCCCTTTCAGTGCATCAGCAAAGATCCGCCCGAACCGCTTCGAGATGGCGACGTTTCTGCAGATCCTGCCTCTGGGCGCCACCCTGCTGTTCTTCCTGGTGGGCCCGATCGCGCTGATCCTGATAGTCAGCTTCTGGGACTACTCCGAGTTCGCCCTGATACCCGATTTCGTCTTCACCAACTACGTCGAGCTCTTCGAGACAAGCGTCACCTATACGATTTACGCCAGCACACTGAAGTTCACGTTACTGAGCTGGTTCTTCACTCTGGTCGTCGGCTTCACCGTCGCCTACTTCCTCGCTTTTCATGTGCGTCAGATCAAGTGGCAGATCGTGCTGTTCCTGATATGCACGATCCCGTTCTGGACGTCGAACATCATCCGCATGATCGCGTGGATTCCTGTTCTCGGCCGCAACGGGCTGGTCAACAAAGCGCTGCTTGCGCTGGGCATCGTGGACGAACCGGTGGAGTGGCTTCTCTTCTCGGATTTTGCCGTGGTCCTCGCCTTCGTGCATCTGTACACCCTCTTCATGGTGGTACCGATTTTTAATTCGATGATGAGAATCGACAAGTCGGTGATCGAGGCCGCGCACGATGCCGGCGCCGGCGGCCTGCGAACCCTCTGGCACGTGATCGTGCCGCTTTGCAGGCCGGGTATCATGATCGGCACGATTTTCGTCGTTACACTGGTGATGGGTGACTTCGTCACCGTGCAGATGATGTCGGGAGGTCAGAGCGCATCCGTGGGAGTGGCGATGAACAACAAACGCGCCCTGCTGCAATACCCCGCGGCCGCCGCCGATGCCATGATCCTCCTCGCCGTGGTGCTCACCGTGGTGGCACTGCTCATGCGTTCGGTCAACATCCGCAAGGAACTCTGACAATGTCCCTTAACTCGGACAGGCGCGGCGGTACGTTCTACGCACTGGCCATCTTCTTTGTCCTGT
>JABAOH010007236.1_pt1 | contig 25661 bp, 19 predicted proteins | sample 7062181 | NCBI WGS metagenome assembly JABAOH01 (sample SAMN14538630, study PRJNA623070) | marine sediment metagenome | biome: marine biome [ENVO:00000428]; feature: marine pelagic biome [ENVO:01000023]; material: deep marine sediment [ENVO:00002113]; isolation source: pool of 5 deep marine... | reverse complement strand
ACCTACGTTGTCGATGACAGGTGATACAGGCACAGTTGTGTGTCCAGTGAAGAACAGGCTTTTTCCCACGCCTGTATAGCCTACTCCTACGGCTATGATGTGTGCAGGGTTGAAGTCTACTCTGCACTGCCAAGTGTACGTGTTGACGCTGGTGTTTGTCCATACTGTGACGGTGAACGTGTCGCCGGGACTTGTGGTGTCAGTGCTGAAGGAATTATTCTCAGGCTCAATCCAGAATGAGTTTGCCGGCAATCCGTTGGCGAATGCGGGTAGTATGCCTAAAACCATTGCTGTGATCAGTGTTGCTGCTAGAATCTTCTTAAGTTTAGTGTTCATTTTCTATTTTCCCTTCTCCTTTCTGCGAAGAAATATGTGGCAGGATCTAGATTTAAACCTTCTGGAATTATCTTCTATTGCGAAGAAGCATATTCTCTAAACTGTAATATCTGAGGCGATTAGGGGTTCAGGAGGATTCTCTGGTCTTCTCGTCTTTGACTAGTTCCAAGTATTCCTCAACAGTCTTATCAACGTTCCATTCTTTCGGTTTTGCGTTCATAACTGTCTTGATGTATTTTTCAAATCTCTTCTTCAGGGTTTGATACCAGAATATGATGGGAGGAGCCAGACATACGCCCATGATAATCCAGCTGTAGATTCCCAAACCCAGCCTCAAAATGATGTAAACAATGAAAGAAGGATAAAGAGTCATTAACAGAAGAGCTCCATAAAGTGTGACAAGCTCTTTCAGATCAATGTCCATGCTGAACACGCAAAGATACGTTTTCAATTGGAGTACTTAAGATTTTACAAGTAAAACTTTGCACCATATGCCTATAACTCATAGAAGTGTGAGGGGTAGAACGGCACTAGATTTATTCGTCGAATTCGTCGAACTCGTCAACTTCGTCAAGTTGCTCGAAAGGAGGCAGCTCCTGTTTTGTCCTTAGCCTTCGAATCACCAGGAAGACTATGACGATCACGACCAGTATGCCGATTATGTAAGGCAGATAATCCTCCCATCCGCCGCCGGTTCCGTCACCATCTCCATTGTCGTCGTCATCTTCTCCAGGCCTTTCGCCAAACACGTAATTGTATTCAGCATCATTTTTGGCAGTGGTCTGCCAAACCAGCCCGTTGTAGACCCCTCTATCTCCAATGTGTAAGTTGGATGTCACTTCTTCAGTATCGTTTGTGGGAGCCATCAGTATTTCGAATTCGATTATAGCCAGTAATCCGTCTCCGTTGAATTTTTCGCCGAATGTAAGAGTGTTGGTTATGTTCAAAAATCCGTCTCCTAACTCATAGGTCATTTCGCTTATCATATTGTAGAACACATAAGTATTGTTCACTAGTGGCTGTATCACCCTGCTAACATTCAACAGAGTGAAGTTGTAGGTTAGTTCCATCCACCATCCAGACAGGTTCATGGCATTCTCAACTTCAACCGCGACGAAGAAGGTTTCTCCAGTTGGGGTTTCGGCAGTGTAGAAGCCGAATATTGATCCATCTGTTTCAGGATTCACCAAATTCATAACTGTGGAAGTTGACCCGAAAACCTGAACATCTACTCTCTTCCAGCTGCAGACAATCTGCGCATCGGTTGAGTTTCTGAGAAAGCTCTTTCTATCTATCTCAACGGCCACGTCTACGCCAAGAGTGACTGAGAAACCAATCACTGTGAATTGGAATAGTGTGCCATTGCCCGTGTAACCCGTTCCTGTCTGGTTTATGGTTGCTTCACAAGTTATGTAGTTCTCATCTTTGCCGATTGTACTGTTATATGTGAGACCGGTTAACCCTAGAACGTTGTCTGAAGGCAGCCAGACATCTTCAATGCTCACAAAATCAGGATCATAAGTGATCTTGATACTCCATGAATACAGGTCTGAAGCGTTCTCCGCAGTCACGTTGAACGTTTTGGGCAGTGTAGGCAACGGAAGCGACACGTCACCGACAGAGTCACGGTTGAAATCTGGGTCTTCTCTGTCGCTGTCTTCGCTGATTATCTCAACTCTAGTGTAAGGCTCCACAACAGGTAGTGTGACCTCTTCACTTGAGTTCCCAAGGTACGTCTGATCACCACTCCAGCTAGCTTTCAGCTTGTAGACCCCGGAGAAAGTGAAGCTGTGGACATATCTGTAATGACTAGTCTCATTCGTCTTGACAGTTTTGAGCAGTGTAGAAGGGATTAGGTCCACCTTGTACGATATTTTCACATCAACAGACGGCCTATCAGGTATTATTCGTCCACTGATTGTCACATTCTGCCCTGTAGCCGCAGCGGACGGGGTCACGTGGATTGTTATTTGGCTTGGTTCAGTGGGCACATAACCCTGAATGTTTATTTGTATAGACTCTTTTTCAACAGGAACGTCCTCCATGTTGTAGTCTACAACAAAAGTGTCAGGATTATCGACCGACACAGTTCCTGCTCCTATATTTACTACTTCTAACTCTAAGACTGCTAGTAACACTGATCCGTCAACAATTTTGGAGTCCTCTCCGAAGAGGCTGCTGCCCAGAATGGCAAGTTCGTAGGCATCGTCGCCATCTTCATCCTTGCGAACAGGCTCGACTGGAATGTTGCCTTTGCCATAGAATATCCAACTCGTGTTGGCACTAGGTATCCAAGCGCTTCCTATACTTAAGAAAGTGTCATTCACAGTCATGTATACTTGGTAGAAGTAAGTCTCTGTAGGTTCAGCAGTCGTCAACCATACTGACACGTTGAATATTAATGTTTCAGGAGCTGTCACAGTAGCCGGCGCGGCTATTGATATTAACGCCGGATCAGGTGCAGCTTTCACAATGAGATTAGAAGGGATCGTGGAAAATGTCACAAGCAGAACGATAAATTCCAGAAAAAACAATAGAAACTTCAGTTTCGAAGCTTTCACGTTCAACTTTTCCCCTCACGGTTGTTATGCTAACATCACATCTGTATATAAGGCTTAGCTTCCATAGAAAACTCGGCAAAATATATGAGAAACTCTGCTTTTCATATGGTTATAAAAAGGGGGAGATATTTTCGCGCGGATGCGCGAGATTTTTGCATTTGCGTTTTCAAGCGGAGTCTTAAGGATGTGGGACTGGCATAGTCCAGCCGAACATTCTGGCTATACCACCGATGTCCCTCATGTCAACCTTCTTGTCGTCGTTGATGTCTGCGATCGCGGTCCACCTTTCGTGGCCTGGATAGCTTCCGAATGCTCTAGCTGCTCCACCGATGTCCCTCATGTCAACCTTGAAGTCGCAAGTTGGCAGTTGTGTCTTGAATGGGTAGTCCGCTAGGTCAGGCCTTATAGGCTCGCCCTCGCAGTCTACGATTCCAGCGACGTCATCGTACCATGTGCTTCCTGTAATGTCTTCCCTGACTGAATACTGGAACCATTCTATGTCTGTCAGTATGACTGTGCTTGGTGGAGCTATGAACACCCAAGGCGGCAGAACAACTAAGACCTCGATGCATATCCATGCATCAAAACCAGATGCAACATCGAAGAAGCCGTTAGCCCATTCAACCCGGCATCCACTCAGTGAGTGTATGCGGATGCACTTCACTACCTGAATTATGTTTGGTTCTATGATGTGCACGTAGGAGTAGCCGTACCATAGGAAGTGGTGACCAATTATAGTGGTGATCCCTGTCGGTGTTTGAGGCGGAAGGACTATTTCAGCAGGATCGGGCTGAGTCACACCATCGCGCTTAACGGTTACAGTGGCGTGCGCTCCTCCGGGCAAAGATACTTCTGAAAGCATGTTTTCAGCTGTAACAGCAAAGTTCACTGGGTCTGTGCCGAACTCGATCTTGTGTTTGAAATCGTCTGTAGTTGCTGAAATATCCACTGGCATGTAGCGGAAGAATCCGTAGGGCGACACTATTCCTCTTACGTCAGATCCTGGCTCGTTGGCGACGAGTAGGACGTGGCTGTAAGCTTCGTATTCCACGAATCTCCATGGACCAGACGCGATCATTTCAGGGTCTGGCATGAAGGATTGTGGGTTACCGCCTTCGATGATTGGTTTCCAGATGTGCTTGGGCAGGATGTAGTTGAAGCCTACCCAGTAGATTGCCCAGTAGCTCTTGACTTCTAACAGTACTTCAAAGTTGTATGGGTCAATGACTGAGAAGGACAGTATGTTCTCAACGTTGCTCCACCACCATGGCGGCGGATAACCGTTTGCTTCCAAGTCTGCTTTGATCTCAACATATGTGTAGTAGATGTCTGCCAATGTGATGGGTGTGCCGTCATTCCAGAACATGTCGTCTCTCAATGAGAACTTGACAGCGCTACAATCACCCAGTGTTGGATGCGTATAGGTGCCGAGCTCATACATTTCAGTAGCCCAAGCGAAAAGCTGGGCTGTGTCATACTGTTCAGCACCCAAGAGTGAGTCAAAGTAGCAGTAGTCAATAACGTTGTGGTCGTACAACCAGCTTGCATAGATAATGTTCAGCATCTTCATTTCCGGAACTTTCATTCCGTATCTGATCGTCATGTCGTTAGCAGCTGAAGTTGGATAGCCTTCTGGATGCATGTTCAGGAAGGTGTAGCCGTTGTCGATTCCTGCACCAGGAACGTTGCCCACACCCCACCAGGGTTGACCTGTGTAGGGGGCTTCCGCACCTGTGTAGGTCTTGTAGTAGGCTTTCTGTCCTGAAACACAGTAGACTGGAAGGCCAAGTACCATGTAGGCTTGTCTCCACTGAGCTTTCATAGCGTAGAAGACAGCTTCTTCCTGAGTGTTAGCGAACATGATAGCCTCTGCGGCCGCGTTGAATTCAGCGTCGTTGCATCCAGCATAGTCGTAGCAGAAGCCTGGGTGCCAATAGTAATCCCAGCTCCACAATATCAAGTGGTCCGGGGTAGAACCAAGGCTCCAGCCTCCTGTGTACATGTGGAAGTTCTTGTTGAGCATGACCTCTACGAAGCATGTGCCGCTTGTAGCGTAACGGGCGTCAACCTTGATGCCTATAGCATCTAATGCTATGACCATCATGTCGCCCATCAATGTTCTGCCTGGGTGGTCGCTTCTGATGTAGCAGATCAGCTCTACCGTCGTGCCAGTAGCATCCCATTTCCTGTAACCATCAATATCCTTTTCAGCAAAGCCGCCGGCGTCCAATATAGCCTCGGCTGCTGCAAGGTTGTACTGCCAAACCCATGGGGCAGTTGTGTTTCCGAATATGTCTAGCAGGTATTTTGCGTTGGGTTTGGACATTGCCGTGTACATGGGCAAGCCGAAGCCTGCACCAATGGAAGGATCGGCTATGAGGCCGTCCCTGTCCAAACAGTGTGCAACAGCCCTTCTAAGGGCGACACTGCTCATCGGGTTCGGATATACAGGGTTAGGATCTCCTAATGGATCTGGTGGATTGCCTAGGTACTCGTTGTTGTTGCAGTTCAAGTCCCAAAGGTAGATGCCGTATTCAGGTCCATAGCTGACACAGTTGATAAGCGCGTCATATGGTGGTGAAGTGTATTCCTCGTAGACTGCCTTTGACAAAGGCCAGTCAACGATGTCGATATCAGCAGCTTTCAAAGCCTCGAACTCTGCTGTGTCATCTGCATACAGCTTGTATAGCAGTCTTCTTGCTCTGGGGCCAAACTTCTCATAAGCGGTCGTACTGTCAGGATAATACCAAGCATTTACTGGCATTATTGAAATCAGCATTGCGAGCATTGTTAACGCAATCACTATTTGCAAAACTGTTTTTTTGTGCATTTCTCTTTCCCTTTCTCCTTTTTCTGCAACTATCCCAAACGCGCGCAGATTTAAAAGCTTTATGGAACTTTATTACATAGAAGAATCCCAATTAACTGGAAAACTCACAAGCAGCAAACACTCAAAATAGAGGTTTACAACGTCACTTTGAATATAGGTGACATGCTACGTAATGCCCCTTCTCAACCTGAATCAGCCGAGGTCGCTCTTTACGGCAGATTGGATCCATCATCTTGGGACACCGCGTGTGAAACCTGCATCCTGGAGGCGGATTCACGGGACTTGGAATCTCTCCTTTCAGAGCAACCTCAACCCGCCTAGAAGTTGGATCTGGAACAGGCACAGCGGCTATAAGGGCTTCTGTGTAAGGATGCTTCGGGTCTCCCATCACCATACTTGTAGAGCCCATCTCCATGATCTTGCCTAGATACATGATTGCTATGCCATCACAGATGTGGCGGGAAAGAGCCAGATCATGCGTAATGTAGAGAAAGGCGACATTGTACTTATCTCTCAGACCAATCATGAGACTGAGTATCTGAGCCCTTATAGAAACATCAAGCATGGATACAGGCTCGTCAGCAACAATGAATTCAGGATTTAAAACGAGGGCTCTTGCAACAGCGACCCTCTGTCTCTGTCCTCCACTAAGTTCATGCGGAAAACGATAATAGAACTCTTCGGGAGGAATAAGCTGTACATCCTCCATCACATTATATATTCTCTCTTCCGCTTCCTTTCCTAAAATCCCCTGAATAGTCAATGGTTCCTCTACAATGCTGTAGATGATTTTGCGCGGATCCAACGATTCATAGGGATCTTGGAAGATTATCTGCATCTTGCGACGCAGAGGCTTAAGTTTTCTCTCCCTTATGGCGCAGATCTCTGTGTCTCCAAAGAAAACCTTGCCGCTTGTGGCATTTGTTAGCCTCAGCAAAACCCGGCCAGTCGTTGTCTTTCCACTGCCACTTTCCCCAGCGAGGCCGAAGATCTCGCCCTTCTTAACATTGAAGCTTATTCCATCTACAGCTCGCACATAAAACTGTCTTCCACCAGCAATGGATTGGAAGAAACCCATCCGAACTGGAAACCATTTTCTCAGATTCCGAACTTTAATCAACGTTTCACTCATGTTTCCACGACCTATGAGACCAGATGGCACGCCACGAAATGTCCTTTCTTCACTTCCAGATATTCAGGAATTTCCTTCTTGCAGATGTCCATCGCATATTGACATCTAGGATGAAATCTACATCCTTCAGGAGGATTTAGAAGATCAGGCGGAAGTCCAGGTATAGAAACCATCTCATGATGCTCACTAGTCACATCAGGGAATGCGCTTATCAAACCTTTTGTGTATGGGTGAAGTGCATCCTTAAAAATCGTGACAACATCCCCATATTCCGCGATTTTACCTGCATACATTATGGCCGCCCTATCACAAAGCTCAGCTATAATCGAAAGGTCATGAGTTATCAGCATCATTCCAAGATTCAGCTTGTCTTTCAATTCCCTTATAAGCCTAAGAACTTGAGCAGCTACAATCACATCAAGCGCGGTTGAGGGTTCATCAGCAATAACAAGCGAAGGATTACAAGCTAAGGCCATAGCTATCATTGCACGCTGCCTCATTCCTCCGCTGAACTCGTGGGGATAATTGTCAAGCCTAGCAGCCTCTATTCCGACAAGCTCCATCAATTTCCCTGCCCTATCCCAGGCATCTTCATCAACAACATCAGGCTCATGCAGCTTTATGCCCTCGACTATTTGATCCCCAACCTTATACACTGGATTCATAGCATTCATGGCACCCTGAAACACTATAGAAATCTCCTTCCACCTGATATCCTCGCGCACCGCATCTTCATCTAGTCCAACTATATCTACACCTTTGAAGAACACGTTTCCCCCGATTATCCGACCGTTAGATGGTAAGATCCGCAGAATTGAGAGAGCAGTAGTCGTTTTTCCACACCCAGATTCACCAGCAAGTCCAGTTGCCTCTCCTTTCTCCACATCAAAAGAGACATCATCAACAGCCTTAACATCACCACTCATCGTGGCAAAATACGCTTTAAGATTCCGAACCTCCAATAATGCCATGAACAGATCACCAAGATCCTGTGTCTTGCCTTGAATACATCAGATCAGCATAAAACAGCAATATATTTAACTTTTTAGGCAACATGTATAAATCAGGAAAAAACGTGAAAACATGATACTTTCGCTCCTGGAGACGATTACTTGAAATACAAGTGGATTCAGAAAGATGTTGACCTTGAGAAGATCACAGGTGGCATTGAAGATTTTCTTAAAAGCAAGAAATTCAAAACCCATAGAAACGACGATAAAGGTCAACACAGGATTCTAGGAATCTACAGGACACCAGAAGGAAGCATCAGGAAGGTAATCGCCACAGTCTCCGGCACACCTGAAAGTTTCACAGTTGAACTAGAAGCTGGAGAGCAAACAAGCTCTGTCCTGAGACTAGGTTCGTTGATCTCCCTCTTCGGCGGAGGAGGATTCATTGTGAAAGGCCACGAAGCCGCAGACTTCTATAGAAAGATCGAAGACGAATTCTGGAGATTCGCTCAGACCATAGTGTCAGAACTCAAGGGATCCGCAACATCACTTTCTTAGCCTAAGCTTCGGATTCAAGACCTCATCAAGTGCGTAACCCAACAGAATGAAGGCAGCTGATAAGAGCGAAATAGCCAAGCCTGGAGGAACAACCCACCACCAGTTCGAGACTGCATTCGCTTCGAAGACTGCATTCAACATTCTACCCCAAGACATTCTGAAGGGATCATAAAACCCAAGCCAAGAAAGCGAAGCTTCAGCAGTAATTGCTCCTGGCACTGACGTAGCCAGCGAAATGTAGGCCAATGACATCACGCTCGGCAGGATATGGTGCAGTATTATATGGAAAGGTCCGGCTCCCACTGCTTTCGCAGCTTCTACAAACGGTCTCTCCTTGATCGAAAGCACTTCTGACCTTACCATTCGAGCAAAACCCATCCATCCTAAGATACCCAACAGAAGTATCAGATTCTCTATGCTTGCACCTAAAACTGCAACTAGCACAATCAGCAATGGTAATCCTGGGAGGACGAGCAGAATATCAGTAATCCTCATCAAAAGCTCGTCAGCCAGCCTTCCCAGATAACCAGACGCCAGCCCGACAGACAGACCTATTGAAACACTGAACACTGATACCAGAAGACCCAGGTAAAGCGAAACTCGCGTACCATACACAAACTGCGCAAACAGGCTTCGTCCATGGTGGTCTGTACCCATTATGCCAAAGCTTGTTCCATGCAACAGAAGACCGAAATCATCGATGAGGACTGTGGTTTCAGCATCTTTCTCGGGGCTTCTTTGGTCAATGAAGGAGATTTCTATGCCATAAACATACCTTCCTGGAGAGGTGAAGACAATTCGATGTGGCTGACTAAATTCTCCGAACACAGTTTCTGAGTTCACTTGATACGGAGACTCTGAATCCAAGTGCGATGCTACCGTATCTACGCTAGATCTGCTGATGATCCAGCCGTTCGTGCCGAGCGGAGGAGCTAAGGGAAGCCCACTTTTAGGCTTGTTGATACCCCAAGGTTGACCTTCACCGTCTAGAGCAAAACCAACGGGAGGATACGCCGAAGCATAGGCATACGGAGTAGGCCAAAGCTTCCAAATTCTGCCATCTAAATGACCTATGTAAACCGTGATGTTAACAGGAATATCCAGTTCTCCATCGGTTGTTGTGCCGTCAACAAGCACCTCTATATTCCCAATAAACCTGCCTGGGTATCCTGTATAGGGATAGTCGAATTCTTTGTACAGGTGCAACTTGCTTTGATTATAGTATAGCATTCCACTCTGACGACTGATCTTCATTTGAAGTGAACCATCCTCTTTGTAACGAGCAAAGCCTGGCGGCGCTTGGAAAAAACCTTCTTCCAGACGAACTTCATAGGAGATTCCGTCGCCTTCAATTGCAAGATTCCACTCTCCTCCATCTTCAATAGTTTTGGGGAGACCTGGATTCTCCACTATGAGCATATTCTCACTTAGGTAAGATTTGCCCCCTAGCCATTCAGGTAGAAAACGAAGCCATGTTGGAGAAGTACTGCCGACACCTAAGGGAAAACCCCGTTCCACAGGGTCCTCTCCTAACTTATTGTATGGCGTGAACAGTTGGGCTTCAACGGCAATTACAACAAATGCTATAATAATAGCTAATCCGAAGGCTGACTTCCTTTTCTTCAAGAGAAGCTTCAGGAAACCCCAAAGCCTTTCTGCCGTGAAGGCAAGCCTACCCTTCTTTCCACCGTGAGTTTCTGCCATACTAATCACCCATACTTTATCCGCGGATCAATTATCCCGTAAAGAAGGTCGGCGATGATGTTGGCTACAACAACCGCTATAGACGTAATATAGAAGACGGCCATCAGTACTGGATAATCAAGGAACTGAATAGCCTCCCAAGTCCATGTACCGACTCCAGGATATGTAAAAACGGTTTCTGTAATGATCGCTCCGGTTATCGTGAATGCGAAACTTAGCGCGGCGCTAGTTATTATTGGCAATGAAGCGTTTTTGAGAGCATGCTTGACAAGTACGTTACTTTCCTTCAGTCCTTTCGCTTTAGCCGTCAACACGTAATCCTCTGTAACAGTTTCCAACATAGTTGCTCTAGTTAGGAGCAGCCAGCCTCCGAAGAAGAAGAAAGTCAAAGTTATGAGTGGAAGCATAAGATGGTGAAGATAGCCCCCAATAAGCGTGAAGAAACCCTCAGCGTTGAATGATAATATCAAATCTAAAGCGTTAGCAGAACCTTGAGAAGTCGAAGTGAAGACTACAGGCCACTTGCCAGCCCATTCTCTTGGAAAGGCTCCCGCATTCGGGAACCAATGCAGGCGTGAATAGAATATAAGAAGAAACATTAAACCAAGCCAAAAAGTAGGTAAGGAGCCTATAAACAGAGAAGAGACTACTGATCCGCTATCGAAGAGACTGCCTCGCCTTTGAATTGCAGCAATTCCCCAAAAGATCCCTATTATAATTGAAATGACCGTGGACAATCCTAGAAGTAACAGCGTATAAGGTAACCTTTGTGCCAAAACTGTTCCAATAGGCAACCTATTGACAAATGCTGTTCCAAACTGAAACGTAAGCAGGTTCCTCGTATACTTCACCATCTGAACCCAGAAAGATTCATTGAGTCCCCAGATGGCTCTAACCTCCTCTTGGTGTGCACGCCTTGACTCTGGGCTTTCCGTAGTCCATGGCTGCATCATAAAAGCCACAGGGTCGCCCGGCATCATTTTGAAAATGGCAAAGTTAAGCAAGACTATTATCATGATTAGAAAGAAGGAATAAACCAGCCGCTTTAAAATATAGGTTCTGAGACCCATATTTCTCCACCTTGCGATGATATGAGTTACTAACCTTCTTAAGTTTTTGCCCAACAATGTCAGGGCGGAACTCCCCGAAACTCTACGAATCTCAATGATCAGCCAAGATAAAAACACTCATAGAAACGTCCTTTGCTTATGAACAAAACCTTAAATACACCGAGCCATGATACAAGCCAAAAAAGGAATGTATACAATGCCACAGATAAAACTACGTATGACATTCCTGTTATCACTTCTTAGCTCTATCCTGATAATCTTTAACGGTGTCTGGATATTCACTAATGGCGGTCCCATAGTTCTTTCATCTTTTGGGGTGTCATCACTCGAAGAGATCACGAACGCTGAGGCCTTCTGGGGTCGAATAGCATTCGGCATTCCTGGACTTGTAGAAGGCTTTTGGGTGCCCCTATGGCTTTTATTCGCTGTAGCCACACTCATATGTAGCCTTCTAGTCTACAGGAATCCAAGACGGCATCCTATTTGCGGGCTTTTGACGATGATATTTTCGCTTCTCAGTCTTCCTATAGGAGGAGGATTCTATGTTGGTTCTATCCTCGGATTCGTCGGCGGTGCAGCTAGTCTGGAGTGGAAGAAACCCTTCATGGACACGTTTTTCGGGAAATTGCTGAAAGCAGCTACATTCAACTCAGAGTTCTACAGCATACTTCGCGAAAGAGGTGAAGCGATCGGAATAGCTGCTTTCACCGTTCTCTTCATCGGTACTCTGAGCGGGATAGGCAATGGAGTCTACACCTATAATGCAAACTTGATACGGGAAGGAGGGGCTCCAGCCTTCGAAATTCTTCTACGAGGATCTGTAATGTGGACAGAAAAACCTTTCGTTTCAGCCATATCCTTCATCGGCGTCAGCCTAGTAAAGTGGCTTATGCTCTCCTTTGCCATATATTGGATAGGAGCAAAGCTCACCTCAGCATCAGCTGAGTATAATGAAGTGGCCAGGACAACAGCATTCGCATATGTCCCAGAAATTCTGCTAGTATTCATGCCACTCATGTTCTCAAATGAGCCAACTCTATCATCCCAATGGCCGCTGGGGCTGTATGTTGTTTCTAGACTTTGGGCATTTGCCATTCTGGTAGTAGCCAGTGGACAGGCATTAGGCTTTTCAAGAAGAAAGGCCCTTGGAGTCGCGTTCTTTGGAGGAACTCTGTACTGGCTAGCATACCACCTTCTTGTTGTCCCAACATTTAATGTTCCAGGCATTGAACTCAAGTTTGCGATGCCTGAGTCTTCATGGATAATCCTTTCGTGGGTAACAGGTGCAGCCTTCGTCGCGATGTTGTTTGGAGTCTTTAGAGAGAAGTGATGCTTATCCCTTTGTTCGCTCTTGATGATTTCGCTACTGACTTCACAAGTGATCTCTGGGCATTTTGACGTCACTTAACCAGATGGTATCAGGTTCCCAATGTTTCCTGCTCAGATTCTCTCCGTTTGGAGATCAACCAGTCCTTGTAGCCGGACACAACGCCCCAAACTATGAAGATGACAATTGTCGCAGCAAGCCTAAGCATTTCCGGCAACTGCAAAATAAGCCATATCACTGCTAGCGGCAACACAACTATCAAGGTCGTAGCTAGAACAAGTATCCAAGCCCACCTATCCAACAATGTACTTGACAATTGATATCAACATCCAACAAAACGTATTTTGATATATATGCCTTTGCGAAATCTCCCCCGTAGAACAAGCGAGCAGGAAATCAGTGAGTTGATCGAAGCCAGCAAAATGATGAAAAAAGTGAGATCAAACTGAATCATCAAAACATACAATCGCCAAGTGACCATACATCTAGAACAACAGTTTTCGCGAGCGCAGTCTAGGGTTTGTCACTTCCATTACTTTGTTGCCGATAGCAACTAATGCTAATGCCACCAATGCGATGCATATAGCAGGTGGAAAGATCAGCCACCACTGGTAACCTCTGAACTCTGCGCCATAGGACAGGATAGTTCCCCAACTCATGTATGGAGCAAGAAGCACAGGATCTATACGATTCCAAAGCCTACGTTCGAAACCTATGAAATCCAGAGACGACTGCACAGAAAGAGCTGTAACTGCTAAAAGAGGCAGGCTTGAAGCCGCAGCAGGTATGCAATCCGGTAGAAGACAGCGGAACAAAATATACCGGTCTCCAGCGCCCGCAGCTCTTGCAGCCTCAACAAAAGGTCTTTCTTTAGCAGATATTACTGCTGCCCTGACAAGTTTAGCTGCGAATGGCCACGTTGTAAGACCTACTGCCAACATCCATTTGATTGGCGTCGGAGTGTATGAATATATGTTCGGAAAATAGACAATTATGACTATTATTGGAACGGATAAGAACAGGTCCGTAACGCGGTCCAGAAGATAACCAATCGCACGGTCGTTATAATAGCCAGAGAACAATCCTATGAAATAGCCTATTACCAGTGCTATGATGACGGCGCCTAAGCCTTCCAACAGGCTTGTTCGTGCGCCCCACAAGACCATAGCCAGCATGTCGCGCCCATATATATCTGTCCCAAGCAGATGGTTAAGATTCGGCGACTGAAGAGGTGACAATCTACCGAGTTTGAAGGGATTGGTTAGAGGCAGATACGGTACGACGAGTCCCGATATTGCAAAGAATAGTATTATTCCCAATCCGATCTTCCCACTGTATCCTTGCATAAACTCTTTCATGAATTTCAGGAATTTCTTGTGAAGCGGTTGGGACGACCCAAGATCGCTGCCTTGTTTTTGAGGTCTCTCAAATCCAGCTCCGTCAGTTCTTATGCGTGGATCCAAGAAGGATAGGCTGATGTCGACTGCGAAATTCAGTACTATAATTATGGTTGCGAACACTATGAAGACTGCTTGCAAGAGGGGTGTGGGAGGTATTCGCTCTCTGGAGTAGGAGTCAATGGCTGATTTGAAAAACATAAAGCCTATTCCGTTTCGTGAGAATACATATTCGGTCATTATTGTTCCCAACACTAGCAGCGGGGGAGTCAAGGCGACTATTGAGACCACGGGGATTGCAGCATTTCTCAAGGCATGCTTAAGCATTATTTTCGTTGGGCTGAGCCCCTTTGCTTTTGCTGTTTTGATATACTCTTCAGTATAAACTTCTCTGAGGCTATTTCTGGTCACTATAAAGTATACCCCAGTAAAGACGATCAGAAAAGTCATGAGTGGAAGAATGAGATGGCTTAGAAAGTCTACCGTGAAGCCGAAGACATCTGATAGAGGAGATTGGAAGATCCATTTGTCTGAATACCAATGAAATGCTGGAAATGGAGGATACAAATATAACCTGAAGACTAAACCAGTCCACCAAATTGGAAAGGCAAAAGGTATGAGTGCTGCTACAGTCAAGATCGTGTCGATCTTCCTACCTTGTTTGTACGAAGCTAATGTGCCCAGAACGACACCGAGAGTTATCGCTATGACGACGGCCAAAACAAGTAGAGTTATGCTGAAAATCGACGTGCTGAACAGGTAGTCCAGTATGGGAATAGGCTCGGCCCCAGAGTATAGGCCAAATCTCTCTACAAACACAAATTTCAGGTACTCAACTGTTTGAGTCGGAAGAGAATGAAGGTCAACTTGCATAGACGGTGCATAGAAGAATAAGAAGTTCAAAATCAGAACAAAAATCCATATGACTATGCTGTTTAAGGTCCTTCTTACGAAGTACTCCTTAAAAGTCAATTGGTCTCTCCCCGTATTTCGATATCGAAACTTGCGTGCTTTAAATATTTCGATTTCGTCGGTTTAGAAGGGTCGAGCGGGAGTATAACTTGTCTCCACTGCTTCGAAGGTGTGCGTGTGTGTTACGGAAAATTGGTGAACTCTTTTGTGGCTCTTCCATTGCTGAGTCAGGAATTAGAGGCGCAGGCAGGGTCCTTTCTTGATTTTACAAATAATGATTTCAGGGATATAACGGTTGCAACAATGGTCAGAAGAAAGAAAGTCACGATCGAGAACTCTGGCACTATAACTACTTCACGAATTGAGTGCTGGTAAGCAAAATAGATCCATCTGTGAGTGACGTTATCGAACAAGTTGTGGTCCACCAGGATCGGGTCACTACCATCAATCGTGATATTGTATGGTTCAGTCATCAAAGCGTGTGGAATAGATGTTCTACAGAAACCAATCGTTCCGTCGGAGCCTTTCACTTGAAAACTTATCCTGCTATCAGATTGTTCGTAGTTGAAGCTGAAGACCGTGGAATTGCTGACTATATTAATTGGATAGGTTCCGTTCAATCTATCAGCCTTGAAAACGTATAGCGCACCAACAAGGGGATATCTGTCTTCCACCTTTTCATCTAGGGCGTAGGCTGTGTCGCCTATGCCATCATAGCCTGAAACGTCTTGGTTTGGGCCGCTCTTCAGGTCTTCTCCATTGTACGTGTTCCAGAAATTTCCGCCGACAGGGTAGCCGTTATCCCATCTGTTCCTCTGACCATAAGAGGCGCATCCCTCAGTGTTATTGACGAAATTGTTGTGATAGATAATATTATCATGAGATGGTGTTTCTCCTGGAATCTCAAGTCCAAAGGCCACGTTGTTGAAGATTGTGTTTCCGCAGACGATATTTTCTCCACCCCAGTCTACTTCCAACCCGTTCCAATCATTACTATGGATTATGTTCCGCTTCACCAGGCTTCTGTTGGAGTGAGCAATGAAGACTCCATAACGATTTCTTGTTATATTATTATCCTGCACAACATTGCCCATAGTCTTGTGAAATTGGTCACCTATCTTGACACCGACAAAATTCTCCTTGATAATGTTGTTGCAAATGATACTACTGTTGGCTTCAACTCTTATTCCATATCCAAGATCACCTCTGGTCAAGATCGTGAATCCATTCACGATAGTGTTAGAAGCTACTATGGTTATGGCGTAGGTCCCGCCAGATATAATTGTGGTTCTGTTATCTTCTCCTAAGAGACTTACACTTTTGTTTAGTACAACGCTCTCAAGGTAAAGGTTGGGTCTAACCAGAATGATGTCACCATTGCTCGCGTTGTTTATCGCATCTTGAATCGTATTATAATGATCTGGAACAATTATCTCCCGAGCATTACCCTCTATGAAGCTACAGACAAAGTCTTCTTGACCCAACTCAGCTTGCAGCAATGCTGGAAGAAATGAAAAGATCATTAGGAAGATGATGCATGGGCAGAAAGCCTTGAATCTGACCTTGCGCCCCGTCCTTTTAAAGGCGAATGAACCAATAGCTGTCATATCTCGTCACTTCGCCTTCTCCGAGAAATCATTCTAACGCCTATAACGAACACTACCACGAAAAACAAGACAAACAAGATGAAACCAAAGTACTGTTGCTTCTCCAACACGGTTAGTAAGTGAATGCTGCTTGAGTCGGTGTGGTTTGAATCACCTTTGTAGAATGCTTTCACCGTGAAATCTCCAGCGTCCGAAGGAGTATAGAATATTGTTGCATCCCCAGACGAGTTAGTGAAAGAAGACTCTAACAATTCACTGGAATTCTCATTGACTAAATAGAAATCTATCGCCATCCCTGACAGAATCTTTCCCTCTTCACCCAATAGAATTGCAGAAATCCTTGCCTCTTCTCCGACAGTAACGTACTTCGGACCTGAGAGATGTAGGAAGGAGAAGAATAGCCTAACATAGACAGTCCTCACGCATGTTCTTTCTGCCCCTTCATCATCAAAGACACTTAATGTGACTGTATAGTTTCCGTCCTCTATGAATGTCGCTGAAAAGCTCAGTCCTCTATAGAGTTGGTCACCAAGGCTCCATACTCTTGCGACAATTCTGCTGTCGTTATCGAAGGATTCGTCTTGGAAATGTACAGTTTCTGTGATTCGAGGATATAACGGGGTAAAAGCGAACTTTGCTGTAGGGTTGGTGTTCTCGCTTGGAGGATTAAAGAGTGGATATCTGTCTTCATTGTTTTCATCAACGATGTATGGCGTGTCTCCGATTCCGTCGCTTCCAGTCTCATTTTGGTAGTATCCGCTTTTTTCATCAGTTCCGTTGTAGTCGCTCCAATAGTTTCCGCCGTAAGTCCCGTTATCCCACGTGTTCTTTGGTGGAAGAAAACTTTCTGACCCGACTTGTGCAGTGTTGTTTGTGAATCTGTTCCAATGTAGTGTATTGTTGCTGGATTTCGAGCTGTAGATCCAGATAGCGTAAGCGTTTTCTTTGACGGTGTTTTTCCACATATTGTTGTTGGCAGATTCGTCTAATACTATGCCGTAACGTTCATTGCTTTTGATAGTGTTTCCTGATACTTTATTGTCATTGGATGCTTCAAGATATACTCCGTCCATACAGCTGTATATGACGTTTCCGCTGACGACATTGCTATGAGAATAATAGGGTATTAGTGGAAAGGAATGTGAGAGGCGGATGCCGAACTTGTTGTTGTGCAACACATTTCCCATAATAGTATTATTGATAGAAGATATTGCTGAAACTCCACTCCATCCATTCTTATAAAGGGTACATTTAAGAATGCTGTTGTTGTGGGAATTGACTATGTATAAGCCTCGTTCATTCCTGGATGCACTGACATTGTATATTAAAGAGTTGTTCGTGTGAGCTAGAAGTATTCCCGAAAGATTGTGTGACAAATTCAGGTTTCTTGCAATGATTTTTGATGAATCCACTATTCCTACATAGCCTGCGTCTGAAGGAACAGTCTTGTTACACTTGTTAATCCAATAGTAGACTGGTTTTCCGTCAACTGTGTTGGAAGTGCATATATCGTGTATGAAGTGTGACTTGTATAGACCCCAAATCCTCAGATTATAGTCATTCTTCACCATAGAGTTGTTGTTCAAGACCATTTGAGTAGAGTCATAGATATGTATGCCAATGTGATGATTTGTTATAACATTATCTTCTATTGTATTATTCACACAGCGGAGTATATAGATACCCGTGGAAGATGCAGAGCCGTTTATGCAAAAACCTTTCAGCGTGACGCCTGTTGTGCCAGGAGAAATCGTTATGGTTTCCGGGCATCCTGGATTCTCAATAATCGTTAAGCTTCCGCTACCAATGAGTTTCAACGATTTGTTTATCATCAAACACTCAACATATATTCCAGGTTGAACCAATATCGTATCTCCATGCTCTGCACTGTCTATTGCAGATTGTATTGCATCACCTTCGTCTACAATGACTGTAGCAAGGATATTGGTAGCTACACCACGACTTGTCGAAACGACCAAAGACAACGAGTTACTGGTGGAAAACAGCAGAAACAAAAGAAGCGAAGCCACCATTACCCTTGAACACACAATCGACCACCAGTAGTATTCAAGATATTTCCATGTCAAAAAGCTTTCGTGCATGGCGCAGCTAAACTTTGCAACGAACCGGGCTGAACAAGCAAAGGTTTATGAAGAGCAAAACGCCCTTTCCAAAGAAAGGAAGACTCGAGCTGTTTTCATGAATAAGCAGATTGTCGCGATCGGAATGGTAGTATTGGTTGTAGGGCTTGTTTTGATTGCAAGTCGAGATTATGAACAAGAAGCAATCAAGGAAGATTTCGAACACGTTGACGATCAATGGAACATTTCAGGCTATTTTGAGAGCGGAGACATCATGAATGTGATGTTCTGGCCATACCCAGATTGGTCTTTGCTGTATTATTTACCAGGGTACTACCCAATGAAGATCTTCTGGGTCAACATTACAGACACTGTAGGCAACAACTACACCCTATTCAATGTGACTATGGTCCCGCCGCGAGAGCACATGACTTTGGAACCGCCATACATCTGGTTGCTCAACATCTACGAAATCACAGTTACACACCATGGTGCACTCCTCGTGGAAGACAAGCCTGAAGATGTTTGGGGAATCACGAAAACTGATGGCATATATACTATTAACTGTTCTCTCTGGCCACCAACTGTAAGAGACATGCACCCTAACCAAACAATATGGATGCACGATGCATCCCCACCAGATCTCAGGCTATATCGAATAACGACTGAGATGGTCCGGCCTTACACTTTCTTCTTGCCCGTAGGTCTGGTAGTCGGGGCCTCTGGTGCTTTGGTATCAGTATGGGGAGGGGTCAGAACGGAAGAAGGTAAGAGTCTCCGTAGGCGCAGGTCTCAGAAAAGAAGCAAGACAGGTTAGACTCTATGCTGCAATATTTGCCCTACTTAGCAATCTTTAAATTTGTTCGATCGGTTTTTATCATATGTACTTGAGATGGCTTGCTGCTGTACTGTTATCTCTTTCTTTGATAATAGGGGTGGTCATTGCAGCCAATGTGGAGATTGCCAATCGTATAGAGTCTTTCATCATAGAAGATGAGATCGTAGAAGTTCCTCCTTGGAATAGCACAGAAGGCTGGATAGGATTCAACAAAACATTACCGAACAAGCATAAAACTGGGTATGAAGCTTATGGAGTAGTTCTCCCAGTTGACGTTAATCAAGAAACATGGATTGTGATGTACGTTGTCAATGAAACAGGTCTGAATCTCCTAAGGTTTGATCAATTCAGTGAATATACGTGGGATGTCACAAAAATATATGCGGCAGCCTATTTGAATAAAACTAGGAAAGTTAGCGAATTCAGATTCCTAGAAGTCGACAATTCGAGTTTGTATTGCTTTATCTTCCGTGGCGTCAGAAACGCAACTGCCTCCTATCACATCTTGATCAATTTCAAGGAAGCGTTTTTCGAACAAGTACGTCTACTGGAACCCACACCGACAAACACTATCATAACCGCCTCTTTAGCCAGCGCAGGTCTGATCACACTTATAGTAAGTTTCAGGCAACCAGATAAGAAACGCCTTAGGAGACGCAAGCTTCATACACATGCTTTTCAATAGGACCGCGTATCAGCAGTCTTCTCCTTAGTCTTCCAGATTTCGAGGGACAAACCGCTCTCTTTCAACTTGGGCCATACGAAAAGCACAGCAAAAGTTCCTACAAAGAAACCAATGAAAGCACCAATTGGTCCTCCAAAGGGAAAACCGATCACACCCCCGAACAAGCAAGCATAAAGCTCCCGCAATTTCAAGAGCTCAACCCCAAGAAAGATGAGAAGATTGGATATGACATTCATCGGCATTTCGTTCAATATTAACACCAATATAGCCTCCTCCTCCAAGTCCGCTTCACTCCGCCAAACTAGCGACGGAAACTCACCACCCACATATTCAGGCACACTATACATCCAAAAACCGATAGAAAGCTGACCCCTCCCAACAAGCCAAGAAGAAGGATAGAGAAAAGGATTATAGGACATGTTGCAGGACACAGGCATCAGCCATAAGCCAAATGGATCCTTTTTGACGTCTTCAGGCACGATATCCACTTCACAGAAATACCCCATTCTGGGAAAGACTGCAAAAACCGCGAAGAAAGCCGCGATTGCACCAGCTATGATAAGCTTTCTCACGAATGGTATTAGCCGCTTTTCTAGGGTTTCCATGTAATCGTTAATCCTTAACAACGACAGATAATTAAGATTTTGCGAAAATCTGTGAATTCAGATGTGTAGTGTGCTCTCTCAGGTCTATGTCTTACCTTCAACTCGACGAAGGATTCATACTCTGATGCAGGCACCTTTAATTTCAACTCAGACATTTATGATTTCACATTAGATATTGATGCGTTTAAGTATACAAAATTTTTACCCCGAAAGCACGCGCACGGTTATCCGTTGTTCGAAGAATTCCAACTGCTCCATGATAGCGGTGAAGAGAGCTCGCCTGGCAAATATCAGAAGACAATAAAAAAGGGGGATTTATGGAATTTCGGCTAGGGTCAGTGTAGATTCAGTTATGTGGATTGGCTGTCCTTGTGAGTTTTCCAAGTAGGTATCGAAGACCTTTTCAGCTATGACCTGAGCAGGCGGAGCCTCATAATCTTCTACATAGTATCCAAAGGTTATTGTTGCCAGTCTCCCGCTGCCGCTCTGGCCCGAAACAGCTCCTTTCAGGGTACCGCCGAGTAGCAGCAAATCCTCTGTGCTATCTGTTGAATTCACGAACACGTCACCTGCAAAGCCGCCTGATGATACGTCCAAGACTTTCAACTCTGATTGATCGTACACTATAGCCACTTGCCAAGTATACAGATCCTCAACGTTCGAGATGTCAAGACTCATTGTGAAACTTCCTAGAATGAGAGGTTCAGGACTAAAGTCTTTTATTACCGGTATTGGGGGCATGAGGTTTGCCAGAACGTATCCTGAGGCTGTGAAGGCGAACAGGAGCGTTATTAGCATAAGACCAGTCTTTATTCTCTCATTACCGAATGCACTAGCGAACCTTCTTAATGGGTGGAAGTCATCATTGAATTCCGACATACCATTCAACTTGTACTCCTTCTCCCTTTTGACCAGCGAACCCTCGCTGCACAGTTCCTTAAGTCTCAAACTCAGAGTCTTACGAGGAAGCTTCGTGATATGTAACAATTCTGTGAAAGTTCTCCCCTTTCTCTTCGTTGCATCTGCAATCATTCTGTAGTCTATCTCCCTTCTATTTTCAAGATTTACGGTCATCCCACAATTCGGACATGTGATTTGTGGCATTTCCATCAAGTGACTACGCATGACCGAGCAATATAAACGTTGGTGTAAAAGAAACCCATTCACTGGAATGCTGTTTAGCACGTTTTAGCCAGTGAAGGTTTTTTGGTTTCTATGACACCAAATTCTATTACTAGCCTATCTTCTTGAATTGCACACGATACATTTCAAGGATCTCATCAGTTGTCGTTGCGTCTTCTGCCGATTTGTCCAGTCTGTACCTGCCCGTAAACCTTGGAAATCTAATGGCTAGACCGCTTCCCTTTCGCACTACGTCCATATCACAGGTGTGAATCGGACTCAACGTTATTTCAGCTCCCAATACCTCAAGCACCACAGCAGGTTCAACCCAGACATCTGCTTCAATTCCGGAGCGTACACGGGGATGTTTATGCGGAACAACATGCTTCTTCATCATCTTTGGCAGCTTCGCCAAATCTTCATCTGTAAATCCAGTTCCACATTTCGTCACCGTTTCAAATACATCCTCAGCAGTATTATATACAGCCAATAGCAACGCACCATAAGTTCCAGCACGTCTACCTCTACCATGGAAAGCTCCTACAACAACCAGATCCACGCTGTCTGTCATTTCGCTTTTGTAGTCTCGCTTGTATTTTATCCAGAGCCAACCTCTTGCTCCAGCTCGATAGATCGAGTCATCCGCAATAGATTTGCATAGCAGTCCTTCACAACCATTTTCTATCGCCTCCTCGAAAAATTCCTCCAACTTATCTACATCGTCCGTGACGATGGATCGTGCCGGTTTCAGCCCTTCGCCTTCTTCTATTGATTCTTTAAGAGCTCGCCGCCTGATTGGATAAGGTTGAAGAGTCAGGTCGTTTCCATCAACGTACAGCAAATCGAACGCAAAAAGAGAGATAGGATATTCTTTCACGGCTTCACGTATTCCATATTTTCGCCTGCGATGCATAAGCTCTTGAAAAGGAAGCATCTCAGCACTGTCAGGATCTATGGCCACGCATTCAGCTTCCAAGATGGCATTCTTTGCTTTTACGTGCCTTCTGAGAAGTTTAATTGCATCAGGATACTGATCAGAAATATCTTCCAATCGTCTTGAGAATAAGACTACTGTATCATTTCTTTTGTGCGCTTGTATTCTCTCGCCATCGTACTTGTATTCAGCTACACATATCCCGTTGAGTTTCTCCAAGATTTCCTCGGGGCTTGATAGCCTTTCGGCCATCATGGGTCTGATCGGCGCACCTACAGAAACATGGAAATCTTCAACAGCTTTGGATCCGCCTTCGACTATTGCTTTGGCCACTTTCCCAAGGTCTGACGAGATATTGTAGGCCCTCTCGATAGATTCACGGGACTCTTTTCCTCTACCGTATGCTATGGCTAAAGCGTCGAGAACAGTCATGTCTGCTATGCCCAAACGGAGATTTCCTGTCACGGTTCTCATAATATACTTGGCCTCTCGGGGTGTTGCATCAGCCAAAAGCCCGGCCAAGAGGGAAATTTTAAGCTCAATGGAGCCAGAACCGGAAGCCTTCGCCATCTTCTCAAGAGTTTCATAAACCTTCTCAACTGTCAAGGGTTTCTGAAAAAAAGTGGCTTGCACCTTGCTGGCCATCAATTTCTGAGCTGTTTCTCCAATATCTCCACTCCTAATCAGATCTTCTCCAATCTCTTCCTCTTTTCTTCCAGAGGCTCGAGCAAGGGCTTTTACTGCCAGTTTCTCAGCTACACCTATTTCAAATTCTACAAAGTCGGGATATATCTTACCCTGAGTTAGATACACTACCCAATCTATGATCTCCTTGGGCGTCGTTCTCAGAAGACCAACTAGGAGATCGGTCATCTCTAACCTTTTGGTCGTCGCTTCGATCCTTTCATAGGCATCGGCGATCGTCGCGTATTTCAGCAACTTGCCCCCATTAATAAGAATGCATGATCCTAAAGATGTTTGATCTCCACGCGTAGATTACGATTTCATGAATTGGCAAGAACATACTCATGTCAGGCCACGTTAACTCGTCCAAGCGGAAGCGGCATATCTTCATGACCATACTCTCTAAAAAGTTTCATAATGGATTACTTCACTTATAGGTCTTCTATGTCTCGGCGAAGGAGTTTTCTCAGGATAACCCACAGGAATAATAGCTACAGGTCTAATCCCATATGGAATCTGCAAGATCTGCCTTACACTATTCTCTTTGAATGCCCCAATCCAGCAAGTGCCTAATCCAAAGGAGTGAGCGGCTAGATGAATGTTCTGTATCGCAGCGGCTGTGTCCTGAATACAATATAGAGTCTTGCCGCGTGTGCCATAGCCTATAGAGGAGCGAGCCTCATTGGCACATACAACAATAACTATGGGAGCTTCCTCAATAAACTTCTGTTCTAAGGCAGCCATCACAAGTCTCTGCTTAGTCTGAGGTTCTCGAATAATTATGAACTCCCAAGGCTGAAGATTGCCAGCCGACGGGGCCCGTGTTCCCGCATCAATAAGCTTTTCCACCAACTCTTCAGGGACATTCTGATTCGTAAATGCTCTCACGCTTCTTCTGCGCTCAATGGCTATTAGAACATCCATCATCCCATGTCAACCCTACCACCAGACTTCGCTGGCTGCGGTCATAGTGTTCTCCATGGAATGGAGAGACACCATTTTCACATAAGGCAAACGAACAATTCTTACGAGATCATCTGACACACTGCTCACCAGAGAAAAGTGGATGCCTTAGAATTATTAAAGGCAACTCACGTGAAGCGACCACAATCTGTGATTGTAAATATACTAGTTAAGCGCAGTTGCGATTTCAATAATCGGTCGCTGGAAGCGTCTACCGCATACCCTTGTCTCTTTCTTGGGTTTAGGTTTTGGAGGAAATTCAGACCCCGTACATAGGGAAGACATTGCCCGGTCTACCTCACTTCTTAACTAGCTTTGTCCCGAAAGACATGTATTGTCAGAATTTTTTTGATGACTCACCAAAACATGCAACTTCAATCTATCAGAAGGCCATCACACGCGCGCCTGTCAACCCATGTTCGAAATACTTCTTACAGTAACGAGATTTGAGCCTGCGTTGGCATGAAAAGCCCTTCAATCCCGCAAATCCTCACTTCAAACAGACCACCCGCAACGGTCCTAACTTCTATCACCTTCGCCCGTGAATCATCTCCAACCGTGACCAGAATTCATATCCATACATTTTGCTGGGTCCACATACACCCTCTTCATTGATGGAAGGATCTGGATTATCGAAACCGAAAACTTGATGCGCTACAGGGCCGTCCAGTAACCCTCCAGGCTTCTCCAATCTACCATCGAAACGCAAGTCCACGCGCAAATGCCCAACACAGTCTAGAATTAGAACTAGCGAAAGCCCGATAAAAGACCCAAAACAACTTCACTTTCCTGTAAAGTTCAATATTTTCCCAGAATCCAAAAGACTACCAATATACCGTCTAACGCAAGAGCCTAAAGCAGCATTGTCTTTTGCCTGACCAGATGATGAAGCTGAGAGTCAAGAGTTAAGACAATGATATGACTCAACGGGCGAACTGACAACCTGTTCAGTCAGAGATTTGCCGAGAAGGCTCAAGCGAAATGAAAGCCACCTTTGACTGGGCACGCGCAGTTTAAATGTATGAATCCTCTACTGAGTGATGAAAGGTGGGCATCCGAATATGGTTGAGATTGAAGTTAACATAGCCGACCTAAAAGGCGAAGGTAGCGATCTGATCAACGAACTTGCTGAGTTTCTTGGAGAAAAGACGGAAGCTGAAGTTCAAACAAGAACAGAGGAAATAGTTGTTATCGGAGAAGGCAAAACTGTTTCAAAGAAATATCTGCGAGTTGTTCTGCGAAGATTTCTGCATCAAACTGATCTGAAGGACTTTTTCAGGGTGATCAGTGGAGGGGAAAGCGGATTAATCGTAAAAGAGAGAAAAATCCAAGAGGTATGATTCACTTTTTCCACCCCACTAGACG